>Ga0307278_10001884_pt1 | contig 10369 bp, 10 predicted proteins | sample ER_DNA_117_FD_194482 | JGI IMG/M metagenome (GOLD analysis project Ga0307278, IMG submission 194482) | Bulk soil microbial communities from the East River watershed near Crested Butte, Colorado, United States - ER_DNA_117 | ecosystem: Environmental > Terrestrial > Soil > Floodplain | place...
ACGCCGCGCTCTCGCCGGCTGGCTCGACTTCTACAATCGACGACGACCACACCGCAGCCTCGGCCGCCAAGCCCCGCTCGAGCGCTTACACGCGCTCAATCGGAACAACGTCCTCGGGTCCTACACCCTGGGGCTCGTCTGCTTCGCGCCGGCTGAGCCCTGTTGGGGCACAGATAGAGCACGCCGCGGTGAACGCGTCTTTACGATCAGCGTTTCTGCGGACTGTCTTTCGACGCCTCGCGCCTCTTCGATGAGATGCGCACGAGTGCGAGGCTAAAACGACGATTGGGCACAAATCAGGTTCCTGTGCCTGAATCGGCGGTAAACCCCGCGAATTCCCTGCAAAGTAGTCGCGCGTCTACAAGTACGGAACACGGCGCAACCCCGCAGCGATGCGGGGTTGCGCCTGTTTCGGTGTCACGCCTTACAAGCAGGAGGTCGCGTGTTCGAGCCACGCACCGCCCACTAGAGAGAGGCGCTGGAAACGGCGCCTTTTCTCTGGACCGTGGTTTTGCATCGCGTCGCGCACGCTCGCCTCTGGAACGCGTTATGGAACACCGAGGCTTTCCGCCGACGAGAAGGCGACCATCGAGCAAGCCGTTGAAATTTCCGAGAGGCTCTTACCCGGGCTGCTCGCCTTTCCTAGCCCGGGAATATTTCGACATTGATCGCGCCTTCCGGCGGCCCAAAGCCGCTATGGTCATTTAGCAGATGGTTGAGATCGGCATCCCAACTGAAAATTCGGGCAGTAATGACGTTTTTGGGGCCTGCCGTCTCCTTAATGGCAAGTCCGTAAACCCATTGTCCCGATTGGGCAGAGCCATGGGCGCTCATATTTCCGAAAGGCAGAATGACCGATGAACCTGGGTTACCTGGCCCAAGGCTTACCTGGGCAAAGGAGGTCGCGCTGACGAGTACCGTCACGCCCTTCAAATTGAGCTGGCCTTGGTTAAACACTTGAACCTGACACCTGAACCATTCTCCAGGGTTGAGCTTCGCGCCGGGTCCTAGAAATTGATAAGCGACAAGCTTTACGTCCATATTATCGCCGTCGTACTTGTCAATCGCGTCTCTGAAGTCCTCGAAAAAAGGCATTAATGTCGCTCCCCTTTCAATCCACGCAAATCGATTCGGCGAGTGCCTGGCTTTCGCCACCGTTGGTCGATCAGCCGACGACATCTGGGCGGTCGCCGAAGGACTCTCCTCCTGAAGAACCTCCCTTCGTTCAAATCCGAGAGGCGCACACAGCGTCTCCGCCTGCCGCCCGCGTCCCTTAGATCGGGAGTCCCACTAGGAGCCGCAGAACCTGAGGCGGCTTCCGCATCCGAGGTCTCGGGCTCTTCGATTGTCTCACTCTGTGGTCGAAGGTCAAGGGCCGAGTTGTGCCAAGCTCGGCGCTCAGACCCGCACTGAGGCTGTTTGGCTGGCGCAGGAGCAAGGGTCGCTCGCGTCGGACCAGAACAGAATGCGAACTGAGGGCCCGCTTCGGCGGGCCCTCAGTGCTCGTAGTGACGCTGGACTCGCGGCGCTACGCTGCCGAGTCGAGCCCCCGTAGCTCAGTGGATAGAGCAGCGGTTCTCGAAATCGACTAGTGCCAGGGCTTGCGCTCAGGTTTCGGCGTCGGGTGAGTTCGTGTGTGTCGACCCGGCTTGTTCGACTGCCTGGAGGGCGTTTTTTGAGTTTGTGGAGTTTTCGCGGAAGCACGCGATCGGCCGGCCTGAGCCGCGGGAGTCCCGTCTGACGACGGAGGATCGCGAGCCCGTGACGCAACACCAGGATCTCAAGCTCCTTCGAAGCATCCGAGCGAGCGATCAGGGTGACGAGCACAAGAACTCTCCGAACAGCGAGTAATCTGTGCGTATGGGCGTCCGCGAACTGCTAGCCCGCGCTTGGGGCCTGACGAGCTGGGAGCCAAGCGAAGAGCACGCAGACGACCTAGCGCTCGCCGCAACACTGGACAAGATGGAGCGGCTCCTCTGCGTCGGTGACGTACCCGAGGGATGGCGCGCGGCGGTTGCTGCCCGGCTCCGCCGAATCGCAGATGAGCTAGACCCGCCACCAGGCTAGAATCTTCTGAGGGCGCTCGTTCCTCCGCATAGGAACTGATCGCGCCCGAAGCTCACAGCCGGTTACGCCCACCATTGAGCTCCACCCGTCGCGGCCCACGCAGAGACGGGATTCTCGCCTGGCGTCGAACGCGCTGGTGCCGCATCGGGATCAGGGGGGCAGAGGCCGAGTGGCAAGCAATTCCTCCACGCGCCCACCCGCCCATTTGACGCCGATTGGGGCTCAGCTTTCAGCTATCAGGTACGCGAGCTCGACTTCCCACTTCGAGGGATCGGGCTCGACCGAGGGGTCGGTGAGATATCGCTCGACACGGCCGCGCCACGCCGAGCCGCTATCAGTGTCCCAGCTGTCCCACACGATGCCTTGCTTCTCCGCCCACTCCTGGAGCGCCGCGTTGCTCGCGACGAGATCGTCATACGGGCCGACGTGGAGGAGCGTCCCGTAGCGACCCGCCGGAAGGACGTCGGCGCGGAAGCGCCCCTCGCCCGACACACCGTCTCCAACAGGCACCGCCAGCTCGATCTCAAGCTCGCCCTCCATGTCGATAACGAGGAAGCGGATAAAGGGCGCGCCCGCGGGCGCAACCCCATGCTCCTCCAACCAACCGAACAGTTCGGAGAAACCGCTCTCTACCTCTTCACCGAACCCGCCTTCCATCGTCACCGTGAGCGGGATCGCGAGGTAGGGCTGCGCGGCACGTTCTTCGATCCGTGGTTGATGCTTCATTGGCGGATGCGCTTACCGCCTTGTCGGTTCACACTCATCACGAAACCGCATCTTCTCACTAGGCGTGATGGATATCCGCCCTCGATTATCGCCTGAATGAAGGCTTGCAAACGCCCGAGCTGCGGGCCACGTAGATCGACTACCCTCATTCGCTCACTATGCGGGCCTGGCTTCTCATCGCGCTCGGTGCGACCTTCGCCCTTTACGCGCTCGTCGTGCTGGCGTTTGTCCTCGCCGGCAAGCGCCTAGACGCGCGCGCGATTGCCGGGTTTGTGCCCGACTGTGCCGTGCTGTTCACACGGTTGATGCGAGACAGGCGGCTCCCGAGACGACACAAGCTCCTCGTAGCCGCCTTGATCCCGTACCTCGCTATGCCGTTCGACCTGATCCCAGACTTCGTGCCGGTCGCGGGGCAGCTCGATGACGCCATCCTTGTCGGATTCGTGCTTCGCCGCGTCATCAAAAACGACCCGAACCTTGTTCGAGAGCTTTGGCCCGGCCCGCCAAGGTCGCTTGCCGTCGTACTCCGACTCGCGGGCCGATGACTCCGCCTCGCGTTTTGCTAGACCACCCTCCTATCCGGGGACGCGGGGGCGGCGTACCGGATATGGCGAGCGCGCCCTAGCGGTTGCTCTTGCGGCTTGTGCCGAGACGGCGGACCGCAGCTTTTACCCAGGGCGGCGATGCAGCCACGAGGTCACGCTCGCCCCAGGCTGTGTAGGTCAGGAGGCACAACGTCGCCCACGCCAAACCGAAACTGAAGCCGGCAAGAACGTCCGACAGGTAGTGAGCGCCAAGGTAGAGCCGCGAGAAGCCGACCAACGCAATCGCGACGGCTGCGGCTAGGGCGATCAACACGCGCGTCCGCGTTGAGCGGTAGTGGCGGGCGAGGAGGTACGCCATTACCGTAAATGTCGCCGACGAGACAGCCGCGTGGCCGCTCGGGAATGAGTACGTGTCCAGATGGACGAAACCCAGCTCCGGTCGGTCACGATGGAAGATGAGCTTCACTAGGGCGTTCAGAACGGCGGCGCCTACAAATGCAATCGCGAGGACTGCAGCCTCGCTGGATCGGCTTCTGCGCAGAAGGACGAGCGCAGCGGCGACGACAACCAGACCAAGGACGGCAGCATTGCCCGCCAGCGTGACCGCCTCGAGGATCCGAACGAGTGGATGCGACGCGTGCTCGTGAAGCCAGGTCGCGAAATGTAGATCCCAGCGCACGATCGGGTCTCCGGTCAGGTAGTCCTCGACGATGTGAGCGAAGGCGGCGATCTCCAGGGCGAACGCAAGCAAGAGCCCCGTGATCGTCAGTGTGCGCGGATCGCGGCCTCGCACCGCAGCGAAGTAACGTCGAGCAGCCTGCATCGCCCGTCCCGAAGGAGAACTCGGGAGCGCGCGCATGCGGACCGCCGGAGACTGCACGTGCGGATAGTAAGGATAAGACGGTAGATCGCGCGAAGCCCGAGTGTCTACGCGGTTCAAACGGGCCGGCGGCGAGCCGAACGCAGCGCGAGACGAGGCGGGCTCGGCAGATGTTCTGCGCGTCGTGCCGATCGAGCTCGACGAGCGGGACGTGTCGGCGAACTGAGAGAGCCGCCTCTTTCGCGCGATCCCTCCTACCTGACAACTCACAGATCTTCAGTGCTGCGGGGCCATGTTGACGGGTGCGGGTCGTAGGGCTGGTCGCCGAGCATCTCAGGGACAGCTATGAAGAGGAAGAGAAGCAGCACCACTGTTGCTGTGAGGTGGCGGAACCTCACGCGCGGCGGTCGGGCGAGTTTGGTTCTCCCGATATTGGAGGCGAGCGCTTCGTCGAGCGCGATTCGCTGGGACGCGGCCGGGACACGCCGGCTCAGTGGGTGCGAACCAGACGCGTTGACGGCGGCCGCGTGGGTGACCTCAGCAGTGTAGTAGGCGACAAGCTGCCGCCGGTGCAGGTAGCGATCGAAGAAGTCACGCCCGTTCCGAGCGATGCGCTCGCGCTCTTTGTCGTCACGTACCAGTTCGGCGCAAAACCTACGGGAGGGATTACGCCGCGAGCGGAACGGCTCGCCCCCGAGCGAGCGCCAGCGAGAGCCGTGCGAGCATCGTCAGGTCGGCGATGAAGCGCGACCCGCTTAGGCCAGGCGAGAATCACCCCCGACGCTCTTTTCGGTAGACGGCTGGTAGACGAAACGCCGCTCGATTGCGATGCCCCGGACGCTGAACCATGTCAGCCCGCTTCCGAAGCGTGTGGGGTGCGTAAAGCGGATTCTCATACTGCGATGGGTGACCATCGACCTCCTGTGATTCCTGGCGGACGGTGTCGACGACGGAGCCGGGTGAGCTCGTCGGACTGCACGAGCACTAGCCCGCGGTCGCCGGCTCGCGCGGGCTCTCGCCTTCAACCTCGACGTTGCGGAAGAGGGTGTAGAGGCCGATGTCGTAGACGCTCTTGAGCGCGCCGGCGATGAGGAACGGGGCACCGAGGGCGCCGCGGAGCGCGGCGCCGGCGAGGAGCGGCGCGACCGGCCGGGTCAGGTAGCGGGCGGTGTTCGTGTAGGCGGCGGCCGCGGTGCGCTCGCTCGGGTCGACGACCGCGACGACGTAGGCCTGCCTGGTAGGCACGTCCGCTTGTGAGAGGAGGAAGCGGGCGAGCAGGAGCACGATCGCCGTCGGAAGGTTGGGCGCGAAGGCGATGGCGGCGAGGAGCAGGTTCGAGGGCAGGTGGGTGAAGACCATCGTTCGTAGCAGCCCGATCCTGGCGGCTAGTCGGACGGCGCCCTGGAAGGAGATCGCCTGGAGGATGCCGATCGCGAAGAAGACGAGCGCGAGTGTGTGCGGGGAGGCGCCGTACTTGCGCGTGAACAGGTAGGCGATGAACGTCTGGGGGACGAAGCCGCCGCCGAAGCTGTCGAGCGCGAACAGCGCCGACAGGCGCGCCACGATTCCGCGGGAGCGGTGCAGCGGCGGCAGCGGTTCCGCGTCGAGCTCCTCGCCTCGCTCGACCGCCGAGGAGAGCCGGGCCGCAGCAAGCAGTGCCGCCGCCGCGGCAATCGGGTAGAGAATCAGCCACTGCGGCGAGGAGCCGAAAAGCGCGATCAGGGCGCCGAGAGAGCCGGCGAGCGTCGCGACCGTGTTGTAGGTGCCGAACAGCCGGGTGGTCTCGCCGCCGGCGTGGGGGAGCATCGCCTGCTCGAGTGAGGTGAACGGACCCGATTCGACGACATCGGTCGAGACGGTGCCGGTCAGGCCGGCGAGGATGAGCGCGGGCAGCCAGCTTGTCAGCGCGAAGACGGTGCCGGAGGCGGCCATCACGACGAACAGGAGCCGGTACCAGCGCCGTCGGCCGAAGCGGTCGCCGAAGCGGGCGATCAGCACCGAGACAAGCGCGGTCCCGGCAAGGAGGGCGGCGACGACGGCGCCCACGGCGGTGTCGGAGAGGCCGCGCTGGGCGAGGGTGACGCCGATCAGCACCGAGCCGAGGCCGTAGGCGAGCGCTCGGGCGGCCTGCGCGGCGATGATGCGGCGCGCGTCCGGGGTCAGGCGCGTTCCTCGTAGATCGCCGCGCCGCCGCTTGCCGGGCAGAAGACGTAGAGGCAATGGGCGACCGGGTCGCAACCGGTCGTGTGCGCCCCTTGCTCGGTCTCGACCGTCTCCACCCGCTCGAGCCGCTCGCTGTCGAAGCTGCAGACGAGCCCCGGCTCGCCGATCGCCACGTACAGCCGCCGCAGGTCGGGGTCGTGCACGACGACGTCCGGCACACCGGGCAGCGGCAAGCTCTTGACAACCTGGCCGCTGTCGCGGTCGAGCACAACGAGCGCGCCGCCGTCCGCCGCGCAAAACAGCTTGCCGCCGTGGAGCCAGAGTCCGTGCGGCCCTTCGCTTGGCACCGCGATGGCGCCGTCGACGACGACCCGCTCTGCGTCGATAACGACGATCTCGGCCGGCGCGCGGATGTTCACGTAGACAAGGTCTCGCTCCGGGTCGTAGAGCGCCCAGCGCGGCCGGCCCGGCAGCGGCAGCTCCGCGATAACAGCCAGCGAGTCGACGTCGACGACCGAGGCGGTGCAGTTCTCACCCAGTGGCTCGCCGAGGTTGAAGGCGTAGAGTCGCCGCCGCCGCCGGTCGTAGGCGAGCCCGTTCGGGTGCGGCCCGACCATGACTCGTCCGACCAGCTCCTCGTTCGAGCAGCGGAAGACGCTGACGCGCGCTGCGCCGCGGTCGCTCGAGAAGAGCAGGTCATGCGCCTCGTCGACAAGCACGCCGGCGACCCCGGGGAGATCGGGAAGCGCGCGCAGGTATGTCTGCGCCGCGCAGTCGAGCACCTCGATCCGGTCGGCGCCCGTGTGCGCGACGTACATCCGCCTACCGCCGCGGTAGACGTCGGCGTGATCGAAGTCCGGCTTCGCTCCCGGCGAGATCGGAACGAAGCCGGCGCGGACGAGACCCACGTCAGGCGCTCACGCCCGAGCTGCCGACCTCGAGCTTGCACCAGGCGTAGAGCGCGTCATAGACCGGCAGCGACAGTTCAAGCTGCCGGTGGTCACCGAGGTTGAGCAAGTGGAAGCCCTCCGCGACCGCGAGCAGGCCGCGCGACTGCGGCGTCGCATCACGATCGTCGGCGACATCAGCGCCGTGCACGATCCGCGCGAGCAGGTGCAGCGCCGGATCGTCGAGCTCATACTCCTCGACCAGCACCTCGAACGAGCAGAGCCCATCGCGGTGCGTGTACTCCGCATCCGGCGCGTCATAAGAGTGTGCGCCCTCCCGCTCGGCCACCTCGAGCACCTGGTCGGCGGGCACGTAAAGGAACTCCGCCTCCCGATCGATGAAGTTCCTGATCAACCACGGACAAGCGATCCGGTCCGTCTTCGGTCGTTCTCTGGTCACCCAGCGCAAAGCATGCCTCCCTCCAATCGATGGCAACGACGGAAGCGTCTCGCCCTCGAGGCTCCGGCGCAACCCGGCCCGAATCCCGATCACTCCGTGCGGCTGGATGATCCATCTCCGGTAGCTGCGGTTGCCTGAAGTCGCCCAGGGTCGGGTACGAAAACTCGGCTGCGCGCCGCGAAATCAGCGATTTGCAGACAGGACACTAGCTTTGGCACCCGTCGAGGTTGATTCGCTTCGCCCAATCTCTCTAACTTCTCTGGTCGAGGACGGCGGAGCTCAGAGATCTTGAAATGGGATGAGTACGCCCAAGGTCGGAGAGGGGAAGACCGAAGAGCGGCGAAATCTCGCCCTCGGGAATGAGTCACGGGATCAGAAGTGGCCCGACCTGACGTCAGCCGCTCCGCACCGCGATTTCGAGAACCGCTGCTCTATCCACTGAGCTACGGGGGCTCGAGCCGCAGCGTAGCGCCGGAGCACGGCGGCGCTGGATCCCTTGGTTGAGCAGGTACCGAAGCCGCAGCGGATGCTCGGAGTCGATTGCTACGCGCTCACAAGGACGAAGTGTATGAACGGCGCCTACGAGTGGCGAACGGTCGCGCAGGTTGGCAGGCGCCACGGTTTCGGCAACAATGAGCATTCACTAGCGGAGTGGGGTTGTTGATGAAGGTCGAGATCTCCGCTGCGGCGCTGGGTGCCCGGAAGGGGACGAGGGCAGGGCTCGCCGTGGGGATGGTGGCGGTCCTCGTTGCGCTGGCGGTCGCGGTGGGAGCGTCGGCCCGAACCGCCGCGCCGCCGCTCGTCCAGGTCACACCCTCGGAGCTCCGCTTGAGCCAGCCGCTGGCTGCGCTGGCCGCCGATGGGAACCGGGTTGCGTTTGCTTTCTGCAATCAATTGCTCGGCGTCTGGCGACCGGGATCAACGAGCGTCACGCGCCTCGGCCCGCCTGCGCAGTGGACGTGCCCGCCCCCTCGCGGGCTCGAGCGGACCTACAGCCTGGCTTTTGCGGGTGACCGCGTCGCATGGATCGCCGAGGCCGGCGGGAACATCGTCACCAATCTTCTCTTTCTCGTCGTGCTCGGTAACCCCGGTGTGATCACGATTGCCGTCGAGACCGACTACTGCTGTCGGAGTTTCGACCCCGACCTGGAGCGCATGGGTGACGTGTACGGCGACGGCGGTTTCATCGCCTTCAGCTCGCGTCTGAAGTGCGGTGACCAGGGAGCGCCCGGCTGCCCCACGTCGATGCGAACGTTGATCAGCCAGACGGTCTGGCAGCTGCGCCGGCCGCCGTTCCAGGCGCAGTGCGTGAACAAACAGGGACCCTGTGTCCAGCTGGCGACGAGTAACGACGCCCTCCGCCCGCTCTCGGTCGACGCCGGCCGCGTAGTCATCCGTCGCGCAAACGGGGCGATCGAGGTTCGCAAGCCCAGCGGTGCGTTGGTCCGGCAGTTCCCCGCGCTCACGGGAGTGACACGCGGTGCGGAGTTGATGGGCGATCGACTCATCGCTCTCGTTCCGGCGCATCTCCGTGAGTACAAGGTCACGACCGGTGCACTCGTCCGCACGCGTTCCTTGCCGAACGTGTCTAGCGGCGGCGTGTGTGGCATGCCTCCGTGCCCGACCGTCGCGCTGCAGATGGTCGACGCGGCGCGAGGACTTGTCGCGTACATCTGGTCCGGAAAGCTGCACCTGCTCCGACTCAGAGACGGGCGCGACCGTGTGGTCCACGCCGCGACCGATGCCCGCTTCGGCGACAAAGGGCTGTTCTACGCATACAGCGCCGCGGCGCCGTGGGTGTCGCGCATCAGGTTCGTGCCGTGGCGGGCGCTTCCAGTTCGGCCCTAGCGGCGCTGTTCCGGCACCTTGGTCATCTGGACGTGAGCCGGGCTCGCCTAGGCAAAGTGGCGGCCCACCCTCCGCAACGCCCCCGGCTCACGACAGGGTTCCCGGGGATCTGGGGGACACACCCCTGAAGCCGTGTAACGAGAGCGTACGACTGCGCCGCCGGCCCACAAAGACCCGTTTGGGCGCCCTCGTCGTGCCGCGACCACTGCCGTTCGATCCAGGCCAGACCGTCTGCGGGCGTGCGATCAGCGCCAAGATTGCTCCGACTGCTACGTCTACCTCGGCCGATGGTGGGAGCCCGGGTTCGCGGTCTTCGTGGTCGGGCTGGCCCTGATCCCGTGGGTGCTCGGAGTCCTTGTCGGCTCAGGCATCCGAGTCTCGTCACGCCGACGGCGCTACCGTCTCGCGAATGACTATTGACGTCCTGCACCGGCACGGACATCACGTCCACAGGCATCCGCATACAGGGGCACATCGTCACGTCACGTTGCGTCTGCGTCTCTCGGAGCCCGTCGCGGAGACGCCTGACGATCACGAACATGATCACGATACTGAGAACGAGCACGACCACGGCCACTCACATGGCCTTGTGGATCGTTCAATCCTCCGCTCGCGGGCAGGGATCAAGGCTGTATCGCTAAGCCTCGCCGTCCTCACGGTCACGGCTGCAGCCCAGACTGAGGCATGCATGTTCGGTCGGGCGGGAGAGGTTTCACTCTCCTCAGAACCTTGCCCCGCAGCTTCGAGGGCTCGAAATCCGATGCAAGTTCCCGTCCTTCAATGAGTCTTCTCTATCCAGCGACCCACACGCGGCGGGAAAAGAGATTACGGAACGGACGTCGGTGGCAGATCT
>Ga0307278_10001885_pt1 | contig 10366 bp, 7 predicted proteins | sample ER_DNA_117_FD_194482 | JGI IMG/M metagenome (GOLD analysis project Ga0307278, IMG submission 194482) | Bulk soil microbial communities from the East River watershed near Crested Butte, Colorado, United States - ER_DNA_117 | ecosystem: Environmental > Terrestrial > Soil > Floodplain | place: USA...
GGGCGAGGACCTGGAGGCCGAGGTGACGGTCACCTCGGCGACGTCGATCGAGCGGCTGGATCTCGTCTTCGACGTCCCGCATGGGATCGCAATCGACGACGGTCCCAGTCCGGTCACCCTCGGCCTCGAGCCCGGCGAGACACGGACGCTCTCGTACCGGCTTCGCGGCGAGCGGTGGGGAGGCTACACGCTCGGCGGCCTCGTCGTTCGCGCACACGATCGCTTCGCGCTGCTCACCGACGAGGCGCGGCTGGAGCGCCCGCAACCGCTGAAGGTGTACCCGCGGCCGGAGCCGATGCAGCGGCTCCTGCGGCCGCTCGAGACGCAGGTCTTTACGGGTAACCGCGTCGCGCGGGAGAAGGGCGAGGGGATCGAGTTCGCCGACCTGCGCCAGTTCGTCCCCGGCGACCGCCCGAGACGAATCAACTGGCGGGCGAGCGCGAAGCGGGGCGAGCTCTGGGTGAACGAGCTTCATGCGGAGAGGAACACCGACGTCATTCTCTTCCTGGATTCATTCGCGGAGGTGCGCGCCGAGACGGAGAGCACGCTCGACAGCGCCGTGCGAGCCGCCGCGGCGCTCGCGACGCACTACCTGCGCCACAAGGACCGCGTGGGCCTCGTCAGCTTCGGCGGCGTCCTCAACTGGCTTCTTCCCTCCACGGGCCTCGTCCAGCTCTACCGGATCGTCGACTCGCTCCTCGACACCGAGATCGTCCTCAACTACGCGTGGAAGGACCTCGAGGTGATCCCGCGCCGCACGTTGCCGCCGAAGGCGCTGGTCGTGGCGCTCACTCCCCTCCTCGACGAGCGCGCCGTCGGCACCCTGCTCGACCTCCGCGCGCGCAGGTTCGACCTCGCGATCGTGGAGATCTCTCCGGTGCCGTTCGCAACGCCCGGCGAGGACATGCTCGAGCGTGTCGCGCACCGGCTCTGGCTGCTCCGGCGCGAGGCGCTGCGCGCACGGTACGAGCGGTTTGGCGTGCCTCTCGCCGTCTGGGACGACGAGACCTCGTTCCTGGGTGCGCTCGAGGAGGTGATGGCATTCAGGCGCTACGCCCCTCGCGTACCCGCGCTCTGACGGGAGGCGCCGCCGTCGTTCTCGCAGGCTGGCTAACGGCCTATGCCGGGTTGCGCACGGATCAGCTCGGCGGCCTCGCGGCCGGCGTCGGGTTGCTGGGCGCGCTCATCCTCGTGGTCGCGCTCGTCGCAAGGTTCCCCGGTCTCGTGGCGTGGGCCGTCGCCCTGCTCGGAGCCGGCTACAGCGCCGCCCTCCTGCTCGAGGGCGGCACGATCGACGCGGGGGCGCCACTCTATGCCGTCGGCCTTCTGCTGCTGGCGGAGCTCGCGTACTGGTCGCTCGAGCTGCACCTCCCGTCGGATCCCGGCATCACCGCGCGTCGCGTCGGCCGGCTCGTCCTCATCGCCCTCGTCGCGGGCGGAGTCTCGGCGCTCGTGCTGGCGGCCAGCGAGCTCGCTGCGGAAGGAGGCCTCGGGCTTGAGGCGCTTGGGGTCGCAGCTGCCGGCGCAGCCCTCGCGCTCGTCGCCCTCCTGGCGCGATCCGCTGCTGGGCGGCAGAGCGGTTGACGATTAAATTCCTCCCTGGACTATTCCACTATGGACTATAGTCTCGGTTGTGGCTCGAGCGCGAAGCCCAGCCCGTCGCACCGCCGCGACGATTACGACCACCGAGGCGGCCGTCCTGGCCCTGCTCGCGGTGGAGGGCGAGCGATCCGGCTACGACCTGCTGAAGCTCGTGTCGAAGGCGATCGCATACGTGTGGGCGCCCGCACGAAGCCGCCTGTACACGGTGCTCCCACGCCTGGTCGCGGAAGGCCTGGCCGAGGCCCGCACGGTGGTGCAGGAGCGGCGGCCGGACAAGCAGCTGTATCGGATCACGGGCGCGGGCCGCCGAGCGCTCTCCGAGTGGCTCGAGGCCGACGAGCCGGATGACTCCGCGGCGTTCAACCTCAAGCTCTTCGTCGGGGGGCTGACCTCGCACGACGTGCTTGCCCGGCACGTCGAGCGGTTCCTGGACGGTCGGCGCGCGTACCTGGAGGAGCTGCGCCTGATCGAGCCGACGAATACCCGCAGTGGCCACGACTACTACCACTACTTCCTGCTTCGACTCGGCATCGAGCGTACAGAGCTCGACATCCGGTGGGCGGAGGGCGTGCTGCACGAGCTCCGGGAGGCCGAGTGAGGGCGCCGCTCGCGGCGGCGCTCGGCGCGGTCGTGATAGCGGCGCCGGGTGCTGGGGCTGCAGGGGCCGGGGTAGCCGGCCCCTGGGTCGGCACGTACTCCCTGGGTGGGCCGGGCACGGTCACGTTCACGCTGAACGGACGCCGGGCGGTGGTCGCGCTCGGGGTGGGGCACGCCGGTACGCAGACGGTTGCCGCAGCGACCGCCGGGGGCCACGTCCACTTCCAGGTCGCCGGCCGTCCGCGGCCGCTCGTCTTCGACGCACGGCTGCGTCGCGGTGCTCTGCGGGGAACCGTCCGCCAGGGCATGGCGCGCGGGAGCTTTCGCGCGCGGCGCGGCCGGGCGCTGGCCCTGATCGCACCCGGGCTCTACCGCGCAGGCTCGAGCGTTCTCGCCGTCGTGGACGATCCATACGGGCCGGCGCGACTGGTCGACCTCGACTCCGGGGAGGTTCACGCCGTCTACCCGTCGGGGTCCGGCTTCGACATCGGAGCGGGCTTTGCGACGCGGGAGCCGACCGAGGGCAGCGCGCATTTCGACGCCGCCGGCGGAGTCGTCCACGGCAGGCGAGCGCCTCGCGTCGCCGTGCGCCAGCTCGAGGTGCGCTTCTCGAGCGGCAGCACGACCCTCTCGGGGACCCTGACCATGCCGGTCGGCCCGGGGCGCCGTGCCGCCGTCGCATTCGTGCACGGATCCGGGCCGACGACACGCGCGTACCTGCCCGAGCTGAGCGCCCTCCTGGTTCGCAACGGCGTCGCCGTCCTCGCCTACGACAAGCGCGGGACCGGTCAGTCCGGCGGAACCTACCCGGGCGAGTCGCCGACCGAGCCCGCGATCGACGGCCTCGCCCGCGACGCCGCCGCCGCCGTCCGGTTCCTGGCGTCCCAGCCCGGCGTCGATCCAGCGCGCGTCGGGCTGGCCGGCCACAGCCAGGCCGGTTGGATCATGCCTCTGGCCGCAACACGCGAGGCCGCCGTGCGCTTCCTGCTCGTGTTCTCCGGGCCGGCCGTCACGGCGGATGAGAACGACGTCTACCAGGACCTCACCGGCGAGGGCGAGCGGCCGCAGCGACTGACGGACGACGCGATCGACGCCGAGGTTCTGCGCCACGGGCCCGGCGGACTCGACCCGATTCCCTGGATTCAGCGCCTCCACGTCCCGGCGCTCTGGCTGTACGGACGGCTCGACAAGCACATCCCCGCGCGTCTGTCCGTGCGGCGGCTCGAGCCCCTCGCACGCGAGCCGGATCGGGACTTCTCGCTCGCGGTGTTCCCGAACGCCAACCACGCGCTCGTGGAGACCCAGACGGGTCTCACTGCCGAGATGCTGCGCTCCGACGCTTTCGCACCAGGCCTGTTCGCGCGCGTACGCGACTGGTTGCGTGAGCATCGGCTGGCCGCGTAACCGCCGGTGGGCCGCTGCCAAGTGCCGGCGCGAGGTACCTTCGGGGGTCGTGAAGCGCCTCCTCGTCCTCCTCGGCGTCGCCCTACTGCTCGCCGGCTGCGGCGGCTCGAGCCCGTCACCGCCCGCGCCGCTGCCGGCGGCTCTCGCTCAGCGCTTCCACTACGACCGCACCGCCCCGACCGGGCTCCGGGACCGCGGGCTCGCGAACCACGGCTACCCCGTGAAGATCCACGACGTCCGGTACCCCGGCCCCAACGGCGACAGTGTGCTCGGCTACCTGATGGTGCCGCCGGGGAAGGGCCCGTTTCCCGGTGTCGTGTTCCTGCCGGGAGCGGGGAGCACGCGGGAGGCGTGGCTGGTACCGGCAGTCGATCTCGCTTCGAGAGGAGCCGTGACGCTGGTGATCGCCACGCCCTTCATCTCCGGCCAGAACCAGCCCAGCGGGCTCGCGGGGGCGCTCTCGTTCCGTGCGGGCTTCATCCAGAACGTCCTCGACGTCCGTCGCGCGCTCGACGTGCTCGCCGCTCGTCCCGACGTTGACCCGACGCGGCTCGGACTCGTCGGCCACAGCCTCGGTGCCGAGCTGGTCGCCGTCGCCGGCGGCGTTGACAGCCGCACGGCGGCGCTGGTCCTGATCGCGCCGCCGCAGCATCCACACTTCAACCCGCCACTCTCGCCCGACGTGCAGCGGCAGGCGAGCTCCCTCCTCGCAACCATCGACCCGACCGGTTACCTCCCCTACACGAGAGCGGACGTGTTGTTGTCCCTCGCCCGGCAAGACCAGGTGGTCCCGCGGAGCGAATACGACGCCGTCGTCGCGGCAGCGCCGTCCGGCCGCACGGTGCGCTGGTACGACACGGATCACAACATGAGCCCGGCGGCGGTCGACGACACGATGGACTGGCTCGCGGACGAGCTCGATCTCGGCCCGCTTCCCGGCTACGCCCGCCGCGCACGAGCCGCGGGATAACCCTGGCGCCGACCGGGGCGCAGTGTCAGGCTTTGCGCCGTAATGGCCGATCTCCCCAGCGGCGCCGTCACCTTCCTCTTCACCGACATCGAGGGCTCGACGCAGCTCGTCAAGCAGTTGCGCGAGCGCTACGGCGGGATCCTCGCCGAGCACCAGCGGCTGCTTCGGGAGGCGTTCGCGGCCCACGGCGGGCACGAGATCGACACGCAGGGCGACGCCTTCTTCGTCGCGTTCGCGAGCGCGCTGGAGGCCGTTCTCGCGGCCGTCGAGGGCCAGCGGGCGCTCTCCGACTATCCGTGGCCGGACAACGCACCGGTGAAGGTGCGGATCGGGATCCACACTGGTCAGGCCGTGCCGGTGGACGGACGCTACACGGGTGTCGCCGTGCACCGGGCCGCCCGGATCTGCGCAGCCGCTCACGGTGGGCAGGTGCTGGTGTCGCAGGCGACGCAGACCCTGATCGAGGACGAGGAGGAGGACCTCGCGGTCGGCTTGCGGGACCTCGGCAACCAGCGTCTCAAGGATCTCGACCGGCCCGTGCGCCTCTACCAGATCGCGGCACCCGGGCTGGCGGCAGAGTTCCCGCCGTTACGCCGCGAGCGGGAGGGGCACGCGCCGGCCGCAGCCCCTCCACTCCCGATCTACCGGCGCCGCAGCTTCGTCGCCGCCGCGGCCGGGTTGGTGATCGTGGTTGCCGCCGCGGTGGCGCTCCTCGCCTTGCGCGGCGGCGGCAGCGCCGGCCTGTCGGGTGTCGACGTGAACCACGTCGGCATCATCGACCCGAAGAGCGGGCACATCGTCGATCAGGTGCAGGTGGGTGTCAGGCCGGGGCCAGTGGCGGTCGGCTCGGGGACGGTCTGGGTCGGCAACCTCGAGGACCGGACGCTGTCGCGGATCAAGGCCGGTACGCGTGAGCTGCTCCCGGCGGTCACGCTCGACAATCGCACGCCGACAGGGATCGCGGTGCAGCGAAGCGCCGTCTGGGTGGCGCAAGGCCTTCTCGGAACGGCGGTCCGCGTCGATCCGCAGTTCGGAACGGTGTCGGAGCAGATCACCCTAGCCGGACGCTCGCTCGAGGGAGTCGTGACGGTAGGAGGCCGCTCCGTCTGGGTCGCGTTCGGCGAGTCGACCTTCGCTCGGATTGATCCGGCGACGAGCCGGGTCGCCGGCTCGACGTTCGCAGGCGCGAACCCTGCCGGGATCGCCTACGGCGCCGATGCGGTGTGGGTGGCGAACTCGGGCGATGCGACCGTCGGCCGCTACAACCCGGAGACGTTCGAGGAGGGACCGGTCAAATCGGTGACCGTCGGACGGCGCCCGAGCGGCATCGCGTACGGCGAGGGAGCCCTCTGGGTCGCGATCACCGGCGACGACCAGGTGACACGGATCGATCCGTCGTCGAGCTCGATCGGCGCGACGATCCCCGTCGGTGACGCGCCGTCGTCGGTTGCCGTCGGCGGCGGGTTCGTCTGGGTCACGAACACGGGTGACGGCACCGTCTCCCGGATCGACCCGACGACGAACGAGGCGAAGACGATCGACGTCGGCAACGCGCCGTCCGGGATCGCCTTCGGCGACGGTTACGTGTGGGTCGCGGTCGAGGCGCCGTAGCCACGCGGGCGTCGTCGCGACGCGTCGGAGATCCGCAAGCCCCTAGCGCTTCAGGCAGACCGCGACGAGGTTCAGCTCGGGGTGGAAGGTCTTGCAGCCCACGCGCTTGGACACGAACGTGGCTGTGTTGGACGAGGCGAACGGAACGGTGGGAGCGACGTTCCGCTGTAGCTCGACGTCGAGCCTGCCGTAGAGGCGGTAGCGTGCGGCGCCGACCAGCCGTGCCGCCCTGTCGATCAGGCGCCTGTACTTCGCGGGCGTCGGCGCCCCGGCGAAGAGGCCGATGACGCTCGCGGGATCCGGATAGTCGGGCCCGAATCCACCGGCAAAGGCCAGGTCCCAGGGCTCGCCCGGGCTTGCGAGCCTCTCCCCCAGCACCGACCTCGGGAAGGCCTTGATCGTCACGCTCGCCCCTGCTCGCTTCAGGTCCCTGCCCACGAGTTGAGCCCAGGCGACGAACGAGTCCTCGTCCCTCGTGTACAGGGTCACCCGCTCGGGACCGCGATGCCGGCGCAGGAGCGCCCGCGCCTTGCCCACGCTGCCGCCGAGCGGATAGATCCGCGCGGCCCGGTAGCCGGGCATGCTCGGCGTCAGCCACTGATCGACCGGCGTCGCCCAGTTCGCGCCCCTCGTCGGCTCAGCCGCGCGGACGAGCGCCCTGCGGTTGACGGCGAGGTTGACCGCGCGGCGCATGGCGACGCCCTTGAACAGCGGCCGCGCGCCGTTGAAGATCATGAAGAGGACGGTCGGCGTCGGCTTGACGAAGTACTGAGTCCTGTTGACTCCGTAGCGGCGGGCCAGCCGCGCGTCGAGGTCGACAGGGCCCGTGTCGAGCTCGCCGCGCTCGATTCGCGACACGATGGTGTCGGGATCGTCGTTGTAGGTGAGCACGAACTGGTCGACGTGGTGCGGGCGCCGCCCGCGGTAACGCCGGTTTCGCTTCAGGATGACGCGTCGCCCCCGCACGAAGCTCGCGACGTAGTACGGCCCAGCCTGGGCTATCGGCGCCGGAACGCCCTCAGGATCGATCGGGAGCCCGTTCGGGACGGCGCAGAAGGTCGGGCCGATCGTGCGAAAGACGAAGTCGGTGGACGGCGCGTTCAGCGTGACGACGAGGCGGTTTCCGCGCGCCCTGATGCCCGAGGCAGTCTTGGCGCTCCCGTTGCCGACTCCCTCCGCGCCGACGATGTCCGCGACGAGAGACGCCGGGTAGTGGCGCACCTTGAGCGTGCGGTTGACGGCGGCGACGAAGGTCTGGGCGGTCACGCGCTCGCCCGAGCTGAAGCGAAGCCCCTTCCGGATCCGGAACGTGTACGTCTTCCCGTTACGCGAGACGCGGTACCCCGCGGCCGCGTCCGGAACCAGCCGGCTGCTCGGTCCGTCCGCGTAGTTGAGCGGGTAGAGGCAGGTCAGCGAGGGAATCTCGCCCGTCTCGTTGAAGGGCGAGTTCAGCGCCGAGTCGATGAACGCCAGGTCGCCGGTGTGCCCGATCCGGAAGGTGCCGCCGTTCTTGACGGCGGGTGCGCCCGCTGCCGAGAGAGACGAGGCAGCGTGCAGGAGGGCGGCCCCGAAGGCCAGCATGCCCGCAGTGAGGTAGAGCCTTGCGCGTGTCAGGGCCGCATCTCGCCAGCGGTCTTATCAGCTTTCCGCCCGCGTTCCAAGTCCAGACCACGCGTGGCGCGGCTCCGATCCTTGGCGCTCGCAGCACCGCTTGGGGCTGTTCGCCGCTAGCGCTTCAGGCAGACGGCGGTGAGGTCGAGCGTCGGGCGCAGGACAATGCAGCGGCGGTCGACCCGCTTCGAGACGAGCGTCGGCTCGTTGAAGGCGAACACCGCGACCATCGGCGCGGCGCCACGGGCGAGCTGCACGTCGAGGCTGCCGTAGCGCCGGTAGCGCGCGAGACCCTTCAGGCGGGCGGCACGCCGCATCAGGCGGTTGTACTTGGCGGAGTTGAAGCGCGACCAGTTGACCCCGCCGATGAAGCGGCCGTCGAGGAGGAGGTTCAGGTAGGAGAACGGGTCGACGTAGTCGGCGCCCCAGTCGTAGAGCGCGATGTCGAACGGCTCGTTCGGTGCCGTTACTCGGTTGAAGTACGCCTCCGGGGGCAGCTTCTTGATCTCCACCTGGAGGCCGATCTTCGCGAGGTTGTTCCTGACGATCTGCGCCGCTACGGTCGGGCCCGGATCAGGGACGTCGAACGTGTAGAGGACTGCTCTCTTGCTCCTCGTGTGCCAGCGGGCGAGCGCTCTCGCCCGCTGCACGTTCGGGCGCGCGACGGGGTAGATGTGAGCGTCCCGGAAGCCGGGCATGCTCGGCGGGAGGTACTGGTCGGTTAGCGTTCCCGCCAGCCGGCCTCCGGCCGCCTTCACGAGCGCCGGGCGGTCGACGGCGAAGTTCACCGCGCGCCTGAGTCTGGCGTTGTTGCCGAAGAGCGGACGCGAGGTATTGAGAACTAACAGCCTGATCGCGAGTCCCGGCTTGACGAAGAACCGCGATCGGTTGATCCCGTACTTGCGGCGGAACTTCTGGGCGCGTCCCGCTTGGAAGTAGATCGGTGCGGGCACGAGGCCCCAGTCGGCCGCGCCTCTCTCGATCCGGTCGAGCACCTCCTCGAGAGCGTTCGCCTGGAGGTCGGCGACGAACTGATCGACGTGGCGCGGTCGCGTGCCGCCGTAGTACCGGTTGCGCTTGAGGAGGACGCGGCGTCCGCGAACGTATTCGGCGACGTAGTACGGACCGGCTCCCGGGAAGGCGGTGACCCCCTCGGGATCGGCCGGCAGATTCGGCGGCACCGCGCAGAAGAAGGGCATCGTCGTCCGCGCCGGGAAGTCGGGAACAGGACGCTTCAACCTGATGACGAGGCTGTTGCCGCGAGCGACGATTCCTGCGGCGGCCGGCCTCGTCCCGCCCTGCACGGCGTCGGCGCCGACGACGTCCAGGGTGTACTGGGAGCCGGGAGACTTGTCCTTGATCGCGGGCGCAAGCGTGCGGTTGATCGCGCGGGCGAACGCGCTGGCCCTCACCGGCGCGCCGTTGCTGAAGCGAAAGCCGCCGCGCAGCGTGAACGTGTAGGTCTTGCCGTCGCTCGAGACGCGGGGGTAGGCGGCCGCGACGTCGGGGACGAGGCGGAATCCTTCCGGCGGCGGCTTGTCCGGGTAGCGCATGAGGCGTGCGCAGGCGGCATCCAGCAGGGCCCAGCCGGGAAACGTGTAGGAGAGCGCCGGGTCGACGAAGTCGAGAGCGGGTCCGCCCGCCGGGAAGCTGATGCGGAAGGTGCCGCCGTTCCGGATCGCCGAATCCGTGCTCCCGCCGTGCGCCGCGGCGGCCCCGAGCAGGCAGGCGCCGGCCGCCAGCATCGCGAACGAACAGTAGAGCCGGGTGATCCGCAGCGACCGCACGGACTCAGCGCTTCAGACAGACCGCGTCGAGGACGAGCGTCGGGCGGAGGACGATGCAGCGCCGGTCGACGCGCTTCGAGATGAACGTCGCATCGTTCAGGTAGCCGATCGCCAGGATCGGCGCCGCGTCGCGGGCGAGTCGCACGTCGAGGTCGGCGTACGCGCGGTAGCGCGCCGCCCCCCTGAGGCGGGCCGTGCGCCTCAGCAAGCGGTTGTACTTGGGCGAGTTGAAGTGCGACAGGTTGTTCTCCCTGGCGAACTGCCCGTCGAGGAGCAGGTTGAGGTAGGTGTAGGGGTCGAGGTGGTCGGGCGCCCAGTCCGCATACGCGATGTCCCAGGGCTCGGCCGGGTTGCCGGCGATTCGCTGGTAGTACGCAGTCGGCGGGATCCCCTTCACCTCGACGGCGAGTCCGATCGTCGCGAGGTTCTTCTTGATCACCTGCGCGGCAGCGATGGAGGGGGGGAAGTCGAATGTGTAGAGGACGGCCTTGCCGCTCCGCCGATGCCCGCTCGCGAGCGCGCGCGCCCTGCGCGCGTCCGGTCGGTCGAGCGGGTAGATCCGGGCGTCGCGAAATCCGAAGAGCCCCGGCGGCAGGTACTGGTCGGTGAGCCTGCTGCCCAAACGGCCCTCCCACGCAGCTCGAACTGCGGCTCGGTTGACCGCGAAGTTGACGGCTCGCCTCAGCCTGGCGTTGTTCCGGAACAGCGGGCGCGAGGTGTTGAAGTGGTAATGCCTGAAGACGAGCCCCGGCTTGAGGAAGAACCGCGACCTGTTCACCCCGTA
>Ga0307278_10001886_pt1 | contig 10362 bp, 10 predicted proteins | sample ER_DNA_117_FD_194482 | JGI IMG/M metagenome (GOLD analysis project Ga0307278, IMG submission 194482) | Bulk soil microbial communities from the East River watershed near Crested Butte, Colorado, United States - ER_DNA_117 | ecosystem: Environmental > Terrestrial > Soil > Floodplain | place...
CCAGCTCGTAGCGGCTACGCGGCGATCCGCCAGCGTTCGGGGCTGGCGCCGTCGCCCTCGGCGCGTCCCGTGATCTGCAGGTGGCGCAGGTAGCAGAGCGTCTCGCTCAGCCACCAGTTCGCGTTGAGCGGCGTGAGCGCCTCGCCGAACACGCGCGGGACGGCATCGAACGCGGTGACGGGCCCGTCCTCGCGGAGCACCGCCTCCAGGGCGGCCAGCCGCCCGGCGATCAGGTCGCGATTGGCCGCGATGTGGCCCTGGACGTCGCCGAACGTGCGCCCGTGGCCGGGCAGGCACAGCCGTGCATCGAGCGCCTCGACGCGATCCAGCGAGGTCAGGAACTCCCCCGCCGGGTCGGGCGTGTAGCCGTAGTCGTAGTACGGCGACACGCGGCCGAGGAGGTGGTCGCCGGAGATCAGCAGCCGCCGCTCGGGCTGCCACAGGCAGACGTGCGACGGCGCGTGGCCGGGGGTCAGCACGACCTCCCACGCCCCGAGGTCGGTCGCGACCGTGAGCCCCGGCAGCAGGTCGCGGGCGGGCGCGACGATCCCCGCGATCCCGAAGGACTGCCCCCGCCGCGCCCGCGCCCATTGGCGCAGCGGCTCGTCGGGCACCCCGGCGGAGCGCGCGACCTCCAGGCGGCGCTCGACCGCCGCGTCGGGATCGTCGACGGCGGCCGTCATGTGGCGGTGGTCGGGGTGCATCCACAGCTCGCAGTCCGCGCGCTCCACGATCGTCGCCGCCTGGCCGTAGTGGTCGGAGTGCGCGTGCGTGCAGACAACCAGGCGCACGTGCTCGACCTTGAGCCCGACCATGTCCAGCGCGCGCTCGAGGTTGGCCATCGAGCCCGGTTGGTGCATACCGGTGTCGAAGAGCACGATGCCGTCGCCGGCCGCCACCGCCCAGGCGTTGCAGTGCGGCACGCCGGGCCACGGCAGCGGCAGACGCAGGCGCCAGACGCCGGGCAGCAGCTTCTCGCCGCGGCCGACCTCGCGCTTGCGGGTGGGAGCGGTCATCGCACGGGCAGGGTAGAACGGCCGGAGGCCGGGCCTCGGTCTCAGACCGCGGGGCCGGATGCCCCGCGGAGCAGACCCTTAGAGTTGAGGCGAGCCCGGACGAGGAGGAACCGCGATGGCCACCGACGTCGATCAGAGCACCGAGACCACGCGCGTCGCGCGCGAGTACTTCGCGGCGCTGGGACGCGCCGAGCGCGACGCCCAGCAGCGCTACTACGCGCCCGACGCACGCGCGCACATCCACGGCGTCATCGGGCCCGCGGGCCGCGAGGAGATGGTCGGCTTCTTCGCCGAGCTCTTCGACGCGTTCCCCGACTGGCATTTCGAGGTCGTGGAGACGGTGGCCGAGGGCGACGGCGTGGCGGTTCGCTGGCACGCGCGTGGGACCTTCGCCGGACCGGGCCGCTTCATGGGCTTCGAGCCCAATGGTGCGCGGATCGACATCCAGGGCGTCGACCTCGTCCGCGTGCGCGACGGCCAGATCGGCGCCATCGACGCGTTCATGAACGGCGCCGAGCTGGCGCGCCAGCTCGGCGCGCTGCCGCCGCAGGGCTCGGCCACCGAGGAGCGCATGGCCAAGGCGTTCAACCTGCGCACCCGGGTCAAGCGCCGCCTGGCCTCCGAGCCCGAGCCGGTGGCCGACGGCGTCTGGGTCGTGCGCGGCGGCTTCCCGACCAAGGAGATGAACGTCTACCTCGTGCGCGACGGCAACGGGGTCATGCTCTTCGACGCCGGGATCAAGGCGATGACCGACGCCGTCGCTGCCGCGGGCGCCTCGCTGGGCGGGATCACGCGCGTGCTGCTCGGCCACGGGCACCCCGACCATCGCGGGGTCGCGCCCTTCCTCGACGTGCCCGTGCTGTGCCACCCCGACAACCGCCTCGACGCCGAGGGCGACGGGGGCGAGCGCTACTTCGACTTCTCGAAGCTCAGGCCGTTCGCCAGGCCGGTCTTCCCGTACCTGCTGAAGATGTGGGACGGCGGGCCCGTCGAGATCGCCGACACCGTCGCCGAGGGCGACGACGTCGCCGGCTTCGAGGTCGTCCTGCTGGCGGGCCACGCGCCGGGGCTCATCGGTCTGTGGCGTGCGGCCGACCGCCTCGCGCTGGTCAGCGACTGCTTCTACACCCTCGATCCGCAGACCGGACGCCATGGCCACCCACGGGTTCCCCACGAAGCCTTCAACCTCGACACCGAGCAGGCGCGCGCCTCGATCCGCAAGCTCGCGGCCATGGAGCCCGCGGCGGCGTGGACGGGCCACGCCCGGCCGCTCACCGGCGACGTGCGCAGCCAGCTGGAGCACGCCGCCGACACCACCTGAGCGCCATGGGCAAGCGCGGCCGCGCGCGCGGCAAGGTCGAGAAGCTCAGCGCCCCCGAGAGTGAGTACGCCTCGCCGCAGGGCGACGTGCTCGTGCTGCGCGGCGCGCTGACCCCCAAGACCCGCCGCCAGTACGACGACGTGCTGCACGGCAACGTCCTCTCCCAGGAGGACGCCTGGCAGCGCGCCACCGAGCTGCTGTTCGAGCGCCTGGCCGTGCGCTGGGTCGTCTCCGACGTGCCCACCGAGGGTCAGCGCGAGCTGCTCATGCGCTTCCGCGTCGCCACGCAGGACGAGCGGCGCTGGATCCGCGACGTCCTGCGCGAGCACCTCGCCGAGCACTTCCCCGACCTCGAGGCGCCGTGACCGCGCTGGCGCCGGCTCCCTTCGCGGACCTGCTGGCCGGCTACTGCCTCGACGTCCAGGCCGGCGAGACCGTGCTCGTGCGCTCGACCTCGCTGGCGGCGCCGCTGCTGCTCGAGCTGCAGCGGGCGATCCTCGAGCGCGACGCCTGGCCGCTGCTGCGCGTCGAGCTGCCCGGGCAGACGCCCGCCTACTACGAGCACGCGCGCGAGCGCCACCTCGACGACTACCCCGACCTGGCGCTCACCGAGGCCAAGAAGATCGAAGCGCTACTGGGCGTCCAGGCTCCCGGCGACGTTCGCGAGCTCGCCGCGGTCGACCCCGATCGCATCGCGCGCTACGCCCGGGCCCGGCGGCCGATTCGCGAGGCGACGATCAAGAAGCGCTGGTGCTCGACCCTGTGGCCGACCGAGGCGCTCGCCGGCCAGGCGGGAATGGCGCTGGAGGACTTCGCCGCATTCGTTCGCGGGGCGCTGTTCCTCGACCAGCCGGACCCGGTGAGGGCGTGGGGCGGGCTGCGCGCCTTCCAGGACCGGCTGATCGCCCGCCTGCGCGACGCAGGCGAGCTGCGCCTGGAGGCCGAGGGCACCGACCTGACGCTCGGCGTCGCGGGGCGCACGTGGGTCAACTCCGACGGCAGGCGCAACATGCCCAGCGGCGAGGTCTTCACCGGGCCGCAGGAGCGCAGCGCCAACGGCCGCGTGCGCTTCACCGTGCGCTCGGCGCCGGCGGGGGTCGACGTCGACGGCGTGGAGCTCGAGCTGCGCGACGGCGAGGTCGTCTCCGCCCGTGCCGAGGTCGGCGACGACTATCTGCAGCGCGCGCTGGCCATCGACGAGGGCGCGCGCTTCCTTGGCGAGGTCGGCATCGGGACCAACTTCGGCATCGTGCGCCCGACCGGCACGATCCTCTTCGACGAGAAGATCGGCGGCACGGTCCATCTCGCGCTCGGGCGCTCCTATCCCGAGACCGGCGGCAAGAACCGCTCCGCGCTGCACTGGGACCTCATCTGCGACCTGCGCGCCGGCGGGCGGCTGAGCGCCGACGGCGAGGTCGTGCAGGAGGGCGGGCGCTTCAGCCTCTGACCCACCCGCGCGGGGGGCGCGCGCCGCCCACAGCGCGTGGTAGAACGGCACATGATCAAGGATGATCGGGTCCTCAGGGCCACCCGCGTGCTCGGGGCCGTCATCGTCCCGTTCCTGCTCGTCGCCTTCTCGCTGCTGTACCTGTTTCCGGGCGACACGGCGCACTGGTTCGCATGGCCGATCAAGCCGCGCATGACGCCGCTCATCATGGGCGCCGGCTACATCGCGGGCGGCTACTTCTTCCTGCGCGTCGTCACGGCTTCGCACTGGCACCGCGTGCATCTGGGCTTCCTGCCCATCACCGCGTTCACGCTCTTCATGGCGATCGCGACGTTCAGCCACCTCGACAAGTTCGACAAGGACCACGTCGCCTTCTGGATCTGGGTCGTCCTCTACGTGGTGACGCCGGTGCTCGTCCCGCTGACGTGGCTGCGCAACCGCGCGACCGACCCAGGCACCCTCGAGGCCGACGACCGCTACCTGCCGCCGCGCGTGCGCGCAATGGTGGGCGGCGCGGGCGCGCTGCAGTCGGCGGTCGCCGCGGTGCTGCTGCTCTCCCCCTCGACGATGATCGACATCTGGCCGTGGACGCTGACGCCGCTCACCGCCCAGGTGCTGGGCGGGTGGTTCGCGCTGCCGGGCGTCGTCGCGATCATGATGGCGCTCGACGGACGCTGGAGCGCGATCCGCATCACGCTCGAGAGCCAGGTCCTCGGGATCGGCCTCATCCTGCTCGGCGTGGTCCGCGCGTGGAGCGACTTCGACACCTCCAACGCGCTGACCTACCTCTTCGTGGGCGGCATCTCCCTCCTGCTCGCCGGGCTGGTCGCGTTGGTCGTGTTCATGGAGCGACCGCGCGCGGCAGCGCCGCTCGTGCCCGCCTGATGGACTTCGCGCCGCCGCGCTTCGTCACCGTCGACGGACGCCGGCTGGCCTACGAGGAGGTCGCGCCGCCGCGTCCGCAGGCCACCGTCCTGCTGCTGTGCGGCATCGGCGCCAAGCGCCAGGGCTGGTACAAGCAGCTGCCCGCCCTCGGCGCCCGCGTGCGCGCGCTGGCGCTCGACTACCGCGACGTCGGCGACAGCGATCCAGCTGCGGGGCCGTACTCGATCGCGGAGGTCGCCGACGACGTGCGCGCGCTGGCCCGGGCGCTGGCGATCGAGCGCGTGAGCCTGGTCGGGATCTCGATGGGCGGCTTCGTCGCCCTCGAGCTCGCGCTGCGCCACCCCGACCTCGTCGACCGGCTCGTCCTCGTCGTGACGTCGGCCGGCGGGCCGACGCACGTGTCGACGAGCCCGGAGGTCATGCGCCTGCTCATGCCCGGCGATGAGGAGGTCGAGAGCGGCGCGGGCGCGCGGCGCGTGTGCGCGGCGGTCGCCGGCCCGGGCTTCGCCGAGCGCCATCCGGAGGAGATCGACACCTTCGTCGACATCGCGCGCCACCGGCCCATGTCGCGCGAGGCCTACCTGCGCCAGCTGCAGGCCTGCCGCGCCCACGACGTCTCCGACCGCCTCGGCGCGATCGGCGTGCCGACGCTCGTCCTGCACGGCGACGCCGATCCGCTCGTCCCCGTCGAGAACGGCCGCCACCTGGCAGCGGGAATCGCCGGCGCGCAGCTCGTCGTCTATCCCGGCGTCGGCCACATCCCCGAGGTCGAGATTGCCGAGCGCTTCAACGACGATCTCCTCGGCTTCCTCGCGCCCGGATAGGTTCGGCGTCGATGCCCGAGTGGTGGGACGACGAGAGCGACGCGATCCTGGCCGGCGACCTCACGGCGGCGCTGGGCTACCGCACGCCGGCCGGCGGCGTCGTCGTGCTCGCGGTTGCGCCGATCGGGCTGCGCGATCGCGAGGCCGGGACTGCCGGGTTCACCACCTCGCTCGGCTTCAGCCGCAAGCTCGAGCGGATCGCCCGCGACCCACGGGTCGCGCTCGCCTTCCACGCGCGCGAGCACGGCACGGCCGACAGCGTGCGCTACCTGCTCGTCCAGGGCCACGCTCGCGTCGTGGAGGAGCCTTCGCCGGCGGAGCGCGCGCGCGTGCAGGAGCACGCCGAGGCGCGGCTAGGCCCCGCCCGGCGCGGGCCGTTCTGGGACCGCTGGCTGCGCGAGTACTACGCCGTCCGCGTGCCGGTGTGGGTGCAGGTCGAGCGCCTGACGTCGTGGCCCGACCTGCGCTGCGCCGGCACCGCGTCGACGTCGGGCAGCGCCCCGGCCGCCGACCCGCCGCCGTCGCAGACCGCGCCGGGCAATGGCACCGGTCCGCGCGTCGACGTCGCGCGTGCGGCCCGGCGCGTGCGCGGCACGGCGCACGCGCTGCTGGGCTACGCGGGAAGCGACGGCTTCCCGGTGGTCGTCCCCGTCGACGTCGAGAGCGTGGGCGACGACGGCCTGGGGCTGAGCGCCGCCGCGCCGCTGCCGCCGGGCGCGCGGCGGGCGGGCCTGCTTGGGCACAGCTACCGCCCGCAGCTCATCGGCCTGGAGTCGCGCGCATACACGGGCTGGCTCGAGGTCGGCGAGGACGGCCGTGCGCTCTACGCCCCGCACACCGAGGCCGGCTACCGGGCGCCGGCGAGCAAGACCGGCCTGCTGCTCCTCAACGGCCTGCTGGCCAAGCGCGGCGTGCGCCAGGCGCGGCGGGCCGGCGCCGCTAAGGCACGCTGAGCACGTAGCGGCCGACGGTCCGGCCGCGGAAGGCGCCGCATCACCTGCATCGTTGCCCTCGGAGCGCGCGGTGTGACACGCCCGTTCATCTCATCCTTGCGTCCGTTCGACGTTTCATCGGCGAGCGTGGGTGGGCAAACCGCTTGATTCGCCGCCCGGCGTCGTTACGGATTGTGGTCTGGGTCCCACACTGGAGGTCTGTCTTGCGCAAGGTGCTCTGGGTCGTTGCCGCTACTGCGGCGAGCGCGATGGTCACGTCGGCGTCGGCGTCAGCGGCGGGCTGGAACTGCTCGGCCGCCGCGCTGAGCGGACAGCCGGTCGGCACGCCGGTCACGGCCAACGTGGGCGAGACGACGTGCAAGGCCGCCAGTGGGGGAGCGAACCTGCCCCCGCTGCCGCTCCCGCTGCAGGCCAACGTCATGTCGGCACGCACGACGCTCGACGGCTCGACGACCCAGCCCGCGCAGCAGACCGCCGGCGCCACGGGCGAGGTTGCCAGCCTGTCGGTCGGCATCCCCACGGGCCCGCCCCCGATCCCGACGACGACGCTCCCCATCCCCGGGCTGGGCAACGTCGACATCACGCAGGCGCTGCTCGGGCTGCTGCCTCCCCCGCCCAACCCGCTGGTGGGCGTCAAGCTCTCGAGCGCGACCGCGTCGGGCAGCTGCGTCAACGGCAAGCCAACGCTCACCGGCTCCTCGCGCGTGCTCGGCCTCACCGTCGCCGGTCAGGAGCTCCCGGTCGACCAGGCCGTGACGCAGATCGTCAACGCCATCGGCGGCGGGACTATCGACCCGTCGCAGCTGACGTCGCAGCCGCTTCCGGCGCCGCTCGACCAGGTCCCAGTCGCGCAGCTGCAGCCGCTCCTCGACCAGCTCCCCGACATCGCGGTCCCGGCCACGCTCGCGCAGATCAGGATCACCCCCGGCTCGCAGACGGTGCAGAACGGGACGCTGACCCAGAAGGGCCTTCAGGTGTTCGTCGCCCTCGGCGGCCAGACGGTCGCCGACCTCACCCTCGGCCAGGCCTCGATCTCGCAGGGCGACGTGGGCTGCGCGCAGCCCGTCTCTGCGGCCCAGCTGCAGTGCACGACGCGCAAGCTCGCCCTCATCGACGTGCTCGAGCGCAACGGCTACGCGCGCCTCTATGGCGCGGCCGATCGCAGCCTGATCGGCAAGCGCGTGAACATCGTCGCCTCCTGGAACGGCAAGACGGTCGCGCGCCCGACGGTGGCCAGGGACGGCACCTTCCTGGCCAAGGGCAAGCTGCCGCCGATGGCCCTGCGCCACGGCAATCGGGCGCGCTATCAGGCGCGCATCGGCAAGGAGCGCTCGCTGCGGCTCAAGCTCTTCCGGCGCATGCTCGTCACCCAGCTCTCCAGCGCAAGCGGCAAGGTCACGATCAAGGGGCGCGTCGTCCTACCGCTCGGACAGCCGATCCAGAAGATCACGATCAAGCGCCGCGTCTCGTGCACCAAGAACGTCGTGGTCAAGTCGCTGCGGCCTGACAGCAAGGGCCGCTTCTCGATCACCCTCGGCGGGCCGCCGAGCGGGCAGGCGGCGGTCTACCGCCTGGCGACCAAGGTGCGCAAGAACATGCACAACCGCAAGCTGTTCCCCACCTTCACGTTGCCGCGGGCGGTGGAGCTGAGGCGGTAGGACACCGCCCGTCGAGTCAGGCGGCGGGCGTTCCGCCCGAGTCCGGCACCGTGCCTGTCGCCGCCTTGGAGGCGTGCGGAAGCTCGTAGACCTTGTGGTCCTTGACAGTGCCGTACACGTGGAAGGTTCGCCCGCCGCGCTGGACGATCTGGAAGTCCTCGCCATCGCGAGTGTTTCCGGTTCGATTGATGAAATGGCCCTTGTCCGGCCCCGCGACGATCTTCTCGTAGTGGTGGCCGGTGACCTTCTCGGTCTTCTCACCCGCGGGCCGCTTGCTGGCGTCGGCCATGGCGGCCGAGAAGCCCTTCTCGTCACCCGAGGTCGGCGCGGCGGCCGTGCTCGGGGCGACGGTGGAAGCGGAGCGAGCGGAGTGGATCGAGACGACGTTGCTCATCAAAGACAGTGATCGGCGCCGCGGCGGCCCGACTTGAGTCCGACTAGGCTTGCTGGCCGCTCGTGCTCCCCGACATGGGGTTCTCCCCACCCTCCACGACGCCCGCTACCTCCATGGCGCGAACGGCCGCGACCGCCGACCATGGGGGCATGCTCTCGCTCCAGCGTCCCGGCGCCCTGCTTCGCCAGCTCGGACTCGACACGGTCTACCTGCTGCTCGCGCTGCCGATGGGCATCCTCACCTTCACGGTGGTGGTCACCGGCTGGTCGCTCGCCCTCGGCCTGGCCATCACGCTCATCGGGCTGCCGATCGCGATGGTCACCATCCACGCCTCGCGCTGGATGGCATGGCTCGAGCGCCGTCGCGCGGCGCTCGTGCTGGGCGAGACGATCCCCGGCGTCTACAAGCCGTCCACCGGCAAGTTCGTCGACCGCCTCAAGGCGCTCTTCTCGGACCCCTCGACGTGGAAGGACCTGGCCTGGCACCTGCTGCTGCTGCCGGTCGGCATCGCCGGCTTCACGGTCGCGGTGACCGCGTGGTCTGCCTCGCTCGGGCTCGTCCTCACTCCCGCCTTCTGGTGGGCCCTGCCGGATTCGGACCCCACGGAGCTCGGCCTCTTCAACATCGACTCGTGGGGCCACGCCTTCCTGGCCATGGCGATCGGCATCGTCCTGCTGCCCGTGGCCGCCGCGCTCGTGCGCGGCACGGCGGCTGCCAGCGGCGCGCTCTCCAAGGTCGTGCTCGGCCCCAGCCGCCGCCAGCTCGAGGAGCGCGTCGAGGTCCTGGCCCAGACGCGCGCCGGCGCCGTCGACGCGGCCGCCGCCGAGCTGCACCGCATCGAGCGCGACCTGCACGACGGCGCCCAGGCGCGCCTCGTCGCCCTCGCGCTGGATCTCGGCATGGCCGAGGAGCGCTTCGACCGCGACCCCGAGGGCGCGCGCGAGCTCGTCGAGAAGGCCCGCGGGGAGGCCAAGCTCGCGATGGGCGAGCTGCGCGACCTCGCGCGGGGCATCCGCCCGGCGCTGCTGTCCGAGCGCGGCCTGGGCGAGGCGATCGGAGCCCTGGCCGCGCGCACGCCGCTGCCCACCAACGTCGACGTCGACCTCGACGGGCGCCTGCCCGCGCCGGTCGAGCTCGCCGCCTACTTCACGATCGCCGAGGCGCTCACCAACGCCGTCAAGCACGCTCAGGCGCGCAGCGCCAAGGTCCGCGTGTGGCGCGAGAACGGCCGCCTGCGCATCGAGGTGCGCGACGACGGCCGCGGTGGCGCCGACCCCGCCGGCCACGGGCTCGACGGCCTGCACAAGCGGCTGGCCGCGCTCGACGGCACGCTGGCCATCGCCTCGCCCAAGGGCGGCCCCACCGTCCTGTACGCGGAGGTCCCGTGCGCGTCGTGATCGCCGAGGACCTCGCGCTGCTGCGCGACGGGATCAGCCGCCTGCTGAGCGAGCACGGCTTCGAGGTCGTGGCCGCGGTCGCCGACGGCGAGGCCTTCCTGGCCGCGGTCGACGAGCACCGCCCCGACGTGTGCGTCGTCGACGTGCGCCTGCCGCCCGGGTTCAAGGACGAGGGCGTGCGCGCCGCGCTCGAGGCCCGCCGGCGGATCGACGGGCTCCCGATCCTCGTCCTCTCCCAGTACGTCGAGCGCACCTACGCCGCCGAGCTGCTCTCCGACGGCCGCGGCGGGGTCGGCTACCTGCTCAAGGATCGCGTGGCCGACGTGCGCGACTTCGTCGACGCCGTGCGCCGCGTCGCCGAGGGCGGCACCGCGCTCGACCCCGAGGCGGTCTCGCAGCTGCTGGGCCAGCGCGACGACGGCCCGCTCGACGAGCTCACCCCACGCGAGCGCGACGTCCTCGGGCTG
>Ga0307278_10001887_pt1 | contig 10357 bp, 9 predicted proteins | sample ER_DNA_117_FD_194482 | JGI IMG/M metagenome (GOLD analysis project Ga0307278, IMG submission 194482) | Bulk soil microbial communities from the East River watershed near Crested Butte, Colorado, United States - ER_DNA_117 | ecosystem: Environmental > Terrestrial > Soil > Floodplain | place: USA...
TACGGCGACCGGCGCGTCTACACGGTGTCGACGTTCAACCGCGGTGTCGCCGGGTGGCTCTCGCGCCTGCCGTCCGTCTGGGTCGAGGGCGAGGTCACCGAGCTTCGGCGCCAGGCTCGCTGGCAGAGCATCTTCCTGACCCTGAAGGACCCTGCCGACGGCGCCTGCCTGGCGGTGACCATGCCCCGCGGCCAGTTCGACGCACTGCGGCTCGACCTCGTGAACGGCGAGCGCATTCATGTGTTCGGCCGCCCAGAGCTCTTCGAGGCACGCGGCGACTTCCGCCTCCGCGCGCTCTCGATCGAGCGCTTCGGGCTAGGTGATCACCTCGCGGCGCTCGAGCGTCTCAAGCGCAAGCTCGCAGCCGAAGGCCTCCTCGCCCCGGAGCGCAAACGGCCATTGCCCCGCCTCCCGCGGCGGGTCGGGCTCGTCACCGGCAACGATGCGGCGGCGAAACGAGACGTACTGACCGCGATCGCCTCCCGGTTCCCTCCGGCCCGGTTGCTCGTCGCGGAAACCTACGTCCAGGGACCGCGCGCGGCCTCCGCACTCTGCGAAGCGCTGCGCGAGATCTGCGCGGCGCCGGAGATCGACGTCGTCGTGCTGGCCCGGGGCGGCGGCAGCTTCGAAGATCTCCTGCCGTTCAGTGACGAGCGGCTGGTGCGCGCAATCGCCGACTGCCCCATCCCTGTCGTGTCGGCCGTCGGCCACGAACAGGACACGCCGCTCTCGGATCTCGTCGCCGACGCGCGCGCCTCGACGCCGACCGCGGCGGCGCGCATCGTCGTCCCGGACGTCACCGAGCTGACCGCCCGGCTCGACCGCTCCCGCGCCGGCCTAGCTCGTGGCGCTCGAGCCACACTCGACCGCGAGCGGCGCAAGCTCGAGCTCGCGCGAGACCACCTGCGGCGAGCGCCGCTGCTGATACTCGAGCGTCGGCGGGCCGCGCTCGACCAGGCCGCCGGACGGCTGCGCGCGCTCTCGCCGCACGCAACGCTCGAGCGCGGCTATGCCATCGTCCGCGCAGCAGGCGAGATCGTCCGTGCGGGCTCCCAGGTCAGCGCCGGGACGCAGGTCGACGTCGAGCTCGGCACCGGCGGCTTCGGCGCCCGAGTCGAGGAGACACGGTGAGCGAGCCGGCCTTCGAAGACGCTCAGCGCGAGCTGGAAGGCATCGTCCAGCGGCTCGAAAGCGGCCAGGCGAGCCTCGACGAGGCGATCACGCTCTGGGAGCGCGGCGAGGAGCTCTACCGGCTCTGCGCGGCCAAGCTCGACGCGGCGGAGGGCCGCATCGAAGAGCTCGCTCGCCGCGTCGAGGCAGTCAAAGCCAAGGACCGTTCCGGTTGATCCGAGCCGTTCGAACCGGTGATTTCAGACGGACGCGCAGGCGAGGCCTGCCCGTCCTGATAGCGGGCACCGCAAGCGGAGCCCTAGCAACCAGCCCCGCAGCCTGCGTAGAATCCAGGCCGTGCCTGCCCCCCAGGAGCTCGTTCAGCAGGTCCCGCTCTTCTCCAGCCTCGGGAAGAAGGAGGTGCAGACGCTCGCGAACTCGATGAAGGAGCGAATTTTCGCGCCCGGCGACACGATTGCGAAGGAGGGTCAGTCGGGCGTCGGCTTTTTCATCATCGACGACGGAGAGGCGACGGTGAGCGTCGGGGGCGTCGAGCGCCGCACGTTCAAGCATGGAGACTATTTCGGCGAGGTGGCGCTGATCGACGACGGCGCGCGCACAGCGACGATCACGGCCAAGACCGAGCTCAAGTGCTACGGCATCACCTCGTGGGAGTTCAGGCCACTCGTCGAGCAGAACGCCGAGCTCGCCTGGAAGATGCTCCAGACGATGGCGAAGCGGCTACGCGAAGCCGAGAAGCGCTCCACCTAGCTTCTCGCCGAGCTCGACCAGATCGTCCGCCGCCCGCCCCGGGTCGCCGCTCAGCGTGTACATCTCGACGCCGCCCAGCTCCTCGACGACCCGCCCACCGAAGACGAGACAGCGCACTCCCTCTTCGCCGCAGATCCGCGCCACCTCGCCGACGGCCTTGCCCTCGCTGCTCGAACCGTCGACCGTCCCTTCGCCGGTGACGACGAGATCGGCGCCGTACGCCACCTCGCGAAAGCCGATGCGCTCGAGGATGAAGGCGGCACCCGAGACGAGCTCGCCGCCGAGTGCCGCCAGCGCCGCGCCAAGACCGCCGGCTGCTCCGGCGCCGGGCAACTCTGCATAGGGACGAAGCTCCTCCATCGCGGCGAGTCGCGCCTCGAGCTGCTCGACCTCTTCCGGCGAGGCGCCCTTCTGAGGCCCGAATCCGCGGGCCGCGCCCCGCTCTCCGAGCAGGCGGTTCCGCACGTCGCAGAGACCGACCAGCTCGCAGCCGGCGAGACTGTTGCCAACGACCTCGCGGAGCCCCGCGCCGCCGTCAACAGTCGCCGAGTCGCCGAGGCAGACGAGAATCGGTCCGCCGGCCGCCGCCGCCGCGGCAAGCACCAGCTCCCCGAGCCCGCGGCTTGTGGCCCGCAGCGGATCACGCTCGTCCTCCCTCAGTCGGCTTAGGCCGATCGCCTCGGCCGCCTCGACGACCGCCGTCCCGTCCTCCAGCACGAGATACCGAGCTGCGACGACGCGTCCGAGCGGGTCGCTGACCGCGGCCGTCCGCCATTCGCCGCCATGCGCGGCCGCGAGCACCTCGGCCGTTCCCTCGCCGCCGTCGGCGACCGGCAGCTCGTTGGCCTCGAGCCCAGCCATGCGCATCCCTGCGGCGAGCGCCATCGCCCCCTCGACGGCGGAGAGGACCCCCTTGCAGCTAGCCGGAGATGCGAGCGCGCGCACGAACCGGCTCCTCGGCAGGCTCGGCCTCCATAGCCTCCTCAGCCATCTCGGCCTGGTCGGCGCCGGGCATCCGCTTGAGCATCGCGAACGAGAGGCCCTCACGGGCGAGGAAGAGCAGGCCGACGCCGACGCCGACCGACATCTCGATCGCCTGCAGGCCGATCCCGAACGCGAACCCCTTCGGGTATGCGACCCCGTAGGAGACGAGCGGCAGGGCGACGGCAGCCTGCACGAGGCCGACGTTGCCGGGCCAAAGCGGGAAGAGCATGGCCACGTTCATCAGCACGAGCACAAGCCCCGCAGCGGGCAGCGGCGCGTCGATGCCGAAGGCTTGCATCGTCGCCCAGACGGCGAGTAGCTGACAGGTCCAACCGGCGGTCTGGAGGAGCGCCGCTTCAACCGCCGGCAGCGGGGCGCGCATCACAGCGAGCCCGTGCCTTGCCATCGTCACCAGCCGTCGCAGCTGGCTTGCCCCTTCAAGCACCGACCGATGGCGCCGCCGCGCCCCTGCGAGTGCGAAGGCGAAGAGGCCGAAACCGACGGCGACGAAGATCGTCAGGCTCGTCAGCGCCCAGTGCGGGATCTTCGCCGTCGCGAGCACGTAGGCGATCAGCAGCATCGTCGGGAAGAGGTCGAAGACCCGATGAGCGAAGACGGTGCCGACGAGCGTCGCCCAGGCATCGCTGCGTTTTCGCTGCCGCCGAGCGAGTACTGCTACACGCGCAAGCTCGCCGATCCGGCCGGGCAGCACGGCGTTCGCAAACAGGCCGACACCGAAGGCCGAGAAGACGGTTCGGAACCGAGGCCGCGGCGGCGGCATGCCCTGCTCGATGACCCGGTTCCACGCGGCGGCCCGGGCGACGACCGAAAGCAGGTTGAGCCCGATCGCGGCCACGACCCAGTGCCAGAGGACGAAGCGAAAGGCGTCCGCGACGAGGGTCCAATCCGGGCCCCGCCAGACGAGCAGGCCGATCATGAGTGCGAACGCGGGGAAGACAAGCGCGAGCCGCCCCCACGTCGTCCGCGGCAGCCTCACGCCGCGACCGCCCTCGGCGCGGCGGCTAGCGACTCGTAGAGCTCCGCGAGCCGCTTTGCGATCCGCTCCCACGAGTACCGCTCCTGCGCGATCGCCCGCGCCGAGCGTCCGAGCTGCTCGCGGCGCGCCTCGTCTCCGAGCAGCTCGGCGAGCGCCTCCGCCAGCGCGGCCGGGTCGCCGGGCGGCACGAACAGGCCGGCCTCGGGCTCCATGACATCACGGTAGCCGGAGATGTCCGAGCAGACAACGGGTGTCGCGCAGGCGAAGGCACGGGTCAACACCATCCCGAAGCTCTCGCCGCCGAGGGAGGGGGCGACGAGCGCTTTCGCCGTCAGCAGCTCGGCGGTCAGCTCCTCCTGGGAGAGAAGGCCGAGGACGTCGATTCCCTCCTCGGAGACGCGCAGCCGCGCCTGGAGCAACCGCACGGCGAGCGGATCGGCGCCGATGAGACGTAGCCTCGTTCCCGTGCGCCGCCGGATCTCCGGCCAGGCGCGCAGCAGGACTTGAAGGCCCTTGCGAGGCTCCTGCCGCCCGACGAAGACGATACGGCGCTCCCGCCCGGCGGGATCGGCTTGCTCGGGGATGAGGACGCCGTTCGGAATCAGCTCGTAGTCGCCAGGGAAGTAGCGGTTCGCCGACTCCCGCGCGGGCTCCGAGACGGCGATCCGGTGATCGAGCCGCTCCATCAGAAAGCCCCAGAGCGGCGCCGCAATCTTCAGCCATGAGAGCTCGCCCGAGGCGTGGATGGTGGCGACGAGCGGGCATCGTGCGAGCGCAAGGGTCGCCACGCCCGGCACCGGAGTCATCGGCTCGTGGACGTGGATGACATCGAACCGCTCGCGTTCCAGCACGCTCCGAACCCGCAACACCGAGCGCGGGCTGAGGATGATGTTCGGAAGCGTTCCGTTCGCAGGGACGATCACTGACCGGCCCACGGGAATCACCCCCGGCGGCGGATCGTCGTGCCGGCCGAGCCGGGGGTGGAGGATTCGCGTGAAGCTCCCCGGCGGATCGTTGCCCATCACGAGCCGCACATCGAGTCCGAGCCGACGAAGCGCGTCCGCCTGGAGCTCCGCGTGCTCCACGACAGCTCCCCAGAACGACCAAGAGTAAGGGACGACGATCCCGACTTTCATCGCCGCCACAACTATGCACTGCTCTGTACCTTTTGCGCGGATGATCGAGGCCAGGCGATTGTCGCCGCTCGCTCTCGCCGTGCTCGTCGCAGCCTCCTGTGGCGGCGGAGGGAAGGGGACGGTGGCGAAGCCAAAGCCGCCCGCCCCGCCGATCCTCGAGCGCGTGTCGGACCTGGCCGCGCGCGTCCCCCGCGGCAACCGGATCGCGCTGCGCGCGCTTCCCGGAGGCCGCGTGCTCGCGCATCTAGGCTCGAAGACCGAGTTCGGCTCGCCGCAGACGCTCTCGGTCGCCTTCAGGAAAGGCCGGTGGCTCGCCGTCCGCAGCTCGGCGCTCGGCAACAAGCGCCTCGGCTGGGTCGACGCGCGCTCCACTCGCCTTCACCTGCTTCGCCGCCCTCTCTCGCTCGAGGTCGATCTCTCGCGCAAGGAGCTGAGGGTTCACGAGCGCGACGGCGTCAATCGCCGGATCAGCGTTGCGATCGGCGCACCCGAGACTCCAACCCCACCCGGCGAGTTCTTCGTCACGGACAAGCTTCCGGGCGCCGAGTTCGGCTCCTACTACGGCTGCTGCATCCTCGCCCTCTCGGGCCGCCAGCCGGACCTCCCGCGCGGCTGGTCCGGCGGCGACCGCCTGGCGATCCACGGCTCACCCACCGCAACGTGGGGGCACGCGGTCTCGAACGGCTGCCTGCACGCGGACGAAACCGATCTGCGCTACCTGATGAGGATTGTTCCCCTCGGAACGCACGTCCTCATTCACGCCTAAGGATCGCCGCGGGGACTAGACTCGCTCGATGGAGGGCCTCGCCGAGCTGCACACGCACCTGGGCGGCGCGGTTGCCTCGGAGATCCTCTGGAGCCTCGCCCACGAGCAGGGGATCGCGCTCCCAGTCAAGGATTTCTGGGAGTTCGACGCACTCGTCACCGTCTCCGACCCTCAGGGCGTCCAGGACCTGAACGCGCTCGACGCGATCTACCACTGGACGGAGCTCATCCAGTCGAGCCCGCTCGCCGTGGAGCGCTCGGTGCATGCGGCGATCGGCGGCGCCTACCGCTCGCAGGGGATCACGACGCTCGAGCTGCGCTTCAACCCGATGAAGCGCAACCGCGGCGGCGAGCGCGACCTCGACCACATCATCATGGCCGCCGTCCGCGGCCTCGACCGGGCGAGCCTCGAGTATCCGCAGGTGCGCGTCGGCCTGATTCTGATGATGGACCGGATGTTCAACGAGCGGCAGAATGCGATCATCGTCGAGAAGGCGATCCGTTACGCACCGCGCGGGATCGTCGGCATCGACATCGCCGGCCCCCGGCCCGAGAGCGACGGGCCCTATCCGTACCGCGACCTGGCGCCGCTCGTCGAGCACGCGCGCTCGGCAGGGCTCGGCATCACGATCCACGTCGGCGAGGAAGGCGGCGAGCACGGGATCGCCGAGATCCGCGAGGTCGTCGAGTCGCTCCGGCCCGACCGGATGGGACACGGCATTCTTGCGGCAAAGGACCCTGAGCTGATGGCTCAGCTACGCGAGGCTGCGATCACCCTCGAGATCTGCCCAACCTCGAATCTCCTGACGAAGGCGCTTCCGGACGAGAACGCGGTTCGCGAGACGTTCCGAGCCTTGGCCGGGGCAGGCGTTCCCTTCACGATCGCGACCGACGGGCCCGAGATGATGCGGACGCATCTGCGCGACGAGTTCGAGCTCCTGCTGCGGCTCGACGCGCTCGGAGAGCGCGAGCTGGACGAAGCCAACGCTCGCGGCCACGAAGTCAGCTTCGTACCCCTTCCGGAGTAGAACGCGAAATACACCTTTTGGCCAATGTTCAAGCGGCCGAGACGCTGCTAGCGTCGCTTGCATGACACAGGTACTGAGCGAGCGTGGTCCGAAGCTCACAGAGAGGCAGCGGGAAGTTGTCGAGCTCATCGCGGCCGGGATGTCCAACGACGAGGTTGGCGAGCGCCTCGGCATTTCGCCGAGGACGGCGAAGGCGCACAGCGACGTCCTCCGCCAGAAGCTCGGCGTTTCTCGTCGCCGCCAGATCCCGGTTGCGTATCGACTCCTCACCGGCGAGGACCCCCTCGCAAAAAGCCTCGGATCGGGAGCCTCCTAGTCCGGGGAACTGACGACCCCCGTATCTGTGGCCCGGGCCGCAGATACGGGGACTCCCCTCCGTGGGGTCGCAATTCGCGGAGACCCGCTAGCGTGTGGACGAGAGGGAGGCTCGAGGTGGACACTACGTCTCCGGTTGATGTCGGCCGACGCCGGATCATCAAGCGGCCACGACTGACGCGCATGCTCGACGAGAGCGGTGCGCGGATCATCCTGCTCGTAGCGCCGGCCGGTTACGGAAAGACGACCCTCGCGCACGAATGGCTGGATCAAAAGCGCTCTGCCTGGTATCGAGCCAGCACTGCGTCAGCCGATGTGGCCGCCCTCGCTGTCGGGCTCGCGTCCGCAACTGCGGAGATCGTCCCAGGCGCCGGTGACCGCATGCGGCAACGTCTGCGGGCAACCGACCGTCCAGAGGAAGAAGCGCGCACGTTGGCCGAGATGCTGGCCGAGGACCTCGGAGAGTGGCGAGATGACGCTTGGCTAGCGATCGACGATTACCACTTTGCGATGGAGGCGGAAGCTGTCAACGAGTTCGTTGCGACCCTGGTGGAAACAGCGCCCGTACGTCTTGTAATCACCAGCCGAGTAAAGCCTGCTTGGGCAACTGCGCGCCGGCGGGTATACGGCGAAATCCTTGAACTGAATGGCCAGAAGCTCGCGATGAGCGATGAGGAAGCGTTGGACGTCCTTCCATCGGCCAACTCCCTAGAGGTTCTGCGGAAGGCAAAGGGCTGGCCTGCGGTTATCGGTCTAGCGGCCTTGGCCGAAGACGCCGTGGCCTCTGCGGACGATCTATCCGCTTCCCTCGGCGACTACTTCGCGCAGGAGATCTACAACGCGGCCGAGCCGGGTGTGCAGTGGGGCCTTTGCCAACTCGCTGTGGCGCCGTCCATTACCTCAGAGTTGGCTCAGTTTTTGTTTGGTGAGGATACGGCGCGTCTCGTTCTCGGCCACGCCCTCGATCAGGGAGTCTTGAACCGCACGGAAGCCAACGGATTCGACCTACATCCCCTCGTGCGCGAGTTTCTACAAACGCATGCTCTTCAATACGGGGACGCTCAACTCGCCCAGTTGGTTCAGAGAATGGGCCACTTCCTAATCAGGAGCCACGCTTGGGATGAATGCTTTGAGCTGGTAGAGCGGTTTGGAGGGCCCGAACTGCTCGTCAGGCTCGTCGAGGCTGCAAGTACTGACGTTCTTGCAGAAGGGAGATTGGCAACTCTTGAGCGTTGGCTAGCGTATGGCACAGCGCAGCACATTAAAGCCTCGTCCCTGGATCTCGCGGCCGCCCAAGTCATGTTGCGTCAGGCGCGGTACGCAGCAGCAGAAACTCTCGCGGCCCAGGCGGCGCACGCTAGGTCCTCCGACGAAGACAGTGGCTTTCTCTCGCGCGCATACTCCATCGCCGGCCATAGTGCGCATCTTGGGAACCGCGAGGATGACGCACTCCGCCATTACCAGGAAGCGGAGAGGTCCGCGGCCCACCCCGGGCAGCTTCGCGACGCCCTTTGGGGCCAACTCCTCTGCGCTCTCGACCTTGACCGCACGGATCTCGATGAGGCGCTGCACCGGCTCGAGTCCGTCCGAGCCGAGACAGTCGATGATTCTTTGCGCGTAGCGACAGGCAAGCTCTTTCTAGCCCTCCGCCAAGGGACGGGTCTGGATGTCGATCTTCTGCGTGAACCACTTATTGAGCAGACTGGCGACCCCCTAGTCAGATCCTCGTTTCTAAATGCGTGGGTCTTTGCTCTTGCGTTTTCCGGCCGGTATTCAGAAGCACTCGAAGCCAGCGAGCTTCAAATCGCTGAAGCGAACCAGTACCGGCTGTCTTTCGCGCTGCCGCCTGCTTACCTCACGAGAGGACTAGCATTACGCGGGCTCTCCCAATTTCGGCAAGCTCATGAGTGGTTCGATCAAGCCGAGAGAGCTGCGGATGTTGAGGGTCGGGCCACTGCGACGCAGATCGCGCGGGCGCTTACGTTCGCCGCTCAGGGTCGCGCGGCAGATGCGGTTTCTCTTCTGAAGCCCGAACCTCGAGTTTTTCCGACACAGAGTCTTCGCAGTGAATACCTTGCGGGCTTGGCCTTGGCACTGGCTGCAACCGGATGCTTCGAGGATTCTTTGGAGCGCACGAGCGAGGCGTTAGGCGGTCCGAGGTCCGTCGAAGCGCAAGTCCTCGCGGCTTGTACCAAAGCAATTGTCGCCATCGGCCGTGGCAATCCAAATGCATCAGCTTTGGCCGAGGGCGCGTTTGACGTGACCATGCGCACAGGCAACGTAGACACTTTTGTATGCGCATATCGGGCGGTTCCCGACCTTGCTGTCGGGGTGTCCAGAATCGAGGCTGCCAGATACGACCTCGGCATGGTGATGGGTCGCGCGAACGATCAGGCTCTGGCGAGATCGCTCGGACTGGCGCTCTTCCCGGCACTCACGCAATCGCCAAACCACAGCCTCTCGCCCAGAGAGACTGAGGTGTATGGATTGATCGCTCAAGGCCTCTCAAATCGCGCTATAGCGCAAGCGCTCTTCATAAGCGAGGCGACCGTCAAGGTTCATGTTCGCAGAATTCTTGAGAAACTCGGCGTCGAAACGCGGACCCAGGCCGCGCTGCGAGCCGCGCAGGACGGGAAAAGCTAAGCAGCTCCTGCGACCTGCAGCCTCGGAAGGGCCGTCGGGTGTGCGGTCAATTTGAGCCCCGATCGGTAATTCTCGTCCGCGCCGGCAAGAATCGCTTCGAATGCCGCAACGACGGTGGTATCGAACTGAGTCTCGACCGCTTGCGCCAGCCTCATGCGCGCCACTCGAGATGGCATTGCGTCGCGATAGGGACGGTCGGAGGTCATGGCATTGTAGGCATCGGCAACCGAGATAATCCTGGAGATCAGAGGAATCGCGTCTTCGGCCAAACCGTCCGGGTAACCCTGACCGTCTATGCGTTCGTGGTGATGCCGCACGATCTGTGCGATCTCTGAATAATCATCAACGTTGGTGAGGATCCGCTCACCGATAACCGGGTGCTCCTCCATCTGGCGACGCTCATCGAGCGTCAGTGCGCCAGGCTTTTCAAGCAGGCCTGGCGGTAAGCCGATTTTTCCAATGTCGTGCACGAGTCCGCAAAGATGTGCAAGCTGCTTCTGCTCGGCGGGGAGCCCCATTCGCTCGGCGATGTCGGCAGCATAAATCGCTACGGCCGCCGAGTGCCCCGCCGTGTAGCGATCCCGTGCGTCGAGCGTTGCAACCAACGC
>Ga0307278_10001888_pt1 | contig 10357 bp, 5 predicted proteins | sample ER_DNA_117_FD_194482 | JGI IMG/M metagenome (GOLD analysis project Ga0307278, IMG submission 194482) | Bulk soil microbial communities from the East River watershed near Crested Butte, Colorado, United States - ER_DNA_117 | ecosystem: Environmental > Terrestrial > Soil > Floodplain | place: USA...
ATGCGGCCCGCCTCGCCGGCACGGCGGCGGCCGCGCCGTCCTGCAGACGCACGAGACGGTCGGCGCGCGCGACGAGCTCGGGGCGGTGGGCGATCAGGAGCACCGTTCGTCCTGCGCCCAGCCGCTGGACCGCGCGGCCCACGAGCTCCACGCTGCGAGGATCGAGATCGGCGGTCGGCTCGTCGAGGATGACGAGCGGGGCGTTGCGCAGGCAGGCCCGTGCCAGTCCGATCCGCCTGCGCTCACCCGGGGACAGCGGGCGCCCGCCATCGCCGACGAGCGTCGCGTACCCGCGCGGCAGGCCGGCGACGAAGCCATCGGCCCCGGCGAGCGCCGCGGCGTCACGAACCGCGCGGTCGGACGCCGGCGCCCCCAGCCGGATGTTGTCCGCGACGCTGCCGCGCACGAGCGTGGGGTGCTGGGGCACCCACGCGACCAGCGCCCGCCAGGCCGCGGCCTGGCAGCCCGCGAGGTCGACGCCGCCGACCGTGATGCGGCCGGCCGTCGGCTCCAGGAACCCGAGCAGCAGCGCCGCCACTGTGCTCTTGCCCGCCCCGCTCTCGCCCACGAGCGCCACGGTCTCCCCCGCCGCCAGCTCGAGGTCGAGCCCGTCGAGGACGAGGCCGGGACGAGCCGGATAGGAGAAGACGACGCGCTCCAGGCGCACGGGCGACCGCGCGGGGCTCGGGACCGGCCGCGCCCCTCCCCCGCGAGCCTCGGCCGGCGCCTCGAGCAGCGCGAGCATCCGATCGGCGACGGCCAGGCCGTCGGCGCTCGCGTGGTACTCCGCGCCCAGCCGGCGCAGGGGCAGGTACAGCTCGGGCGCGAGCACGAGCACCGTCAATCCCGCCTCGAGGTCCAGCCCGCCGCCGGCCAGCCGGACGCCGACCGTCACCGCGACGAGCGCGACGCCGAGCGTGGCGGCCAGCTCGAGCACCGTTCCCGACAGGAAGGTGAGGCGTAGCGTCTCCATCGTCGCGCGCCGGTGGCGCTCGCTGACCTCCGCGATGCGGGTCGCCTGCGCCGCACCGCGATTGAACGAACGCAACGTGGGCAGCCCGCGCACGACGTCGAGGAAGTCCGTCGACAGGCAGCGCAGCGCATGCCAGCGCTCCCGGGTGCGCTGCTCGGTGGCGCGGCCAATCAACCACATGAACACAGGGACGAGCGGCAACGTGAGCGCCATGACGAGCGCCGCTTCGAGGTCGATCGTGGCCACCCACGCCACGACGGCGAAAGGGACGATCGAGGCGAGCACGACCTGTGGCAGGTAGCGGGCGAAGTACGCCTCGAGCGCCTCGACGCCCTGCACGGCGGCCGCGGCGATCTCGCCGGACTGCGTCCCGTCGGCCGCGGTCGGCTGGGTCGTCAGCCGGCGCGCGACGAGCGCCAGGCGCAGCTCGGAGAGCACGCTCGCCGCCGCGCGACGGCCCGCGACCTCCATCCCCCAGGCCAGCGCACCACGGCCCGCGAAGGCGACCGCGAGCGCGACCAGGTCGGCCCGCAGCGCGCCGGCCGACGCGCCGGCGAACGCCCCGGCGACGATCTTCGCGAGCAACGTCGCCTGGACCAGCACGAAGGCGATCGTGGCCACGCCGAGCGCGGTGTCCACGATCAGGAGCGGGCGGACGGACCGCGTGCGGCGGACGAGGCGCGGGTCGAGGGCGCGCACGGCCCTTCAGCCCGTCGCCGACCCGGCCGCCCGCGGCTCGAGGCCCTCGACGGGCTCGCCCGCCGGCGGCTCGCCGCCGAGGCGCGCGCGGAAGACGTGGTACGTCCAGCCCTGGTAGAGCAGCACGACCGGCACGAAGATCGCGGCCACGACCGTGATCACGCTGAGCGCGTAGTGCGCGGCCGCTGCCCCGGAGATCGTGAGGCTGTTGGAGAACGACGGGTGCGAGACGAGCACCCGTGGATAGAGCGTGGTGAAGATCGTCGCTACCCAGAGCGCCGTCGCGACCGCGGTCGCGACGAACGCCCACCCGCTGCGCCGACGCATGACGAGAATCACGGTGAGCACGAGGGCGGCGACCCCGAGCCCGGCCGGCAGCACCGGCGGGAAGACGTCCTTGTCGTTGCGATCGACCCCCACGGCGACCGTCCACGCGAGTACCCCGCCGAGGAGGATCGCAACCGGGATGGACAGCCGCCGCGCCAGCGCGGCGGCCCGCGCGCACAGGTCGCCGGTCGTGCGCAGCGCGAGGAACGTCGCGCCGTGCAGGGCGAAGAGGGCGACAGTCGCGAGCCCCGCGAGGACCGTGTACGCGTCGAACAGGTCGAGGATGTTGCCGCTGTAGTTGCCGTCGGAGTCGAGCGGCACGCCGTGTACGAGGTTGGCGAGCGCCACGCCCCACACGAACGGCGCCCCGATGCTGCCCACGGTGTTGGCCCACCGCCACGTCGTCAGCCAGCGCGGATCCTCGCTCTTCTCCCGCCACTCGAACGAGACGACCCGGACGATGAGGAAGACGAGGACGAGGAGCAGCGCGAGGTAGAAGCCCGAGAACATCGTCGCGTACCAGATCGGGAAGGCCGCGAAGGTCGCGCCGCCGGCGACGACGAGCCACACCTCGTTGCCGTCCCAGACCGGCCCGATGGTCTGGAGCATCGTGCTGCGCTCGCGCTCGTCGCGGGGCAGGACGGGCAGGAGGATGCCCACACCGAAGTCGAAGCCCTCGAGCACGAAGTAGCCGCCCCACAGGACTCCGATCAGGCAGAACCAGAAGATCTCGAGGTCCATCGCCGGCTCCTCAGTAGCTCGGCACCGGAGCGGCCCCGGTCTCCTGACGCAGCGGCGGTGGGTCGAGCCGCGCGTAGCGGCGCATCAGGACGAAATCGACGACGCCGAGCACGACGTAGAGGACGACGAACACGCCGAGGCTCGCGCCGATGGTCGCATTGCTGACGTTCGGAGAGTTGGCCTGCGAGGTCTTGAGCAGGCCCTGCACGATCCACGGCTGGCGCCCCATCTCGGTCAGCACCCAGCCGGCGGTTGCGGCGATGAACGGGAAGGCCGTCGCGACGATCGCCGTCCACAGGTACCACCGCGCCTTCTCGAGCCTCCTGCGACGGTAGAGCCACGCCCCGACGCCGGCCACGAGGAGCATCGCCACCCCGAGGTAGGCCATCACCCGGATCGACCAGTAGACGACCTCGACGTTCGGGATGTAGTTGCCCTTGCCGTACTGCTTCTGCTCCTGGGCCTGGAGCTGGTTGATCCCCTCGACCTTCGCGTCGAAGGAGCCCGCCGCCATGTATGAGAGCAGCCGCGGGATCGTGATCGAGAAGCTCGGGTCGGGGTCGTCGGCGGAGAAGCCGCCGATCTGGAACATCGAGAACCCCGCGGGCTGCTGCGTGTCCCAGAGCGCCTCGGCGGCCGCGATCTTCATCGCCTGGGCCTGGGTCACCGCCTCACCGAAGCGATTGCCGACCGTCAGGTTGATCAGCGTGACCGGCACCGCAACGATCAGCGCGAGCGCCGCGGACCTGCGGAACAGGTCCACGTTGCGCCCTCGCAGCAGGTGCCAGCAGCTGACACCCAGCACGACGATCGAGCCCGTCGTCAGCCCCACCAGGAGCACGTGCAGGTAGGCGCGCAGGGCGAACTCGTTGGACAGCAGCGCCCAGACGTCGGTCAGCTGCGCCTCGCCGTCGACCATCTTGTAGCCGACCGGGTGCTGCATCCACGAGTTGGCCACCAGGATGAAGTAGGCCGACAGCCAGGTGCCGAGCGTGACGATCCAGATCGTGGCCAGGTGCAGGCGCGGCGACAGCCGGTCCCAGCCGAAGATCCAGAGCCCGAGGAAGGTCGCCTCCAGGAAGAAGGCCGCGAGACCCTCGATCGCGAGCGGGGCGCCGAAGACGCCGCCCACGAACTTCGAGTACACCGACCAGTTCATCCCGAACTGGAACTCCTGCACGAGGCCGGTCGCGACCCCGATCGCGAAGTTGATGAGCAGCAACGTCCCGAAGAAGCGCGTCAGCCGCAGCCACGCGTCGACGCCGGTGCGGTACCAGGTCGTCTGCATGATCGCCACGAGCGGGGCGAGCCCGAGCGTGAGCGGGACGAAGATGAAGTGGTAGATCGACGTGGTCGCGAACTGCGCGCGCGCCAGGTCGACGGTCGTGACGGCGTACGGGGTCACCGCGCGGCCGTCAGGGGCTCTGGCGCCGCGTCCTCTTCCCAGTCGATCCGTGCGGCCTCGGAGCGGTCGAGGACCTGCGGCCCACGCGACTTGCCGAAGTAGTCCCAACCCCAGTTGACGAAGGCGTCGATGCGGTTGCGCACGCCGGTCATCAGCATGGCGTGCACGCCCAGCCACGACGAGAACGCGATCACGCCGTGCAGCTCGTGGCGATGCGGGCCGACCTCGGCCACGGCGGCGCCGCGGCCGATCATCGCCATGATCCCCTTGTCGTGGTAGTGGAACGACTTGCGCGGCTTGCCCGCGAAGTCGGCGAGGAGGTTGTCGGCCGCCGCCACGCCGCTCTGCAGCGCCACGGAGCCGAGCTGCGGATGGGAGTTCCCGTCGGGGCTCGGGATGTTGGCGATGTCGCCGATGACGTAGACGCCGGGCGCGCCGTCGACCGTGAGGTCCGGCTGCACGTCGATGCGCCCGCCGCGTCCCTGCGGGAGCCCGGCGGCGCCGGCGACGGCCGGAGCCATGATGCCGCCGCCCCAGATCACGCACCGCGTCCTGATCGACGAGCCGTCGGCGAGCGTCACGTGCCCGGGCCCGATGTCGGTGACCGCCACGCCGAGGTGCAGGCGGACGCCCTTCTTGCCGAGCACCTTCGCCACGTAGTCGTGTGCACTGTCGGAGAACGCGCCCAACAGGCTGTGGCCGAGGTCGACGACGTGGATCTGCGCTGCCGTCACGGCGAGGTGGTGGTACTCGGTGCTCATCGTGTCGTGGATGAGGTCGGCCAGGGCGCCCGCGACCTCGACGCCGGTCGGCCCCCCGCCGACGACGACGAAGTTCAGGGCGCCCTGGTCGATCAGCGTCGCGTCGCGGTCGGCGTCCTCGAACGCCCCGAGGATCCGCGACCGCAGCCGCTGCGCGTCGTCGAGGCAGTAGAGCGGGAACGCATGATCGTCCGCGCCGGGGGTGCGGAAGAAGTTGGGCTGCGACCCGGCGGCGAGGACGAGCGCGTCGCCGGAGAAGCGCTCTCCGTCGGTCGTGGTCACGCTGTGCGTGGCCGGATCCAGCGACGCGACCTCGGCGAGCTTGACGTCCACGTTGATGCGATCGTGGAAGAGCTTGCGCAATGAATAGGCGATGTCGCTCGAGGCCAGCTGCGAGGTCGCGACCTGGTAGAGCAGGGGCTGGAACTGGTGGTAGTTGTTGCGGTCGATCAGTGTGACCCGCACGTCGTCGTGGCCGGCCAGCCGCCGGGCGCACCCGACGCCGGCGAAGCCGCCGCCGACGATGACGACGTGAAGCTGTCCCTCGGAGAGGTCAACCGACATGCGCTGGCTCCGGTGCAGCGTGCGGAGCGCCCATGCGCTCGAGGAGGTGGTCCCCCACCCGCACGGCGTTGGCCATGGCCGTCAACGCCGGGTTCACGGCGCCGATGCTCGGGAAGAAGCTCGTGTCGACGACGTACAGGTTGTCGACCTCGTGCGCCCGGCAGTCGGTGTCGAGGACGGAATCGGCCGGGTCGGCGCCGAAGCGGCACGTGCCGGCCTGGTGGGCGCAGCCGGCGACCGGGATGTCGTTCTTGAGGTAGGCGTGGCGCGGCAGCAGGTGGTCATGCTGCATCCCGAGGTGCTTCAGGAGCGACTTGAGCTCGTGCAGCAGCCGCTTCTTGGGCACGTCATTCGTGGCCGTGTAGGCGAGCGTGATGTTCCCGTCGTCGCGCAGGCTCACCCGGTTCCCCGGGAGCGGCAGGTCCTCGGTGGAGAGCCAGAAGTCGACGGCGTGGTGAGCGACCTTCTCCAGCGTCCACTCTGGCGCGAGCTTCGTCTGGATCGGCTTCTCGCCGCGGTACATCTCGGCCGACGACTTGCCGACCATCTGGATGTTGCCCAGCGGGTAGTCGACGTCGTCGGTGCCGAAGTAGAAGTCGTTGAGGCCGAGCGTCTTCTGGAAGACAGTGGGGTTGGGCTCCTTGGAGAGCGCCAGCACGGCCACGCAGTTGTGGAACATGTAGTTGCGCCCGACCTGGTCGGAGCCGTTGGCCAGGCCGTTTGGATGGGCGTCGCTCGCCGACGCGAGCAGCAATTTGGCGCTGTTGGCCGCCCCACAGGAGACGACCACGAGGTCGGCGGTGTGGGTCTCGCGCGCGCCGTCGCGCTCGACCACGACCCCGGTCACGGCCGAGCCGGCGTCGTTGGTCTCCAGGCGCACGGCCCGCGCGTTGGTGTGCATGGTGACGTTGGGGTGCTCGAGCGCCGGGCGCACGCCGAGCACCTCGGCGTCGGACTTGGCGTGCACCAGGCACGGGAAGCCGTCGCACGTCGAGCAGCGCACACAGGCGCTGTGCGGCATGTCGTCCTCGGCGAGCATCACGCCGCAGGGCGCGTGGAACGGCTGGCGCCCGGCCGCCGCGAGGTCGTCGGCGAGCTGCTGGATGCGCGGCTCGTGGCTCACCGCCGGGAACGGGTACGGCGCGCTGGCCGGCGGCTCGGTTGGGTCCTCCCCGCGCGCGCCGTGCACCTGGTAGAGCTGCTCGGCCCGCGTGTAGTAGGGCTCCATCTGGTCGTAGTCGATGGGCCACGCCGGCGAGATGCCGTCGTGGTGGCGCAGCTCGCCGAAGTCCTCCTTGCGCAGGCGGTACAGCGCGGCGCCGTAGAGCTTCGTGGCGCCGCCGACGCAGTAGTGCACCTGCGGCTGGAAGGGCTTGCCGTCGCCGTCGTACCACGTGTCCGCCGAGACGTAGCGGTTGTCGACGAAGACGTCCCGCGCGAGCCAGTTCTGCGGCTCGCGCGGGAGCCAGTCGCCCCGCTCGAGCAGGAGGATGCGCTTGCCCGAGGGAGCGAGGTGCCGGACCAGGGTCCCTCCGCCGGCGCCACTTCCGATCACGATCACGTCATAGTCACTCATCAGCTCAGCTCCTCCAGCCGTTCGGCGACGATGATCCGGGCGGCCGCCTCGATCAGCGCGAGGTGCGAGAAGGCCTGCGGGAAGTTGCCCAGATGCCTGCCGGTGTCGGCGTCGAACTCCTCGGCGTACAGGCCGAGCGGCGAGGCCACGTTGAGCAGCCGCTCCATCAGGTCGCGCGCGCGCTGCTGCTCGCCGATGATCGCCAGCGCCGACACGAGCCAGAACGAGCAGATGAGGAAGCTGCCCTCCTTGCCGGAGAGCCCGTCGTCGGTCTCGCCCGTCCGGTAGCGCAGCACGTAGCCGTCGTCGGTCAGCTCGTCGGCGATGGCCAGGACGCTCGCGCGCAGGCGCTCGTCGTCGGCGGGCAGGAAGCCGAAGAGCGCGGCGAGCAGCGTCGAGGCGTCGAGGGCGTCGGTGGCGTAGTGCTGGCGCAGCACGCCGCGGTCGTCGACGCCGTGCTCGAGGATGTCGGCCTTGATCTCCTCCGCGGTCGCGGCCCAGGTCCCCTTCAGGTCCGGCTCGCCGGCGATCTCGGCCAGCTTGGCGGCCCGGTCGAGGGCGACCCAGCCCATGAGCTTCGAGGAGACGTAGTGCTGGGGGTCGCCGCGCGCCTCCCAGATGCCCTGGTCGGGCTCGCGCCACACCGCGGTGGCACACTCGGCCTGCGCCTGGACGATCGGCCACAGCCGGCGGGGGAGCCGCTTGCTGCGCCTCGTGTGCAGCAGGATCGAGTCCAGCGCGGCGCCGAACACGTCGTTCTGGCGCTGGTCGAAGGCGCCGTTGCCGATGCGGACCGGGCGCGCGCCGGCGTAGCCGGAGAGGTCGTCGCGCGTCGACTCGGTGAGGTCGCGGCGTCCGTCGATCCCGTACATGATCTGCAGGGCGCCGTCGTCGTTGGTCTCGAGGTCGGCGACGAACTGCATGAACTCGTCGGCCTCCCAGTCGAGGTTGAGGAAGTGCAGCGCCTGCAGGGTGAAGGTCGAGTCGCGGATCCACGTGTAGCGGTAGTCCCAGTTGCGCTCGCCGCCCGGCGTCTCGGGCAGCGACGTGGTCAGGGCGGCCACCGTCGCCCCGGTGGGCATGTAGGTCAGGCCCTTGACGGCCAGGGCGGAGCGCTGGATCGGCAGCATCCACTCGTGATCGGGAAGGCGTGCGCGCGAGAGCCACGTGCGCCAGAAGCGGGTCGTCTGTCCCAGCCGCGCCTTGGCGTCGTCGAGATCGGCCGGGGAGGCGAGGCCCGCGGCCCAGGACAGCGAGCAGTACAGCTCGTCGCCCTCGGAGAGCAGGTGGCGCGCGCGGACGGTGTTGCCCTCGATGCCCAGAGCCATGTCCGTGCTCAGCCTGATGGTCTGCTCCGCACCACTGGCGTCGGCGACATGGCGGTCGTCGCCCACGAGCGCCCACTCAGCGGGGACGCGGCCATAGTCGAATACGGGCTCGCATACGAGCTCGATCTCGACGTTGCCGTCGATGCAGCACACCGTGCGGACGAGCAGGTGCTCGGCGTCGTCGTCGGTGGGCGGCCGCGTGTGGGGCGTGATGGTGTCCTCGGCGCGCCGCACACCCATGGTGAGGGCGTCGCGCACGACGACCCAGCCGCTCGGGGTGTGCCACGTCGTCTCGAGGATGTTCGTGCCCGGCTCGTAGCGCCGACTCGACGGCACGTTGATCCCGAACGGGGCGAGGCGGAAGTAGCCGGCCTGACGGTCGAGCAAGGTGCCGAACACGCTGGGTGCATCGAAGCGCGGCACGCAGAGCCACCCGATGCCGCCGTCGGGCGCGATCAGCGCGCCGGTGTGGCAGTCGGAGAGGAACGCGTACTGGGCGATCGGCGGGAACGGCGAGGGCGCCGCTGCGCTCTGCGGGGAGGTCTCCACCTTGCCGTCGACAGCAGTCATGACCCCACCCACGGCTCGTGCCAGCGCCCGTGCCCGGCGAGCAGCCTGTCGGCCTCCGCCGGCCCCCACGATCCCTTCGCGTACGGGTGCACGGGCGGCGGCGCGTCGAGCAGCGGCTGCATGACGCGCCAGGCGTCCTCGACGCCGTCCTGGCGCGTGAAGCGCGTGGCGTCGCCGTGCATGGCCGCGAGCAGCAGCACTTCGTACGGCGTCGGCCCCTCCCCGCCCTCGTCGGCGAACTCCACGTCGAGGTTGATCTGCTCGGGCTCGGCCGCATGGCCGCGCTGTGCTTCGACGAGCAGCCGCACGCCGGTGGCCGGGTCGAGCTTGACCACGATCTGCATCGGCTCGGGCTCCCGTGAGCGGGCGGCGTGGAAGGCCATGACCGGCGGGCGCTGGAAGACCAGGCGCAGCTCGGTCTGGGTGATCGGGAGGCACTTGCCGGTGCGGATGAAGATCGGCACGCCCGACCAGCGCCAGTTCTCGATGTCCAGTCGCAGCGCGGCGTAGGTCTCGGTGGTCGAGTCGGCCGCGACGCCGGGAATCTCGCGGTAGCCCTCGTACTGGCCGCGGACGTAGTGGGCAGGATCGGCCGGCGGCACGGCGCTGAAGAGCGTGTGCAGCGCGTCCTTGAGCGCCGGCGCGTCGTGATTGGACGGCACCTCCATCGTGGCGGCGCCTACCACCTGCATGAGGTGGTTGACCACGACGTCGCGCAGCGCGCCGACGGGGTCATAGAAGTGCCCGCGATCCTCGACGCCGAAGCTCTCGGCCATCGTGATCTGGATCGAGGCGAGGTGGTTGCGATTCCAGATCGGCTCGAGCCCCGCGTTGGCGAAGCGCAGGTAGAGGATCTCCGCCACGCCCATCTTTCCGAGGAAGTGATCGATGCGATACAGCTGCGACTCGTCGATGTACTGGTGCATCTCCTCGGCGAGCTCGCGAGCCGAGTCGAGGTCGTGGCCGAACGGCTTCTCCACGACGACGCGTGCGCCGTGCGTGAGACCGGCGTCGGAGAGGCCCTTGACGACGTTGCCGAACAGGAAGGGCGGGATCTCGAGGTAGAAGACCGGCGCGTGCGCGTCGTGGATCGCGGCGGCCAGGCGCTCGAAGGTCTCGGCGTCGGCGAAGTCGCCCGAGATGTAGGACAGCCGAGCGGCGAAGCGGTCGAAGAGCTCCGCGTCGACCGTCTCCCCCGTGGCCTCGATCGACGTGCGTGCGCGCTCGCGCAGGTCGCCCACCGTCCAATCGTCGACGGCAACGCCGACGATCGGGCAGTCCAGCAGGCCACGGCATTCGAGCCGATACAGCGACCGGAAGGTCATCTGCTTGGCGAGGTCGCCGGTGATCCCGAAGACGACCAGGACATCGGCGGGCTGTGCGCCGCCAGTCGTCGTCCGGGCCGCTGCGCTG
>Ga0307278_10001889_pt1 | contig 10355 bp, 11 predicted proteins | sample ER_DNA_117_FD_194482 | JGI IMG/M metagenome (GOLD analysis project Ga0307278, IMG submission 194482) | Bulk soil microbial communities from the East River watershed near Crested Butte, Colorado, United States - ER_DNA_117 | ecosystem: Environmental > Terrestrial > Soil > Floodplain | place...
ACATCGACATGCCGTAGTGGTTGTTCTCGCAGACGAACACCACCGGCAGGTCCCAGATGGCGGCCAGGTTGACGCTCTCGTGGAAGGCGCCCTCGCTGGTCGCGCCGTCGCCGAAGAACGAGAGGGCGACCCTGTCGGTCCCCTGCAGCTTGAGGGCCAGGCCGGCCCCGACGGCGATCGGGATCCCGCCGGCGACGATGCCGTTGGCGCCGAGGTTGCCCTTGGACACGTCCGCGATGTGCATGGAGCCGCCCCGGCCCCGGCAGTAGCCGCTGTCGCGGGCCAGCAGCTCGGCCATCATGCGGCCGAGGTCGGCGCCCTTGGCGATGCAGTGGCCGTGCCCGCGGTGGGTCGAGGTGATGACGTCGTCGTCGCGCAGGGCCAGGCAGGCCCCGGTGGCCGACGCCTCCTGGCCGATGGACAGGTGCATGGTGCCGTACAGCAGGCCGCGGGCGAACAGCTCGTCCACCGCCTCCTCGAACCGGCGGATCGTCCACATGGTGGCCAGCGCCCGCCGGGCGTCGTCGGCCGACGCGGCCAGGGTCGTCATGTGGTCTGCGCTCCTTCCCGGACCCGGTTCAGCGGCCGAGCAGCTGGTCCTGGAGCCGGCGCAGCTGCAGGATGGCCGAGCCCTCGTCCAGCTCGACGTCCTCGTAGGTCAGCGGCTGGTCGACGGCCACGTCGCGCACCACCGTGGCCCTGGCGGCCAGGCCGAGCGGCAGCAGCCCCCCGGACGCGACCGCGTCGGCCGCATCGGCCATCCCGTAGACGGTGCTGCCGCCGATGCCGTCGATCCGGTCCCCCGGGCGCAGGTCGCGCTTGGCGGTGGCGACCACCTCGGCCTTCCAGGCCACCGGCGCCAGGGTCGAGACCCGGTCGAGGGCGGCCCTGGCCACCGTCAGCGGAGCCTCCAGGCTGGCCAGGTGGTACGGGCGGTAGAACGAGTAGTACGGCCCGGGGCCCATCGACAGGTAGCTCATCTCCTCGATCACGGTGGGATGGTCGCTGCGGCCGATCACGAACACGCCCGGGGCCACCGGGCCGGTGGCGTAGTCGACCACCCCGCTCCGGTCCAGCACCCCGCCGTCGGCCGCGGGACGGAACACGTTGGCCAGCTCGGGCACGGTCGTCTCGGGCCCGTGCATGCCCCGGCGGCTCAGCTCCAGGCCGGTGCCGTTGGCCATGCAGGCGCACTCGATCATGGTCTTGGTGCCGTCGACGAAGCTGGCCAGCATCTTGGGGTTCATGTGCTTGGCCGCGGCCTCGTCGGCCACCGAGTCGGGGGTGTCGTGGGGCCGCAGGGGGTTGTTCTTGCCCTTGCCGGCGCAGACCACCTCGAAGCCGAGGTCGGTGACGAAGTCGAACAGCTCCTTGACCTCGACCGGCTCGTCCCCCTTGCAGACGGCGTACACCTGCCCGCTGGCGTTGGCGACCCGCGACAGCAGCAGCCCGACGGTCACGTCGGCCTCGGCGTTGAGGGTGGCCACGTCCTTGCCGCCGGTGAGGGCGGCATAGGAGAGCAGGGCGCCGACGTCGGGCACCCCGGTGGCGTCGACGATCACGTCGACCGGCAGGTCGATCAGCAGGCGGGCGTCGGCCACACCGACCGGCCGGCCGTCGGCCACCGCCTGGGCCAGGGTGGCGGGGTCGTCGCCCTCGACGACGCCGTCGACCCCGGCCTGGGCGAATGCGGCCTTGGGCCGGCCCGGCAGGACGTCGGCGATCGCCGCCGTGGTCATCCCGGGGATGCGCTGGACCTGGGCGACGAAGCCGAGGCCCATCTGGCCGGCGCCGGCCAGGCCGATGCGGACGGGCCGGCCGAGCTCCTGCTCCCGAGCTCGGAGGCGGGCGGAGAGACTCACCTGCATCACCCTCTTACGGAACGGCCTCGGGGGCCTCCCCTTGGATCACCAGCGTCGTCCCCGGCCTCGGCTCGGCCAGCGGGAGCTTCTCCAGGCAGATGTCGCCGGGCAGCGGCGGCTCGGTGTCGCCGTTCGCCTTCAGGTCCATGTGGCCGAGGTTGACCATGTTGTCGTTGGCCACCGCCCCGACCGCGGTCACCCGGTAGGCCCGGTCGTCGATGCGGACGGTGTCGCCCGGGCGCACCCCACCGGTGGTGACGGTGGGCCGGTGCAGGACGCTGAAGAAGTGCAGCTCCTCGGGTGCGCCCTCGGCGAACCAGATCAGCAGGCCGTTGTCGACGAACTCCGCGACCTGCTCCCCCACCGCGGTGACCGTGGTCGCGTACCGGGTCGGCGGCGGGGGGGCCACTCAGGCCTCCGTGACGTTGTCCGGCCCGACCCCGGAGACGAAGATGTCCTCCTTGATGAACATGGCCAGCGGGCCGGCCGGGCTGGTGGCGTGCACGTCGACCGTCGGGACCTTCTTCATCGGGTAGACCCCGACCCGGGCGGTGCCGCCGCAGTCGATGACGGCGACCGCGATCTTGTCGAAGGGGGCCGAGCTCTTGAAGCCGTCGAAGGCCTCGCCGCCGGTCAGGTCGGCGATGCGCTGGGCCACCGGGTGGATGCCGCCGCCGGTCACCGAGTAGACGAGCGGGCGCTCGGCCGTCGGCTTGATGGTCAGCGGGCCGCCCCAGCCGCCACGGCCGGCCTCGACCCGTACTGCCTTGTAGTCCGCCATCGCTGGCTACCTCCTTGGTCTGGCGCTCACGCGCCGGAGTACAGGCCGAAGCTGAAGAGGTAGGCGATCACCACGGCCGCCGGCCCGGTCACCATCCGCGAGAACAGCACCGCCGGCACCCCGACCTCCACCGTCTCAGGCTCGGCCTCGCCCAGGGCCAGTCCCACCGGGATGAAGTCGCAGCCGACCTGCGGGTTGATGGCGAACAGGGCCGGCAGCGAGTACTGGGGCGGGATCTTGCCCTGGCCGATCTGGACACCGATCAGGGTACCCACGATCTGGGCGATCACCGCACCGGGACCGAGCAGGGGCGAGAGCACCGGCAGGGCGCAGATGATGCTCATCAGCAGCAGGCCGGCCAGGCTGGAGGCCAGCGGGGTCAGGTGGTCGGCGATGAACTTGCCGATCCCGGTGGCCAGGATGAAGCCGATGATCAGCGAGATGAAGGCCATGAACGGCAGGACGTTGCGGATCACCATGTCGATCGACTCGCGGCCCGCCTGGTAGAGGGCGCCGACGATCCCGCCGACGCTCCGGCCGATGCGGTTCAGCAACGCGTTGATGGCGTCCATTGGCTATGCCCCCTCGGGAGCGGGTCGGTCGGTGGGGGTGGTCGACACCTCGGGCTCGGTGGGCTCCTCGGCCTCGCGGGCCCGGCGGGCGAACATGATCCGGCTGATCGTCTCGGTGACGATCCCGCGCATGAAGATCACGATCAGGCCGACGTAGAAGTAGCGCACCGCCAGGTCCCCCAGCGGCAGCTTCAGCTGCGTGATGCCGGCGGCGATGCCGGCGTAGACGAACAGCTCGCCGGGGTTGACGTGGGGGAACAGGCCCAGCGGGGGGTGGACGAAGCTGACCGCGGAGTCATAGAAGGCGGGCTTGTCGCGCTCGGGGAGGAACCGGCCCATGGTGTAGGCCATCGGGTTGGTCAGGAAGAACACGGCCAGCACCGGCAGGACCAGGTAGCGGATCGGGTAGTACTGCAGGCCGGGCCGCCCGGCCATCTCGCCGACCCGGTCGATCCGCTCCGGCCCGATCAGCTTGATCAGGGCGTGGACGGCGGTGAGCAGCACGATCAGCAGGGGGATGATGCCGGTGACCAGGCCGACGAAGGTCTCGCCGCCCTGGCGGAAGATCCCGATGAAGTTCTCGGCCCACTGGCCGAGGGTGTCGTTGATGCCTGCCACCGGCGGGGTGCCGGCGAACAGCAGGAGGTCAGCCACTGCTTCCAACTCCTTCCCGGATATCGGGGAGCCGCTGCCCGTTGTCGCTGCGGTCGGGGTGGATGGCGGCGGCGGCGGAGTGCGCCGCGGCCAGCACCCTCGGGGGGAGGCCGGGGACGTCCATCCCGCCCGCCAGCTCGGCCTCGGACAGGCCGACAAGGGCCGGCGCCGGCCGGGCGTCGGCGAACACGGTGATCCCGCGCAGGGCCTCGGCGGCGGCGACGCGGCCGTCTGGTCCCACCGCCAGCACCACGTAGGCGCGTCCGCGCAGCTGGCGGCGGGAGGCGCCGATCGACACCCGCCCGTGGCGGCGCAGCGCCCGCGCCCTGCGCATGAACCGCCGCGCCTGCTGGTAGGCGAGCCCCAGCTGGAGCAGCCAGAGAATGGCGAGCAGGAGGAAGAACGCGCCCACGCCCAAGCCCATGCCCGCTCCTTCGTGTCGGCGTTCGCGGCCCACCGCAACGGCCTCATGCTGGTTCGCGGAGCGGAAGGCCGTCCAATACAAAAAGCAGCGGAAGCCATACATGAACGGGATCGGCGCCGTTCCCGGCAGGGCCACACGGTTGACAGGTCCCCCAGCCCTGCGCCAAACTTGGAACAGATGTGCACCTCTCGTCACGGATGTGACTAAGATGCCAGCCCCCAGAGACCCCGAGCTGCTCGCCGAGGCGGCCCGGCTGTACTTCCTCGACGACCGCTCCCAGGACGACGTCGCCACCATCCTCGGGACGACCCGCTCCAACGTCTCCCGCATGGTCAGGCAGGCCCGCGACCTCGGCATCGTCGAGATCCGGATCGTCGCCCCGGCCCAGCGCGACCAGGAGCTCGAGCGCGCCCTGCGCAGCCGCTACCGGCTGGCCGACGCCCGGGTCCTCACGGTCGGCTCCGGGACCGAGGTGCTGGACGGGGTCGGCCGCCTGGCCGCGCGCTGGCTGGACGAGACGCTGCGCGACGGGCAGGTGGTGGCGCTCTCCTGGGGCCACACCCTGCAGGCGGTGGTGCGCGCCGTCGACCTGGCCCGGCGCGACGTCGAGGTCGTGCAGCTGGTCGGCGGCCTCTCCGCCCTCAACTCGGCCGTCACCGGCCAGGAGCTGGTGCGGGAGCTGTCCGAGCGCATCGGGGCACGCCACCGCTACCTGCACGCCCCGGCCCTGTTCGGCTCGGCCGAGGCGCTCACCCTGCTGCTGCGCGAGCAGGCCATCGCCGGCGCCCTCGACGCGGCCAAGCGGGCCGACATGGCGATGGTCGGCATCGGCGCCCCCGGCATCGGCTCGTCCGGGGCGCTGCTGGACGCGCTCGCCCTCAGCCCGTCGGAGCGGGCCGAGTTCGACGCCGCCGGCGCCGCCGGCGACGTCTGCGGCCGCTTCTACGACCTGAACGGCCAGGAGGTCCGCAGCGCGGTCAACCAGCGCGTCCTGGCCGTCACCCTCGATGATCTCCGTTCGATCCCGACCGTCGCCGGGGTCGCCGCCGGGCCGGAGAAGGCCCTCGGCATCCTCGGCGCCCTGCGGGGCGAGATCATCGACGTCCTGATCTGTGACCAGCAGGCGGCGCGCTCGGTCCTCCGCCTCGACGGAGGAACCTGAGCACATGGAGCTTCGACACCTGCGCTACTTCATCGCCGTCGCCGAGGAGCTGCACTTCGGCCGGGCGGCCGAGCGGCTGCGCATCACCCAGCCGCCGCTCAGCTTCCAGATCCAGTCGCTGGAGCGCGAGCTGGGCGTGCGGCTGCTGGTCCGCGGCCGGCGGGTGGAGCTGACCGAGGCCGGCCGGGCCCTGCTCGGCAAGGCCCGCCACGCCATCGAGGCCGCCGACGCCGCCGCCCGGGCCGCCCAGCAGGCGAGCGCCACCGTCAGCGGCCGGCTGCGGGTCGGCTACCCGGCCACCGGCATCTTCGAGCTGCCACCGCTGGCCCTGCGCAGCTTCCAGGAGCGGTTCTGTGACGTCGCCGTCCAGACCGTGGTCGCCCCGACCGGCGCCCACCTGGAGGCGCTGGCGGCCAAGCAGCTCGACGTCGCCTTCGTGCGCCTCGGAGTGCTGGACCGGGAGACCATGGGCTACCGGACGCTGCAGGCCGAGCCGCTGGTGCTGGCCGCGCCCGAAGGCCATCCGCTGGCCCGGCTGCCGGTGGTGCCGGTCGATCGGCTGGCCGGCCAGCCGATCGTCCTGTTCCCCCACGACGTCGAGCCGCTGCTGTACCGCTACCTGGTCACCGACGTGCTCGGCCGCTCGCGGGTCGCCCCTTCGGTGGTGCTGGAGGCGACCTCACTGGAGAGCGCCTGCAGCGCGGTCGCGGCCGGGCTCGGCGTGGCCTTCCTGGCCGAGTCGCTGACGCGGGTCCTTGCCGTCCCCGGCGTGGTCCACCGCCCCTTCGCCCCGCCGGCGCCGCTGTCCAAGCTCGGGGTGGCCTGGCGCCAGGACACGACCTCCACCACCGTCCGCTGGTTCCTGGAGGTGCTCGACGAGCTCACCGCCGCCGGCCGGACCGACCGCCCGCTGGCGCGGGTGGCCAGCGCCGGGATGGCGACGTGAGCGTCCACGCCGGCATCGTCCTGGCCGCCGGGGCCGGCACCAGGGTCGGCAACAGCCGCAACAAGGTCTACCTGCCCCTCGGCGGGCGGCGGATCGTGACCTGGTCGCTGGAGCTGTTCCGCCAGGTCCCCGGCATCGGCCGGCTGGTGCTGGTGGTGCGCGACGGCGACCGGGAGCTGGCCGCCGAGGTCCTCGACCGCGAGTTCCCCGACGTGCCCGTTGACGTGGTGAGCGGCGGCGAGACCCGCCACGAGTCGGAGTACCGGGCCCTGCTCCACCTGGCCGACGACATCCGGCGCGGCGAGATCGACATCGTCCTGGTCCACGACGCCGCCCGCCCGCTGACCCCGGTCAAGGTCGTCGAGGAGGTGCTGGCGACGGCCATGCGGACCGGCGGGGCGATCCCGGCGCTGCCCCTGGAGGACGTGGCCGGGGTGGACGAGGCCGGCCGGATCTCGGAGCCGGACCGCACCGACCTGATCCGGGTCCAGACCCCCCAGGCGTTCAGGAGCGCCCAGCTGCTGGCCGCCTACGAGGCGGCCGCCTCCGACGGCTTCGCCGGGACCGACACCGCCTCCTGCGTCGAGCGCTACGAGGGCGTCCCCGTGCACGTGGTCGCCGGCGACCCCCGCAACCTCAAGGTGACCTACGCCGACGATCTCTTCATGGCCGAGCTGATGCTGGCCGCCTCCGGGTACAAGCGGTGAGGTGAGGCATGGACAACGTCCACATCGTCCTGCTGGGTTGCCACTCCTGCCAGGGTGAGCACCTGCACGAGGTGACCTATGCGGGCCGCCTGCTGGCGTCGACGCTCTGCTCCAACTGCGGGCACCGGATCGCCAAGGACCTCCCCGGCCTGCGCCGGGCCTACATCGCCGACGTGGAGCACCGCATCCTGACCAAGCCGGGCCGGATGCTGCGCCGGGCCGTCCACCACCCGGTGTCGTTCGCCCGCGGCCTGCCGGGGGCGCTGCTGCTCAAGCCGGCCAGGATGGAGGCCGAGCTGCGCGTCCTGTCCGGCCGCCACCAGGACCAGTCGGCCTAGGCGACGATCCCGAGGGGCTGCTCCAGGGCGGCCTTGAGCCGGCCGAGGAACCGGGCCCCGGTGGCGCCGTCGACCACCCGGTGGTCGATCGACAGGGTGAGGCGCAGCACCTGGCGCACCTCCACCCGGCCGTCCAGCGCCCGCGGCTCGGGCCGGACGGCGCCGACGGCCAGGACGGCCCCCTCCGAGGGCCCGAGGGTGGCCGTGAACTGGTCGACGCCAAGGCTCGACACGGTGAAGGCGGCTCCGCCGGCCTCCCCCGGCCCGAGCCGGCCCGCGCGGGCCCGGGCGGCCAGCTCGGCGGTCTCGGAGGCGATGCGGGCGACGCTCTTGCGATCGGCGTCGCGGACCAACGGCACCAGCGTCCCGCCGTCCGCCGCGACCGCGACCCCGACCCCGACATCGACCCGCCTGCGCACCAGCAGCCGGTCGCCCCCGAAGGAGGCGTTCAGCTCCGGGCTGGCCGCCAGCAGCCCCGCGCACGCCTTGACCACCAGGTCGGTGAGGCCCACCTCGACCCCGGTCCCCAGCTGCCGGTTCAGGTCGGCCTGGAACCCGAGCAGCCGGGTGGCGTCGACCCTGGCCGTCAGGTCGAACCGCGGAGCCCGCTGGCCCTGGGCCGGCTCCGGCCGCGGCCGCGTCGCCACGGCCGCCGGGCGGCGCGACGGCGGCAGGTGCACGGGCAGGCCGAGGGCGACCAGGGCCGCCTCCATGGTCCCCTCGCCGAGGGTCGGGTGGGCGTGGATGGTGGCGGCGATGTCGGCCAGGGTCGCCTCCAGGTGCATGGCCAGCACCCCCTCGGGGATCAGGTCGCTGGCCCCCGGGCCGATCACGTGCACGCCGAGCACCCGGCCGTCGCGCTCGGCCACCACCTTGACCAGCCCCTCGGTCTGGTCCACCGTCTGCGCCCGGCCGAGAGCCGAGAACGGGAAGCGGCCGACGGCCAGGTCATGGCCGGCCTCCCTGGCCGCCGCCTCGGTCAGCCCGACGCTGGCCACCTCCGGATGGGTGAAGGTCGCCGCCGGCACGGCCCGGTAGTCGATCCGCTCGTCGTGGCCGGCCATCACTCCAGCCGCGACCAGCCCCTGGTGGCTGGCCACGTGGGCCAGGAGCACCCGGCCGGTGACGTCCCCGACGGCGTGCACGCCGGGCACGCCGGTGCGCAGCCGGTCGTCGACCTCGACCCAGCCCCGCCGGTCGGTGGCCACCCCGGCCCGCTCCAGGTCCAGCCCGGCGGTGTTGGGCCGGCGTCCCACCCCGACGAGGACGACGTCGGTCTCGACCTGGCGCGGGTTGCTCCCGTCCGGGTCGGCCACGGTGACCAGCAGCGGTGGCGCCTGGTCGGCGGCCGGGGCGATCCCGGTGACGGTCCTGCCGGTCTCGATCTTGATCCCCCGGCGGGCGAACGAGCGGGCAAGGGCCTTGCCGATGTCCTCGTCCTCGGCCGGGAGCAGCCGCGGCAGGAGCTCCACCATGGTCACGTCCGAGCCGAAGGCCTGGAACATCGTCGCCCACTCGGCCCCGACCGCGCTGGCCCCCACGATCACGATCCGCCGCGGCACCTCCTCCAGCAGGAAGGCGCCGTCGGAGGTGACCACCCCCGGCAGGTCCATCCCCGGGACCGGCAGCAGCGCCGGCGTCGAGCCGGTGGCCAGCAGCAGGTTGCGTCCTTCGAGCCTGGTCAGCGGCGCGCCGTCCGGGACCGGGGGTGCGTTGTAGCGCGGCCCGCCCGGACCGAGGGGTGGGTCCCCGACCCCGGCGACCTCGACGGCCCGCGGCCCGGCGAGGCGGGCATGGCCCGCCACCACCGTGACCCCGTTGGCCGCGAGCAGCGCGGCGACGCCGTCGGTGAGCGACGTCACCACCCGGTCCTTGCGTGCCAGCACCGCCGGATAGTCCAGCCGCACGTTGTCGGCCAGGACGCCGTAGTCGGCCCCGTTGCGCATGGTCTCCAGCACCTCGGCCGAGTGCAGCATGGCCTTGGTCGGGATGCAGCCCCAGTTGAGGCAGACCCCGCCGGGGCGTTCCTTCTCGACCAGCGCCGTCCTCAGGCCGAGCTGGGCGGCCCGGATCGCGGCCGGGTACCCGCCGGGGCCGCCCCCGACGACCACCAGGTCGAACACCTGCTGTTCCGCCTGCTGTGCCATGCCACCACCCCGCCAGCGACGGTACGGACCGCCTCACGGCGGCGTCCAATCCGAAAAAGCAAGGGCGTGATACGCGGGGACCGAAGGCTAGGGCCGGTCCGGGTCCTGGGCCTGGTGGCGTTCGGCGGCCACGGCGTCGGCCCGTGCGGCGCTCAGGGGGTGGCCGGAGATGGCCTCGAGGAACGGCACCCGGTCGAGGGCGTACAGCTCGACCTCGGTGGCGGCCAGCACGGTTGCGGTGCGGGGAACGTCCCGGAGCAGGGCGATCTCGCCGAAGTAGTCGCCTGGGCCCATGGTGGCGATCGACCGGTCGCCCTGGCGGACGTCGACCCGCCCGGCGGCCAGGACGTAGAAGCGGTCGCCGTCGGCTCCCTGGCGGATGATGGCCGTGCCGGCCGGTGCCGCGACCCGCGCCATGGCGGCGGCGACCCGCTCGGTCACCTCGGCGGTCAGGGGGGCGAACATCGGGATGCCCCGGAGCAGGGCCAGTTCGGCGGTGCGGACGGGGGCGGCCAGCTCGGCCCCGGCCAGGCGGCGCCCGACCGCCACGGCTCCGGCCAGCATCAGGCCTCCGGCGGCGATCATGGTGCCGCGCACGCCGAGCAGGCCGATCGCCACCGGCACCAGCACCGAGCCGAGCCCGATGGCGGCCATGCCGAGGCCTTCGAGCACGCCGAAGACCCGGCTGAGGACCTCGTTGGGGGCGCTGCGCTGGAGCAGCAGGCGCCCGGCGACCTGGGTGAGCATGCTCCCGGCGCCAAC
>Ga0307278_10001890_pt1 | contig 10355 bp, 6 predicted proteins | sample ER_DNA_117_FD_194482 | JGI IMG/M metagenome (GOLD analysis project Ga0307278, IMG submission 194482) | Bulk soil microbial communities from the East River watershed near Crested Butte, Colorado, United States - ER_DNA_117 | ecosystem: Environmental > Terrestrial > Soil > Floodplain | place: USA...
GATCTGGCGCTAAAGAATACGAAGTTTGCGCCGGGAACGCGGCAAACTCTTATTACGCTGTTTTTGTTAACGATTGTCGCTGTTCCGGCGATTCAGCTGGCTGGCGAATTTCGTGCGGCGGGCTCGATCAGCCGCTTGCCAATGATTTCCATCTTCAAATCGCTGCCATGGCTCCCCCATTCTGAAGATCTGAAACGCGTCGAACGCGCGTTGGAAAACGAGTCGTTAGTCTCGCAGTGGCTCTTGCCGCGCACGCAATATCTGCTCACTGTGCTGCTGGGCGCTGGCAACGAGCAGGTTTATTTGGGTGACGACCACTGGTTGTTTTATCGCGCCGATGTCGATCATGTGATCGGGCCGCCGTTTCTCGATCCGGTCCGGATGAAACACCGTTTGCAAGCTAGCCGTGTCCAGCCCGATCCGATTCAAGCGATTGTCGATTTTCGCAATCAGCTTGCCGCACGCGGGATCGATCTGGTGGTTCTGCCGGTGTTGGTGAAACCAAGTATCGAAGGTGAAATGCTCGCCGTGTCGAACGCCAATCGGGCTCAGGCCAGTGGCGCTTTACCCAATCCGTCCTTTAACGAATTCAAAGCCCGGCTCGAACGAGAGAAAGTACGCGTGTTCGATCCTGCGCCGTTTTTGATGGAGCGAGGAAGAAACGGGCATCGTTATCTCGAAACCGACACACACTGGCGGCCCGAGACAATGGAGATTGTTGCGGAACGATTGGCAGATTTTCTCCAATTGCCAGTGGCAGCAGGATCAACATCGCCATTGATTATCGAAAAGGAAATCGTCGCGCGCGGCGATATCGCCGCGATGCTGAAGTTATCGAGAGGAGATAAGTTTTTTCCGCTCGAGAAAGTGACGATTCGACAAGTCGTCACTGGCAACGCGCTGTGGCGGCCAAGCAAGGAGGCCGATGTGCTCCTGCTCGGCGACAGTTTTTCGAATATTTTTTCGTTCGAAGCGATGGGCTGGGGCGAATCGGCGGGATTTGCCGAGCATCTGAGCTTCGCGTTGCGGCGGCCCATCGACTGCATTCTCCGAAACAGCGACGCGTCATTCGCCACGCGCGAAATTTTGAGCAATGAGCTCGCGCGCGGGCGCGACCGGCTGGCTGGAAAAAAACTGGTGATCTGGGAATTTGCAGCGCGCGAGTTGTCGTTTGGGAATTGGAAACTTCTCGATCTAAAACTGGGTGAAGCGAAACCTTCTCGCTTTTTGAGTTTGAAGGCCGGCGAGGAAATCGTGGTCAACGGAACGGTCGAAAGCATTTCGCCCGTGCCGCGACCCGGCACCGTGCCGTACAAGGATCACATCGAGGCGTTGCATTTGGTCGACATTGTGGCCGCCGATTCGCGCGGCGAGGGTGCCACGGACACCTTCCGCGACGCGGCGTCGCACGCCCAGGCTGTCGTGTATGTGTGGAGCATGCGCGACAACGTGTGGACATCTGCGGCGCGGCTGCGGCCGGGCGATCGGGTCAAGCTGCGTTTGCGGCCGTGGCCAGATGTCTCCGTGGAATATGAGAAATTTAATCGCACCGAGCTGGACGACCCGGCGTTGCAATTGGAGGAGCCGGTTTGGGGCGACGACGTTGAAGCGTTGAAACGTTGATGCAGTGGGGACACAGACCCGCTGCTTCAATTCTTCAAGGTGCTGTATCCAATCACATTAATAGAATTCCTCTCTAAAGGTTTCGCTGGCGACCTGGAAACCTTTTCGCGAACTGCGATCCTGCTCTCAAAAACGATTCGACCCACCAAAAGACGTTCTCGTTGCGCACGACGCGTCTCATGCGCTTCATGCGCGCACTGCGTTCGACCTGACTCATCCGGAACGCTGTCAAAATCGTGTCGGCCATCTCCTCCACATCGTAAGGATTGACGAGCAGGGCGCCGGGCTTTAGCTGCTCGGCCGCGCCGGCGAACTGGCTCAAAATGAGCACGCCATCTTCCTCGATACGGCACGCGCAATATTCCTTCGCTACGAGATTCATTCCGTCTTTGAGCGGCGTGATGAAGGCGATGTCGCACGCGCGATAATGCGCGAGAAGATCTTCGCGATCGAGACACCGAAAGTGATATTGCACCGGCAACCAGGTGCTGGTCGAGAAGCGGCCGTTGATATCGCCAACCAGTCGATCGATGCGTTGCTTGAACTCGTGATATCTGGGAATCTCCACCCGGCTCGGCACGACGACTTGGATCAGGACCACGCGGCTGCGCAGTTCCGGGTGACGTTCCAGAGCGGTGCGAAATGCACGCAAGCGCTCGGGAATTCCCTTGCTGTAATCGAGCCGGTCCGAACCAAGGATCAACTGACAACCAGGAAATGTGTCACGCAGCTGCTGCGATCTTTGCGCCACAGTTTCGGACCGTGCGCCGTTTTCAAATGAATCGAAGTCGATCCCAATCGGGAAATGCCCAACGCGGATTTCACGCTTTTCGAAGCGGATCAATTGCAGGTCGCGACGCGGAATAATTTTTGCGTCGGACATCACTCGCCGTGCGCATTGGATGAAATTGCGGACGTCGCGCCGCGTCTGGAACCCGAGGAAATCGAACTGCAGCAGGGCACGCAGCAGTCGCTGTTGTTGCGGAAGCTTCGCAAAAATGTCGTACGGCGGAAATGGAATGTGCAGGAAAAATGTCAATCCCGAAAGCCGTTGGGATAAGTTCTGCTGGCGCAACGCCTGGGCGACGTACATTAGGTGATAATCGTGCACCCAGACGAAATCGTCGGGCTGCGCGCAGCGAGCGATAGCTTCGGCGTAACGATCGTTAACCGCTTTGTACGTCTGCCAGTATCCCGGCTCGAAATTGCAGAAATTTTGCAGATCGTGAAAGAGCGGCCAGATGACCTCGTTGGAATAGCCGTAGTAAAACTCGTCGCGCTCAGTTTCGCTCAGAGCCACGGGTACAACCTTGTAGCCGGCGTTACGCGTCGCTTTGGCCAGCGGTCCTCGCGGGATTTCACCCGTAATTCCAGGCCAACCAATCCAGGTTCCGCCGCGCTCGCGCAGTACCGGCTCGATCGCGGAGACGAGTCCGCCTGTCGCCGGTGTCACCGTCCACAAATCTTCGCCGGTCGAATCAAGCGCAAATGGCAGTCGATTGGAAACGACGATCAGGCGATTCATTTAACAAACGGTTAAAAAGTTAAGTGACATTGTTACAAGGGAGCTAGTCAGGAGTCGTTTCAACGTTGTAACTCTTTTAGCCCGTTTTGGTAAAATCGTTAAGTCCAATATGATTCCGTCGGCGCTCGAGCACGTTGAGAAGATCGCTGCGCGCAACGGCCGGGTAGCCGTTTTTCTCGACTACGATGGCACGCTTACGCCTATTGTACGTCATCCGGAGAACGCGCTGCTGTCCGATTCAGTGCGACAGGCGCTGCGCGAGCTTAGTGCGCGCGCACCGATCGCAGTTCTTAGCGGTCGCGACCTCGATGACGTTCGACGCCGCGTGGACCTTGACGGCATCGTTTACGCGGGCAGTCACGGATTTGATATCGCCGGTCCGCGCGGATTGCGCAGGCAAGTGGCCACCGAGTTTTTGCCAAATCTCGACGTGGCAGAAAACGAGCTACACGACACCCTTGATAGAATCCCCGGCGCGCAGGTAGAGCGGAAACATTTCTCTATTGCCGCGCACTATCGGAACGTGAGGGAGAACGATGTCCCGAGAGTTCAGCAAGTTGTGGACGCAGTGGCGGCACGACATCGCGAGCTGCGCAGGATCGATGGGAAGAAAGTTTACGAACTACTGCCGGCCATCGATTGGGACAAAGGCAAAGCCGTGATCTGGCTGTTAGAAACGTTGGACTTGGAGGGCGGAAGCGTTCACCCCATTTACATCGGAGATGATAGGACCGATGAAGACGCCTTCCGCGCGCTTAAGCAAGTGGGCGCTGGCATTCTCGTCAGTGAGCAATCGCAGTCCACTGCAGCGCGTTATTCACTCAAGGATCCTGCTGAAGTCGAGCGCTTCCTGCGCGCACTCACAGCGCATCTAAGTCAATGACGAAGCTCGACTGACTAATGACGAAGGAACTGGAACATAGGGCTGTGCCCTGTGTGCCTGGCGGAGATGTTCTCCGCTGCGTTTCAATCGGTCAGCAGGTTGCAAACCCGCTGGGCGCACAGACTGCAAGTCTATGTTCCAACCCCGCTATTCGTTATTCCGTTTGCCATTCGAGCGACAAGCTGTTGTCTTCCTCCAATCTCGCTGCTGTGCCGAACCGCTCGCCGAGTTTGTTCAGGAGGTTGCAAAGCCATTTGGCGTCGGCGGCCGAAGCGTGTTCCAGGCGGAAACGCCGCATTTGCATCGGAACCAACCGCGCATTGATCAATTCGCGTGTGTCCTGATCAAGTTCGACGAGATACATCAGCGCCAAATCGCCACGGAACGTTTCGTAGCCGCTGATTCCTTCGTAATCGGTGAGGAAATCGCCGCAGCCATAAAGAATGAGTCGACCTCTGAACACCTCGATCTCCTTCACATGATGCGAGGAATGCCCATGCACAATCGCGACGCCTTTCTCAATCAAACGATGGGCGAACACGACCTGTTCACGCGGGATTTCGTAACCCCAATTGCTGCCCCAGTGAATCGACGCAACGATCAAGTCGCCCGGTTTCTGATGGGCTCGCATTTGGTCGCATACTCGCGCCGCGGTGGTTTCCGAAAGATCATCCAGCAGATTTACTCCCGGGGAAACGCTCGTGGCTTTCCACTCGTCCGGGATACCGCTCGTCGGCGAACCAAATGAATACAAGAACAGGCGACCCTTTGCGCCTCTATCGAACACCGCGGGCTGCATCGCTTCTTCGACATCGCTGCCCGCGCCTGAGTGCGCGATGCCTGCCGCATCCAAGGTTTGCAGCGTTTCGGACAATCCGTCGTATCCCCAATCCAGCACGTGATTGTTTGCCAAAGCGCAACCGCTGATGCGTCCAGCGGAGAGACAGCCAACATTCTGCGGGTGCATGCGATAATGAATTCCTTTGTGGGGCCACGGCGTTTCAGCCGATGTAATGGCTGTCTCCAAGTTTACGATGCGCACATCGACCTTTGCGTCTTCGAGTTCTCCCAACGCATTGCCCCAGACGTAATCGAAGCTCAGCGGACGCGGTATTGGCCCGTGAGCTTTCTCGGCAAGCTGGACATACTCACGCGCATCGCGCACAAGCGGTTCGTACAAAACCGGATTCACAGGATGTGGCAGCGCCTGATCAATACCGCGCCCGGTCATCACGTCGCCGCACAGAAAAAGGCGCAACGACATAATTCAACTTACGCCAGCGGCTGCCGCATCACAGAGTGACTTTCATTCGATCGTAGGCGATCCGCACTTCCAAATGTCGCTCGGCGGCGATGGCGCGGAGTTCCGCGGAGATTTTGCCTTCGTCGCCGGTCACAATTTCCGAACCGCAATGCGTGATAATGGCGCGGCGGACACCCTCTTTTTCGCACCATGTCAGTTGCGTGCGAACAGGTGCATGTCCGATGAGTGCTTTGCCGCGTCTGCGAATGAACGAGCCCGTTAAAGTCGCGCCGTCGCCGATGTAAATTTGCACACCTTGCAATGCCGCAGCGCGTTCGTGGATGTATATGAGATCCGGCGCATAGAAAATATACGCACGCCCTGCGCTCACCCGATATCCAACCGCTGGAGCCAGAATCGAGTGTTCAACCGGGAAGGCCTCGAACCTAATTCCGCAGATCTTCGTCGGAATACGTTCTCTGATCAGACGACGATCTTTCACGGCGCAATACCTCAGTGTTTGCCAGGTCTTTTGCGGCGCATACACCGGGCAAGGCGCACCATTTCTCAAGCCCCACGCGTGATCGGCATGCCCGTGGGTAAGCACGATCGCGCTGGGATGCAGCCGCTCAAATTTTCCGAGCCAATCAAGCCCACAGTCGATCATCACATTCCCGTCGCGATGCGAGACCAGGAGCGACGTGTGCATCGAATGGCGCCGAGTGCGCACCTCGATCTCACCGCGTGTGCCCACGAACCTTAATTTCATTTTTGGGAAAACTAGTCTTTGTCTCACGTGCGTTCGCAATGGAGTATCGGTTTCGCTGTCGTTGAATGCTATCGCGCAGTCGAACGCGTGACTCGCGCCGACGGTTTCGTCGATGAAGCCGACTGGACTGATCAGAATCCTGCGCGCCGAATAAACAGATCAAGCCCGCTGTGCTGTCGCCGCGCGCTTGATTTCATCCAGGGACGTTGGGTTTTCCAAGGCAGATGTGTCGCCGAGTTTTTCGCCCAGATACGCGGCGCGCACAACGCGGCGCATTACCTTCGCGTTCCGTGTTTTTGGAATGTCCGCCACGAAGAGCACATCCCGTGGGGCAAGCGCCTTGCCGAGATCGCGCGCGACGCTCTGTATCAATTCGGCTGCCAGGGCAGGATTGCCATTTGCGTCCTTCTTCAACACGCAGAAACAAATCAGCGATTCGCCTTTGATGGAATCGGGGACACCGATGGCAGCGGCTTCGCTGACTTCCGCATGAGCCACGAGAATCGATTCCACTTCTGCGGGACCAAGGCGTTTGCCGGCAATTTTAATCGTGTCGTCGCTGCGGCCGAGAATGTACCAAAGTCCATCCTCGTCGATTGCCGCCCAATCGCCGTGCACCCATATGTCCGGAAAACGCGACCAGTACGTTTCGATGTAACGCTCGCGATCTTTCCAGAAGCCGCGTGTCATTCCAATCCAGGGCTCGCGAATCACTAGCTCGCCAACTTGTCCACGAATGGATTTTCCATTTTCATCGACAACGTCGGCAGCCATTCCAGGGAGCGGCCCGGAGAATGCGCACGGTTTCATCGGTGTGAGCACATTGCCCATGAGAATGCCGCCGGAGATTTCCGTCCCGCCGGAGTAGTTGATGATGGGAAGTTTTCCGCGCCCGACATTTTGGAATAGCCACATCCACGGATCCGGATTCCACGGTTCGCCGGTGGAAGCGAACTTGCGCAGCGAGGAAAGATCGTGTCGATGCACGATCTCATCGCCGTGCCGCCGCAGCGCGCGGATCAATGTCGGCGAAACCCCGAGCGCGGTGACTTTATGTCGATCCACCAATTGCCATGTCCGATCCGGCCCGGGAAAATCTGGTGCGCCGTCGAAGAGCATCATGGTCGCGCCGAGAATGAGTGTCCCGAAAACTTCCCACGGTCCCATCATCCAACCCATGTCCGTCATCCAAAAAAGCGTTTCGTCAGGATGGAGATCGAGTCCCATCCACATGTCCTGCGCCGATTTGATCGGGAAGCCGCAGTGGGTGTGAACTGCGCCTTTTGGTTTTCCAGTGGTGCCCGACGTGTAAATGATCATCATCGGGTCTTCGGCTGATGTGCGCTCGGTCGGCGCGTCATCAAAGGGGCCGGGCAATTTTGTCGGTGGTCCTGCATCAGGGCTGAGATCTTCGACGAGCCATTCGCCGGCTTGGTTGAGAACGACCAGATGCCGCAACGTCGGTATTTGCGCGGCTGCATCGTCGGCGATCGGTTTCATCGGACAGAATTTCCCGCGTCGATACGTTCCCGCAGCGGTGAAGAGCGCTTTTGCGTCGGCATCGTTTAATCGCGACACGATTGCCGCTGCGCCGAAACCGGAGAAAAGCGGGAGAAAAATTCCACCGATCTTAATAATCGCGAGCATCGCCACTACGATTTCCTGAACCATCGGCATGAACACGCCGATCGCGTCGCCTTTGCCGAGCTCGAGAATGCGGAGCGCATTGGCGATGCGATCGACTTCATCGCGCAATTCTTTGTAGGTGAGCTCGCGCGTGGTGCCGTCTTCGATTTCGGATTTGATGGCGATCTTCTTGTCGATCTTCGTGTCGGCGTATTTATCGAGCAGGTTGTGAACGATGTTCATCTCGCCGTCCACGCACCAATGCGCCCATGGTTTTCCTTCGCTTAGATCGACCACTTGCGAATAGGGCTTGTAAAATTGAATGTCGAGATCGCGCAGCACCGTGTCCCAGAACCAGGCGATGTCGGTGGTCGATCTTCGCATCAACTCGTCGTACGAGCCGAACTGATGTTTATCGATGAATTGCTGGAGATTCGATTGCGCGATCAGCTCCTGCGATGGGTGCCAGACAAATTCGCCACCGAACTGAAACTCGCTCACGGAGAGATTGTGCGCGTTCTTTAATTGTAGGGCAACCGCTTCGGTTGCCGAAACAAAACGGCAGGCGCAGCGCCTGCCCTACAGCGGCTTGCTGAGCTGCGATTCGTCGGCAGATTCAAAGTTCATTCTGCATGAAGACAACGCTTGCTCATCAACTTGCTGATTACGCGTGTGCGCTCCGATTTGAGGATCTTTCGAAGGACGTCGTGCATGAAGTGAAGCGGCGCATCATCGACTCGTTAGGCTGTGCTCTGGGAGCGTGGAAGGAAGAACCGTGTGCGATCGCACGAAAAGTTGCTTCGGATTTTTCGGCGAAACAAGGATCTACAATCATCGGCACGAATCACAGAGCTCCGCCGGATTGGACGGCGTTCGCGAACGGCTGTTGCATCCGTTACTTTGATTACAACGATACTTACTTATCGAAGGAACCTGCGCATCCGAGTGACAATATTGCGGCGGCGTTGGCCGTCGCGGAAAGCGTAGGCGCAAGTGGACGCGGATTGATCACGGCAATCGCACTTGCCTATGAAGTCCAATGCCGGTTGTGCGACGCTGCGAGCATTCGCGCGCGCGGCTGGGACCATGTGACCTACGGCGCGTTCTCCACGGCGCTGGCGTGTGCGAAGTTGATGAAACTCGACCCGAAGAAAACGCGCCATGCGGTGAACATCGCCGGAGTTGCAGGCGCAGCGATGCGGCAGGCGCGCGTAGGCGAGCTGTCCCATTGGAAAGGCGTGGCCTTCGCGAACGCCGCCCGCCACGGAGTTTTTTCCGCTCTCCTCGCCCGCGCGGGGATGACCGGTCCGGGTCCGATTTTCGAGGGCCAAATGGGCTTTGAAAAGCAGCTCGGCGTTTCGCTGGGCAACGTAGGCGAAAAATTTACTGTGCCATTTGCCGCCAACGGCGATGGGCCGGCGTCGATGATTCTGCGCACGAGCATCAAATTCTGGCCGGCCGAATACCATAGCCAGAGCGCGATTGAAGCGGCGCTCTTTTTGCGAAAGCAGATTGGTGAAGCCGTGGAAGTAAAATCAATGACCGTCGAAAGTCATGACGCATCGGTCGATATCATCGGCAGCGAGCCGGAAAAATGGAAGCCGGAGACGCGCGAGACGGCCGATCACAGTCTGCCATACATTACGGCGATCGCGTTGATCGATGGCGAAGTGACCGAAAAGCAATTTCAGCCGGAGCGGTTTACTGATCCGAAGATTTGGAAATTCCTAGAGAACGTGAAGGTCAAACGTAACGCGGAACTGAGCGCGTTGTATCCGGACGCGGTTGCGAATATTGTGCATGTTGAGCTTGCCGATGGCCGGCGATTGACAAGGCGGGTCGATTATCCACTTGGGCACGCGAAAAGCCCGCTGAAAGATTCACAGGTAGAAGAGAAGTTTAATGCGCTGGTTGAGCCGATGCTCGGCACTCAGCGCGCGCGGAAGATTGTCGATATTGTGTCGAAGCTCGATGAAGCGAAGACTGTTGATGAGCTAATATGCGCGATTGAAGTGCCGGAAAAATAGCGAGAGATATCTCGACTTCGCTCGACATGACAAAAAACAGCAAAGCGGCTCGATTACGCGAGTTGATAGCACAACGTGCCGTCATACTCCCTGGTGTGCCGAACGCAGCGATGGCGCGGCAGGCGGAGCGCGCTGGGTTTGAGGCGGTGTATGTGAGCGGCGCTGGAATGGCGAACGCGACGGCCGGTGTGCCGGACATTGGGTTGCTGTCGATGACGGAGGTCGTCAGGCTCGCCGGCTATGTGGCCAATGCGGTTAAGATTCCGGCAATTGTCGATGCCGATACTGGATTTGGCGGCGCAGAAAATGTGGCCCGGACGATTCGCGAATTGGAAAGCGCAGGCCTTGCCGGTTGCCACATCGAGGACCAGGAATTTCCAAAGCGTTGCGGACATCTTGCAGGGAAATCAATTGTCGAACTCGAGGAGATGGTCGGCAAAATCAAAGCTGCCGTTGGTGCGCGGCGCGATCCGAATTTCATGATCATCGCGCGAACGGATGCGCGCGCGGTAGAAGGTTTTGGTCGGTCAGTGGAGCGAGCCGGAGAATATATCGCCGCCGGCGCGGACGCGATCTTCCCCGAAGCGCTGCAAAGCCTTGAGGAGTTCCGGGATTTCGCAAAGGAGATTGATGCGCCGCTGCTCGCCAATATGACTGAG
>Ga0307278_10001891_pt1 | contig 10345 bp, 7 predicted proteins | sample ER_DNA_117_FD_194482 | JGI IMG/M metagenome (GOLD analysis project Ga0307278, IMG submission 194482) | Bulk soil microbial communities from the East River watershed near Crested Butte, Colorado, United States - ER_DNA_117 | ecosystem: Environmental > Terrestrial > Soil > Floodplain | place: USA...
GCGCCTAGACCTACGGACCATGCGGTCGAGTCGGATCCCGACCGGGCAGTCTCACGGTCATTCCACTACAGGCAACTACCTCCGACGGGAAGGTGCCAGTCAGACAGTTCGCCTAAGTTGACCTGCACCGATGGCGCGCGATGATACGGCCCAGACAGGTGGAAACCGACTTGTAATCCGCTGCCGATGCTCTGAGGAGTCGATCCAGCTTCCGCGACGCTACGCCTCGTCGAAGCTGCCAGGGTAATGAGGTGTACTCGGTAGGAATCCCCACCCCTGGCCTGCTAGGAGAGTCGAATCTTGGCGCCGCACCCACTTCCCGAAGTTGGCATCGAATCCTGTGATCCGTCCCTGGAGGGTGGCTAGATCAAAGAGGCCATGGGCAACGAGCGGATGGTCCTCGCCAAGGCGGTCCAGCTCAGAGGTCAGTGTGACCGCAGCCGTCGGGCGGCCTTCGTTCGGGCCAATACCCTCGGCACGTAGGTGCGGTTGCCAGACGAGCTCGCCCGCACCGGACCGGTACAGCTGGTGCAGATGCTCCCAGCGTTCCCAGGCAGTCAGGTAGCGATCCTGGCCCAATGCCAAGAGGTCGACAAGGATAGGGCGCAGCAGGTCGTGAAGGTAGCGGGAGGGGCGACCAATGACTTCTGGGCTCAGTATTCCTAGCACCCGGTCTCGTCTGGATCCCGTGTGGTCCTCGCAAGTGGGCTCAACGAATAGCCGGACGACGAGGTCGTATCGTCCACGTGCCACGGCACTGACGCCGGCAGCGTAGGCGATCATTACGGCGGGGACTTGGATTAGGTAGATGAGTCCCGTCGTCCCGCTGACGTGGCGCCGCTGGGCGAACCGCTCGATGGCATCAAACCACCAGTTGTCCGTTGCTGGGGTACCCCAGTAGGCGGCGGTGGCGGTCAGGGCAAGCAGCATCTCAGTGTCGGCCTCAAGCTGGCGCAGGCGCCGCCCGTGCTCATCCGGCGACGTGCTGTTGAAGTCCGAGGTCGTGAGCGGCTCGCTGGTCGCCACCTGGCCGATCTCAGCCCGGAGCCGATCATGCAGGTCGATCGCGACCTGCGCACCGGCCAGCTGCCGCTTCGCCGTTGCCACCGCGGTCCGTACGTCGAGCGGGTGGCGCCTGGTCACCGTGATTAACGACTCGACGCTGTCGGCGACTTGGCCCAGGTAGTCCTCCCCTGTCGCGGTCGCCACCACCGCGCCTCGGGTGGCGATCAGTCGACGGGCATGCTCGCCTGGTTGGCCGGGCGTGATCCAGTAGGTCGCGAACCTGCGGGCAAGGGCGCGCTCAAGCGCTGCCCGCAGGGCCACATCCCATTGGGCCGACCAGCCGACCACGACGAGGCCATACTCCTCAAACACTTGGTCCAGCAGAGCATCGACCGCTGGATCGTAGGTGCCAAGCTCATCTTGGGTATTGAGGGTGCTGGGCGACTTGTAGTCGCCGTGCAGGTGCACGACCGCGCACTGCTGGGCGTGCAGGGGCGCCATCCCGGCGATGGCGCTCGGTGTCGATACCACTACCGGTTCGATGCCCGCCTGCCGCAAGGCCGTCTCGGTGAGCAGGTCGAAGTTGGTGGTCAGGATAAGGCGGACCGCACCGTGGTGCACGAGTTGGGCGATGGCGTGGTGGGCCCCGGTCGGCTGCTTCTTCCCTTCCTCTCGCTCCTCTGGTGTCGGCTCGAAGAACTGCGCGAGTAAGGTCTGGCGCTCCTCCGGTGAGTTCGTGAGCGCTTCCAGGACGCCGTCGTAGGTCGGTGGCGTGCCGTAGGTCTCCGCCCACCACGCTTCCGGATTGTCTGGGCGCTCCTGTCCGGATGCCACTGCAAGGTCTCCGATCAGCCAGCGCAAGACCTGCCACGCGCCGGGTACCCCCGCAGGCAGCGAGACGCCGGCACCTAGCAGCAGCGCGTAGGTGCCTGGGCTTGAGTGCAGCGCGAACGCCAGGCTGAGATGCGGACTCACTTCGACCATTTGGGTCGGATCCTACCCGAGACCCTCAGGTGGTCAGTGGTCGGAGCCGCGCCGATATCAAGCGGCGAAGGACCGCAACGACCCAGCTCCGGCGCAACGCCGGCCGCGGTAGCGGTCCACGTGGCAGTCCATTCGGCAGCACCAGACAGAACATCTGGTGCGGACTCCGCCATGCACGGCTTGGTCGAGAGCGATCAGGTGGTCGCCGCTTCGTGGCCTGATCATCCGTTTGATCATCCAGACGATCCGACGGGATCCGTCTGGATCCGTCTGGATCGACGAGGCATCCAACCTGAGCAGGGCAGATCCGTCTGGAGCCGAGTAGTTCGACGCGGAGCACCAGGCTACGGATCTGGCGGTATGGCCGGCTCACGAGTCAACCGTAAGGCGCGTATGAAGCTCTGCGCGGCTTACGAGCAGTTGGGATAGGCTCGGGACGTTCTGGCTTGAGTCCCATGACGCTTGCCGAGGGGGCGCTCATGCAAGAGATCCCGGCCGATTCCAGCACGCCCAAGCCCGTCGCGGTCGAGCCACGAGAGCAGGCCCCTGTGATTACTGCGGCGACGAAGAAGCCGGCGCCACACAGCGCTCCCAAGTGGGAGCGGGAGGCACGGGACCGCCTCAAGACAGCCATCCGCCGGTTCAGCAAGCCATTGGCCGACCTCGCCGCCCGCGATGCCAACGAGGGCGACACCCGCCTGCTGGTCACCGACTTCCTGTGCGACGCGCTCGGCTACGACAAGTACGCCGACCTGACCACCGAGTACCAGGTCAAGGGCGAGTTCGCCGACTACGGCATCCGCATCGACAAGGAACTGGTCGCCTTCATCGAGGTCAAGCGCGTCGCCACCAAGCTGGCGGCCAAGCACCTGCGCCAGGTGGAGATGTACGCGGTCAACGAGGGCGTGGAGTGGGTCATCCTCACCAACGGCGCCGTCTGGCAGGTCTACCACCTCAGCGGCGGGCTGCCGGTGGTGATTGATCTCGCCTTCGAGGCGAACCTGTTGAGCGAGGAGACGGTTAGCCAGAAGGCCAACCAGCTCTTCTACCTGACGCAGGCGTCGCTCAAGCGGCGCCAGATCGACGAGCTGTGGAAGGCCAAGCGGGCGACCTCGCCCAGGTCCCTGGCGGACGTGTTGGCGTCCGAGGTGGTGGCCGATGCGATCCGCAAGGAGCTGCGCCGCCGGACGGGGCAGAACGTGGAGGTCAAGGAGATCGTCCGGCTGCTTACCGAGACGGTCGTGCGACCGGAGTGCCTGGGCTAGAGGCGGGCTAGAGGTCATTCCCTGTGTCATTCCACTGCGGCTCACAGAGTCGATGCGCGGACACTCGCTAGATGCCGCACCTGACCTGGCCTGCCCAGATGCTACGCAACTGGCCCCGCTAGATGCTGCGCAGGTGGCTTGTAAACAGGATTGAGCTGAACATGAAAAAGAACCTGAGGATGCGCTCGGTGAGCATTGCGCGGATGCGGCGGTGGTGGAGAACCATCGGCCTCCCGAGCCAGCTCACGATCCTTGGCCTGGTGGTTGCGATCCTGGGCCTGGTGCCAGCCTATCTCGCGATCTTCGACAACCGCGGCCCGGAGAGATCCTCGCCGGCTGCGCCGTCGGGCGTCACCAACACCAGCCTCCGGCAGCCGAGCGGCCAAGGAGCAGTACTGCGGCTTGACGGCACCTACAACCGGACTCCCGAAAGCATCATGTGGGCCTTGGCGCGGGCACTGCCTCCGGAGGACGACCCCGTAATTCGGACGCCGAACCTGATCGGCAACGACCCAGCCCAGAGCAAGATCGGAGCGCTGCTTCTGAAACGAGGCGGCGTAAAGATCGAGACCGACGAGACGGAGGACTTCAGGCCGCATTCGCAGGTGCGGCTAGTCGTCACGGGGCAGCATGAGCGCCCAGTGCTCATCACCGGACTCCGCGCCAACGTGCTGCGGCGCGAGCGGCCCTTGTCCCAAACCCTTGTCTTTGGTCCGCCGCAAGGCGCGGGCGAGAACATCCAAGTGGGCCTGGACCTTGACTCCCGCACACCCTCGGCGCGCAGCTTTGACGACAAGCAGTTCCTCGCCGAGCCGTACTTCGCCGCCCACCACGTATCCGTGAAGCCCGGCGAGCAAGTCGTGTTCACGGTCCGGGCGTTCACCAGCAAGTGCTACTGCGAATGGGAGCTGCTCGTCACTGCCGTCGTCGACGGCAAGGACCAAGTGTTCAGCGTTAAGGACGGCGACCAGCCGTTCCGCACGACGGCGTTCGCCACCGCCTACAAGACGTTCTACAACTTCGACTTCTTTGGGGGCCGGTTCGTCAAGCTACCGCCAGGCTCCAAGTTCCCTCCCCCCCAGTCCGGCCCGTGATGGCCATGCCGGCCTTCCACGGCCGGCGCCGGCCCGGCGCGTCGTGGATGACGTCGACCCCTCGACCGGGCGGCCCACCCGGCCCAAGCTGGTGAGGTGATCCTGGCGTCTCCGCCGCCGGAGGTCGGTCATTCCCCTGGTCATTCCACCTGAGGCAATTCCGCTAGTCAGGACCGCACTCGGCAGACGAGTTGGCCGACCTGAGCAGCCGGGATGGGACCCCTCGGCACGGGCTGGACGGGTGCTCCGCGACTCGTAATCGAATGGCTTGGCTCAACACCAACCCTCGCGCAGCGAGCAGCGGCTAGGAGCGCGGCAGTGGCCTTGCCTGCTAGAGGGAGGAGGCCAGCCCGCTCAGGCCGTCGGCTCCTCCCGCAACTCCTCGGCCAGCTCGCGGATCTTCGCCTCCGGGTAGCGGCGGTGCCCGCCCAGCGTCCTCATGAAGGGCAGCCTGCCCTCCTTGGCCCAGCGGGACACGGTCTTGGGCGACACATACAGAATCTCGGCCACCTCGGCGGTCCGCAGATAGCTGGGCGCCTCCACGCTCGCGTTGCCCTTGCCCTGAGCTGCCACCGTGCGTCCCTTCCTCGAGCCGGAACCCGACAGCCCTGTCGGCGCTCGGACGGGTTGTCCGTCCGACCATGACAGAGAGGACGTGCGGCGGAGACGATCCTGTCGGTCGCCTGCTGGTGCAGGACCAACAGGACGATTATCGAGACTGGTCCAAGCGGCCACCATAGCCCGGTTGGGTTGTTTCAGCTCTGTCTGCTACCTAGGTACCGAAGCAGCCAAGATCGTGCTTCCCAGCCAGGCCGGCGGTATGCTCCGAGCGACCAAGGCGGTCGCAGCCGGCTGCATGGTCGGTGGCTTGGACCCGGCTCAGCCGGCCGATGCGCCGCCGCCGGCCGGCCCCTGCCGTCCCATCGCGCTTGACCCCCTTGTCGGCTCCGAGTCCTGGTGCTAGGACGGGTCGGGCGGCACTCCCCATCTGGCCGACGAAGGCTCCGGACATCGACGCGGGCGCGTGAGCGCGGACAGGAGGTCAGGGACATGAGCGAGACGATCGGGCAAGGCGGTGGGGCTGCGCCGCTCGGCCCGCGGGGCATCGGGGACATCCTCAGCACCGCATTCGAACTCTACCGGCGGCACTGGCGGACGCTGCTTGGGATCGCCGCGGTGGTCGTCGTCCCACTGACGCTGCTGCAGTACGTGTTTGGGCACTGGCTGCGCACCCAGGGCGAGGTCACCAGCAACGGCGTGGTGGTCTCGACCTCGTTCTGGGCGGCGGCGACCGCCTCGTTGCTCGCCGCGCTCGTCGGGCTGCTCGCCTACCAGGTGCTCACCGGGGCGATCACTAGGGCAATCGCCGCGGAGGTGGTCGGGGAGGACCCCGGCGTCGAGCAGAGCTACCGGTTCGGGTTCGTGCGGCTCTGGTCGATCCTGCTGGTGAGCGTCCTGGTCGGGCTGGCAACCGTGGCCGGGCTCATCGTGTTCATCATCCCGGGCATCTACATCGGCGTGCGCCTGGCGGTCAGCATCCAGGCCCTGGTGGTGGAGGGCAAGCGGGGGACCGAGGCGATGGGGCGCTCCTGGGCGCTGGTCGGTGGCCGCTGGTGGCATGCGTTCGCCACGCTGCTGGTTGCTGCCCTGATCACCGGGGTCGTGAACGGCGTGATCACCACGCCGTTCAGCGCTGGGGCCTGGTTCGTCCAGGGGGTCGCTGCCGCGGTGGCAACGATCGTGACGCTGCCGTACGGGGCGCTGGTCGGCGTGCTGCTCTACCTGGACCTGCGTGCCCGGAAGGAACGCCTGGACCTGGACACCCTCAAGGCAGACCTGCAGGCGTCAGCCGCCTGACCTGACCACGCCGCCAGGCCAACGACGATCGCGCCGCAGGGCAGGAGCACAGCATGGAGCGAGGCTCCGCGTCCCTCCGCGTGTGCCTGAGCGCGGCGTGACCGGCCTGAGGAGGGCCGGGGTCGTCCGGACGCGTCGGCGCCGGCGTCCGGCAGGGGAGCCGTCGCCGCTGCCGCGCCGGATCGGCATGACCGGCTGGTGGTGGCTGGGGCTCGGCACCATCGCGATCCTGCTGTGGCGGTCGGGGTCGTCGCGGGCTTCGGGGAGCTGGTCGGCTACGGCATCCGCCTGGCCAGCGGCCGGCTGACCGACCGGACGGGCCGCTCCTGGACGTCGGGGGGCACCGCGCCGTCGTGGGCGGTGTCGCCTGGCGACACGGTCGGGCATGGGCGGTACAGTCCTGCGATGCAGCAGACGCGTGCGGCGCCGCCGGCCACCCTGGAGGCGGTCCTTGAGCGGATCACCTACGCCAACGAGGAGACCGGCTACACCGTCGCCCGCGTCGCCACCGGACGCTCGAACGACCTGCTGACCGTGGTCGGTCCGCTGCTTGGGGCGCAGCCCGGGGAGAGCCTGCGCCTGCGGGGCCGCTGGGCCAGCCACCCGCAGTACGGCCGCCAGTTCCAGGTCGACAGCTACGACACCGTGCTGCCGGCGACGATCCAGGGGATCCGCCGCTACCTCGGTTCGGGGCTGATCAAGGGGATCGGCCCCAGGATGGCCGAGCGGATCGTCGGCCACTTCGGCCAGGCCACCCTGCAGGTGATCGAGGAGGAACCGGGCCGGCTGGTCGAGGTGGCTGGCCTTGGTCCCAAGCGCACCGCAATGATCACCGCCGCGTGGCAGGAGCAGCAGGCCATCAAGGAGGTCATGGTCTTCCTGCAAGGCGTCGGCGTCTCCACGTCGCTGGCGGTGCGGATCTACAAGGCCTACCAGGATCAGGCGATCGAGGTGGTCCGCCGCGAGCCGTACCGGCTGGCCGGCGACGTGTGGGGCATCGGCTTCAAGACCGCCGACCAGATCGCCCAGCAGCTCGGTATCCCCCACGACAGTCCCCAGCGGGTCAAGGCGGGCCTGCAGTTCGCGTTGTCACAGGCGACCGAGGACGGCCACTGCTATTTGCCTGAGACCGAGCTGGTGGCCAAGGCGACTGGGCTGCTGGGCGTGGACGCCGGCCTGGCCGGCCGCTGCCTTGAGGAGCTGGTGGCCGGGGAGGGCGTGGTCGCCGAGCCGCTGCCCGCCGCCGCGGCGGCGGGCGTCCCGGAGGGGACGGAGCGGGCCGTCTGGCTGGTCCCGTTCCATCGTGCCGAGGTCGCCCTGGCCGCCGGGCTGCGGCGCCTGCTCCAGGCGCCCAGCGACCGGTTGCCCTGGTCCCATACGGTGGACTGGGCGGTCGCGCTGGACTGGCTGCGTCGCACGATGGGCGTCACCCTGGCCGCTGAGCAGGCCGCGGCGGTACGTCTGGGCCTGACCGAGCGGGTGGCGGTGCTGACCGGCGGGCCCGGCTGCGGCAAGAGCTACACCGTGCGCGCCATCGTCGCCCTGGCCCGCGCCAAGCGGGCCAAGGTCGTCCTGGCCGCCCCGACCGGCCGGGCCGCCAAACGCCTGTCGGAGCTGGCGGCGCTGGAGGCCGCCACCCTGCACCGGCTGCTGCAGCTGCGCCCGGGCGGCGACGCTGCCTTTGACCGCGACCGCCCCTTGGACGCCGACCTGGTGGTGGTCGACGAGGCCTCGATGCTGGACGTGCTGCTGGCCAATAAGCTGGTCAAGGCGGTGGCGCCCGGGGCTCACCTGCTGGTGGTCGGCGACGTGGACCAGCTGCCCAGCGTCGGGGCGGGGGAGGTGCTCCGCGACCTCCTCTCGGCTGATACCGTGCCGCGGGTGCGGCTGACCCACGTGTTCCGGCAGGCGCAACAAAGCGGCGTGGTCACCAACGCCCACCGGATCAACGCCGGCCAGCTGCCGGTGACCCGAGGCCTGGATGACTTCTTCCTGTTCGCCGAGGACGACCCTGAGCCGGTCGCGGACTTGGTGGTGGACGTGGTCGCCAACCGCCTGCCCCGCCGGTTCGGGCTCGACCCCCGGCGGGACGTGCAGGTGCTGTGCCCGATGCACCGGGGGCCAGCCGGGGCCGGCCTGCTGAACGAGCGGCTGCAGGCCGCGCTGACGCCAGCGCGAGAGGGGCTTGCCGAACGCCGCTTCGGCGGCCGCGTCTACCGCGTCGGCGACAAGGTGATGCAGCTGCGCAACAACTACGACAAGGGCACCGCCGGGGTGTTCAACGGCTCGGTCGGGGTGGTCACCGCGCTGTCGCTGGAGGACCAGGAGCTCCGCGTGCTGCTGGACGAGGACGAGGAGGTGGCCTACGGGTTCGACGAGCTGGACGAGCTGACCCACGCCTACGCCGTCAGCATCCACCGCGCCCAAGGCAGCGAGTACCCCTGCGTGGTCATCCCCCTGGTGATGGGCGCCTGGCTGATGCTGCAGCGCAACCTGCTCTACACGGCCGTGACCAGGGCCAAGCGGATCGTGGTCCTGGTCGGCAGCCGGCGCGCCCTCGCCAAAGCGGTCCGCACCGAGGGCGCCGGCCGCCGCTACACCGCCCTCCCCCAACGGCTACGGCCAGGATGGGTGGGGCTATCTCAGCGGCCAATCGGCCGTTCAGCCGAGCAGCTGCAACAGGTTCCGATCGACCCTGAGCAGCGGGTGCTGCGGTCGGGTCAGACGGCAGGACGGTGAGGCCCAGCCGGCCCACCTCCACTATCCTGAAGTCGCCCCGACGAGGCACGCACAAAGAGTCTGCTTGCGGGCACCGCTTGGAACGAGGCCGCCAAGAACGCATTACTGCGCCTCCGACGGTCGCGTTCGACCTGGGGAAACGCCGGGTTGCACAGCGGTCAGCCCTCGATTGCTGATAAGGATGAGGTCAGCGAGTCAGGCTGCCATGACTTCGAACGAGACGGCAGCGATCCGTTCGTCGTCAACCTCTAATTCCCACCTATACCCGCCGGGATCAAGAGAAATACCTTCGAATCGGACAACGAAGGGTAGGTCAAGTGGGGCTCCGGGCCGCAAATCAGGTGGCTTGCCGGCTCCGAGTTCTCCCATCACCCGCACCGGCTGACCTTCCTTATCCACTAGCTCTCCGTCTTCTGTCACAAGCTCTATCTTCACCTTGTGGAGAGTCTCCGCCTGATCCCAAGGAACCGACAGTTTGACTGCGAGCGACATAGGGGTCGGTATTCCGGACTTCAGGATGCGCGACCAACCACCGCCCATTATGTATAGTTTTCCGCCGACCTCCTCGGCGAAATCACACAGAAGCATCGTAGCTTCCAAGAGCGCGCTCCCCCTATCGAGACCTATTCGAAATCGTCTGGGTTCGCACAAATCTAATGCCGCTAGTAATGACAGCCTTACGGCTTCTGGTCGAGTGTTCGACAAAGCGCCCGGTGAAGGCTCCAGTCAGCCTTACAGGATCTGAGAGCCGAAGCATGTCAGCGCTCTTCCAGGTCGACCAGTCGAGCCTAACGCGAATTAGTGGCGGCTCCGTTGTCTCTACAATGCCCCAGCAACTATTGCCTTCAAAGTCTTCCACGCGGATTGGCGTGCCGACTTCCGGTAGCTCAATCCCATGCACTGGGACGGCAAATCGAAGGGATGCGGTGATGAGGTTTCCATCCCGAACCGCATTGAAGTCCGCCCTCAGATGCATTAGTTAGCCCTCTCGTATCTTTTTGATAGTCACGTCAAATAATCCATGCAGCTTCTCCCAGTCAGAGACGGTGGGCGCATTGGGCAAGACAAGATCGTAATGCCCTGGATCGTGGGTTGGTTTGAGATCGTATCCTTCCGCTCTAATCCTTTTCGCCGTTGATACCCGGGCTTTCGGATGAGGCAAGTACCTCTCATGTATCTCTCGGGCTATGAGTCCAACCTCTGAATAGACAGAGATAGCATATTCACCGAATTCTTCGTAGTTAGTGACGGCGGCCACTTCTAGGTCCGCGTAGTTCATGACGCCCCCCCTGACAACGATGGCGTCATCAGGAAGCGGCGGTTCATCCCGAACCGGAGCAGGGTCGGGCAACGTCTGCTTCCGGACACTCGCCTCTCATGCCCCAGAGTGTGCAGCCCAAC
>Ga0307278_10001893_pt1 | contig 10343 bp, 11 predicted proteins | sample ER_DNA_117_FD_194482 | JGI IMG/M metagenome (GOLD analysis project Ga0307278, IMG submission 194482) | Bulk soil microbial communities from the East River watershed near Crested Butte, Colorado, United States - ER_DNA_117 | ecosystem: Environmental > Terrestrial > Soil > Floodplain | place...
CAGCACTCGCGACATCGAACTCGAAGGTCGCCGGCAACTCGTGCGCTCCTTCCCGAGGTGGTTCGGACTGCACCCGTTGTTCGCCAGCGTCGAACATCCCACTAGCCGGCCGAGGACGGCCGCCGCAGGCGGCCGCCCGCAAGGCCGGCCTTGAGTTCGTAGAGAAACTCCTCACAACGAAGCTCACCAGCACGGACACGACGGCGCGGAACCTCGGCATGCCGCTGCGCGTTCCGCTCATCGCATCCCTGGGTCGAGGTGGCTTACTGGTCCCGGCTCCTGGTCGTCGTGACAGGCGTTGGCGGGCGCTGCGGAGCCGGATCGCCGTACCGGCAATCGTCAGTGCTTCACGCCGGCGGGTCGGCAGGCGTGGCCGAGCGCCAGGGGGCTCGCCACTCGGGGGCTCCCAGCCGCTTCGCTGCCTACACCGGCCTGCGGCCGTGTGAGTTCGTGGCGCTCAAGATCGGCCGCCTGGACCTGCTGCGCGGGACGGTCCGGGTGGCCGAGGCGGCACCCGAGGTCGCCGGGCATCTGGAGTGGGGCGGCGTGAAGACACATGAGGCGCGAACGGTCCGGCTGCCCCGCTCGCTGGCCGAGGAGCTGGGCGCCTACTTGGCCGATCGGCCGAATGGCCGCGACGATCTGGTGTTCACCGCGCCCCGTGGTGGGCCGCTGCGGGAGTCCAAGTTCGTCCCCGACCGCTTCAAGCCAGCCATCGGCGCCGCCAACGAGGCCCTCGCCCAGCTCGACCCGGACGGCCGCCCCGACCCGCTGCCGGGGGGGCTGCGGCTGTACGACCTGCGGCACACGGCGGCGTCGCTGATGATCCGCCAGGGGGCCAGCATCAAGGCGGTCCAGAAGCAACTCGGCCACGCCACGGCCAGTATCACCCTGGACACCTACGGGCACCTGTTTCCCGACGAGCTGGAGGCCCTCGCTGGCCGCATGGAGGACGCCCGCACTGAGGCCCTGGCCACTCTGGCACGGACCCAGCGCGGACCAGCGGTCGTGCTGCTGCACGAAGGCGCTGGTCAGTGAGCGGTTTCGTGGGTGCCGGAGGAGGGGCTCGAACCCTCATGCCCTTGCGGGCCCAACGCTTTTAAGGCGCGGCTGTCTGCCGATTCCAGCACTCCGGCGCGCTGACCTGCCAGGGTAGGGTACCGGGACGGAGGTGCGCGAGCCGGGCGTTCGGGTCAGCGGTCGGCGGGGGCGCGGTCGGAGTCCGGCCCGGTCGGGACCGGGCGGCGCTGCTCCTTCCAGCGGCGGTACAGCCACCAGGCGGCGGCGGCCACGACCAGCAGGGCGATCAGGATCGAGACGGGCCGCAGGAAGCGCTCGACCACCTCCCACTGGCTGCCGAGGGCGTAGCCGAGGGTGGCCAGGGCGAAGGTCCAGGGCAGGCAGCCGAGGAAGGTGTAGAGCGAGAAGCGGAGGAACGGCATCTCGGCGATGCCGGCGGGCAGGCTGATGAAGGTCCGCACCACCGGGAGCAGGCGGGAGGCGAACACGGCCGCCTCGCCGTGGCGGGCGAACCAGGTCTCGGCCCGGTCCAGCTCGTGCTGGCGCAGGAAGACGTAGCGGCCCCAGCGCTCGATCAGCGGCCTGCCGCCGCGCCACCCGACGGCCCAGGCGATCCAGGAGCCGACCAGGTTGCCGAGGGTGCCGGCCAGGCCGACGGCCACGAAGTTGAGGTGGCGGCCCTCGGCGCCGATGCCGGCCACGAAGCCGGCGTTGGCCAGGGCGCCCCCGAACAGCATGGTGACCTCGCTGGGGACCGGGATGCAGGCCGACTCCAGCAGCATCAGCACGAACACCGCGACCAGGCCGTACTCCAGGATGGTGTCGGTGATCAGCTGTTCCACGGCCTGCTCCTGGTCGTCCCCGCCGCCGCGGGGAGGCTCCCCGTTGAGTTCGGGGCACTGTATCCGACTAGCGGCTCCAGTGCGTCTCGCCCAGGAGGTAGGCGTTGGCCAGGCTCTCGGAGTCCTGCTCGGCCGGGTGGCCGTCGCCGGGGGACTCGACCGCCACCGAGATCGTCCGGGCCGCGTACAGCGGCAGCTGGGTCGGCCCCTGGGGGCCCTCCAGCCTGGCCAGCTCATGGTCGAAGCCGGTGACCGTGTACGAGGCCCTCGGCTCGACCCCGGCGCGGCGGAACATGCGCAGCAGGTCGTGGTCCTCGTTCTCGAACCTGAGCACGCGGACCACGCTGCCGGTGGTGGCGGCGGTCAGGGGCACGCCCGGCTCGCGCGGGTAGTCGCCGATCGGGTGGCCGTGGGGGCAGGTCCGGGCCTCGCCGATCATGTCGAGCATGCGGGCCTCCAGCGCCGGGGTGACGCCCATCTCGAAGGCCTCGGCCTCCTCGTGGACCTCGTCCCAGGGGACGCCCATCACCTTGACCAGGAACGCCTCGACCAGCCGGTGGCGGCTGACCACGTGCCTGGCCACCTCCGTGCCCTTGGCGGTGAGGGCGATCCGCTTGCCCGGGCCGCGCTCGACCAGGCCCTCGCCCTCCAGGCGGCGGACCATGCCGGTGACGCTGGGCGGCGACACCTGCATGGCCCTGGCCAGGTTGGTCGGGGTCCGCTCGATCCCGGCCTCGCCCAGCCAGTAGAGCGACTCCAGGTACTCCTGGATCGCCGGGGTGAGGGTCGCGCTCTCGGCCATGGCCCTATGGTACGTGGCGGCGCGGGCTCGGTCAGCCGCCGTCCCCGGCCGCCACCACCACCCGGCCCTCCATGCCGGCGTGCAGGGTGCAGCGGTAGCGGAACTCGCCGGCCTGGGTGAAGCGGTGGCTGAAGGTCCCCTTGGACTGGGTCTTGGAGGCGAACCCGTCGCCCTTGACGTTGTGGGGGACCGCGCCGTCGGCGAAGCGCCAGGTGACCTCCGTGCCCGGCGCCACCTCGATCGCCGGGGGCAGGAACTTGAGCTTCTTGGCCTCGACGGTGGTCACGCCGCGCACCGGCCGGGCGTCGGCCTGGGAGGCGGCCGGGCCGGACTGGCAGGCGGCCAATGTGAACGCGAGCACAAGCAGGAGCGGGAGGAGGAAGCGGGAACGGATCGGCACGGGGGCTCCTCGGCGGGGGTCAGGAACGGGCGCTGAGCGACGCCGCGATGGCGAGCAGGCCGCCCACGATCAGGACGGCGGTGAGCACCAGCTCGACAATGGCGATGATGCGGGCCGCCCGAGCCATCTCCAGGCCGGTGAGGCGGCCCTCGGAGGCCTCGATGCGTTTCTGGGCGCTGTTGGCCATGACCAGGGCGACGACGGCGCCCACGGGGGCGCAGATGAAGAAGCCGACCACGGCGATGACCAGCGCCGCCGTGGCCGAGCTGTCGGTCTGCGGGCCCGCCGGGTAGCCGTACCCGTAGCCGTACCCGTACCCGTAGCCGGGCGGTGGCGCCCCGGACCCCGGCTGGCCGTACCCCGGCTGCCCGGAGCCGGCCTGGCCGTAGCCCGGCTGGCCGGAGCCCGGCTGGCCGGAGCCGGGGGCCGGTGGCCCGTAGCCGGGCTGGCCGCCGTAGGGCGGGGCCGGCGCCGGGGCAGGGGGCTGGAGGGGTTCGGTGGGGCGGTCGGGGGGACGGTCATCCTGGTACCCGCCGCCAGGCGGGCCAGGCAGGTCGTCAGGCATCAGCGACTCCTCGTAGCGTTCGTGCGCCGGCCAGGGGGGCGCAGTACACCTTACGACTGTCCAGCCGGTGGCGAGGCGGGGCAGGACCGGGCCGCCTGCCGGCTGGGCCTTCGTCAGCTTGTGTCGGTGGCGTCGAGGGCGGCGGACCAGGCGGTGGTGGGGTCGGCGGCGGCCAGGCGGAGGATCCAGCCGGTGCCGGGCATGCCGTCGTCCCAGATCCACCAGGTGAGGCGCTCGATGGCGGCGCCGAGGGCGGCCGGGTCGGGGGGCCAGTCCAGGCCGGCCAGGGCGGCCGCGGCCCACCAGGCGTCGAAGCGCCCCAGGGCGGCGCCGCGGCGGACGCCGTGGGCTCCGCCGCTGGCCGCCGCCCAGGCCATCCGGGCCATGGCCGAGTCCGGAGCGACCCGGCCCAGCCGGTGCCCGGGGTGGCCGAGGGCGGCCACCGCCTCGCCCGGGCCGCCCTCGACCACCACCGCCCGCGCCTCCCCGCCCGACTCCGAGGTCCAGACCTCGACCAGGTCGGTGAGCGCCCGGGTGACCTCGGGCCGCCGCAGCACCGGTCCCGGCTCGGCCCGGCCCTCGGCCAGCGGGACCGCCTCGGCGCCCGGGTCGGGCACCTCGCGCTCGTCCGGGCGGTAGGTGGCCAGCGCGTAGGCCGGCTCCCAGGGCTCCAGCACCAGCGGCAGCTCCAGCACCTCGGCGTGGGCGCCGGGGACGCCGCGCAGGTCCTCGCCGCGCAGGACCCGCTCCTGGGCGACCGCCCCGGCCACCGAGGGCACGGCCAGGTGGGGGGCCAGCTCCGCGAAGCTGTGGGTGGTGGCCGCGACCTCGGTGAGCGGGCCGAGGGCGAACCGGGCCGCCCCCGGCCGCAGCACGCCGGCCGCCTCCGGCGCCGGGGCGTCCAGGGCCAGCCGGTACTCCACGTAGGTGGTCACCGGCCACAGCGGCCGCCCCCGCTCCACGGCCTCCTCCAGCCGCTGCCGCAGGTCGACCAGCCCGGCCCAGTCGCGGCTGGCGCACAGCCCGTCAACGGCCCGCAGCAGTGCCGTCGGGTCCCCGAGCTCGACCAGCTCGGCCAGCCCCTCCGCGGGCAGCCGATCCTCCACCGGGCCTCCTCACTCGACGTTCGCGAGGCGCCATCTTGCCACCAGGAACGTTGTCATTTCGCTATACCAGCCGGTTGCTGGTGGAGGAGGGACCCGGGACCCTGACCTCGGCCGCGATCCTTCCCTTCCTCTCCCCGGCTGGCTTCTTCCTGTCGGTCATCCCGCCACGGGCCGAGCGTCCCAGCCGCATGATCGCCCTGGTCTACCTGGGCGCCCTGCTGCTGGCGGCCGGCGCGGTGACCCTGGGCGTGAGCTTGCTCTAGCGGGTGCGGATGGCCCGGAACATGGCCGTGTCGTCGGGCTCGGCCGGCGGCTCGACCAGGTGGAACCAGTAGAAGCCGTGCGGGCCCAGGCCGAGGCGGTAGGGCTCGTCGTCGATCATCGGGAACGGGGTGCGGCCGAACATCTCCTCGGGCACCAGCCCGTGGAATCGGGACAGGTCCAGCTCGACCGGCTGGGCGAAGCGCGACAGGTTGGCCACCACCAGCACCACGTCCGCCCCCAGCTGGCGGTAGAAGGCCAGCACCCGGCGGTTGTCGGGGTACAGCGGCTCGTAGTCGCCCAGCCCGAACACCGGGTGCTGCTTGCGCACCTGGAGCATGCGCCGCACCCACTGCAGCAGCGAGGTCGACACCCGCTCCTGGGCCTCGACGCTGCACGCCTGGTAGCCGTAGACCGGGTCCATCAGGAACGGCAGGTACAGCGCGGCCGGGTCGGCCTTGGAGAAGCCGGCGTTGCGGTCCCCGGTCCACTGCATCGGGGTCCGGACCCCGTCGCGGTCGCCCAGGTAGATGTTGTCGCCCATGCCGATCTCGTCGCCGTAGTACATCACCGGGCTGCCCGGCAGGCTGTAGAGCAGGCTGTAGAGCAGCTCGATCTGGCGCCGGCCGTTGTCGAGCAGCGGGGCCAGGCGGCGCGAGATGCCGATGTTGCGCCGCATGCGGGGGTCCTTGGCGTACTCGGCGTACATGTAGTCGCGTTCTTCGTCGGTCACCATCTCGAGGGTCAGCTCGTCGTGGTTGCGCAGGAACAGCCCCCACTGGGCGGCGTCGGGGATCTTGGGGGTGCGGTTCATGATCTCGACGATCGGGGTGCGGTCCTCGCGGCGCAGGGCCATGAACATCCGCGGCATCACCGGGAAGTTGAACGCCATGTGGCACTCGTCGCCGTCGCCGAAGTAGGGGACCACGTCGGGGGGCCACTGGTTGGCCTCGGCCAGCAGCACCCGGCCCGGGTACTTGTCGTCGACCTCCTTGCGGACCCGCTTCAGGAACTCATGCGTCTCGGGCAGGTTCTCGCAGTTGGTGCCCTCGCGCTCGAACATGTAGGGCACGGCGTCCAGGCGGAACCCGTCCAGGCCCATGTCGAGCCAGAACCGGATGACCTCGAGCATGACCTCCTGGACCTCGGGGTTGTCGTAGTTGAGGTCCGGCTGGTGGGAGAAGAAGCGGTGCCAGTAGAAGGCCTGCGCCTCGGGGTCCCAGGTCCAGTTGGAGGTCTCGGTGTCGACGAAGATGATGCGGGCGTCCAGGTACCGCTGGTCGGTGTCGGACCAGACGTACCAGTCGCGCTTGGCCGAGCCGGGCCGGCGCGACTCCTGGAACCAGGGGTGCTGGTCGGAGGTGTGGTTCATCACCATGTCGGCGATCACCCGGATCCCGCGGGCGTGGGCGGCCTCCAGGAAGTCGTAGAAGTCCCCGAGGGTGCCGTAGTCGGGCAGGATCGAGAAGTAGTCGCTGACGTCGTAGCCGCCGTCGCGCAGCGGCGAGGGGTTCATCGGCAGCAGCCAGACGCAGTCGATCCCCAGCCACTGGAGGTAGTCGAGCCGCTCGGTCAGGCCGCGGAAGTCACCCTGGCCGTCGCCGTTGCCGTCCTGGAACCCGCGGACGTACAGCTCGTAGAAGACCGCGGTCTTGTACCAAAGTGGGTCGTCCTGCATCCTTGTCCGCTCCCGAGCCGGCTCCGTCACCACGGAACGTAATCGGAAAGGTACCCAAAATCACGACTGGTGCATCGCCCGCTGGCGTGCGTTGAGACCTTCGACGTCGAGAGGGTGACGGTTGAGGGAATTTCTGCTCAGCGCCAGGCCGACCGCGCCCGCCGGCCCGTCGGGTTGGCCTGCTCGCCGGTCCTGGGCCCGGGCACCCCGGCCCTGACCGCCTCCAGCTGGGCGGCGAACGCCAGCCCCAGGTAGATGGCCAGCGAGGTCAGGAAGGTCCAGAGCAGGACGGCGATGACGCCGGTGAGGGGGCCGTAGGTGCGCCCGAAGGTGCCGGAGGCGGCGCCCAGGTAGAGCGCCAGCAGGCCGGTGAACACGAACCACAGCAGCACCGACACGCCCGACCCGACGGCCAGCCACGACCAGGACGGCTGGTGGCGCCGGGGCGCGGCCTTGAACAGCATGGCGAAGGCCACGATCACGAAGCCGATGCTGAGCGGCCAGCGCAGCAGCGTCCACAGCCCCTTGACCGCGCCCGACAGCCCGACCGCCTGGGCGACGTCGGCGCCGCCGAGGATCAGCATGAAGGCGACCACGCTGAGGACACCGGCGGTGCAGGCGAGCTTGAAGCCGTTCCAGTACTTCTGGGTGGTGGGGCGGTCCTGCTCGACCCCGTAGAGGCGGTTGGCGCCGCGCTCGATCTGGCCCATGGCCAGGGTGGCCGAGGCGATCGCGGCCACCGCGCCGGCCAGCAGGGCGAAGATCCCGCCCCGGGCGGCGCTCTTGGCCCCCTGGCGGATGGCCTGGGTGAAGATCTGGCCGGCCGGGCCGGGGGCGAGCCGGTCGACCGTCTGGGTGAGGAGCTGGCGCAGCTCGTCCACGTTCAGCACGGTGGCCAGCCCGACCACGGCGATCACGAACGGGAGCAGGGTCAGCATCACCTGGAAGGCGAGGGCGCGGGAGTGGCTGAAGCCGTCGGCGGCCCGGAAGCGCAGGAACGCGTCCTTGAGCAGCCGGGCCCAGCCGGTGTTGCGCAGGGTCTCGAGTGCGTCGTCGCCCTCCAGCTCGTAGGTCTCGGGCACGGAGGTGGCGGTGCTCATCGGTCGGTTCCTTTCGCTCGAGGTACGCACAGCGTCAGGGCGGCGGGGACGACCTCGACGACCAGGTGGTCGCGGGGGGTCTCGAGGGGGTCGCCGTCGCGCTCGACCGGCTGGGGCCGGTCGCAGCCGACCTCGACCCGGCGGGCCGTGAACAGCTCCAGCTGGGGGTCCTTGTGGCGGCGGCGGAGCAGGACCCGGGCGGCCAGGGCCAGCCAGTCGAGCACGGTGCGGGTCTGCAGCACGGCCACGTCCAGCAGGCCGTCGTCGGGCCGGGCGTCGGGCATCACCGGCAGCCCGCCCTGGAGCCGGCCCAGGTTGCCGATCAGGACCCCCTGGCCGGTCCGCTCCAGCGGCGGGCGGTCGTCCAGGCGCAGCCGGAACCGGGTCGCCCGCCGGCGCAGGTTCCGGAAGCCGCTGAGGACATAGGCGACGGCGCCCAGCTGCTCCTTCAGCTTGGGGTCGGCGTCGCGCAGCATGGCCGCGTCGAAGCCGATCCCGCCCATGACCACGAAGCGGTCGTCGTCCAGGGCGGCCACGTCCAGGCGGACCCGCTCGCCCTCCAGCGCGACCTCGACCGCCCCCTCCAGGTCGGCGGGGATGTCGAAGTTGGTGGCCAGCAGGTTGCCGGTGCCGCCGGGGAGCACGGCCAGGGGCACCTCGGTCCCGGCCAGCCCGGTGACACAGGCCATCACCGTGCCGTCGCCTCCCTGGGCCACGACCAGGTCGACGCCCTCGGCGACGGCCTTGGCGGCCTGGCCGCGGCCCGGGTCCTCCCTGGTCGTCTCCAGCCACAGCACCTCCAGGCCGGCGTCCTCCAGGGCCTGGCGGGTGTCGCGCTCGCGTTCCTCGGCGTCGCCGCCGCCGGTGGCCGGGTTGAACACCACCGCCACCCGCCGCGGCCTACCCATGGGGCACCTCGGAGCGCCGCCAGGGCCGCCGGCCGGGGTCCCCGCCGCCGTGGCGGAGCGCCCAGTGGGCCACCCCGAGGCGGATGCCACGGACCGTCGCCAGCAGCCACAGGCCGCCGAGCAGGGCCCCGCCGAGCACGTCGGTCAGGAAGTGCATGCCCCGGTACAGCCGCGAGGCGGCGACCAGCAGCGGCAGCCCGAACGCAAGGGCCAGGACGATGCCCCGCACCAGCGCCGAGCGGGCCCGTTCGGAGGCGAGCACGGCCAGCGCCCCCCACAGGGCGATGGTGGCCGCGGTGTGGCCGGAGGGGAAGCTGGAGGTCGGCGGGGCCGCGTCCAGGTGCTTGACCGGCGGCCGCTGGCGGTCGACCAGCAGGGTGACGACCAGGAAGATGGCGACCTCGCCGGCCACCGCCACCGCGACCAGCATGGGCTCGCGCCAGCGGCGCCACACGAAGGCGGCCACCGCCACCGAGAGGACGGCCAGGACGGTGATGGTGAGGGTCCCGCCGACCTCCGTGGTCATGCCCGTGACCTCGTTCAGGTCGCCGGTGCGCTCGCGGGCGAACCAGCGGCTGACCCCGGCGTCGGCCCGGCCCATGGCGTCGTTCTGGACCACGTGGCTGAGCAGCCAGCCGATCCCGGTCAGGACCAGGGCGAGCACCACGGCCCAGGCGAGCAGGAACAGGGCCGAGGGGACGCCGTCGCGGAGCCGCCGCCAGCGGGCGGCCAGGGCGGTCTCGCGGTCGTCGGGGCCCGGGTCGAGCGGTCCCCGGGTCGCGCTGGCGGGCATGGGTCTCCTTCCGCGGCGGTGCCTCCACCGGGCGCATTCTCGGCCAAGAAGGCGAGCAAACTATCCTTCTTCGTTCCCGCGGCGGCGGCGGTCATGCTTGCTCTCCCGCTTCGGCGGGAAGTCGCGGCGTCACGACCAGAAGGGAGCGACCGTGCCAAGCGCCCGTACCTGGCGCCGGGCCGCCGTGGCCGGCGGCCTGGGGCTCGCCGGCGTCTACGCCTTCGAGGCGGCCCAGTACCATCGCACCGCCGGCAAGGGCCTCGAGCTCCAGGACCCGCCCGCGCCGGGCACGACCGACTTCGCCCGCATGGTGGAGGCCCTCACGGTCGCGCCGCTGCGCCAGGGCAACCGGGTCGCGGTGCTCCGCAACGGCGACGAGATCTTCCCGGCCATGCTGGAGGCGATCCGCTCGGCCACCCGGACCGTCAACTTCGCCACCTACGTGTACTGGACCGGCAGCATCGCCCCGGACTTCGCCGAGGCCCTTGCCGAGCGGTCCGAGGCCGGGGTCGAGGTCAACGTGCTGCTGGACGCCGTGGGCGCGGCCAAGATGGACCGCACCCTGATCGACCGGCTCACCGACGCCGGGGCCAAGGTGGCCTGGTTCCGGCCGCCCAAGTGGTACACCTTGCACAAGCTCAACAACCGCACCCACCGCAAGATCCTGGTGGTCGACGGTCGGGTCGGGTTCACCGGCGGGGTCGGGATCGCCGAGGAGTGGACCGGCAACTGCGAGGACCCCGGCCACTGGCGCGACACCCACGTGCGGGTCGAGGGCCCGGCCGTCCGCGACCTGGTCGGCGGGTTCCTGGACAACTGGGCCGAGGCGACCCAGTGCATCCTGTCCGGGCCCGACCACCTGCCCGAC
>Ga0307278_10001894_pt1 | contig 10343 bp, 9 predicted proteins | sample ER_DNA_117_FD_194482 | JGI IMG/M metagenome (GOLD analysis project Ga0307278, IMG submission 194482) | Bulk soil microbial communities from the East River watershed near Crested Butte, Colorado, United States - ER_DNA_117 | ecosystem: Environmental > Terrestrial > Soil > Floodplain | place: USA...
GAAGATCAGCTCCCGGCGCGCGACGTACTGAAGCTGGTCGACGAGGGCCCGGTAGCGGTCGCGGGCGGTGATGCGCTGGCGCTCGAAGAGGCTGAAGGGATGGGTGCCGGCCGAGCCCACTCGAAGCCCCTGCTCGCGCGCCACGCCCGCGACGTACTCGCGGAGCTGCCTGAGGGCTCGAGCGACGTCGGCGGCCGTCCGGCACACGGGCGTCGTGATCTCGATCACCGACTGCATCAGCTCCGGGTTGATCCGGGCCTCGAGCTCGTGCCCCTGCACGGCGGCAAGGACCGTGTCCACGTGCTGGACGAGGTCCAGCGTGTCCGGGTCCAGGAGCATGTACTCCTCCTCGACCCCGAGCGTGTACTCGTCGCCCGACCCGAACCGGTGCTCGAGCACGCTGCCGCCCGGAGCGAAGCCCTTCCCCGTGATCGAGGCGGGGTAGATCTGCTTCATCGGGGGCGAGAACGATAGTCGCTTCGCGCCGCCGCTCCAAGCGCTGCTCAGGCGATGATCGCGTCCGCCTCGATCTCGACCGCCCAGCGCGGGTCGAGCAGACCGGCGACCACGTAGGTCGCCGCAGGGCGGATCTCCCCGAAGATCTCGGCATGCGCGCGGCCGATCTCGGGGACATCCTCCCGTCGCACGGCGTAGATGCGGGTACGCACGACATGCTCGGGCGCGGCGCCGGCCTCGGCGAGCGCGGCGACGATGATCTCGAGGCAGCGTCGCGCCTGCCCGTACACGTCGGCCGGCGGCGAGGCGCCGTCGGGCATCAGGGGCGCGGTTCCCGCGACGTGGACGTGCGAACCGACCCGCACCGCTCGTGAGAACCCGATCTGCGCCTCGTACGGCGAGCCCGAGGAGACCAGCTGCCGCTCGTTCACTGCAGCGCGTACCTGCCGAGCCGGTGCCTCGCACGCGATCCGGCGTCCCTCACTGCAGCCTCTCGCTCAGGTACCGGATCGCGATCGGGTAGCGGTACTCGATCTGCATGTGCGTCCCGTCGAACAGCTCGAAGAAGACGTCCGTGATCCCGAGCTCCTCCAGCACCCGGCGGAAGGCCTCGGCGCCCAGGTCGAGGTAGTACTGGTCGCGTGTGCCCGCGTCGATGTAGATCGCCCGCATCGACCGCAGGGCCTCCGCGTAGCGCGGAGCCATCCGCACCGGGTCCCACGCGAGCCAGCGCTCCCAGACCTCGGGAAGGAGCTCGCCGGTTGCCGTGTCGAACGGCAGGTCGATCGACCCGTCCTCGTTTGCCGAGTAGCACGCCGCCATGCAGTACGCATTTACGAGCTCCGGGTCGTACTTCTGCGAGAGCGCCGGCCGTGAGCGGAAGTCCTCCCAGAAGCGCTCGTACGAGCCCTCGTACTTGTCGCGCAGGGCACGCGCGACCCGTGGGAACTCGAGCGGGTAGCAGCACTCGAAGAGCGCGTCGCCCGCGTGTGTGGCAAGCCCGGCGAAGAGGTCCGAGCGGAGCATCGGCGTCACCATCGCCCCGTAGCCGCCGCTCGATTTGCCTGCGATTCCGCGGTGCTCGCGGTCGGCGAGCGTGCGGTAGCGCTCGTCGACGAACGGGACGACCTCCTCGCAGAGGTAGGTGTGGTACCGGCCGGTGCCGGGGGAGTCCAGGAACTGGCTCCCCCCGTACGAGGTCCAGCAGTCGACGAAGACGACGATCGCGGGCGGCACGTCGCCGTCCGCGAAGAGCTCGTCGACCAGCTCCGGGAAGTTACGGCGAAAGGCGCTGCGGTTGCGCCACATGTCGATCTGTCCGGTCATCCCCTGGATCACGTAGATGCTCGGATAGCGCCGCTCGCTCTCCTCGTAGTCGGGCGGGAGGTACACCCAGACCGGGCGCCGGTGCGGATCGCCGAGCGGGTTGTCGCGGAGCACGTCGCTCTCGACCGCGAGCTCGTCGAGGCGACCCGCCCACTCGATCGACCAGGGACCCGGCACCACTCGTAGTATCGCCGCATGGAGGCGCTGCGGCAGGTCGAGGCGTGGCCGGCGGACGTCGCGGCCGTCGGAGTGGTCACGGCGGACGGGATCGTCGAGTGGCGCGGCGACGAGGGACGCGAGCTGGCGTGGGCCTCCGTGACGAAGCTCGTGACCGCTCTCGCCGCGCTCGTCGCGCTCGAGGAGGGGATCGTCGACCTGGACGACCCGGCGGGGCCGCCGGGCTCGACCGTCCGGCACCTGCTCGCGCACGCCTCGGGCCTACCGCTGGACGGCAACGCTCGGATTGCGGCGCCTGGGGAACGGCGGATCTACTCGAACACAGGCTTCGAGCTACTCGCGGAGTGGATCGCCGTGCGCGCCGAGATCCCGTTCGATGAATACCTGGCGAAGGCGGTCCTCGATCCGCTCGAGTTCACGGGCGAGCTGCGCGGCTCGCCGGCCTGGGGGCTGCACGGGCCGTTGCCCGACCTGCTCGATCTTGCTCGGGAGCTCCTGCGCCCGACGCTGGTCGCGGAGGAGACCCTCGCCGAGGCGACGGCGGTTGTCTTCCCGGGGCTCGTCGGCGTGCTGCCCGGCTTCGGCCGGATCGAGCCGAACGACTGGGGCCTCGGGTTCGAGCTGAGGGACGCCAAGGCGCCGCACTGGACCGGCACGCGGAACTCGCCGCGCACGTTCGGCCACTTCGGTCGGGCCGGGACGTTCCTCTGGATCGATCCGGAGGCGGGACTCGCGCTCGGGTGCCTCACGGACCTCGACTTCGGCGATTGGGCGAAGGACGCGTGGCCGAGGCTCTCGGACTCCGTCCTCAGCCAGTGGGGGAAACCAGGTGAGCACGGGGGAACCACAGGGTTCCCCCGCGTGCCCCCTCCTTAAGCGGCTGACGCGCTGCCCGCGCTCTGGCTGGGGCCGGCAAAGCCGGCCTTCGCCAACTTCATTACCTGCCACAGCGCTCCGCGAAGCCGATTTGGGCGGAGCGCGGCTTGGCCGCGCGGGAGCCACAGCGCGGGCAGCGCGTCTGCTGGAGGAAGGGGGCTAACGGGGGAAACCGTTGGTTTCCTCCGTTCTTAGTCGGCGAAGAGCGGGCGGACGAACTCGTCGAATGTCTCCTGGTCGCAGCTCGCGACGGTCGACGGGGTGAGCGCGCGCACGGTGGCCGTGCGGGGGATGTGCATCGCGAGCGCGACCTCGCCGAAGTAGGCGCCGGGGCGGAGGACGGCACGGGGACCGAGCCCGCCCAGCTTGCTGACGGCGAAGATGCCGGTCAGCACGACGTAGAAGCGGTCGCCCTCGTCGCCCTCGACCACCGGCGCGGCGCCGACGGCGACATCCTCGCGCCGCATCTTCTTCGCCAACCGCGCGAGCCGCTCGCCGGGCAGCGCGCCCAGGAGCGTGATCTGCGAGAGCTCGTGGGCGGTCGCGGACGCACGCGGCATGGCCGGGCCTATTCTTCCTGCCCCGTGGGGTCGCTCGTCGGATGGTCGTACTGCCCTCGCTGCCGGACCTCGCTGAACGCCGGGGAGGGCCGCGTGGACTGCCCGTCCTGCGGATTCGTCGCGTGGGCGAACTCGGAGCCGACGGCGTGCGCGGTTTGCGTCGACCAGGAGGGCCGCGTGCTGCTCGCGCGCCGCGCGGGCAGCGTCTTCCGCGGCTACTGGGATCTCCCGGGCGGCTTCCTGGAGGAGGCTGAGCACCCGCTCGACGCGCTCCGGCGCGAGCTGCGCGAAGAGACCGGCCTCGAGGTGGAGCCCGAGGAGTTCATCGGCGTGTGGATCGACCGGTACGGCGACGAGCCCGGAGCCCCGGCGACGCTCAATCTGTACTGGACGGCCCGCATTGTCGACGGGCGGCCCGACGCGGCTGACGACGTCTCGGAGCTGCGCTGGTTCCCGCCCACCGACTTGCCCCCACGCGACCAGTTCGCCTTCCACATCGCCGAGGTGCTCGACGCGTACCTGTCGAGAGCGACGCGATAGCATCGAGCCGTCATCGAGGGAGGAGGGCCCGTGGGATTCTTTGATCGTCTCGAGGACGTCGCCGAGCGCTGGGACGTACTCGGTCATCCGTTCTACACGCGCTGGAGCCGCGGAGAGCTGACCCGCGAGGAGCTCGCGTTCTACGCGGGCGAGTACCGCCATCTGGTCGTAGCCCTGGCCGAGACCGCACGCCGAGCCTCGGACGCCGAGCACGCTGAGGAGGAGGAGGCTCACATCGAGCTCTGGGACCGGTTCGCCGGCGAGCTCGGGGCCGAGACGACCCGCTCGCCGCTGGCGGAGACCGCCCGCTGCGCCGCCGCCTGGAGCGCGGACGGGCTCGAGGGGCTCGCCGTCCTCTACGCGGTCGAGTCGGCCCAGCCGGCGATCTCGCGGACGAAGCTCGAGGGTCTGCTGGAGCACTACGGCTTCGAGGACGGCGACGGCACGCGCTACTTCGCCGTGCACGCAAGGCTCGACGAGGAGCATGCGGCACACGTGCGTGCACAGCTCGAGCAACGGCTCGCCGATGCCGACGAAGACCGCCTGGGCGCGGCGGCAGAAGCGGCCCTACGCGGAAACTGGGAGCTCCTGGACGGAGTGGAGCGCGCGGGTTAGACGGCGGCGCCGTCCAGACCCAGCGACTTCTCGAGCATCTGCTTCGGCTGCGCGCCGATCGCGGCGGCAGCGGGCTCGCCGTTCCTGAAGAGCAGGATCGTGGGAATCGAGGTGATGCCGTAGCGCATCGCGAGCCCTTGCTCCTCGTCGATGTTCACCTTGACCACCTTGAGCTCGTCCGAGCGCTCATCCGCGATCCGGTCGAGAACCGGTGAGACAGCGTGGCACTGGCCGCACCACTCGGCCCAAAAGTCCACGATCACCGCCTTGTCGCTCTGGATGACCTCCTGCTCGAAGGTCGTCTCGCTGACTGCACTCGACATGCGAATCCTTTCGTGTCGTTTCCTCGGGGGTTTACCGGATATATACAACGCGCAAACGACGATGCGAATTCCGGCGGTCCGCATCGGAGCGCCGTCAGGATCTCGGCAACGGCATCCTTTCCCGACCGGACGGGCCTCGAGCTTCCCCATCCGGGCGATCGAGCTCTCCGTGCCGCCCCCAGCGCGCCTGCAGCACAAGGACGTCGACTCCCAGGGCGGAGCTCCGCGCGGCGGAGCCCGGAGAGGCGGCTCCGACGTTCGCGACGTCGCACGGCAGCGTTCCAGCCATCCGGGGAACACAGATTCAAGCATCGGGGCTCCACTACGATCAACGCATGTTCCAGCCGCTGCCATCGAAGCCGGACCACGTCGCCCTCGAGCGCGAGACCCTCGAGTACTGGGACCGCGAGGGGGCGTTCGATCGACTTCGCCGCCAGAACCAGGGCGGCCCGCGCTGGAGCTTCTTCGACGGGCCGATCACCGCCAACAACCACATGGGCGTCCACCACGCGTGGGGCCGGACGCTCAAGGATGTGTTCCAGCGTTACAAGGCGATGCGCGGCTTCGACCAGCGCTACCAGAACGGCTTCGACTGCCAGGGCCTCTGGGTCGAGGTGGAGGTGGAGAAGGCGCTCGGGCTGAACTCCAAGCGCGACATCGAGGACTACGGGCTCGGCGAGTTCGCCGAGCGGTGCAAGGAGCGCGTCGCCCGCTTCGCCGAGGTGATCACCGAGCAATCGACGCGCCTGGGCATGTGGATGGACTGGGACAACGACTACTACACGTTCTCCGACACGAACATCGAGTACATCTGGCGTTTCCTCAAGACCGTTCACGAGCGGAGCTGGCTGTACAAGGGCCACCGATCCACCCAGTGGTGCCCGCGTTGCGGCACGTCGCTCTCCCAGCACGAGCAGGCGGGCGACGACAAGTACGAGGAGCTGACGCATCCCTCGCTGTACGTCCGCTTCCCGCTCAAAGACCGGGACGCAACCAACCTGGTCGTGTGGACGACGACGCCCTGGACGCTCCCGGCGAACGTCGCCGCGGCCGTCAAGCCGGACGCCGAGTACGCCTTCGTCGAGACCCCGGAGGGAGTCGACATCCTCGCGGCCGAGCTCGTGGGTTCACTCCAACGGTCGGCATCGGTGCAGCGCACCGTCGCCGGGTCGGAGCTCGTGGGACTCGAGTACGAGGGGCCGTTCGACCACCTCCCGGCGCAGGACGGGGTCGTCCACCGCGTGATTCCCTGGGACGAAGTCTCGCTCCACGAGGGAACCGGCATCGTCCACATCGCTCCGGGCTGCGGCGCCGAGGACTTCGAGCTTTCGCGCATCCACGGTCTGCCGGTGCTTGGACCGATCGACGAGTCCGGCCGCTTCTACGAGCAGTACGGCGAGCTGGCGGGATTGACCACCGACGAAGCCGAGCGTCCCGTGGTCGACAGCCTTCGCGATCGCGACCTCCTCCTCTCGGCCGGCACGATCGTCCACCGCTACCCGATCTGCTGGCGCTGCGGCACGCCGCTCGTCTTTCGTGTGGTCGACGACTGGTTCATCTCTGCCGAGGAGATCCGCCCGCAGATGCTCGAGGCGAACGCGACCGTCGAGTGGACGCCTCCCTTCTACGGCAAGCGGATGGACGATTGGCTCCGCAACATGGGCGACTGGAACATCTCCCGGAAGCGCTACTTCGGTCTGCCGTTGCCGTTCTACCCTTGCGAGTGCGGGCACGTGACCGTGATCGGGTCGAGGGCGGAGCTCGAGGAGCGGGCGACCGGAGGCGTGGAGCAGCTGCGGGAGCTCCACCGGCCGTGGATCGACGCGGTGACGATTCACTGCGAGGCCTGCGGCGCCGAGGCGCGGCGGATCGCCGAGGTCGGAGACGCGTGGCTCGATGCCGGGATCGTCCCGTTCTCGACCCTGGGCTGGGACAACGCCGAGTGGGTGCCGCACGGCTATGCGAACGGCGCCTCGGAAGGCCTCTCCGGCGCCGATCTCCCCGACCATGACTACTGGGAACAGTGGTTTCCGGCCGACTGGGTTTCCGAGAGCCGCGAGCAGATCCGGCTGTGGTTCTACTCGCAGTCGTTCATGTCCGTGACCCTGACCGGCCGGTCTCCGTACCGCCGCGTCCTCGCGTACGAGCGTGTCCGCGACGAGACCGGGCGCGAGATGCACAAGTCGTGGGGGAATGCGATCGACGCGCAGGAGGCGCTCGACCACATGGGCGCAGACGTGATCCGCTTCATGTTCTGCGCTCAGCCTCCGAACCAGAACATCAACTTCGGCTACGGCCCGGCGGACGAGGTGAAGCGCCGGCTACTGACGCTCTGGAACTCGCTCAGGTTCCTGGTCGAGTACGGGATGATCGGGAGGTTCGAGCCCCGCTACGGCGACCTCGATCGAGGCCCCGACGGCGACCTGCGGCCACTCGACCGCTGGCTCGTCGGGCGAGCGCAGGAGTTCGTCGAGGAGGCCACGGATGCGTACGAGCGGTTCTGGACGCCGGCGGTCACGGCGGCGTTCGATCGCTTCGTCGACGACCTGTCGAACTGGTACATACGCCGCTCCCGCCGGCGGTTCTGGGACGGCGACGAGATCGCGCTTCGCGTCCTCTGGTACGCCCTCGTCCAGTCCATCCGCGTGATCGGCCCCGTGATGCCGTTCCTCGCGGACTACCTCTGGAGGGAGCTCGTCGCCGCTCCGTGCCGCGACGCGCCCGATTCCGTCTTCCTCGCCGGCTGGCCGGAGCCGCTGGCGGGGCTGGCGGACGGCGAGGTGCTGGCCGGCATCGCCGACGCCAGGCGTGTCGTCGAGCTCGTTCGGCGGGCGCGGGGCGAGGCGGGCATCAAGCTGCGCCAGCCGCTGCGGCGGCTGGTCGTCGACGGAGCGCCCGCCGCCTCGCCGTACGCCGACGAGATTCGGGACGAGCTGCGGGTCAAGGAGGTCGAGTTCGGCGAGGTGGAGGCGACCGATCTGACAGTTCGACCGAACCTCCCTGTGCTCGGGCCGCGGCTCGGGGGAGAGCTCCCGTCGGTGCGTTCTGCGCTCGCGGCGGGCGAGTTCGAGGAGCTGCCCGGCGGACGCTTCCGGGCGGCCGGGCGCGAGCTCGGGCCGGACGAAGTCCTCGTGCAGCGCACCGGGAAGGAGGGCTGGGCCGTGGCCTCCGAGGACGGAGTCACGATCGCGCTCGACACGACCCTCGACGACGGGTTGGTGCTGGAGGGCCGGGCGCTTGACCTCATCCACCGGCTGAACTCGATGCGCAAGGAAGCGGGCCTCGACCTGACGGACCGGATAAAGGTGACGCTTCCCGAGGCCGACCGCGACCTGCTCGAGCGACACGCAGACTGGATCAAGGCCGAGGTGCTCGCCGTCCACATCGAGATCGACTCGGTCGAGATGCCGCAAATCGAGAAGGCGGCCTAGCCGACCCGAGCCGCTCCGCGTCGGGCGCCGCCAGGCGTTTTGCCGCGGCGATCGGTCGCCCGGCGATGCCGGGCTGCGCGATCGCGGTGAGGCCGGTCGTCGACGCGGGCCGCGGGCCCGAACCACGGTGCGAGCGTGCCACCGCGGGGCGTCACGGCAACGCCACGAAGCCGTGCCGAGATCCGCGCACCCACTGCAAGCAACAGTCTGTTACTTGGGACGGCTCGGCGGGCGGACTCGAGCGCGCCGGGCGCCGGCAACGAGCGTTTCTGGGACGGCGGCCGCTCTCCGGCCTGCCGCAGCTTCCACACGAATCGGTGTCGAGATTCGCGCGTCGAGTGCTAGTAACAGTCTGTTACTTGCACTGCGTTCCGCGCACCTCCCCCGCACCGAAAACTCGGTTGCCCTGCGAAATCGCGAGCGGCAGGCAGGCGCTGCTCCCCACTCGACGCGAGGAGGGCGAACCTGCTCCCCGGATTCCTGCGGCTAGAAGCGGCGTGGACGGAAGGCGTTCTGCAAGTCCTCCGGCGTGAAGCCGCCGAAGCCTTGAGCCGCCGGAACGCGCTGTGCGGCACGCTGCCGCGTCCTCGGTCGCCCGAAGAGCGCTGCTCTTCGGGTTCCCTGCGTCCTTGCAGCGCACTCGCCCAGCACGCCCCGGCGACGAACCGTCATCGTGAAACGAGTTCTTAGCTCTGCGTCTCGGCGAGCGTGAGCTCCCGTCGGAGCTCGACGGGCAGCCGGAAGACGACGTCCTCGCGTACGTCGAGCTCGTACGGACGGATGTCGGCGATCCCGTGGGCGCGGAACCAGTCGCAGACGCGCACGACGAGCCGCTCGGGAGCCGACGCGCCCGATGTGATCCCGACGGTCTCCGGCGCGTCCAGCCACATCTCGTCGATCTCGGTCTCGTCCTCGATCAGGTAGGAATCGACGCCGCCGGCGCGGGCGACCTCGACGAGGCGGTTCGAGTTCGAGCTGTTTCTCGAGCCGATCACGAGCAGGAGGTCGACGTGGTCGAGCATTTCCTTCACCGCCCACTGCCGGTTGGAGGTCGCGTAGCAGATGTCTTCCTTCTTCGGCGCGTGGATTTGCGGGAAGCGCCGGCGCAGCACGGCGATGATGTCGGACGTCTCGTCGACGGAGAGCGTCGTCTGCGTGATGTACGCGAGCCTGTCCGTCTGGGACGACTCCAACCTCTCCGCGTCCTCGATCGACTCCACGAGCACGATCGACTCGGGCGCCTCGCCCATCGTGCCCTCGACTTCCTCGTGGCCCGAGTGGCCGATCAGGACTACCCGGTAGCCGTCGGCCGCGTAGCGGCGAGCCTGCGCGTGGACCTTGGTCACGAGTGGGCAGGTCGCGTCGATCGTGTTCAGGGAACGCACCGCGGCGTTCTCGTGCACGGAGGGAGCCACACCATGTGCCGAGAAGACGACTGTGTCGCCCTCGGGGACCTCCTCCTCCGTGTCGACGAAGATCGCTCCACGTGCCTCGAGCTCCCGCACGACGTGGATGTTGTGCACGATCTGCTTGCGAACGTACACGGGTGCGCCGTAGAGCTGAAGAGCCCGCTCCACCGTCTCGACGGCCCGCTCGACGCCGGCGCAGTAGCCGCGAGGCGAGGCGAGGAGGACGCGCTTGACCACGGGGGCATCGTAGCCGCGACCGGATGCGGGCACCGCGCTCCTATGATGAGGTAGCCCCGGTGAAGCTCGTCAAGCAGATCTCCGAGCGAGAGCTCGAAGCCGTCGCCGAGATGTCGCGCGCGCTTGCCCGCGCCCGCGACCCGGTCGCGGTCGCCCGCGTGCTCCTCGAGCGCGTGTTCAACCTCGTCCCCGTCGGCTTCGCCGGCCTCGCGCTCCTCGAGGGCTCGTCGGCCCGCGGGCTGCTGGCGATCCGCCACGGGGAGGACGTCGACTGGTGGGCGACGCTCGACCTCGACCTCGAGGGGCCGCCCTCCGGCATCGCGACCGCCGCGCGCGAACGGCTCCCTCTGGCCGTCCTCGACTGTGACTCCTCGCCGATCGTGAACCCGGGTC
>Ga0307278_10001895_pt1 | contig 10342 bp, 9 predicted proteins | sample ER_DNA_117_FD_194482 | JGI IMG/M metagenome (GOLD analysis project Ga0307278, IMG submission 194482) | Bulk soil microbial communities from the East River watershed near Crested Butte, Colorado, United States - ER_DNA_117 | ecosystem: Environmental > Terrestrial > Soil > Floodplain | place: USA...
GCTTCGGCTGCTTCGAGGACGCGCACGCCTTCTGTGGCCGGTTCTTCCGCTGGTCACGATATGCGGGTGATCCGCCGTCTGGCCAGTGGGGCCAGCGAGCATGGGTCACGCTGCTGATCGGAGACTGCCGTGGCGTTCATGCCGTGCTTGGTCCGGACCCGGGGAGGTGTCGGTGGCGAGCGGATCGGCCTCGGCCACCCGCTGCTGGATGCCTACCTGGAGCTGGTAGCGGCCCGGGCTCGGTGGAACACGGTCCTGGCGACCGCGTTCGACCTCAAGGTGTTCTTCTCGGTCATCGACAAGGACCCGGCTGAGGTCGTCACCGCCGATGTGCTGGAGTTCATCAAGGCGCAGCGTGCGCCTCGCCGTGGTGCGACGGTGGTGCGGATCGAGGACGGCGAGCGTGGCCTGTCGGCGCGCACGATCAAGCGCCGGCTGGCCACGATCGCCGGGCTCTACGAGTACTTGCTCGTCCGTGGTGACCCGGTGGTGTCGCACAACCCGGTGCCTCGCGGCCTGGCGGTGCGCCGTCCTGGTCAGCGGGCGGTGCGGGGCGTTCCGCTGATCCGGGCGCCGCGCACGCTGCCGCGAGTGCTCGACCCCGCCGAGGTCGATTTGTTCACGGCCGCGCTGCGCACCCACCGGGACCGGGCGATGGCCGCCGCGATGCTGCTGGGCGGGCTGCGCCGCTGCGAGGTCCTCGGGCTGCGCCTGGCCGATGTCCGCCCCGGCGAGCGCCGGCTGTTCATCGCCGAGGGCAAGGGAGGCCACCAGCGGATCGTCCCGGTCTCGACCCGGTTCTTCACGACGCTGGCCGCCTATCTGGAGGCCGAGCGACCGCGCACCTCGGCAACCGACCGCGTGTTTGTGGTGCTCAAGGGCCCACGCCGAGGCCAGCCACTCAGCGCCGCTGGGCTGGATGAGATCGTCGCCGGTGCCCGCAAGCGAGCGGGCCTGGAGCGGTTGACCTGCCACCAGTTGCGGCACACCTGCTTCACCCGCCTTCGCCAAGCCGGCATGGCGCTGGAGGCGATCCAGGCCCAGGCCGGACACCGCTCGATCGAGTCGACCCGCATCTATCTGCACCTTGCCAACGATTGGCTCGCGGCCGAGTACCAGCGAGCCATCGAGGCGATCGACGCGCAAGCCCTGGCAGGCTCATGATGGTCGTCGTCGCTGTGCTCACTGCGTCACACCGGGACCAGGTCGACGACTACGTCGCGACGTTGCAGGGGGTCGGGCTGCGAACCGGCCGCTCGACGGTGCAGGCAGCGAGGTCGTTCTGCGCCAAGCTCGAACGGGCGCGCGGGTGGGCCGAGCTGAGCCGAGCCCGTCAGGTCGACGCGATCTGCAAGGCGCGGGCGTTCGCGTCCTGGTTGATGGTCACCTGCCAGCTCACCGTCAGCGCCGACATCCTGGGCCGGGTGGACCTGCGGCTGGGCAACGCCGCCCGAAATTACTGCCCGAGCGCCTACGCCTGGTTCGTCGACGCCTGCGAGCGCCTCGGCACCAACCCGACCGACGTCGCCCTGCAGTGGAACACCCTCGCCAAGGTCACCGCGATCACCGGCACGCCACCCGAGCGGGTCGGCACGACCGAGTTCGAGGCTGCCCGCGACGCGGTCATCCACGCCTACGTCGCGCGCGGCTTGCCGAGCTCCGGCCGGAACGTGGCCTCGATCTTCCACCGGCTCCAGCTCACCTTGTTCCACGCCGGCCGGCTCGACACCCACGCCCGGCCGGCCAGCCGGCAACCAGTGTCGGTGACCGGCTGGGCGGTGGTCGCTGCCGGGTTCGCCAAGGCGGCCCGCCGCTACGTCGCCCAGGTCGAGCTCAGCCTGCGGCCCTCCACGGTCACCCACATCGAGCACGACCTGCGCGAGTTCGGCACCTGGCTCGCCCACGCCCATCCTGAGGTGCGCAGCTGCGCTGAGCTTGAGCGCCGCCACGTCGAGGCCTACAAGGCCTGGGTCGCGGCCAAGCACGCACGCCACACCGGCAAGCCGCTCAACCGCATCAGCATCAAGAACCGGCTGATCAACCTGCACTGCTTCTTCGACCGGATCACCGAGTGGGGCTATCCCAACCCGCCGCAGCGTCCGCTCATCTTCGCCGGGGACCTGCCCATCGTCGACAAGCCCCTGCCCCGGTTCCTCGACGACGCCGCCGCCGCCAAGCTCCTGCGCGCCTCCCGTGCCGACCCCGACCCGCTGTCCCGGCTCATCGTTGAGTTGCTCGCCCGCACCGGAATCCGCAGAAGCGAACTGCTCGGCCTCACCGTCGACGCCATCGTGCAGATCGGCTCCGCGTTCTGGCTACGCATCCCCGTCGGCAAGCTGCACAACGACCGCTACATCCCGTTGCACCCACAGCTCAAGGAGCTGCTCGACGACTGGATCGCCAACCACCGGCCCACCGGGCTGCGCTCGGACCGGCTCCTGCTGGAACGCAACCGGCCCGTCACTGCGCTGCGTGTCGCCACCGCGTTGAGCCGGCTGTCTCAGGAGGCCGGGATCGGGCACGTCACCGCCCACCAGCTCCGCCACACCCTGGCGACCCAGGCGATCAACCGGGGCATGAGCCTGGACGCCATCGCCGCCCTGCTCGGCCACAAGACCCTGGCCATGACCATGGTCTACGCCCGCATCGCCGACACCACCGTCGCCGAGGAGTACTTCGCCGTCACCGAGAAGGTCGAAGCCCTCTACGACCAGCCCCGACAGCTCCCCGCCGACGACGAAGGCGCCGAGATGCGCAAGCTCCGCGGCGAGATGCACCGGCGCATGCTGGGCAACGGCTACTGCGCCCGCCCCGTGGAGATGGACTGCCACTTCGAGTCCATCTGCGAGTCCTGCACCTTCTTCGTCACCACCATCGAGTTCCGCCCCACCCTCCAGCAGCAGCGCGAGGACGCCGAACGCAAGGGCCAGATCGGCCGCCAGAAGATCTTCGACGGGCTCCTGCGGCGGCTCGACACGACGGCCTCTTGACACGATCACCCGCATAACTACAACCGCCGGCGGCTGCACTCCACCCTCGGCTACCTGCCACCTGTCGAGTGGGAACGCCGCTACGCCCTTGCCCACCCGCTACCATCGACCGCAGCCGCATAGCCCCGGTGTCCGCCTCCCGGGGGGAAGTCCAGGCAGGCTGCTGGCTCGCTTGGGCGCGGTCGCGAGACTAGGATGCGTGGACGTCCAAGTAGCAGGTCAATAGAGTCCCGTCGCACCAGATCCCCGAGAACGCATCCTTATCAGCTAACAGCCTGCGCCAGTAGGCGGTCATGGGCGGCGGCGGGGTCGGGTCTGCCAGCGGTAGCAGGTCCAGGCACGGCGGACCAGCCGGCCGCACACGATGGCGGCGTTGGCCAGGGCCAGCCAGAACTCCACCACCAGCCGGCGACGCTCGGTGCACCAGCGCAGCTTGCCGTACTGGTTGCCCCACGCATGGGTGCGTTCCACCGGCCAACGGCGGCTCGCCTGGATCGGGGCTGGCACCCCTCGCGTGGCGATCTCGCCCACCATGCGCCGCTCGGCCAGCACCTGCCGGCAGGGCTGGTAGTCGTAGCCGGCGTCCAGGGTCGCGGCCAGCAGCCCATCGTCACGACGGTTGGCCGGGGCTGCCACGGTGCCCGGCGGGATGCCGTGTGCCTCGGTGACCGTGGAGCGTTTCAGCCCTTGCTTGCGACGGTCGACCGGGCTGGGGCCGGCGGTCTGGCCGCCGCAGGGTGCCTTGGTGATGCAGCCGTCCACGGCCAGGTGCTCCACTTCCAGGCCGAACAGCCGCTGGTAGGCGCCAAGCACCGCCAACCTGAGCCGTTCGGCAAGGCCGAGGGTGATCCACTCGTCGCGGCGGCGGCGCAGCGTGGTCGCCGAGCAGGTCTGGTCGGCGATGCGGCGGTAGCCGCAGCCAAAGACGAGGACCTGGATGAGCTTGTCGAAGATGACCCGGTCGGGGATGCGCTGCCGGTGGCAGCCCAGCGGGTGGTGGACCTGGCGGGTGGGCAGCAGGGCAGCGAACTGGACCCACAACGGTTCCAGGACCGACGGTGGCAGGGCAGGCACGGGTCCTCCGGGTGAGCACGGGGTGTAACGGCTCGGTGATCGTCAAGGCTGGTTCCCGCCTTGTTCCAGCTCGCCTACCGACCCTTGAACCATGGTCAGGTGTTGACCCGCCTGCTTCTCGTGGCGGGTCGCCACTCGGCGGAGCTGCTATCGCCGCTCCATGGAGCGCTCTACCCGATGGCGCTGGCCGGAGGTGCAAGGATCACCAGCGGCTGGCCGCCGCCGCCCTCGACCTCGCAGATGCGGCTTGCTGGTCAGCCGCCCTGACTGCGTCCGCCTGCGAGCGGCTGCTTGCGCGCGTTTGGGGCCTTGACACGGCGAAACCCAGCGCCGAAGGTCCTGATGCCGGGTTTGCGCCGTCCCGGTGGGAGGGGCCATGGACGTGCCCGCACACCAGTCGACGCCAACCAGCGCCGCGCCGGTCCACCCCACCCTGCGGGAAGCGGTGCGGTCGCCGCGTCGGCGGCGGCCGACCGGGGCACCGCCGCCGTTGCCCTACCACCTGCAGACCAGCGGGGTTGGCTGGCTGGTGGCCGCGGTGGTGCTGGTGGGGCTGGCGCTGGCGGTGTTCGGCCGTGGGCTGCGCGGCCCTGCCGTGGCGGTCACGGTCGCCGACGACGCGGTGGTGCGCTGGCTCGGCGGGCTGCGCGCGCCCGGGCTGGGGGTCCTCTGGCAGGGCCTGGCCCACCTCGGCTCCTGGTGGGTGCTGCTCTCGCTGTACTTCGGGCTGTTCCTGGCCTTGGTGGTCCTGCGGCGCTGGCGGCACCTGATCGTGTGGTTCATCGCCACGAACCTCGCGAGCACCGTCCTGAGCTTGGTGGCGAGGACGGCCCGGCGGCCGCGGCCGTTCGGGGTGGACATCCAGGCGGCCTGGGGCGGCTGGGCGCTGCCGTCGCTGCAAGTCGACTTCCTCGCGGCCATGCTGGTCGGCATCCTCTACGCGCTGGTGCCGGAGGGTCGCTGGCGCAACGCCGGCAAGTGGCTGGCGACCGGGCTGGTGGCGCTGGTCGGGCTCGCCCGGGTCGCGCTGGGCGTCGACGCCCCCACCGATGTGCTGGTCGGCGCCGGGATCGGGGTGACCGTCCCGCTGCTGGCCTTCAGGCGGTTCACCCCGGGCGACGTCTTCCCGGTGACCTACCGGCGCGGCCGTGCCGCGCACCTGGACGTCGGCGGTCAGCGCGGCGAGGCCATCCGCCGCGCGCTGTCCGAGCAGCTCGGCCTGGTCGTCCAGGACGTCAGGCCGTTCGGCCTGGCCGGCTCGGCCGGCTCCACCCCGCTGCGGATCACCGTCGCCGGCGACCCGCCACGGCAGCTGTTCGGCAAGCTCTACGCCCAGGGCCACCTGCGCGCCGACCGCTGGTACAAGCTCGGCCGCGAGCTGCTCTACGGCCGCCTGGAGGACGAGAAGCCGTTCAACACCGTCCGACGGCTGGTGCAGCAGGAGGACTACGCCCTGTCGCTGATGCAGCGCGCCGGGCTGCCCAGCCCCACCCCCTACGGCTTCGTGGAGCTCACCCCCGAGCGGGAGTACCTGCTGGTCACCGAGTTCCTCGCCGGCGCGGTCGAGCTCGGCGAGGCCGACGTCGGCGAGGCGGTCATCGACGACGGCTTGGGGATCGTCCGCAAGCTGTGGGACGCCGGCCTGGCCCACCGCGACGTCAAGCCGGCCAACCTGCTGGTCCGCGACGGCCGCCTGCTGCTGATCGACGTGGCGTTCGTGGAGGCCCGGCCGAGCCCGTGGCGGCAGGCGGTCGACCTGGCCAACATGATGCTGTGCCTGGCGCTGCGCAGCGACGCCGAACGGGTCTACGGGCGGGCGATGCGCCAGTTCAGCGTCGAGGAGGTCACCGAGGCGTTCGCGGCCGCCCGCGGGCTGGCGCTGCCCTCCCAGCTCCGCCGCATGATCCGTGCCCAAGGCCGCGACCTGCACGGCGAGTTCGTCAAGCTGCTGCCGACGCCGCCCCAGCCGGTCCGCATGCAGCACTGGAGCGCCCGCCGGGTCGGCCTGTGGGCGGCGATGGTGGCCGTGCTGGTCCTGGCCGCCCTGAACCCGGGGCAGATCTTCAACAGCGAGGACCTCGTCCAGACCCCGCTCAACATCAACAGCCTGGACTGCAGCCAGCCGGAGCCGCTGTGGCTGCTGGCCCAGTCGGTGCCGTCGGCGTCGCTGCTGCCGTGCGTGGAGTCCCGGCTGGTCGGCTGGAAGGTCGCCGAGGTGGCGGTCAACGACGGCCGCTCGGTCATCATCCTGGACCACGACCGCGCCGGCAAGAAGGCGGTAGTGGCGCGGCTGGCCGCCGCCTGCGGCCTGGCCGGCACGGTCGAGGTTCCGTCACAGGAGCCAGGCACGCGCCGCTTCGTCCGGGTCGAACGCCTCTCCGGCGCGTTCTCCGCGACCTGGTACGACCGGTTCCCGGGCGGCTGCCTGGCCTACCGGCTGCACTCCACCACCGACCCGACGGGCCAGTTCGCCAACGAGGCGCCGTCCCTGTTGGGGTTCACCACCCGTGACGCGCTCCGCCGGGCGCTCGACGCGCGCTCCGACGGACGACTCCGGCTCGACCCTGGGGAGGCACGATGAGCGGGACGGGCGTTGAGAGGGCCGACCAGCAGCCAGCCGCCGCCAAGCCGCGCTCGCCGACCCGTCTGGCCGTCCAGGTGGTGGTGTCGCTGGTGCTGGTGGTGGCGATCTTCTACTACCTGCTCAAGGGCATCGACCTGGGCCAGGTGTGGGCCAACATCCGGGCGATGACCTGGCTGGAGGACGCCACGCTGCTGGCGGTCGCGGCCTGGAACCTGGCCACCTACGGGCTGGTGTGGATGACGGTCACGCCCGGCCTTGGGTTCTGGCGGGCGACGGTGATGGCCCAGTCGACCGCCGCGGTGGCCAACACGGTGCCCTGGGCCGGGCCGGTGATCGGCACCGGCATGACCTACAGCATGTTCGGGCAGTGGGGCTACTCGCGGTCGCGGACCACGGTGGCGGTGCTGGTCTCCGGGGTGTGGAACGCCTTCGCCAAGCTGGGGCTGCCGGTGCTGGCGTTGGCCCTGCTGGCCCTGCAGGGCAACGCCAGCACACAACGGGTCGTCGCCGGGCTGGCGGGGATCGCCGGGCTGGTGGGAGCGATCGTGGGGTTCGCGCTGCTGCTGCGCAGCGAGGACCTGGCGCGCCGGTTCGGGTTGTGGGCCGGCCGGGTCGCCTCGCGGCTGCTCGGGTTGGTCGGTCGCCGGCCGGTGGCGGGCTGGGAGCTGGCCACGGTCAGGTTCCGCGCCCGTGCCCTGGAGCTGCTGGAGGGTGGCTGGCTGCCGATCACCGCGGCCACGCTGGTCAGCCACCTGTCGCTGTACGCGGTGCTGCTGGTCACCCTGCGCCACGTCGGGGTCAGCGACGCCGAGGTCTCCTGGGTGCAGGTGCTGGCCTTCTTCGCGTTTGCGCGGCTGCTCACCGCGGTCCCGTTCACCCCCGCCGGCCTGGGGTTCGTGGAGGCGACCCTGATCGGCGGGATGACCGCCGTGGGGGGCGACCGGGAGCAGGTGACCGCCGCGGTGCTGGTGTACCGGGCGCTGACCTGGTTCCTGCCGATCCTGGTCGGGGTCGTCTGCTACCTGTGGTGGCGGCGAACCCGGCTGGCGTCCCAGCCCGTCACCCCAGGCAGTCCACAGGTGGCCGCCCCCGAGGCCGCGGGAGCGGCGAGCACGGACCAGCCGGGCACGCAGGCCCACGACCGCCAGCCCCGGCCCTGAGCACATGGCCGCCATCCGGGTATCGAGCGCCCCTGACGCCGCACCGGCGCAGGCCCTTTACGGGTCGCGTTCCATCGGCGCTTGGAGGCCAGCCTGGCAGACGCCGCCGCGGCGGCCGCGCTCGGCCCACAACTCCCGCGCAGCCGCGATCCCACCCGGTGGCCGTGGGCCCACACCAACCAGACCGACCGTGACCGCGCCCACCGCCGTCAGCCCCATCGCCACCGCCCCGATCGCCACCAGCCCGATGGAGACCGCGCCGACCGCCACCAGCCCGATGGCCACCCCGCCCAGTGCCACCAGCCCGATCGCGACTCCACCGACACTGAACAGCCCGATCGCAACGCCACCGATAGCCACCAAGCCCGTGGCAACGTCGCCCAGGGCGATGATCCCGCGGGCGCGTCCGAGCCGATACCGGCCATCGGCCTGACGGCCCCCGACCGAGACGTGCACGACCGGCAGGTCACCCCACACCTGCTCGGAGCGGTACTCCATCGCCCTTCGTCCAAGGCTCGCCATCGCTCCTCCCCACAGCCTCCGCGATCCCTGCATGTATGCGACGTCGCGCTCTGTTCTCTCAGGCAGTATCAGCCGTCGCGCCGTTGTGCGGAAGGCTTGTCAACCCGCCGCCCATGACCCCTACTGGCGCAGGCCCTAAATGCCGGTAACCGCTGTGCGCACCGCCGTTTCCCCAGGTCGCGTCCGACCGTCGGCGCCAGAGGTATGCGTTCAATCGACGTGCAGGTATGCGTTCTTCCAGGGCGTCGTAACGCCCCTTTGATCATCACCGCTTCCAAGAGTTCGCACCCGCGAACAGCGCGACGCCGTACCAAGCCGACGACTGAGGACCTCGGGACGAACTCACCTCGACGGGGCTTTGCCGTGGCAGCGACTCCCCACCCCTCGGCACCGCTGCCCAGGCGGACCCGACGGAAGAGGCGCTCGAAGCTGATCCAAGCGGCGCTGGCGTGCCGGAAGGCGGCCGTGAAGGTGCTGACAGCCAGTAGCTCCAGCTCGGTGACCGTCAGCATCAGGGACCGCCGCTCGTCGGTGGGGATGAGCCGGATGCGGCCCGCGCCGACAGCCACTCAAGCAGGTCGGCCAGATACCGGCTGCGGTCCGGCTCGAAGTCCAGGGTGTGGCCGGCGCCCGCATAGGCCCGGTAGGTCTTGTCCTCAACCCCTAGCTGTGCGAACCAGCGACGCGTCTTGGGCACATCGATCATCTTGTCGGCCTCCCCCTGGAGCAGCAGCAGCGGAAGTGTCAGGCCAGCGGAGGCACGCCGGCGACGGCGGTCCAGCCGGGCTGTTTCCCAGAAGAACTGGGCCGTGGCCTCAAGCCGCCGCAGCGGATCAGCCCGGATCAAGGCCTGGTAGGGCGGGTTGGCCGTGTACAGCTCCGGCGTCAGCGGGATGGGCAGGTATGCCATCGGCGTGATCAGGTGCCCGACCACGACCTGCACCTGTCGGGCCGGCGAGAACCTGACCTCAGCGGTCAGGCCGGGGCCGAGCAGCATCAGGCCCGACAGCGGCGCCGGTCGCTGCGCGGCATAGACCACGGCGAGCTTGGCGGCCCAACTGGAGGCGGCCAGGAACACCGGCGTGCCCGGGTGTTCGGAGGAGACCAGCCGCACCAGCTGCTCGACATCATCCAGCGCGCGCTCGTAGCGGGTGAGATGGCCGCGGGGGCCGCCGCTGCGGCCGGATCCGCGGCGGTCTGGGCCATAGACGGCGATGCCCTGATGGTTGAGGTCGGCGGCGGTCTCCCCAAACCAGCCGGCGTGGCTGGCGATGCCGTGCAGGAAGATGACGACCGCCCACGGCGGCGACCGCCCGCTGGCCCAGTGGAGGTAGTGCAGCCGGACGCCGTCGTCGGCCGTGAGGAAGCGCCGCTCGGCGTCCCCGCCGGCCAACGCGCCGGGTGGGTCAGGGCCTGCCACGGTGTCGTCGTCGGGCACGCGGCCCTTGGTCGGACCCAAGGCGCGGCCCGGCCTGGAGGGCAAGGAAACAGCATCGGTGCTCGACGCCGGCGGCTGGGACACGCATGACCGTCAGTGTCGACCGGCACCTCCTCACGGTCAACGCCACGACGGGCAGAGGCGTCATTGCCCGCCACGGCCACGAAAGCGGCGCGACGAGCACGCCAGACGCCGCGTGAGGTGGGCAGAATCGCCGTGAACCCCGTGGCGCATTTTCCGGCGGCACCGGTTTCCCTCGACTTTCGCACTTGGCCGGTGGGCGGCGGAGAAACGCGGGCTGGCTGTTCAGTCAGGAGGGGCTGATCGTGGCCCGGTTCGCCGGCCCCGAGGGCCACCTCGTCGGCCTCATTCAAAGCGCCGCGTAACGGCCTCACCGGACGTATGGGCCCCACACCACTGGTGCGCGGGGCCCGTTTCGCGTACAAGCACGGGCATGGGCAACAGCGAACGGAACCAGGAACCGGCATGACGACGCCCAACCCCAGAGCCGAAGCCGAACCCGAGGCGGGGGCGGGGGAGCTGGTGCGGCTGGAGGCCGTGGAGCTGGCCAGGG
>Ga0307278_10001896_pt1 | contig 10342 bp, 11 predicted proteins | sample ER_DNA_117_FD_194482 | JGI IMG/M metagenome (GOLD analysis project Ga0307278, IMG submission 194482) | Bulk soil microbial communities from the East River watershed near Crested Butte, Colorado, United States - ER_DNA_117 | ecosystem: Environmental > Terrestrial > Soil > Floodplain | place...
GACCCGCGTGTCTCCTCGAAGTCGCCGGCCTTGCGCAACACCTTCACGAACGTGTCCTGCACCAGGTCCTCCGCCGCCGCCTCGTCTCCCAGCATGACCAGGCCCAGGCCGTACACCCGCGAGGCGTACCGGTCGTACAGCCGTTCCCCGGCCGCACGGTCGCCGCCAGCGAATGCCCGCATGAGCCCCCGGTCCTGCGGATTGGGGAGCACGCGCATCCGTTTCACTGAGCTTCGTCCGGTACTACGGCCGAGCTCCCTGGTTGGCTTGCCGGCGAGGATGGCTCCGCCACAGCGTTCTCGGTGCGAGGGCTCGCCCCCGGCAGCAGGTAGTAGACGGCGAGCGCCGCGTACACGGCCAGGCTGGCCCACGAGCTCACCAGGGCCACCAGCACGCCGGCGCCGTACACCACCGGGCCGTACAGGTAGCTCCGGTTGATCCGTTCCACCGCCCGGACGTCCACGTTCGGGACCAGGAGGCGGTGCCCTCGGGCGGCGTAGCGCCACACCAGGTTGAACATGATCGCCATGCCCACCATGACCCCGCCGTACACGATGGCCGCCACCCTCCGGGCATCGGGATCGTGGACGCTGGAGGCGACCAGGGCGGTGGGGAACGGCACCGCCGCGATCGCCATCAGGAACAGCACGTTCAGCATGAGGAACGTGTGGTTGGCCCGTTCGATCAGCCTGAACATGTGGTGGTGGTTGACCCAGATGATCCCGAGGGTGAGGAAGCTGACCACGTATCCCGCGTAGCTCCCCCACTGGTGGGCCAGCGCCCGGGCCAGCGAGCCCCCCGGGCCGATGTGGGGAAGATGGACGTCGAGGATCAGGAGGGTGATGGCGATGGCCATCACGCCGTCGGAGAAGGTCTCCAGCCGAGAGGTGTCCGCGTCCTGCAACCCGGCCCGCCCTACCCGAAGGAGCGGATGTTCCGCAGGACGGTCCGGGCCAGTTCCTCGTCGCCCGCCGTCACCAGGGTGCCGTCGGCCAGGTACCGGTCCGCGGGGACCCGCCGGCTGGCCACCAGGGCGAACGGGTATCCCCGGCCACCGACGGAGGCGTCCGGGCGCTTGCCTTCCGCCGGGACCTCCCGGGACGCCAGCCCCCGGTGCCAGGTGCCTCCCCCGGAGCTCTCCAGCTCGAACAGCACGCTCTTGCCCGGGTAGCTCAGCCCTGCCAGGCCCAGGGCCCACGGGAGGGCCCGGATGGCCAGGTCGTTCACGGCGTACATGGGCCAGTGCTCCCGACGTGGCTCCAGCTCCGCGCCGTGGCGGATGTCCTCGCCGTCGATCCACCACTCGGCGATCCGGGACTGCACCAGGTACCGCAGAGGGATCTCGCCGGCCACCCAGGGGATCCTCCGGCTCTCCCAGTCCTGGGGGGCAACCAGGGAGGCTCGGGACAGGAACAGGTCGGCGGCCCGTCCCCACTCCAGGATGACCTGGCGGAGGGGGACCTCGGCCCGGCGCTGCACGGCGAACTGGTTGAAGCCGTCGAGGGTGGGGTTCGTCCCCTCGTCCGTCTTCAGGAACTCCTCCAGCTCGGCCGGGGCCTCACCGGCCAGGACCGCCGCCGCCGCCACGTCCGTGCTGGCCAGGTGGGCCACCACGTCCCGGCACCGCCACTGGCCCGACCCCGAGCGAAGGTCCCAGGCCTCCGGTGGGGTGGACTGGATGGTCCGGCCCAACGCCTCCCGCTCGGAGCGCATCAGGGCGAGCAGCCGCTCGCGATCCATGGTCACGCGCGTCTCCGGGCCGATCGTGGGGTGGGCGAACCGGGCATCGCGGCGGATTGTACCCTCCCCCTCGTGCGCGTCCTGGTGGCCCCCGACAAGTTCCGAGGCACGCTGACGGCGTCGGAGGTGGCTCGGGCCATCGCCCGCGGATGGCGCCGGGCCCGGCCCCGGGACCATGTGGAGGAGGTGCCGCTGGCCGATGGGGGAGAGGGAACGCTGGACGCGCTGGTGGACGCCCTGGGCGGGGAGCGGCTCACCGTCTCGGTCACCGGGCCGGTGGGGGATCCCGTGGCGGCCGAATACGGCGTGGCAGAGGCAGCGGACGGGACCGGGCGGAGCGCCATCGTGGAGATGGCTCGCGCGTCCGGGCTCCAGCTCGTGCCGGCGGCGCGCCGGGATCCCACCGTCACCACCACGCGAGGGACCGGCCAGCTGATCCTGGCGGCCTGCTCTCGCCGGCCCGGTACCGTGATCGTGTGCATCGGGGGAAGCGCCACCAATGACGGGGGAGCGGGGATGGCCCAGGCACTGGGGGTCCGCCTGCTCGATGCGGCGGGCGGGGAGCTCGGACCCGGCGGCGCCGCGCTGGCCTCGCTGGACCGGATCGACGCTGGGGGGCTGGACGACGGGGTTCGCGGGAGAAGGTTCGTCGTGGCCACCGACGTGGACAACCCGCTGGTGGGGCCGGAGGGGGCCTCCGCGGTCTACGGGCCCCAGAAGGGGGCCACCCCGGCCGACGTGGCGCTACTGGACGCTGGGCTGGAGCGCTACGCCGACGTGATCCGTCGCGACCTGGGCGTCGACGTCCGGGACCGGCCGGGGGCCGGCGCGGCGGGTGGCCTGGGGGCCGGGCTCATGGCGTTCCTGGGAGCGGAGGTGCGTCCGGGGGTCGAGGTGGTCATGGAGGCGGTGGGGTTTGCCCGCCGCCTGGCCCGAGCGGACCTGGTGATCACCGGGGAGGGGAAGCTGGACCGGCAGTCGCTGCACGGGAAGACGCCGGCTGGCGTGCTGGCCGCCGCCCGCTCTTCCGGCACGCCGGTGCTGATCGTGTGCGGCCAGGCGGCGATCCGGCCGGAGGGCGTGCCCGTGTTCACTCTGTTCGAAGCCGTGGGGCCGGCCCGAGCGTTCGGCGACACCCGGCGGGCCTTGGAGCGCGTCGCCGAGGACCTGGCTCGTTCCGCGGAGAAGCTCGCAGGGAGGTCGACGTGAGCGTGAGCCGGTCGGTCCAGCGTGTGGAGGAGGCGGCCCGCGAGCGCGGCCTGGCCATCGAGGTCCGGCGGTTCCCGGAGGGGACCAAGACTGCTCCCGACGCGGCGCGGGCGGTGGGGTGCGAGGTGGGCCAGATCGTGAAGTCGCTGGTGTTCATGGCCGACGACCGGCCCATCCTGGCCCTCACCTCGGGGGCGAACCGGGCCGACGTGGGGAAGCTGGCCGCGCTGGTCGGTGCCTCGGAGGTCCGGCGGGCCACCGCGGACGAGGCGCGAGTCGCCACGGGCTTCGCCATCGGGGGCACGCCCCCGTTCGGCCATTCCCGGCCCCTGGACGTGCTGGTGGACCGCGATCTCCTGGGCTACGACGAGGTGTGGGCGGCGGCCGGCACCCCCGATGCCGTGTTCCGGATCGCACCCCAGGACCTGGTGCGGGCCTCGGGGGCCGCGGCGGCGGACTTCCGGGAAGGCTGAAATCCCGTCGTCCGGGAGGCCGAACGGGAACTCCCGGGTATACTTCCCACGTGATCGAACAGACCGCTTCCACCCAGACCACGACAAGCTTCATCCAGCTCACCGAGGCCGCCGCCGGCAAGGTCAAGGAGCTCCTGGTCGAGGAGGGCCGCTCGGACATCGCGCTTCGGGTCGCCGTGCAGCCTGGCGGGTGCTCGGGGCTCCGCTACGCGATGTTCCTGGACGACCAGATCGGGGACCAGGATGTGTCAGACGAGCAGTTCGGCGTCCGGGTCGTGGTGGACCGCATGAGCTCCCCGTACGTGTCCCAGGCCACCATCGACTTCGTGGACACCCTCGAGGCCGCCGGGTTCACCATCGACAACCCGATGGCCCAGGGCACCTGCGCCTGCGGCCACTCGTTCCACTAGGCGCGGCTTCGCTTCCCGGACCAAGCATGCCTTGTCTCGTTGACGTGCTTGCGGGGCGCTGCTAGCGTTCGGTTCGCATCGGGAGAGTCCCGGCGGAACGCCGGGAACGGCAACCTGGGGCGGACACCCAAGGTGCCTCCCGCTGGAGCGGGGATGTGGCCTCGGCTGGTTCGACGGAATCGACGGCCGGATCGGGGCAACGAAATGTCCGGCTGGACCGAAGGTCCGCTCTCCCGATGAGCGGGCCTTTGCTTTTTGAGAAGAGGGAGTGCGATGGCGTACACGGTGACGGCGGTGGGGTCCTATCCTCGCCCGCCCCGGGAGGGCGGCGAGTTCCGGCTGCGCAAGACCCTCCAAGCCATGGACCGGGGCGAGGCCACGGCGGACGACGTTCGCGAGGCCCAGGACCGCCTGGTGTCGGAGATCCTGGCCGAGCAGGCCGGCGCGGGGGTCGAGCTGGCCACCGACGGCCAGGTCCGGTGGGACGACCCCCTGACCCGGCTGGCCGACGGGCTGGAGGGGTTCTCCGTGTCCGGTCTGCTTCGGTACTTCGACAACAACACGTACTTCCGCCAGCCCGTGGTGAAGGGGCCGGTGTCCCGGCCCCGCCCCATCCTGGTGGAGGAGTTCCGGTACGCGGCGGCGCACTGCCCGGTGCCGGTGAAGGCGGTCCTGTGCGGCCCCTACACGCTGGCCGCGCTCTCGCACGACGAGCACTACGGCGACGTGGGGGCGCTGGTGCGGGACCTGGCGGAGGCGCTGAACGCGGAGGCCAGGGACCTGGCCGCGGCCGGTGCGACCGTGATCCAGTTCGACGAGCCGGCGCTGGCGGCGGTCCCGGGCCAGCCGCCCGGCGATCTCGCGGTGCTGGCGGACGTAGCTGCGGGGCTGGTGGACGGCGTGCAGGCCACCACGCTGCTGGCCACGTACTTCGGGGACGTCACGGCCCACGGTCCGGCATTGTTCGACCTGCCGTTCGGCGGGTTCCACCTGGACTTCGTGTCCGGCCCGGCCAACGTGGAGGTCGTGCACGAGTTCCCCGGCGACCGGGTCCTGGAAGCGGGGGTCGTCGACGCTCGGAACACCAAGCTCGAGTCGGAGGAAGGATTGGCCGGGATGGTCGCCGAGCTGGCCGAGGCGGTCGATCCGGACCGCCTGTGGATCGCGCCGTCGTGCGGCCTGGAGTACCTCCCGCGAGAGGCGGCCGAACGCAAGCTCAGGAGGCTGGCTGAAGTGAAAGCGAGGCTGACATGACGGAGGGGCTGTGGACGACGCAGGTGGGGAGCCTTCCCAAGCCCGACCACATCCTGGCGGCGCGGTCCGACTTCGCCCGGGGGCGGATCTCCAGGGACGAGCTGACCCGCCTGGAGCGGGAGGCGACCGCCGACTGGGTCAGGTTCCAGGACGAGATCGGCATGGACGTGGTGGTCGACGGCGAGCAGTACCGCGGCGACATGGTGGCCTTCTTCGCCGAGGAGCTGCCGGGGTTCACCCAGGGCGGCCTGGTCCGCTCCTACGGGAACCGCTACTACCGCAAGCCCATCGCCACCGGTGAGATCGTGCGCGACCACCCCATCACGCTGGACTGGTGGCGCTTCGCCCAGTCGCTGACCGACCGGCCGGTGAAGGGCATGCTGACCGGCCCGTACACCATCTGCGACTGGTCGTTCAACGAATCCTACGAGACCCGCGAGGACCTGGTCATGGCCCTGGCCGAGGTGATCCACCAGGAGGCGCTGGACCTCCAGGCCGCGGGGGCGAAGTACATCCAGGTCGACGAGCCCGCCGTGTCGACCCGGATGGACGAGCTGGACCTGGCCATCAAGGCGCTGGGCATGGTGACGGAGGGACTGGAGGTCCACACCATCACGCACATCTGCTATGGCGACTTCCACAACGCCTATCCGAAGATGCTGGAGCTTCCCGTGGACCAGCTCGACCTGGAGATGGCGAACTCGAACTACGACTTGCTGGAGTCGTTCCGCGAGTACCCGTTCACGAAGTCCATCGGGCTCGGGGTCGTGGATTCCCACTCGCACCGCATCGAGTCGGTGGACGAGGTCGCGGCGGGGATCCGCCGTTCCCTCGAGATCATCCCGCCCGAGCGCACGTTCGTGGATCCCGACTGCGGGCTGAAGACCCGCACGGTGGAGGAAGCGAAGGCCAAGCTCCGGGTCATCGTGGAGGCCACCCACCGGGTCAGGGCGGAGCTGTAGGTGGGCGAGCTCGCCCGATCCGGCAGCAGGAGGGAGGCCGTCAAGCGGGACCGGGAGCTGACGAACGCGAGCTTCGAGGAAGCGCGGGATATCGTCGCGAAGCTCTGATCCGACACCGCCCTCATCGAGACTCTGGATGTCCTGGGGAGACCGCATGCCTACTGAAATCTCGCCCGAGGAGGAGGAAGCACTCCGGCGATCCTGCAAGCGCTTCGTGAACTGGCACGGGTTCCGAAGCGCGGCCGACTATCTGGTCGAGATCCCCTCCGAAACCGCCACGGACAGATACGGCCGAGGCGGCGCAGTCGACGAGCTCGAAGGCGAGGTGGCCTCGATGCTCGGCAAGCCGGCGGCCGTGTTCATGCCAAGCGGGACCATGGCGCAGCAGATCGCCTTGCGGGTCCACGCGGACAGGCGAAGCCGGCGCACTGTGGTCTTCCACCCCTTCTGCCACCTCGACCACCACGAGGAGCGGGGCTATGAACGGCTCCACGGGCTGCACGGCCGCCCGGTCGGCGAGCTCCAGCGCCTGCTCACCCTGGAGGACCTGGAAGGTGTGGCAGAGGCCCCGGCGGCCCTGCTACTCGAGTTGCCCCAGCGCGAGATCGGGGGCCAGCTGCCATCCTGGGAGGACCTCGTGTCGCAGGTCGAGTGGGCCCGAGCCCGCGGCGCTGCGGTGCACATGGACGGGGCCCGGCTGTGGGGGTGCGAGCCCTTCTACGGCCGCCCCCTGGCCAAGATCTGTGAGCTGTTCGACACCGTCTACGTCTCGTTCTACAAGCAGCTGGGCGGATTGTCGGGGGCCTGTCTGGCCGGAGCGGAGGACCTGGTGGCGGAAGTCAGGGAGTGGCGGATCCGCCACGGCGGAAGGCTGTTTGCCCTATGGCCGTACGCAGCGTCGGCGCTGACCGGCCTCCGGACCCGGTTCCCGCGCATGTCCGCCTACCGAGAGCGGGCGCTCGAGATCGCGGGAGCGCTGCGAGATGTTTCTGGAGTGGACGTGGTTCCCGACCCCCCGCACACCGCCATGATGCACCTCGTGCTTCACCGGGAGGCGGGCCCACTTCGAGAAGCTGCCCTGCGGCTGGCCCGCGAGGAGGGCGTATGGACCTGGCCTCGGCCCCAGTCCTCCGGCACACCGGGCGCCCCGCGCGTGGAGCTGGAGGTCGGGGATGCCACGCTCGAGTTCACGCTCGAAGAGTTCCGCACCGTGATCGAGAGGCTGCTTCGGGACTGAGAGGACGGCTCCCAGGCGTCATCAAGGACCAGGGGTTCATCGGGTTTGCCGGCTCCAGCCTCCCCTCAATCTCTCCCGCATCGACTCGTCCTCTTCGAGGGCGGGCGGGGTTCGAGGCTGCACCGCGGGCCCCGGGGACACCGTGGTGCACTGCGAGGGGTAGGGGAGCCATCCGGCCCCGACGCGCCGATCCGGGCCCATTAACAGGATGGCCCGGTCAGTGCGGATCGACCGAGGGCCGATCGCGTCGTCCGGCCGAGGGACAGCTCGAACACGAGCTCCTCGCCGTCCTCCCGGTCCCATTGCCGGCCGACTTTCACGAACCCCAGGCTCTCGACGAGCCGCAGGGAGGGCTTGTTCCATGGCCCTATCGAAGCCCGGAACCGGGTGATGCCGTGCTCGCGCTGGGCCCACGAGAGCAGTCCTTCCGCGGTCTCCCGGGCGTAGCCTTGGCGGCGGTGCTCGGGGACCACCTGGTACCCGATCTCGGCCCATCCCTCCGGCCCGGGGGGCCCGTGGAACCCGGCGTTCCCGACGATGGCCCGGGCCGGCTCTCGAAACATCATCAAGCGGGTCAGCCAGGGCCCCGCGGATGGGTCCGCCGCCAGCTGTCCCAACCGGACCTTGAGCCAGCGCCACTCGACCTCCCGCCACGTGTCCGGGACCGGCGCGCCGGCCTCGGCTCCGGCTGCCTCCCAGCGGCCCGCCGTCATGGCCCGCATGAACGCGGGCGTCATCAGGACGAGGTCGAGGCGGGGGGTTCGGATGAGGTCCTTCACGGACGCCGGGTCGTCGGGCCCACCGCGGAGGGCCGGACCCGGTCCGGCGTCGTCACTCGCCCGTCCCGGTAGGCCTTGGCCACCAGGGTGACGAACTGATACACCGCGTCCTCCCGGGGGGACAGCGGGCCGGGGCCGTAGGCCCGGGAGGACACGCCCCGGTGAACCGATTCGCAAGCCGCCCAGTCCTCTCGATTGGTGATGTCCCAGAACTCGACGGCGTAGGCGGGGTCGAATCCCTTGCGCCCCAAGGCTTCCGGAGGGAACAGCCACTCGCACTCGATCCGGGTCCGGTCGGGCGCCACCGGCACCAGCCGGTGGGTGAGCACGTAGTCCGGGTGAAGGCTGACCAGCAGGTTCGGAAACAGCTGCGCGTACAGGACCCTTCGACGCTGCCGCTCGTCGAGCCCCGGGAGCATCGCCCCCTGGCTCTCCCCCGTGAGGGACATGGTCTCCGCGTGTTCCACAAGCTCCATCCACCCGCCCACCCAGGCCCCGTCGGGCTCCAGGTTGTCCCCGCTGTCGGGGGGCGACACCCGGCACAGCTCGGGATGGATGCTGGAGCAGTGGTAGCACTCGTGGAAGTTCTCGCTCACGATCTTCCAGTTCGCGGCAACCTCGTAGTCCTCCCGCGCCGCCACCACCAGGCGTTCGGGCCCGTACGGCGCCACCAGGGCACCGAGGCCGCCGACGTGGTCCTCGAAGGGCGGCGCGTCCCCCGACGCGTTCGCGAACACCCAGCCCTGCCACTCCGCCACCGCCAGCGGGGACAGGGCCTCGGCGGGCGTGTCGGGGAACCCGGCGGCTCCCCGGAGGGTCCCGTCGAGGCTGTACACCCAGGCGTGATACGGGCACCGGATGACGCTGTGGCGTCGGTCCTGGCCCGGTTCGACCAGCTCGTGGCCCCGGTGGCGGCACACGTTGAAGAACCCGCGGAGCGTCCCCGCGCCGTCGCGGACCACCAGCACGGTCTCCGTCCCCACCGGGACGGCCCGTTGGGCGCCGGGCTCCGCCAGCTCGGCCGACCGGCCCACGCAGAACCACGATCCCTCGAAGAGCGTCTCCCGCTCCCACTCGAACACGCGGGGTGACGTGTAGGCCTCGGCCGGAAGAGTCCGGCTCTGGCCGAAGGGCGCCAGGGCGCGTTCCAGGGCACCGGGATCGACTGGGGCGGCCACGTCGTACATGCGTGCAGCCTAACGAAGTCCTATCCGAAGTCCGGCCCCAGCGGCACCAATTCCTCGATCTCGGCAAGAGTCGCCCCGTCGAGCTCCACGTCCCCGGCGCCCGCGTTGTCCTTCACGTGCTGGGCGTTCCGGCTGCCGGCGATGGCGGACGTCACGCCGGGCTGGTGCCACACCCACGCAAGGGCCAGCTGCGCCAGGGTCACCCCCAGCCGCTCCGCGATGGGCCGAAGGCCGTCCACCACGGCCAGGCTGCGCTCGATCTTGCCCGGCGCGAACAGCTGGTCGTACAGGCCGCTCTCCCCGTTCCCGCTCCGCCAGTCCCGAGGATGGAACGTGGTCTCGGTGGTGATGGCGCCGGTCAGCAGGCCGAACGCCAGCGGCCCGTAGGCGACGACGCCGATGCCCCGATCGCCGCACCACCGGACGAGCTCCCGGTTCTCCAGGTGCAGCATCGAGAAGTTGGGCTGGAGCGTGTCCACGTGGCGAACGGCCAGGCAGCGTTCGACGGCCTCCCGGCCGTAGTTCGACATCCCGATGAACCGGACCAGGCCCTCCTCCACCAGGGCGGCCATCCCCGCCCAGGTCTCCTCGACGGGGACGCCGGTGCCGTCGGGCCAGTGCAGCTGGTACAGGTCGATCCAGTCGGTGCCCAGACGCTTCAGGCTGGCCTGGCAGGCGTCCCGGACCTCCTCGGGCCGAAATCCGGTGCCGCTCGGCTTGGGGGCAACCTTCGTGGCGATGAAGATCTCGTCACGGCGATCCGCCGTGGCCCTGCCCACCAGTTCCTCGGACGTGCCGCGCCCGTACACCTCCGCGGTGTCGATCCAGGTTATGCCGGCATCGAAGCCCGTCCGCATCGCGGCGATGACGTCCTCCTCCTCCGGGTTCGGCCCCCACATGTCGCCGCCCGCCTCCCACGCCCCGAAGCCGATCACCGAGATCTCCGGTCCCTGCGAGCCGAGCCTGTGCATCTTCATGGGAGTCCTCCTGTCGCTGCTGCTGGGCGGGCCTGCGCCGATCCGGAGCGGCCTCGGTGGTGCGGCCTCCGGAAGCGATACCATCGTTACAGATCAAGACCCTGCCAGCCGAAC
>Ga0307278_10001897_pt1 | contig 10340 bp, 8 predicted proteins | sample ER_DNA_117_FD_194482 | JGI IMG/M metagenome (GOLD analysis project Ga0307278, IMG submission 194482) | Bulk soil microbial communities from the East River watershed near Crested Butte, Colorado, United States - ER_DNA_117 | ecosystem: Environmental > Terrestrial > Soil > Floodplain | place: USA...
GCGTCCTTGTCGGTGCGGGTCGACCTTCGTTTTTCCGCTCGTCGCCAAGTGGATCCCCGATTACTCCAAGAGCCACGGCGTCACGATCACCTACGGGCCGATCGGCAGCGGCGGAGGCATCCAGCAGATCACGAACCGCACCGTCGACTTCGGCGCGAGCGACGCACCTCTGTCCCCCGATCAGCAGCGAGCCTGCAAGGGCTGCGTGCAGATTCCCTGGGCGCTGGCCGGCACGTCGATCCCCTACAACGTTCCGGGTGCACCGCAGCACTTGAGGCTGAGCGGCGCAGTCCTCGCCGACATCTTCCTGGGCAAGGTCAAGTCATGGGACGACCCTGCGATTGCGCAGCTGAATCCGGGAGTCAAGCTCCCGCAGCTCGACGTGACGCCCATCTATCGCACCGACTCGAGCGGCACCACCTACAACTTCACCGACTACCTGTCCCAGGTGAGCCCCGAGTGGAAGAGCAAGGTCGGAACCGGGACGTCGGTGAACTTCTCGGCCGGCACGGGCGGCAAAGGCAGCTCGGGCGTCGCCGCGGCGCTGTCACGGGCGAAGGGCGGAATCACATACATCGACGCGGCTTACTCGATCGAGAACGGGTTCGCGTTCGCGGCGCTGCAGAACAAGGCCGGCAAGTTCGTCCTCCCGGACCGCCAGGCCGTCGCAGCGGCGGCGGCGACGATCACGACGATTCCAGCCGACAATGCCGTCTCGATCGTCGATCCCCCCGCCTCTGCGCCGACGGCCTATCCGCTCGCGACCTTCACGTACGCCATCGTCCCGGAGAAATCGGCCAAGGCGGACCTGCTGAAACCGTTCCTGCTCTACGCGATCGGCCCGGGCCAGCAGTTCGCCGCGGGCCTCGAGTTCGCCAGGCTGCCCGCAGCGATCCTCGCCGCCGACCGGAAGACGATCGCGCGGATCACGAAGGGTTGAGCGACGCGACCGTCCGGCGGCCGTTCTCCTCATAGATCACGTCGACCGTCTCGTGCTTGCGGTAGGTGCCCGCGACTCCGAGCAGCATCGAGAGCCAGCGGATCGGGCCGAGCCGGCCCTCCTGGGCCAGGAGGCGCCGGAAGACGAGCTGGTCGCCGAGCCGGTCGAAGTCCTGACCCGGCTCCTGGCGGACGCCGTTCACGTACACCTCGTAACGATCTCCGACGGCTGCCGGTAGGTGGACGCGCGAGCCGGCCATGCGTCGTAGGATGCCACGGCCGGTGAGGCGCAAGACCCTTGTCCTCGTACTTGCTCTCGGCGCCGCGCTGGCGTTCGTTGCCGTCGCCTACGCGGGCAACGGCGGGTTCGCGCCGGAGACACCGCACTCGCCGAACGCCCAGCGCATCAACGACTCCTACAAGTGGATCGCGATCTTCACGGCGGCGATCTTCGTCGTGGTCGAGGGCGCGCTGATCTGGTTCATCATCCGCTACCGCCGGCGCGGCCGCCCGCGCACAGCCGAGGGCCCGCAGATCCACGCGCACACGCGGCTGGAGCTGATCTGGACCGTGATTCCCGTGTTGATCCTCGCGGCGATCCTCGGGTTCGTCTTCTATGAGCTACCTGGGATCCAGGACGTCCCAACAGCGCGGGCGCAAGGCGGGCCGTTGCGAATCCGCGTCGACGCGCACCAGTTCTACTGGCAGTTCACCTATCCGAACAACGCCATCTCGATCGACGAGCTACACGTGCCGGTGCACCGTGTCGTCCAGGTCGACATCTACTCGCAGGACGTCGACCACAGCTGGTGGATTCCTGAGCTCGGCGGCAAGTTCGACGCGATTCCGGGACAGCACACGCAGACGTGGTTCAAAGCAGACGAGGTCGGCACCTACCGAGGCAGATGCGGCGAGTTCTGCGGTGTCTTCCATGCGGAGATGGCGGCACGCGTCCGCGTCGAGCGGCCGAGCGACTACGCCTCGTGGCTTTCGACCCGAGCAGCAACAGAGCTCGGTCGCTCCGAGTGGGAGGGATCCTGCGCGAAGTGTCACGGCCTGCAGGGCCAGGGCGGCTACGGGCCGGCAATCGCCAACAGCGCACTGCTGATCCAGCCCGTGGGCTTGCGGCAACTGCTGCTGAACGGCCAGAACCGCATCGCGCCGATCTCCAGCTACATGCCGCCGGTCGGGCGTGGCTGGAACAACCGGCAGTTCGCAGCGCTGTCGCTGTACCTGAGGCGCAACATCTACAAGGCGGCGCCGAATGGCGGCTAGAGCCGAGGTCTATCGCGCCGACTGGAGGCGCGGACGTTTCGCCTCGTGGATCACGACCGTCGACCACAAGCGCATCGGCCTGCTCTACATCGGCACGTCGCTGGTGTTCTTCGCCGCGGGAGGGATCCTCGCACTGCTCATGCGTTCACAGCTCGCGCAGGCGAACGAGCACTTCATCACGCGCAACACGTACAACGAGCTCTTCACGATCCACGGCACGACGATGATCTTCCTGTTCATCGTCCCGTTCTGGGCCGGGCTCGCCAACTTCCTCGTGCCCTTGATGATCGGGGCGCGGGACATGGCGTTCCCGCGGCTGAACGCGCTCTCGTACTGGCTCTTTCTCTTCGGCGGCATCACGATGTTCCTCAGCTTCTTTGCGTCGGGCGGCGCCGCCAAGTCCGGGTGGTACGGCTACCCGCCGCTGTCCGAGAACTTCTTCTCCCCGGGGAACGGCCAGGACCTCTGGATCCTCTCGCTGCATCTCGTCGCGCTCTCGTCGATCGTCGGTGCGATCAACTTCATCTGCACGATCCACAACATGCGCGCGGCGGGCATGAGCTGGATGCGCATCCCGCTGTTCGTCTGGACGATCGAGATCTACTCGATCCTGATCGTGATCGTGATGCCCGTGATCGGGGTCGGGCTGACGTTCCTGCTGCTCGACCGCCAGGTCGGGACCCACTTCTTCCTACCCGACCAGGGCGGCAACGCCCTTCTCTACCAGCACCTGTTCTGGTTCTTCGGCCACCCCGAGGTGTACATCATCATCCTGCCCGCGATGGGCGTGATCTCCGAGGTCATCCCCGTCTTCTCGCGCAAGCCGATCTTCGGCTACAAGGCGATCGCCTTTTCCACGGTGGCGATCGGCTTCTACTCGATGCTCGTGTGGGCGCACCACATGTTCAGCGTCGGACTGCCGAGCTTCCTCAACGTCTTCTTCATGCTCTCGTCGATGGTGATCGCCGTGCCGACCGGCGTGAAGATCTTCAACTGGATCGCGACCACCTGGCGCGGCAATCTGATCTTCGACACGGCGATGCTCTGGGCGCTGGGCTTCATCGCCGTCTTCACGATCGGCGGCCTCTCCGGAATCTTCCTGGCCGCGTTCCCCGTCGACTGGCAGGTAACCGACACGTACTACGTCGTCGCGCACATGCACTACGTGATGTTCGGCGGCGGCGTGTTCGGCGTGTTCGCCGCTCTCTTCTACTGGTGGCCGAAGCTGTTCGGACGGTTGCTGGACGAAGGCCTGGGGAAGGCGCAGTTCTGGCTCGTGTTCATCGGCTTCAACCTGACCTTTTTCCCGCAGCACATGCTCGGGCTGATGGGGATGCCGCGCCGGAACTTCACGTATGACGAGCACGGCTTGCTGCAGGCGTACAACCTTCTCTCTACCATCGGCTCGGGCGTGATGGCTATCGGGTTCCTGCTGTTCGTCGTCAACGTTGTGAAGACCCACCGCTCGGGCGTGCGGGCGACGAACGATCCCTGGCAGGCGGACACGCTCGAGTGGTACGCGACCTCACCGCCGCCGCCCTGGAACTTCGACCGGGTGCCGTACGTGACCAGTGCGCGGCCGCTGCGGGATCTCCGCCGGAGGCTCGCCGGTGCCTCCTAGACGGAGCCAAGGTGATGTGTTGAGAGACCCCGTTAGGACGGCCGTACGGGCGGAGCCCGCACGGCCTCTTGGCGGCGCCTCCGAGTCGGCGCCTCCGCCCGGGGCTTGGCTGAGACTGACGGCGCTGTTTGCGTCGGGCGCCGTGCTGCTCGCGGTCGTCAGCGGCGCGGCCTCGCTCGGCGCGGCCCACAGAGTGCTCGCCGCGCTCGCGCTGCCGCCGCTGGTGGCGCTCGTCGCCGCCGCACGGCTCGCACACCCGCGGCTCCTCACTCCGGCTGTGAGCGCGCTCGTCCTGTTCGGGATCGCCGCGCTCGTGACCGCACCGGGAGTCCATCTGGCGCTGTCCGCCGTGGCGTTCGCGGCGGCACTCGTTGCGACCGCGGCGACGTACCGCGGCGACGACCCCGTGCCTCGCGGAGCCTGGCGCGACTACGTGACGCTGACGAAACCGCGGATCATGTCGCTCCTCCTCGTCACCGGGCTCGGCGCCATGTTCGTCGCTGCGAACGGCGCACCGTCCGCATGGCTCGCTGTCGTGACGATCTCAGGCCTTGCACTCGCGTGCGGCGGCGCGTCCGCGCTGAACCACGTGCTCGACCGCGACATCGACAAGCTGATGGGGAAGCGCACGCGCGCACGCCCGGTTGCGGCAGCGCGGATCCCTCCGGCACGAGCGCTCGAGTTCGGGCTGACGCTGTCCGCGTTCTCGTTCGTGCTGCTCGCATCGCTGGTCAACGTCCTCACCGCCGTCCTCGCGCTCGTAGGCAACCTCTTCTACGTGCTCGTGTACACCCGCTGGCTCAAGCGGAGCACGCCCCAGAACATCGTCATCGGCGGCGCTGCGGGTGCCGTGCCGCCGCTCGTCGGCTGGGCTGCGGTGACGGGGAACCTGACGCTGCCCGCGTTGTGGCTGTTCCTGATCGTCTTCTTCTGGACGCCGCCCCACTTCTGGGCCCTCGCGCTCCTCATCCGCCGCGACTACGAGGCGGCGCGGATTCCCATGCTGCCCGTCGTGCGCGGCGTGCGGGAAACGACTCGGCAGATCGTCCTGTACGCGATCGTGCTCGTCGGCATCACTGCTGTGCCCTTCGTCTGGGGCCCGCTCGGGCTCGTCTACCTCGTGGCTGCGCTTGCGCTGGGCGGCACTTTCGTCTGGCTCGCGCTGCGGCTGAGGCGTGACACGACGCCGCGCCGCGCGGCCTTCCTCTTCCACTACTCGCTGCTCTACCTCGCGCTGCTGTTCGTAGCGATGGCCCTCGACCCCCTGCTCGGATGACGGAACACGCGCCGGAGCCGATCCCACCGCGGACGACGACCGAGCCGGTCGAGCCAACCCCCGAGCTGGCCCGCAAGAACGTCACGCTGGGGCTCGCGCTGCTCGGAATCTCGGTGTTGATCGCCGTCGGGGCGGTCGTGGTCTCGCTGATCTACCTCCAGTTCGACTAGGCGCCGGCTCGCCGGCGCCGCATAGAGGCTGCGCGGGCTTCGCCCGTGCAGCCGTCCAACGCGCCGACCACCGGTTGAAGGCCAAAGTTCGCACCAGACCCAGCCTCGCCGCTAAAGGAACGCTCTTTGGAGGCCGATCTGGCCTCTGATGAGACGACCACGTCTTGGTTCGACCCTGGCTGCGCTGGCACTGCTGCTGCTTGCCGGCTGCCTCTGCGTGTCCGTTCCGCGCGCCTCGGCGATCGATCCGTTTCCCTTCACCGGGATCCAGACCCTCTCGAGCCAGCACTTCATGGTGCACTACAACCGCAACGATCAGGACAGCACCTGCGGCGACGCCATCACACAGGAGCAGGCAGGCGAGATCCTCGGGATGTTCGAGCGCGCGTACTCGCTGTACGCGAGCTGGGGCTACCCCGCACCGGTGGACGACGGCGACGCGCTCGTCGACGTGTCCGTGGACGACTTCGCCGCGGGGTGCGTCAGCTATGGAGGTATCGCCGTGCCGAGCCCGCTCGACCGCTGGGACGCGTTGATCACCGACATCGCCCCGCCGGGTGCAGGTGACGTCCACCTCGACTCCGACACGGCGTTCTCGTACCGGATCATTGCGCACGAACTCTTCCACCTCGTCGAGAACGCGATGGCGCCGACGGCAGACCCATGGCTGCAGGAAGGCTCGGCCGAATGGGCTGCAGTGCGCGCGACGGTCGCAGACGGCGGCACCGTCGACAGCGCGGGCGGCACGCTCGACTGCGTCGGCTCGGAATGTGGCGACACCGAGGCGGAGAAGAACGGCTATCCCGGCTGGATGCTGTTCGAGTACCTCACGGAGCGCTACCAGTCGGACGCCAAGATCAAGGCGGTGTGGGATCAGGCCGCCGCGAACCCCGGCGTACCCGCGACAACGGATCTCGCCGCGGTTCTCGACGTCTCGCTCGCGACCTTCTACAACGACTTCGCCAACGCACGCCTGACCGGCAACTTCACCTTTGCTCCACTGAAGGGAGCGCTACCACTGCCGGCCGCTGCAATCGTTGTCGGCGACTCGACCGCATCGATCCCGACCGGCAACGTGTCCGTCAACCATCTCGCCGCCCGCTACCTCGCGCTGAAGCACGGCGTCGAGGACGGACCGTGCTTCGAGGCGTCGCTGACGATCAACGTCGCGATTCCGGCCGGGGTCGAGTCGCGACCGGCCTACTACTCCAGCACAGTGGGCGCAAGCGCTCAGGCGCTCGCTGTATCCGGCTCGAATGCCTCCATCACGGTCCCGTGGAACACATGCGCGGCCAGTCCCGACGCCAGTCTCTCGCTGCCGAACGACACGCTCAACCTCGACGGGCGCGAGTTCGTGATCACCGGTTCGGTGTCGGTCGATCTGAGCAAGCCGGCAACGGCCTCGACGCCGCCCCCGGGCGCCCACGTGATCGGCACGGTCGTCGCCGCACCGACGACTGACCCTGCGCCGACGCTGAAGATCTACGCACCTGAGGTGCTTCGCGTCTCGACCAAGACGCGACTGCTGCGCTTCGTCGTCTTCTCGAGCGGCGCGGGCAAGCTCGGGGCCATTCTCGGCTCGACGAGCCTTGGCTCGGCATCCCTGCGCAGCGGCAACAACGACATCCGCTTCGTCCTGCCGACGCAACTCTTCAAGTCGCTGCGTGCGAAGAGCGCGGCGAATGTCCTGGCGCTGACGAGCCAGTCGCCGACCGGCGCAAAGGGCGCGACGTTCACGCGTCACGTCGTCGTGCAAGCGCCGCCGAAGCCCAAGAAGAAGAAGCCGGCGAAGAAGCACTAGAGTCGCCGCGTGGCGACGGCTGACGGAATCTTTCTCGCACAACCCGCTACGCCGCCCGACGGAGTCCCGCTTGCCGTCAAGGATCTGTTCGACACCGCGGGGCTGACCACGACATACGGCTCGGCGATCTTCGTCGACCATGTTCCTTCGACGTCGGCCGTCGCGGTGCAGCGCCTCGAAGGCGCGGGCTACGCCAACGTCGGCAAGACGAATCTGCACGAGTTCGCATACGGCATCACGTCGGAGAACCCGCACTTCGGCACCGTTCCGAATCCGCTCGCGCCCGGGCGGATCGCAGGCGGCTCGAGCGGTGGGTCGGCCGCTGCGTTAGCCGCGGGGCTCGCCGACGCCGCACTCGGAACGGATTCCGGCGGCTCGATCCGGATTCCCTCGGCCTGCTGCGGCGTCGTCGGCTTCAAGCCGACATACGGCCTCGTCCCGATGGACGGCTGTTTTCCGCTCGCGCCGAGCTTCGATCACGCCGGCCCGATGGCACGCACGGTCACCGGGTGCAGCGAACAGCTCGAGATCCTTGCTCCCGGCTTCCAGCGAGCAAAGCTCGCTTCGCTCGGGGACGTCGCCGTGGGCGTCGCGTGGCTCGACTCGGCCGAGCCTCTCGTCGCCGCGCGCGTGCGTGAGGCCGTTGAGCTCTTTCCGCGCCGCCGTGAGCTCGACTGGCCGCGGCCGCGCATCGATGCGCTGTTCATGCACGAGGTCGCGGACGTCCACCGCGAGCTCTACGCCGAGCATGCGGAGCTCTACGGGGAGGATCTCGCCGCGAAGATCGAGCGCTGCCTCGCCGTCTCGGACGCCGAGGCGTCGTTGGCGGCGCGGGCACGCGACGAGTACCGCGAACAGTGCGCGGCGGCCTTCGCAGGGCTCGACCTGATCCTGACGCCGACCCTCGTCTGCGTCGCGCCGCCCACGGGAGTCGGCGACCTCGCTCTTCGCGCGGCGCTGATCCAAAACACGCTGCCGTTCAACACCCTCGGCTGGCCGGCGCTGGCGCTGCCGTGCGGGCCCGCAGAGGAGGGGTTGCCGGCCTCGATCCAGCTCGTCGGCCCGCCGGGTGCCGACGCTCTCGTGCTCGCGGCCGGAGAACGGCTTGCGACAGCGCTTTCCGCGACGTAGGCGTCCCTCATTCGAGGGACAGCAGCGCGCGCCAGCCTGCCGACAACCATGAGGAACCATGCGTGTCCTCACTCTTGCGGCCGTCTCTCTCAGCCTGCTCGCGCTCGCATCCGCGGCCGAGGCGGCGACGCCTGTCCGTGGCGCAGCGCCGGCGCACCTGCACGGCTTTCTTCTGCGCGCCGACGAGCCGGTCGACAACTCGTTCCCACGCACGCCTTCGTTCGCGTGGAATCCCGTGCCCGCCGCTGTGCGGTACCAGTTCCAGCTCTCGACGAGCTCGGCGTTCCGCGAGAGCGGGCTCATCTACAGCGCAACGAACTTGACGACGCCGGTTGCGGCACCGACCCTGACGCTCCCGTGGATCACGGGCAACCCGCACGCGCTGTTCGCTCGAGTTCGCGCCATCAAGCGCTCCTCGACGACACCGTGGAGCAAGGCATTCGGCTTCGACATGGAGCCTTCGGCTGCGCCGAAGCCCCTCCCGAGTGAGCCGGGTCTCCTACGCTGGACTCCGATCGAGGGCGCAGACATGTACCAGATCTGGTTCGTCGACATCAACAACCCGACCGCGAAGATGGAGATGTCTCTGACGAACGTCCTCGACGAGCGCGAGTTCTATACGTTCCACCGCGCCGCGAGCTGGACGGGGACGATCCGCTGGCGGATCCGCGCCCTCCGGATGGACAACGACCCGGAGACGCGGCAGAACCATCTTCCGGCCGTGGGGTACGGCCCATGGAGCCCGGTCTACAGCTCGACGAATCCCGCCTATGCCACCGGGCCGATCACGCTGGGACACACCGTCTCGGATGTGATCGCCGCCGGCGACGCGTCTTCGCCCGCCCACCGCTTGATGCCCGCCTTCACGTTCAGCGGCGATACGGCGCTCGACGGCACGAAGGCAGAGCTCTTCCGCATCTACGTGTTCACGGATCGTCAATGCCTGAATCGCGTCTACACAAGCGCGATCATCGGCGGCCCCGCGTACGCGCCTCGACCCTACGGGCCGCTCGCCCTTCCGTCGAATCCCGCTGCGCTGCCGGCCGCGCGCGCGAACTACCTCCGCGACGGCAGCGAGCCGGACAGCTTTTCCTTCGACGGTATGCCGATCAAGACGACGGAGTCGGAGCCCGCGGCGACGCCGACCACGGCTGTGCCGGCCGACTCGGACTCGACGTCCACGATTTCGGCGCCGGCCGGCCCGTCACAGCTGAAGTTCAGCGGCCAGCTCGGTGCGCCCGTCGATCTCTGGGACACGGAGTGGCCGAGCGGCGGCTACTACTGGACGGTTATCCCCGTCGCAGCGGTGTCCCCCGGCGCGCTCACGACCGGCAGCGCAAGCGTGAGCGCGGTCGGCGCAACCTCGACGACTGCGATCAACGGCGCCGGATTCTCGACCGGCGACACGGTGCTGATCGGTAACGCCTCGAACCAGGAGACTGCGACGATCGTCACCGTCTCGGGCTCCAACCTGAGCTTTGCCTCCCCGCTGAAGTTCGCCCACGGTGCCGGCGAGCCGATCGTGCGCACCGGCGGCAACTTCCAGTACGAGGATCTCGAGCTCCCACAGGACGTCTGCGCCGCGCCGTTCAACCGCGTCGCGCGCTTCGGCAAGGACAGCGAACCGTCGCTGACCGCCGCGGGCGAGCTGTTCGCATCCGGACTCTCTCCAAGCGGCCGCCTCACTGCGGGTAGGAGCACGCAGGCCTTCTACGGCTACCCGCTCGTTGCGTGGACTCCAGCGCTCGGCGCTTCCGCGTACGAAGTGCAATGGAGCAAGACGCGCTATCCGTTCAAGCCTCAGCCGAACCCGCAGAACCAGGGCGCATTGGGGACGATGACGATCGGCACGGCGGTCGTGCTGCCTCTTCCGGCAGGCACGTGGTACTACCGCGTGCGCGGCTTCAACATCAACCTCCCGACTGGCGCCCAGCAAATGTCTTGGTCTGACCCGGCGAAGATCGTTGTCGCAAAGCCGAAGTTCCGCGTGGTCGGCCCGAAGTAAGCACCACGTTCGACCATCCCGACGATAAAGGCCGGAGGCTAAGCCAGGCGAAGCCGGCTTAGCCGCAGGCGAACTCATGCGCGCGCCGATGCCGAAGGCACCGGCACGCGGACGGTTGACGA
>Ga0307278_10001898_pt1 | contig 10339 bp, 11 predicted proteins | sample ER_DNA_117_FD_194482 | JGI IMG/M metagenome (GOLD analysis project Ga0307278, IMG submission 194482) | Bulk soil microbial communities from the East River watershed near Crested Butte, Colorado, United States - ER_DNA_117 | ecosystem: Environmental > Terrestrial > Soil > Floodplain | place...
CGCCGACTCGGCCGCCCGGCTGCTCGTCCGGCACCTGCTCTTCGATCTCGACTACCACCGCGTGCAGCTCGAGTGCTACGGCTTCAACGAGCGCGCGATCCGTCATACGGAGCGTGTGGGCTTCGTGCGCGAGGGAGTGAAGCGAAAGGCGTACTGGCGACACGGCGAGTGGGTCGACGGCGTCCTCTTCGGGCTGGTTCCCGAGGATCTGAAGTAGGGCCAGCCGCACCGCAAGACGCGGGCTGGCTCGGTGGCTCCGGGGTGGGCCGGACGCGACCATGTGCACATGAACCTCGCACTCGCATATGAGGCTCCAGGAGCCCTCTGGCACGACCCGGCGCCCCACTTCAACGCCTTCCTGCTCAACGTCGATTTCGCATCGGCGGCAGGAGAGGAGTGGTCGGCGATCGGCGGCGGCGATTCGCTCCCCGAGGCGATCGCGGCTGCGCGCGACGCGCTGCCCGCCGGGCTCGAATGGGAGCTGGTCCGCTGGAACCACCTCTACGGCGATTAAGAGCCCGTCTCAAAATGAGGACCTGAGCCGCCGGGCCGCGCTAGATCGGCGCAACGCATCCGCGTTCAGAATGACGGGTCGCGCCCGTATCTCATTCGATACGAGCGCTCCCTGCGTCCGCGCCTCGCACCGCCTATCGCACCCCGGCGACGAGGCCCCATCCTGAAACGAGCTCTCACTCCGTTTACGCTGCCGGCGTGGAGCTGATCCACACCTGCTACCGGATCACGGATCCGGAACGGTCGGTCGCTTTCTACGAGGCGCTCGGCTTCGAGAAACGCCGCGAGCTGCCGATCCGCGACGAGGCCGTCAACTACTTCCTCGGGATTCCGGGTCACGAGCAGCCCGAGCTCGAGCTCACGTACAACTTCGGCGTCGACTCATACGAGCTCGGGACCGGGTACGGCCACATCGCAGTCACTGTCGACGACATGGAGGAGGCGCTGTCGGCCCTGGCGGCGAAGGGCATCGAGTCGGAGAGACCGCCGTACAGCGTGCGCGAGGGCGGCTCGCTGATCGCCTTCGTCCGTGACCCAGACGGAAACCGCCCAATCGCAAACTGAGCGCACGTCGGCGCCGCTTAGACGAGGAGGCCCGTGACGATGGCCAGCGTCCAGCAAACGCGGCCGCGTGTGCTCAGGCAGTTTCTTCTGCTGCCGCGAGGACCTCTTCGACGACTGCTCGGATGTCGTCGTCGGTCGTGCGGTGGTTAGTGATGCAAGCCCGCAGGCCGGCTGCCCCGCGGATGCTCGCGTTCGAAAGCCACACCCGTCCGTGCGCATTCACCCTCTGCAGAATCGCTGAGTTGCGGGCGTCCAGCGCCTCGGCGTCTCCGTCTGCCCAGCGGAAACAGACGGCACTCAACTGGACTGGAGCGAGCAGCTCGAGCGAGGGCTCGGCCTCGATCAGGTCGGCGAGCATTCTTGCCTGTCTCAGGTTCTCGGCGATCGCCGCTCGGAATGCTCCGAGACCGTGGTAGCGCAATGAGAGCCACACCTTCAACGCCCGGAACCGGCGCGAGAGCTCGATCGTCTGGTCGAAGAAGGCGAAGCCTTCGACCGGGTCGTCGCTCGGCGTCTTAACGTACTCGGCGCTGTACGAGAAGGCGGTGCGGCCGGCCTCGGCATCGCGGTAGAGGAGGACGCTGCAGTCGAGCGGCTGGTAGAGCCACTTGTGCGCATCGAGCGAGATGGAATCGGCGAGGCACAGGCCGTCGAACTTGGCCGGCTCGGCGAGCGCCGCCGGCACGCCGTAGGCCCCGTCGATGTGGAACCAGAGGCCGTTGGCCCGTGAGCACTCCGCAAGCTGCGCAAGAGGATCGATCGCTCCGCTCATGATCGTGCCCGCCGAGCCGACGAGCGCGATGCCGCGCCGGCCCGCCTCACGGTCGGCTGCGATCGCTCGCTCGAGCGCCTCGACATCAATACGCATGTCGTTCCCGACCGGGACCAACCTCAGGTTGCAGCGACCGAGGCCGAGGAGCGCGACCGCCTTTGGAATCGACATGTGGACTTCTTCCGAGGCGTAGACGACGCACGGCCCGGCACCACGCTCATTCGCCGGCGCCCGCGACTCGCGCGCCATGGCGAGAGCCATAAGGTTCGCGAGCGAGGCACCGCTGGTGAAACTACCGACGAAGCCGTCGCAGCCGATCGCTTCGGCGAGCCAGCCGATCACCGTCCGCTCGACCGTGACCGCGGCAGGCGCTGAGCGCCAGGCGGTCAGGTTCTGGTTGAGGACGGATGCGTAGAAGTCCGCGAGTGCGCCGATCGGCTCACCCGAGCCGATGATGTACGGGAGGCGGCGTCCGGTCGGGGCTCGCACATGTTCCGCAATCGCCACCAGGTCGTCGATGACCGCATCGCCGATCCCTTCCTCGAGCAACGGGAGATCGAACGCCTCGCTCGTGTCCGCCGCCGACGTCCGTGAGACCGTCTGGCGACTCTGAAGGTCTGCGAGGAAATCTGTTGCGACCTCGGTGACACGATCAGCCAGCGCTCGGAACTCTTTCGGGGACAGCTGCAATGACGGCATCGGTGGAGTCTCGCCGATGCCTCCGTGTGCGACAACCGAACGAAAGCTCGCCGAACGGCGCCGCCTCGATACGCGAGAGAGCCGAGTCACCAGTGCGGTTCGAAAGGATGGCGCCGCGACCGCTCGCGAGTAGCACTCGACGTCCGGGCGGACGCCTCTCGACGCGTGACGCAACGGGGCCAGCGTCCCCCGCGCCGCTCGCCGTCGTCTCACCGGGCGGACGGCACGGCGGATGGTCGCTCTCCTCGATGAAGGCCAAGCGGCTGATCGCGAAAAGGCTGACAGCTCCCTAGAACGACCGGTGTAGGCTGGCTTTCGTGGGCCAGTTCATCCACACCTGCTACCGGGTCACCGACCCGGAGCGGTCAGTCGTCTTCTACGAGGCGCTTGGGTTCGAGAAGCGCCGTGAGCTCCCCATCCGCGAAGAGGCGGTGAACTACTTCCTCGGGATGCCCGGCACCGAGGGGCCCGAGCTCGAGCTGACCTACAACTTCGACACCCCGGCTGGCGGCTACGAGATCGGCACCGGCTACGGCCACATCGCCTTGACCGTGGACGACCTGGACGCCACCCTCGCGGCTCTCGCGGAGAAGGAGATCGAGCCCGAACGGCCGCCCTATCGTGTGCGCGAGGGCGGGTCGAGGATTTGCTTCGTGAGGGACCCTGACGGATACTGCACGTTCCTAAGAGAGTCAAGCGCACGGCCCTAGCCGCGGCACGCTTCGCCTGTCAGCGCTCGATCAGTTCAATGCGATACGAGTCCGGATCGCGCAAAAAACAGATGCGTGAACCGCCTTCCCGTACGGAGTAGGGCGGGCGCTCGGGCTCGATCCCCTGCTGCTTCAGTGCATCCAGCGTCCCGTCGAGGTCGTCCACGGTCAGGGCGATGTGGCCGTAGCCGGTGCCTACGTCGTAGCCGCCGTCGGGCGTCTCGAAGTTGTACGTCAACTCCAGTTCTGGCCCATCCTCGCCAGGGATGCCGAGGAAGTAGTTGACCGCCTCGTCGCGGATCGGTAGCTCGCGTCGCTTCTCAAAGCCGAGGGCCTCGTAGAACGCGACCGAGCGCTCGGGGTCGGTGATCCGGTAGCAGGTGTGGATGAACGACACCGTGGCTCCGATCTATATCAGGGGACGAGCACCGTAAGGGACGACCAGTACTCTCGTGGTCATCGACGCGACGTTCGACTACCCGTCCCAGCGCAGTGGGCTCCAGTTCCCCGCAGAGCCCATGCTCCTCGATACCTGCCTGCTGCAGCACCTGAAGTTCGTGATGGATCTCGCGGAGGGTGAGTGGATCACGCAGGAGGCGGCGGACGAGATCCTCAGGCGCTATCCGAGTGCGCTCGGCCCCGAGTTGATCGCCCTCGGGAACGTGGCCACGGTGTTGGAGAGGAACGGCCCACCCTGGGTGGTGTCCGAGATCTCGCTCATCGAGTTCGGCCGCGTGCAAGGGCTGAAGGGTGAGTCGCTCCGGCGCTGGTGGTTCGAATGGGCCTACTACGCGGACTCCTGTAGTGACGGAGGCTGGTACCCAGTCCTCGATATGGCGTCGTTGCTCCTTCAGCGCGGGCCGGTGGTGGCCGAGGGGCAGCAGGCGCTGCCCGTCGAGGCCACCCGCTGGCCGCTGGCTCCGGAGTGCGTGCCGACCCTCGGGCCGTTCCTCAACGCCGGAGATAGGGCGCTGATCCGCGTCGCCCAGCGGGCGGGGATCCCGATGATCCTCACGACCGACCTCAAAAGCTTCTGGCGGCACCGGCGCGCTCTCTACCCGCTCGGGATCGAGGTTTGGCGGCCGACCGATCTCTGGATGACCCTGTGTCACGAGCAGGCCGTCGAAGTCGCACGCTGGCGTGCTTTTTCTACCCGCAGCTAGAGGCTTGATGTGAAACTCGGCCGCTCTTGAATCCGGAGCGGTGAGGTGGGAGACTTTTGTTGGGGGCACAGGCGGGGAGCCGCCGAAAAACTGCGGCAGGTCAGCCTTCCCTGGGCTTCGCACCGAGTCAGCGGAAGAGGAGGAACCGATGGCTAGACAATTGACCGTGAGGTTGTCTGTGCTGTTCGTGCTGGTGTGCGCTGCGCTTGCTTTGTCGAGCCTGGCCGCGTCAGCTGCTCCCAGCCCAACTCCCAACGGGCTCATCGGGGCATGCAACATGTTGCAAAGTTGGCCTGGCGTGGGTCCCGGCGTCCCCGCGGGAGGCGGAATGGAGAACGCGATGAGCCGCGACGCGCCTCAGGGAAACGCCGGCATGGCCACGGCGGTGGCCGCCTCGGGTGCGTCCTGTTGATGCACTAGCGGCCTGAAACGGGAGGGCGGCTGCGGGAGGGCCGCCCTCCGTTTCACATCAAGCCTCTAGCGGTCGCGACCGGTCGGCGACCGCGACGAACGTCGCTAAGTAACGTCGTCTTCTGTTGAGAAGGCGACAAGCGACATTTCAAAGCGGGAAGGCTTACGGGCGTACGAGTGCCGTGCTGCCGCCGCCTATCTAGAAAGGACCATGGGTCGCGACCGCAGCGCACTCTGGCGGGCCTGGAAGCTCGATGTGAAATCTGAGAGACTCGATCGAGTAGACCCGGGTAGGGAGCGGCCCCTTGGATAAGGAGGAGGTAATGGGGAGAGCTAGGCGTTCTTTTGCGGCCCTGGCAGTCATAGCGGTGGCGCTGTTCGCAGCCACGGCTGCGTCCGCGACAGGGCCGCCAATCGTCAACGAGACCGATCACTTCGCAAACGAACCCGATGTGTTCGTCGACGTCAATCCCTGCGATCCGAGTCAAGAGGTCGAGGTCACGACGAGCGACACCGGCGTGATCCACTTCATGCTCTTCGCCGACGGCACGGTCCACATCACGGGGACGATCCGCAGCACCATCTCTGTCGATGTGCTGCCCACCGACGGGACGCCCGACGCGACCGGGCACGGGGTCACCTGGTTCGGCACGAACGGGCAGATCGACCCGGACACGGGAGAGGCGTTCGGGAACGGCGAGTCGACCTTCACCACCAGCGTCCACGTCACCTTCACGGACGGGACGAGGATCAGCTTCCACGAGGTCGCGCACATCCTCTTCGACGCGAACGGAGTCGTGAAGGTCGAGTTCGACAAGTTCAAGGCGCACTGCGGGTAGATGCAAGTAGGAGCGCACGAAGGGGAGAGGCCCTCTCGGGCCTCTCCCCTTTTCGATTTTCACATCAAGCCCTTGGCAGGAGCCCACCCGGCTTGATCAGGCACAAGAGGGACGCGGCTGCCAGCATGGTGGTCGCTCTCTCTCGTTGTCGCGAACTATCGAGATCGCGACGGGCGGACGGGTCGGGAGCCGGTGCGTTCTGCTTTCACTCCCGACTTGCCCCGTCAGGCTAGAGCGGACGCCGTGTCGGGCCGACGTCGGCGCTCCGAACGGAGCAGGGCAACGCCGAGCGCGACCCAAGCGCCCTCAAAGACGAAGAGGCCGATGTCGTGGATCGGATCGACATCGAGGGTGATCGCGACGAGGATGCCCGCTGCGCCGACGAACGGCAGCAGCCAGGCGCGCCCGAGGGTCTCGCGGAGCCCGGGCGCGATCAGCAAGTGACCGAAAAAGAGCAGCAGGAAGCCGAGGCCGAAGAGTATGAAGTTGTCCGGGATGTCACGCGTCAGGGCCACCGTGACGATGGCCTGCACGGCGAAGAGGCCAAGAAACACAACCCCGCCGACGGAGACGCGCCACCCGATGCGGCCCATCCTCGTGCTGACGAGGCCGCCCAAGCGCCAGATCGCTACGACGAGAGCCGCGATTCCAAGAGCCGAGAGCGCGACTTCGATCGCAGTCTGGGCATCCGAGCCCGGCCCGAAGGCGAGCTCCCCGGCCTGGCCCGCGAAGATCAGCACGCCAGCGAGGATCGCAGCGACCCCCGTACGCGAGTCGGAACGCATGGGCATCGTGGGCGCAAGCGTAGGTCGCAAGTGTTGCGAACGCAACGCAAGCGGGCCGGGAGTGTTCTGGCCGTTGGTCCGTGCTACTTCGGCGTGGAGAGCCGTCTCGGCGCGAACCGATGTCGTCTTCTGCCAGGAAGACGACGTTCGTCCCTAAAGCGATGCGGCTGCTTCCACGGCTGCCTGCAGGTGCGGTGCGACGACCTCGGTGGCACGCTCAGACTGGGCCGCGTAGTGCAGCAGCGCCTCGGCAGCTTCGCGGGCCTCGGCGGCGGTCATGCCGTCCTGGTACTCGCCGCCACCCAGGCCCATCACCAGGGCTGGCTCCACGTCGCCGCGGGTGGTGATGCGTGGCGCGCGTACGCTCAGCCGGTGGGCCCACGACGCGTTCCGCACGCCGCTCATGCCAGCGCCAGCCCTTCGCGGTGGTGCAGCCAGCCCCAGGCGTGAGGAAAGTGCACTACCTAGATGGCTATCGAATCGAGCTCATTGAGCGAGCGTAGTCTCGCGCTACGCGGGGTTCGTCGCAAGGCCGACCGAGGCTAGATCTTCACGCTCTGCGAGGGTGATCTCGAAGGGTGCTCCGACTTCGGCGCCGATCACAAGCACGATGGTGCCATCGGCCAAAGCCGTCGCGGATCGACGGGTGGTGACGTCGTGAGCGTTGACGAAGGTTCCTGCCGGGGCATCGACCTCCAAGCCATCGACGACGAAGCGGGCCGCCCCTGTATGCACGAAGTACAGCTCTTGGTGCTGCTCAACACTCGGATCCGCGTGGTCATGGTCCCCGATGATGCTCTCGCCTGCTCGCGCCGCCGTGTACGCGTTGATACCAAATGCCGTGATACCGAAGTGATTGCGGATCGGCTGCCAAGTCGAATCGGAATACGAGACTCGCCCGCCGGGGATACCTGAGAGCGTGGAATGTGTCGGCTGAGACATGTCCGTGACCATACCGCCATCGTGGCGCGAGTGGTCAGTTTGCCAAGGTCGATACCTAGATTCCTACCGGGTCGAGCTCGTCGAGCGCGGGTAGTCACTTCTCACTCGTGCACTTTCTGGACGGCTACCAGGTCGAGCTCATCGAGGAATAGCACGCGTACCAACCGCCGTCACAGGTTGCCTCTCAACGCTCTCTGAGTGCCAAGCTCCTTATAGGACGGCGTTCTCGGTCCGGTTGACCGCCGAGAAAGTCAGGCGCAAGATGTGGTGCCCGGTTAGTCCATCGATCCGGGCGTTGCGGCCTTGGACTTCGAAAATTCCCTCGCGCGTACGTCGGAACCGGGGATCCGGACGTTTCTGATCGCCGACGTTCGCGGTTACACGCGGTACACCCAGGAGCACGGCGATGAGGCGGCGGCTCGGCTTGCTGCTTCCTTCGCCGACATCATCGAGAGCGCTGTCGCGGATTCGGACGGCCGGCTCGTCGAGCTCCGCGGCGACGAAGCGCTCGTCGTCTTCAGCTCTCCACGGGACGCTATACGCACCGCAGTCGGGCTTCAGCATCGGTTCGTCGAGCGCATGCGATCCGCGGATCCGCTTCCCCTGCGGGTAGGCATCGGCCTCGATGCAGGTGAGGCTGTGCCCGTGGCCGGGGGCTACCGCGGAGGAGCGCTAAACCTCGCGGCGCGCCTCTGTAGCCTCGCCCGACCGGGGGAAGTGCTGGTCAGCGAAGGCCTTGCGCACCTCGCGCGCAAGGTTGACGACACGGCGTACATCGACCGCGGCCGCGTAACTGTCAAAGGGCTATCCGAGCGCGTTCGTGTCTACCAGGTCGCGTTTTCCCTCGACATGCCTGCCGACGCTCCGCCGTCGCGTGGAATCCGAACGACCCTCGTCCTTACCGCCGCCGTCGTCGGAGCGATTGCTCTCCTTGCAATTGTCGTTGCTCTTCTCACCACCGGCTTCGCCGGATCGCAACCGCCGAAGCGGATCGAGGAGAACGCCCTTGCCGCAATCGATTCCAAGGATGCGAAACTAGCGAGCCAGACACCGGTCGGGAACGGACCCACTGCGGTCGCCACCGGCCTCGGTTCGGTCTGGGTCGCGAACAGCGTCGACGGAACGGTGTCGCGGATCGATCCGAACCGTGAGGAGCGGCCAGTTATCCGCGTGCCGGGGACGCCCGGCGGGGTCGCCGCAGGTGAAGGGGCCGTCTGGGTGACTGATGCGACCGGACACACGCTCGCTCAGATAAGCGCCGATTCGAACACTGTGGTTCGCGACGACATCGCCGTTGGAAACGGCGCCGGCGCGGTCGCGGTCGGAGAAGGAGCTGTCTGGGTCGCGAACACGCTCGATGGCACCGTGTCGCGGGTGGATCCTGAGCGGGGGGTGGAGACCGACGTCGTCCGGGTCGCCGGCCGTCCCGAAGCGCTTGCCGCCGGCGTCGGGTCGATCTGGGTCGCCAACGGGGACTCCGCGAGCGTCAGCCGGATTGACCCTCGCACGCGCACGGTCGTCCAGACGATCGCCGTCGGGAACGGCCCACGTGGAATAGCGGTCGACGGTGAGTCGGTGTGGGTGGCAAACGCTCTTGACGGCACCGTCTCCAAGATCGCGGCCTCATCCGGCTCCGTCTCACAAGTCGGAGCTGTGGCCGCCGGAGTCTCGAGTATCGCTGTCTCCGGCGGCACGATCTGGGCGGCGAGCCCGCCGGCCTCCAAGGTGTTCCGCATCGACCGCGACACCGCACAGGTAACGGATGCGATCGATATGGGGAGTAGTCCGAGCGCGCTCGCCGCGGGAGGAGAAGACACTGTCTGGGCAGTCGCGCTCGCTCCTGCATCGCGCCATCGCGGCGGCACGCTCGTCGTGAGCGCCTATCTCTCGGGATGCAATTGCCTCGATCCAGCATTCGCATGGCAGGCCGACGCGTGGCGTGCGCTCTCGATCCTCTACGACGGCCTCGTCACCTACCGCAAGACGAGCGGGGCACCAGGGGCCACGCTCGTTCCCGATCTGGCCATGAACCTGCCCATCCCGACGGACGATGGACGAACGTATCGCTTCCAGCTTCGCAGCGGGCTCCACTACTCGGACGGCAGTCCGGTGAGGGCGAGCGACTTTCGTGCCTCGATGGAGCGCCTGCTGCGTCTCAACGGCGTCAACCTCCCACCTTTTTACGGTGGGATCCTCGGCGCCGACCGGTGCTCGGCTGTGGCTGATCGCTGCGACCTAGGGAAGGGCATCGAGGTCGACGATGCAGCGCGCACCGTGACGATTCACCTCTCCGCACCCGACCCCGACCTGCTCGCGAAGCTGGCACTTCCGTTCGCGTTCGTGCTCCCCGCCGACGCGCCGGAACCAGATGAACCACTGACCGATTTCGAGCAGTTCGGACACGTGGGCGAATACAGAATTCCAGGCACAGGCCCCTACGTCGCTGCCTCCTTCGACCCGAGGCGCGAGCTTCGTCTCGAGCGCAATCCCCACTTCAAGCTCTTCTCTCCCGACGCCCAGCCGGAGGGCTACCCCGATCGGATCGTCATCAAGATCCTCGGTGACGGGAACGCCCCGGACCTGCGGAGTGCCGTCGGCGACGTGGAGGCGGGGAAGTCCGACTGGACGAGCGAGCTGTCCCGGGACGAGGTCCAGCAGCTCGCCGTACGGAGCGCCGCTCAGCTCCACACGACGCCGGTGGGCGGGGTTCAGCACCTCATGCTGAACACGCGCAAGCGGCCTTTCTCGGACGTGCGCGCTCGGCGTGCGCTCGCCTATGCGATCGATCGCAATCGGCTGGCCTCGTTCGCGGGCGGCGAGCTCGTGGCGCGGCCGACCTGTCAGGTCCTGCCGCCGACGGTGCCGGGATACCGTCCTTACTGTCCGTACACCGTCAACCCGTCCGCGGGAATCTGGAGCGGTCCCGACCTCGCGCGCGCGC
>Ga0307278_10001899_pt1 | contig 10335 bp, 7 predicted proteins | sample ER_DNA_117_FD_194482 | JGI IMG/M metagenome (GOLD analysis project Ga0307278, IMG submission 194482) | Bulk soil microbial communities from the East River watershed near Crested Butte, Colorado, United States - ER_DNA_117 | ecosystem: Environmental > Terrestrial > Soil > Floodplain | place: USA...
CGACATCGACTACTTCCCGCACCAGACCGACCCCTTCGAGGTGCGCCTGGACAACGTCGTCAAGCTCGACAAGCCGGGCGACTTCGTGGGCAAGCAGGCCCTGGCCAAGATCGCGGCCGAGGGCACCGCACGCCTGCTCACCACGCTGCGCATCGATGGCGAGGACGTGCCCGAGTACGGCGCGGCAGTGACGCTCGACGGGGGCGACGTCGGGATCGTGCGCAGCCCGTGCCAGAGCCCGACCTTCGGCATGCAGGTCATCGCCATGGCCGCCATCGATCGCGCGCTCAACGTGCCGGGGCAGCGGCTCGAGGTCGCCTTGGGCGACGGCACCGTCGGCGCCACCGTCGCGGAGTTCCCGCTCTACGACACGAAGAAGACGCGCCCGCGGTCATGAGAGGCGGGTCGGTGGCGCTCAGCCGACCCCGGCCGGCTGGCCTTGGCTGACCATCGCCTCCTCGATGAGCTCTGTCAGCTCGCGTAGCTGCAGCTGCGCGGCGTTGCCGGTGGTCTTGATCGCGTCCTCGTACATCGTCACGTCCTTCGGGCACGAGACCACGAAGTAGTCGATCTCGCCGAGCCCGACCGCCTCGCGGATGCGGTTCTCCGACGGGCGCTCCTGTCCAGGCGTGTCCGGGATCCAGATGCGCCCGCCGCCGGCACCGCAGCAGAACGAGTTGTCGCGATTGCGCGGCATCTCGACGAGCGTGCAACCCAGGGCGCCCAGGATCGCGCGCGGCGCGTCATACCCGCCGTTGTGGCGGCCGAGGTAGCACGGGTCGTGATAGGTGACGCGATAGGCGAGCCGGTCGCGGACGTCCAGCGCTCCGCCCTCGATGAGCTCGAGCAGCAGCGTCGTGTGGTGCGCCACGCTCCATGTCCCGCCGAGCTCCGGGTACTCGTTGGACAACGTGTTGAGCGAGTGTGGATCGCTGGTGACGATGCGCTGGAAGTCGCACTTGGCGAGGGTCGCGATGTTGGTCTCGGCCAGCGCCTCGAAGAGCCCCTCCTCGCCGACACGGCGGACGTCGTTGCCGGAGTTGCGCTCGCCGTCGTAGAGGATCCCGAAGTCGACGCCGGCGGTGTGCAGGAGCCGCGCGATGGCGCGCGTCACGCGCTGCGAGCGCGGGTCGAACGACGCGTAGTCGCCCACGAACCAGAGCACGTCGACGGATTCCTTGCGCGCGTCCTTGACCTCGAAGTCGAGCTCCTGCGTCCAGCGCCCGCGCCGGCGCCTGTTCTCGCCGAACGAGTTGCCGGACTTGTGGATCACCTCGAGTGTCGACTGCAGGTTGGCGTCGAGCTCGCCCTCCTCGACCAGCCGGCGGCGGATCTGGTTGATGATCGGCGCCTGCTCGATGCCCACAGGGCAGGCCTCGACGCACGCGTTGCATTGCATGCACGCCCATACCGTCTCGGGCCTCACGGCGTCCTCGCCGACGATCCGCCGCCCCGCGTCCTGGCCGCCGTCGGAGCCGTGCAGGAGCGTCCCGAGGACGCCGCCGATGCCGGTGGCGTGCATGGCGGCGTTGGACTGCTCGCGCAGCTCGAGGACGACGTCACGGGGCGACAGCGGACGACCGGTCGCGTTGGCCGGGCACGCCTCGTGGCACTTGCCGCACTTCGTGCATGCGTCGAGTTGCAGCAGGTGCTCTATGGCGAAGTCGCCGAGCGTCGCGTATCCCGCCGGCTCGTGCTCGGAGCCTTCCCGGATCGGTCGCAGGCGCTTGCCCGCCAGCGGGTCCTTGAGCACGAGGCTCGCCCAGCTCGAGACCATGTGCGTGGCCTTCGTGTACGGGATCGCGGCCACGAACGCGATGGCGACGAGCCCATGGCTCCACCAGATGCTGCGGCGCACGACGCCCAGCGCGCCGTGGCTGAGTCCCAGGGGATCGATCAGCTGCGCGACGACCCAACCGGCCGGCGAGAACGCGTTGTCGCCGGGATGGTCCATCGCGATCCGAACGCCCTCGAGTAGGTAGCCGGTGAGGGCGAGATACAGCAGCAGTCCGAGGAAGATCCAGTCCCCGCGGCGATAGCGCCGGCGGTCGTACTGCGGCTCGCCGGCGGCGCGGTCGGGCCGCGCGTAGTCGAGCTTGCGCGGCCGTAGGATCGCGCGGCGGACCATCATCAGGGCGAGCCCGCCGATGAGCACGAGCCCGAGCACGTCGAGGACGATCGAGTAGCCGAGGTAGAAGTCGCCCTTGAAGAAGCGCCAGCCGAAGATCCGCTCGGTGACGTCGGTGTTGATGGCCAGCACGATCGTCCCTATGAAGAGCACGCTCCACCCGTAGAAGACCGCGCGATGCGCCCAGCCGACGTAGGGATCGCGGCGCTTGATCGAGGCGTGCGAGAAGAGCGTGCGCGTGCCCTGGACGAAGCGCGCGGGCAGCTCGCGGCGCGGCGGCAGGAAGTCCGCGTGGCCGCGGCGGTACTTGGCGACCTCCCGTGCGATCCCGTACGCGAAGACCGCGACCGACGCGAGGGCCAGGGCGTACCACAGGACCTCGACCAGCGTGCCGAAGCCCCAGAAGACCTCGCGGGTCCTCTCGGCGGCGACCGGCGGTGTCACGCGAAGTGCTGCTCGAGCGCCTCGGCCACGTCGAACAGGTCGGCGACCGCGCCGTAATGCGCCACGCCGAAGATCGGCGCGTCGGGGTCGGTGTTCACGGCGATGATGGTGTCCGCCTTCTGCATCCCGGCCAGGTGCTGCACCGCGCCCGAGATGCCCAGCGCGAGGTAGACCTTCGGCTGGACGGTCTTGCCCGACTGGCCGACCTGGCGGGCGTTGGACATCCAGCCCGCGTCGACCAGCGGTCGCGACGCGCTGAGGGTCGCGCCCAGCTTCTCGGCGAGGTCCTCGAACTGCGCGATGTTGTCCTTGTCCTCGATCCCGCGGCCGATCGAGACGAGGAAGTCGGCCTTGGTGATGTCGACGTCGCCGGCCGCGACCTCGCGGAACTCGACGTGCTCGGTCGGTGGCGCCTCGAAGGCGACGTCCACCGCCCGCGTCGCGGGCGCGGCACCGCCGACCTCGGCCGGATCGTAGGCGCCGGCGCGCAGCATCAGCAGCGTGCGCTCGCGGTCGGGGAACTCGAGCTCGGCGACGAGCTTGCCCCCGTAGGCGCCGCGGGTGGCGATCGGGCCGCCGTCCCAGCTCACCCTGGTGACGTCGCTGGCGAACCCGAGACCCAGCCGGGCGGCGACGGCCGGTCCGAACCCCATCGAGTCGATGGTGTGGCCGAGCAGTACGAGGTCGGGGCGCTCGGCCTCGATGAGCGCCTCGAGCGCCTGCTGGGCGCCGTGGGCCTCGAAGTGGGGGGTCGGGGCGGCCACCGTGAGGATCTCGTCGACGCCGGGGGCCGCGAGCGCGCCGACGAGCGCGGCGGGCTCGTCGCCCACGACGGCGAGCACGACGCGCCCACCGGCCGCATCTTTCAGCGCGAGCGCCGCGGTCACGAGCTCGAGGGTCACGGGGCGCAGCTCTCCCCGCCGCGTCTCCGCGAGGACCAGGATCCCGCTCATCCGCTCAGCCGCTCCTTGACGATGTCGGCGATGCGGGCCGCGACCTCGGCCGGCGAGCCGTCGAGCATCTGCGCGCCCTCGCCCTTCTCCGGATGGCGCAGCCGGCGCACGCGCGCGCCCGCGGCGGCGCTCACCGTGGCCTCGTCGAGATCGAGGTCGCCGAGGTCGAGCTCGTCGAGCGGCTTGTCGCGGGCCTGCTTGATCGCCCGCAGCGTCGCGTAGCGCGGCTCGTTGATTCCGGTCTGGATGGTCAGCAGGGCGGGGAGGCGGACGCGCAGCACCTCGACGAGCCCGCCCTCGAGCTCGCGCTCGACTGTGGCGACGCCGGCGTCGTGCTGCAGGCCCTTGACGACCGCGACGTGCGGCAGCCCGAGGTGCGCGGCGATCGCGACGCCGGTCGCGCCGTTGACCGCATCGGAGGACTGCACGCCGCAGAGCACGAGGTCGGGCTGCTCACGCTCGATCGCCGCGGCCACCACGCGTGCCACCGCGAGGGGATCGGCGCCGGCCAGCGCGTCGTCCCAGACCCGCACGCCGCGGTCGGCGCCTTTGGCCAGGCAGGCGAGGAGGCTGTCCTGCGCCTCCTCGTCGCCCACCGTCACGGCGACGACCTCGCCGTCCCCGGCGGCGTCGCGCAAGTTCAGGGCCTCCTCGAGCGAGAACGTGTCCCACTCGTTGAGGTCCCACTCCAGGCCGTCGGGATCGACGGCGGTGTCGCCATCGACCAGCTCGACCTCCTCGTCCAGCGCCGCGACGGCCTTGACCGCCACGACGATCTTCACGCTGGGATCCCCTCGCCCAGCTGGCTCAGCGGGAGCACGTCGGGCGTCGACTGAAGCTGACCCTCGAAGTCGTCGTTCGAGCTGTCGCCCCACAGGCGCCGTTCGCGGATGAACGGCAGCGGCATGGCCGGGTTGGGGCTGTCGATCTCGCGCGCCAGGCGGTGCCCGTCGAAGACGGAGTCGACGATCATCCGCGGCGCCGAGGCGTCGCCGATGACGTAGACGGCCTCGATGCCCTCCTGCTCGAGCCGCGCCTTGTCGGCCTTGACCTCGCGGTAGAGCGCGTCGTCGGAGATCCGCTGCGTGCACAGCACGACGGTGTCGATCTCGAAGACGTCCTTGTGGCCGGTGTCCCAGACGTTGTAGGCGTGGCAGGCCCCGGGCTCGACCCTCTCGAGCATCGTGTGGGTGTGGATGTCGACGCCGAGCCGGTGCAGGTCGCGGTGCAGCATCGGCGCCTCGAGCGTGTACTCCATGTAGCCGGCGATGTCGCCCGCCTGCGTGACGAGGTGGACCTGCTTGCCCTGGCCCGCGAGCTTCTGTGCGATCGTCGCGCCCATGAAGTAGCCCTCGTTCTCGAGGACGAGTACGCGTTCGCCGATCGTCTTGGTGCCCGAGACGACCTCTTCGGGCGTGAGCTGCCAGTCGAGCGTCGTGTCGGCGCCCGGGATCGGCTCGTGGGTGGCCGGGTTCAGGCCATCGGTCGCGAAGCTGCATCCCGTGGCGATGATGACGATCTCGGCGCCGTACTCGAGCACGTCCTGCGCGCTCAGGCGCGAGTTGAGGTGGACCTCGACGTTGCGCAGCTTGTCGAGCTGGATCTGGCGGTAGTTCTTGATCCGCGCCCACTCGCCCAGGCCGCGCGCGGTGCCGCGGAAGAGGTTCTCCTTGCCGTCGGAATGGCCGAGCTGCGAGATCCAGTTCACGCAGCCGCCGATCTCCTTGCCGGCCTCGACGAGGTGCACGGCGGACATCTCGCGCTTGCCGAGCACCATCGCGCATTCCATCCCCGCCGGACCGGCGCCGACGACGAGCACGCCCTTCTCGGCGTTCGCGGCGCGCGAGAACTTCTCGGGATGCCAGCCGCGGCGGTACTCCTCGCCGGCCGTGGCGTTCTGCGTGCAGACCATCGGCGGTCCGCCGATCTCCCAGCGCGAGATGCACTGGTTGCAGCCGATGCACTCGCGGATGTCGTCGGGCCTTCCCTCCTCGATCTTCCTCGGCAGGAACGGGTCGGAGATCGACGGGCGGGCGGCGCCGATGATGTCGAACTGGCCCGAGTTGATGATCGCGACCATGGTGTCGGGATTGGTGATGCGCCCGACGCCGACGACCGGCTTGTTGGTGTGGTTGCCGGCCTTGATCTGCCCCGTGTAGGGCTTCTCGTGGTTCTCCTCGAAGAAGCGCGACGGGCCTGCGTTCTGGCCCCATTCGGCGATGTCGCCGACCGTGAAGTCCCACAGGTCCACGAGGTCGTCGCAGTACTCGACGAAGCGGGCGCCATCCTCGCCCACCTCGATCGAGACCGGGCCGAAGAGGTGGTCGACCGCGAAGCGCGAGGCGATCGCGCAGTCGTCGCCCACGGCCTCACGGACGGCGATCAGCGTCTCGCGCCAGAAGCGCGCGCGGTTCTCGAAGCTGCCGCCGTACTCGTCGCTGCGCTTGTTGTAGTAGGGCGAGAGGAACTGGAAGGGCAGGTAGGCGTGCGCGCCGTAGACGTACACGATGTCGAACCCGGCGTCGCGCGCGCGGATCGCCGCATCGACGTACATCTTCTGCAGCTCGAGGATGTCGTCCTTGTCCGCGTAGCGCGGGTGGATGTTGATCTCGAAGTCCGACGGGATCTGCGACGGACCGCGCGGGGTCGCGCGCGACTCCATGCACGGTGCGTGCGGGCCGCCGTACCACAGCTCGATGCCCGCAAGTGCGCCGTAGTGATGCAGGCGCTCGGTCATCGCGGCGAGGTTGCGCACATCACCCTCGTCCCAGATGCGCGCCGAGACGCGGCTCGTGTCGTCTGACTCCGGATGGATGGAGCAGTACTCCGTACAGCAGGCTCCCCAGCCGCCCTCCGCCTTCATCGCCCGGTGGTAGGCCTGCATCCCGGGCTTCTCGGAGCCCGCCCCGATGCAATGCGGCACCTGGTAGAAGCGATTCTTGAGCGTCTTCGGCCCGATCCGGATCGGTTCGAAGAGGACGTCGTACTTGGGGTCGCGCGCCACCGGAGCTCTCCTCCTCGCTCACAAGGACAAATTCGTCCAGCACGCGAGGTTCTACCTGGTTCGGCTGGGCGTGTCCAGCGTGTGCGGGCGCCCGCGGACGGGTGCTCTCAGGTGTCTGCGCCCGGCGCGAGCCAGCCGTCGGGCGCGACCCACAAGAGGCAGCTCGCATCGCGGCGCAGCGCTCGCGCCGCCCGCCGGAAGCGTCCGCGGCGTATGCGCGACAGATCGGGCCCGAAGACCAGCAGACCGGCGTCGCGCTCGCGGACGATCTCGAGCAGCGCCCGCACCGGTCGCTGAGCCGTGACCCGCAGCAGCTCGGTCGGGATCCCGAGCGATGCGGCGCGATACGCGGTCGCGCGGACGTTCTCGAGATCCTCCTCTTCGGGGAGCGTCGCCGCGCCGGGCCCAAGGAGCACGATCGTCGTGGGGTAGGGCGGCAACCTCATCGCATTGACGACGACGAGCGGAGCACCGACCTCCAACGCGCTGGCGATGGCCATGTCCTCGGCGCTGGGGTCCACGCGTACCGAGAGCGTGCCGAGCACCACCGGACCGCGCGTATCGCCCGCCGTCCGGCGCGGGGCGGCGTCCACGGCGCGGTCTCGGATGAACGGCGACATCGCATCCTTCATTCGCACAATGCAGCGCACGATCGATGGTAGGCCACCGTTCACGGTTGCAAGCGCATGAACAAACTGGTACAAGCGCCAACTGCCACGAGCGCGGAGGGAGCGCTGCTCGAGTTTTTCGAGGGGAGAGGTGAGATGGCCGTTGCCCAGGTAGAGGAACGACAGCTCCTGAAGGCGATGAGCTGGTGGGACGGATTCGTCGTCGCACTGGCCAATCCCGGATTCCTGATCGCTGCGCTGGGTTCGTCGATCGGAGCACTGGGAACGACCGGCGCGTTCGTCCTGTGGACGGTGTCGATCTGCTTCGGCGCGCTGCAGAACAACATCCACGCCGAGCTGGCATGCATGTTCCCGAACAAGTCGGGCGGCATCGCCCTCTACGCACACGAGGCGTGGCGCAAGTACCTCACCTTCGTCGGACCGGTGGCGACGTTCGGCTACTGGATCGGCTGGTCGGTCGTCCTCTCGATCAACGGCCTCGTCGCGGGCACGCTGATCCAGGCGGAGTGGTTCTCGAAGAACACGTGGACCAAGAGCGGCGCGGGATTCGACCTGTCGCTGCCGATCGTGATCGGCATCGGCCTGATCGTGCTCGTGTGGCTCTTCAACGTCTACGGCGTGCGGCCGGCGGTGTGGTTCGGCTACCTGACCGGCGGCTTGCTGTGCATTCCCGTCTTCGTGCTGATGTTCCTGCCCTACATCACGGGCGACTGGCACAGCTCGAACATGCAATGGAACATCGGCACCGGCGGCGGCATCCCGCTCGTGCTCACGTGGCTGTACTTCATGTGCTGGTCTTCGTACGGCATCGAGGTCGTCGCCACCTTCGCCCCCGAGTACCACGACACGCAGCGCGACACCCCGAAGGCACTGCGTTCGGCGGCGCTCTTCTCAGTCGCGGTCTACGCCCTGCTGCCGCTCGGCCTGGGGGGTACGCTCGGCACGGAGGCCGTCGCCGCCGACGGGACGTTCATCGCCTTCTACACCGACGCGTTCAAGGAGCTCGTGGGCAACGGGCTCGCCAACGTCATGATCGCCTGCATCGTCGGCGGCCTCGTGCTGTCGATGAACACCGCGACGATGGACGGCTCGCGGGCGCTCTACGGCATCTCGAAGGACGGGATGACGATCCGCGAGCTCGGGGTGCTCAACAGATTCCACGTCCCCTCGCGGGCGATGACGCTGGACGCCCTGCTGAACATCTTCCTCATCACGTACTTCACGGGAGTGCTGTCGATCCTCGCGGTCAGCAACATCGGCTATGTGCTGGCGACGTGCTGCGCCATCTCCGGCTTCCTGCTGCTGCGCAGGGACCGGCCGAACTGGCCGCGGCCCGTGCGCCTGCCGAACATCTGGGTGCCGATCGCCGCCGTGCTGTTGGTGATCAACGTCACTCTGCTGATCGCGGGCGGGTTCCTGTACTCCGGTGGCTTCCTCGGGATCACCGGCTACGGCTACGGCTGGGACAAGACCCGGACGGGCCTCCTCGTCCTGCTCGCGGCCTTCCTGCTCTACGTGTACCGCCACGTGGTGCAGGACAAGATCCCCCTGAGGCTGCGGGAGGAGATCCCGCAGACGCCGGAGGAGCTCCTCGTCCATCCCGAGCTCGCTCCGGCCGGCGTCGGCGATCCGGAGGATCTGATCGCGACGGCCGGACCCGCGCCGCCGCCACCCTCTCCGCCCTCGTCCTGATCCAGCGTCGCCCGGGCTACTGCGGGCGCAGCTCCCAGCGCGGCAGCTCCGCGATGGCCCGTTGGTAGCGGCGCCGGTGGGCAGGTCGCACGAAGGTGAACCAGATCATCATCGCCAGCGGCAGGAGCACGAACACGTTGAAGATGTTGCCGGTGAGCGTGAAGAAGATGGCGAGCGCGGCGACGACCACGCCGAGCACGATGGGCACCACGCGAAAGCGCCACTGCAGCCGGCGGATCGTGTCGTACTGCTCGGCCGGGATCTGGCGCGTGTCCCACTGGCGCCCGCAGCCGTCGCACGCCCAGCTCTCGCCGTAACGCAGGTCGCGCCGCTCCCCGCATTCGCACGTGACGGTGATCGGCGGCCCGCGCAGGACCGTGCCCGGAGCCTCGTGGCCGAGCCGCTCGCGTCGCGGCCGCGAGGCCGGCGCGCGCTCAGCGCGGCGCCGTCGCCCCATCGTGACCGCTGCGGAGAGGTGGTGGCGCGGGCTGGGACACGGCGCTCAATCCTCCCGTTTCGTCCGGGAGCTGTCCAGTCAGGTCGGTATCACCGGCGCACAGAATGTACCTATTTGCTCAAGGGCGTTGATAGAGTGCTGCCCGCAACGGCAACACTCGACCAGCGAAGAGGGGAGACGCGATGGGGGACGTGACGGAGGCGCACCCGGCCGCGGTCGACGGCCGCGTGTTGGGCGGTTCGGTCGCGACGGTGCTCGGCTCGCCGCGGATCGTTCCGCCGCCGACCACCCTCGAGGAGGCGCGCAGCCAGCCGGGCCGTCGCGAGCAGATCGCCGCGCTCACCGCGCGCATCGAGTCGGAGGGGATCAAGTACGTCTTCTTCCAGCAGGTCTCGATCACCGGGCGCGTGATGGGCAAGGGCGTCGTCTCGTCGTTCTTCCCCCAGGTCGCCGAGAAGGGCTACCAGCTCGTCTACGGCGCCACGGCCAACCTCTTCACCGATCGCGCCGGCAACTACATCGGCTTCGGCCCCGAGGAGTCCGAGCTGGCGGCGATCGCCGACCTCGAGACCTTTGCGGTGCTGCCCTGGGACTCGCGCGTCGCGCGCGTCTACTGCGACTGCTACGACACCGAGACGGGCGAGCTGCTCGACGCCGACCCGCGGCAGAACCTCAAGCGCGTCGCCCACGAGTTCGAGACCGAGACGGGGTACCAGTTCCTGCTCGGCATCGAGCCCGAGATGATGTGGCTCAAGCGGCCCGAGGACGGCGCGGCGCCCGAGGGCGTCACCAAGCCCTACTGCTACCACATCCACCAGTTCGAGGAGCTTCGTCCGGTCCTGCTCGACGTCGTCGAGTACGGCCAGGCGCTCGGCCTCGACATGAGCTACGGCGACCACGAGGACGCCCCGGGCCAGCTCGAGCTCAACTTCCGCTTCGACCGCGCACCGCGCACCGCCGACAACATCACGACCTACCGTCAGGTCTGCGCGGCGGTCGGGCGCAAGCACGGGCTGCTGCCGTCCTTC
>Ga0307278_10001900_pt1 | contig 10335 bp, 13 predicted proteins | sample ER_DNA_117_FD_194482 | JGI IMG/M metagenome (GOLD analysis project Ga0307278, IMG submission 194482) | Bulk soil microbial communities from the East River watershed near Crested Butte, Colorado, United States - ER_DNA_117 | ecosystem: Environmental > Terrestrial > Soil > Floodplain | place...
CGCTGCCGAAAGCAACGCGCGCCGAGCTGCACGAGCTCTTCACGGCCTGGCTTGCCGAGCGCGGCGCCGAGCTGATCGAGCGCGACGAGATCCTCGGCTACCACCTCGAGCAGGCCCACCGTTACAAGGCCGAGCTCGGCCAGGCCGACCCGCAGCTCGGCGCGCGCGCTGCAGAGCGGCTCGCCGAGGCGGGCACGCGCGCCCTCGCGCGCGAGGACATCGCCGCTGCGACGAACCTGCTCTCCCGCGCCGCGTCGCTGTATCCGGAGGGGGACCCGCATCGGGCGTCCGTGCTCTACCGGCTCGGCGACGCGCTCATCGAGGGCGCCGAGTTCGCGCGCGCCGAGGCGACGCTCGGCGAGGCGGTCGAGCTCGCCGACGACGAGCCGACGCGGCTGCTCGCCGAGCTGGAGCGGCGCTACGCGCGCGGCCGCAGCCAGAGCTTCGAGAACGCGATCGCCGAGACCGCCGAGGCGGCCGCGCGCGCGCTCCCGGTGTTCGAAGCGGCCGGCGACCACGTGGCACTCGCGCGCGCCTGGCGCGCGATCGGCGACGTGGACTGGCACGCCTGCCGGTGGGAGAAGCGGGCGGCCACGCTCGAGCGCGCGCTCGAGCACGCGCACCTCGCCGCCGACACGCGGGCCGTGAAGGCGCTCGCGCTGGAGCTGAGCGTCGCGCTGATGTTCGGCCCGACGCCGATCGAGGAGGTCGAGCGGCGCGCACGGACGCTGTTCGAGAATGAGTCCGGCGCGGGGCTGCTCGCGTTCGCGGCGGCCGGGCGCGGGGACCTCGACGAGGCGCGGCGGCTCGCGCACGAGCGCCACGCGCAGTTGATCGACCGTGGGCAGCGCCTGCGCGCGTTCCCGGTGCTGGAGCTGGTCGCGCGGATCGAGGACTACGCCGGCAACCCGGATCGGATCGTCGCCTGCCTGCGCGAGAGCTGCGAGGGCCTCGAGGCGGCCGGCGAGATGAGCTACCTCTCGACGGTCAGCGGCGAGTTCGCGCGGCTGCTGTGCGAGTACGGCCGATTCGACGAGGCGCACGAGCGCGCGCAGACCGGCCGCAGCCTCGCGCGCGCCGACGACGTCTCAACGCAATGCCTGTGGCGCATGGCGGAGGCGCTCGTACACGTCGACCGCGGCGACGTCTCCCACGCCGAGTCGCTCGCCCGCGAGGCGATCGCCCTGCTCGCCGCTACCGACATGATCGAGTACCGCGGGCACGCGAGCCGCGCGCTCGCGCGCGTACTCGAGGCCGTCGGGCGCCGCGACGAGGCCGCTGCCGCGGCGCGGGAGACGCTCTTCTTCTACGAGCAGAAGGGGCTCGTCGTGCCCGCCGAGCGCGCCCGCGTCGACCTCGCGCGGCTCGGCTGACGCGGACTCGAACCGGCGACACCAGCGTCGCTACTCGTCGGGTGCGTCCGCGGCGGCCAGGGCGAACGGGCTGCCCTCGGAGTCGCGGCATATGGCCCAGCGATCGCCGGGGTGGATAACCGAGCCGCCGAGCGCGCGGACGCGGTCGAGCGTCGCGGATAGGTCGGCGACGGTGAAGTACGGAAGGCAAGCGGTGTCGCCGGGGCCCGGTCCTCGCTCGTGGACTCCGAGGCGCAGGTTGTCGGTGTCGGTCTGCCACCCCGATCCGGCCGCGGCGGGCCGCGGTGTGAGGGCGACCCCGAGGACTCCGTGCCAGAACCGCAGTGCGCGTTGGGAATCGTCGGCCGGGAATTCGATGAGTGGGGCGGGCATGGAACGCAAGTTAGCGGGAGAAGAACTGGGTCCGAACGAAGGTCGCAACGGCGCGGATGACGCGTTGCGCGTTGGGTGACTTGAGGATTCCGGTGCCGTGCTCTGAGCCGGGAACGAGCAGCAACCTGCTCCCGGGTGCGCGTGTGGCACGAAACAAGGTTCGCGTCTCGGCGCCGAACGTCGTGTAGCCGTCTTCGGTGGTTCCGACGTACAGCGTCGGACTCCGCAGGTGCCGAGCGTCGGCGAGGGTGGGATATCCCGATCGGCCGGTTCGCTCGGCTGAGAGCGTGACCACGGCGTCAACTTGACTGGGTGCTGTTGCGGCGGCGTGCATGACGACCCGCCCTCCCGTCGAGGCGCCCACGAGCGCAACGCGGCGAACGCCTTCCCGGCGCAGCTGGCGCGCGATGGCGAGCACGTCGTCGTCGCTGGGACCGCCGACGTAATCGAAGATCACCGCGCGGATCCCGGCTCGTGCCAACCCGTGTGCGAGCGGCAGCCATTCGCACAGATTGCCGGCGTCCTGGTTGGCCATGATCGCGCCGTTCGTCCCTGAGCCGATGACGACGACCGGCGCGCCGATGGCGGCTACTTGCATGATGCGGATGTCAGGGCCTGGTTTGATGCAGCTCTCGACGGGTGCGGTCGTCGTCTCGGGGCGGGCTTGCGACCCCGGTTTGGTTCCACAGCCCGCCGTCAGCAGACCCAGTGCCGCCGCGATGGTGAGCCCGCGAACCATGCGTCAGTCGCCGGCGTGGCGTCGGATGAACGCCGCGACGGTGGCTGCCAGCGGCGACCACTTGCTCGCCGTCCCGAACAGCAGGTCCCAGCCGTGCCCGGCGACCGCCGGCAGCACGATCAAGCGCGTGGTCGCCGATCGCACCCGTCGCGCGACCGCGCGCATGTCGGCCACGCGCACGTAGCGATCGCCGCGCGCCACGGCGAACAGCGCCGGCGCGGTCACGCCGTGGGCGGCCGCGCCGGCGTCGGCGTCGATCCCGGGCGTCAGCCCGGTCGTGTCGCGCTCGCCCGACAGGTCGACGACCGCCGCCGGGTGCAACCGCGCGGCGGCGACGACCGCGATCGCGCCGCCCATCGATGCGCCGACCAGCGCCACACGGCGCGCTCCCCGGCGGCGCAGCTCCGCCATGGCAGCGGAGACGTCGGCGATCGCGTGGCCGCGCCCGCCCGGGCAGGGCGAGCGCCCGAAGCAGCGCAGATCGAACAGCAGCGCCCGCACCCCGTGGCGCGAGAGATAGCCCGAGTAGGGCAACCAGCCGCAGTAGTCCCGCGGGTACTCATGGATCAGCACCGCGCCGACCGGGCCCGATCCGACGACCGCGCCCGACAGCATGACGCCGTCGCTCGTGCGAAACCGGATCGCCTGCGCGCGGACCCCAGGCTCGGTACACGGGCGGTCCGCGGCGCTCGCGGGCGCGGCGGTCCTGGTGGACGTGGCCCGCTTGCCGGCGGCCGAATGGGAGCCGCCGCCGCACCCGGCGACCGCGACCAGCACCGCTGCGAGCAGACCGAGCCGGCACTTCATGGCCGCCGTCCACGATCGCGTCGCCGCTCGTCGTCCGGGCGCCGCGCCGACAGAACTCCCGGCGTCCCTTTTTGGGTGGTCTCGATCGCGCCGCTCGCCATTGCCTGGACCTGGCTCCAGTCCGACGCCCTCCCGTCGACAACCGGACGATAGACCCGGTTGCGTTCGATCGGGTTAAAGCCGCGCTCCGCGGCTCGCGCCCGACGTGACGTGTGGCAGACCCGTCGTACGCGGTGCGGTCAGCCGTAGCGGAAGGCTCGGCGGGAAGTGCGATTCTGGCCGCGATGGCCCGCTGCCCCTGCCTCACGAGCGGATCGCTGCGATGAGCCGGCCTCCCGGGATGCGCGAGCCGACGCTGCGGCTGTCGCTGCCGCAGGACGGCATCACCGACGGCGACGTGGTGCTGCGCTTGCCGACCGAGGACGACGTCGACGGCATGCTCGTCGCGGTCGCCGATCCCGAGCTTCGCGAGGCGGCCAACATGCCGAACCTCGGCCGCGAGGAGGCCCGGGCGTCGATCGCGCACCTTCCGGCGCTCGTAGCCAGCGGGCGCATGCTGCCGATGACCGCGCTCGCCGCGCCGACCGGCGACATCGTCGGCGGCGGCATCCTGCACCACCTCGACGCCGAGCGCGCGATCGTGGAGATCGGCTACTGGGTGCTGCCGTACGCCCGCCGGCGCGGGGTCGCCACGCAGATCGCGCGACTGCTCGCCGAGCACGCCTTCGCTCTCGGGGTCGAGCGCGTCGCCGCATATGTCAACGTCGACAACCCCGCATCCGAGCGCGTGCTCGCGCGGGCCGGCTTCACGCGTGAGGGCGTCGTGCGATCGCTGCCGAAGCCCGACGGCCGGCGCGTCGACAAGACGCTGTTCTCACTGCTGCCCGGCGAGTGAGGGCGCTGCCGGAATGATGAGCGCGATCACCCACCTCTTTGCCGGTGTCCCGGTATCCGATCTCGACGCCAGCATCGACTGGTACACGCGGTTCTTCGGGCGACCCCCAGACAGTCGCGTCGGAGAAGAGATTCTCTGGGAGATCGACGAGCACGCCTGGCTCTTCATCGAGCCGAACGCGGCGCAGGCGGGCGCGGGCCGGATCACCCTCGCCGTCGCTGAGCTCGACGCGCTCCTCGAGCGCCTCGCTGCGCGGCGCATCGAGCACGAACCAATCGAGACCTACTCGAACGGCGTCCGCCACGTGAACATCCCCGATCCGGATGGGAACGCCATCGCGTTCGCCGAGCCGCCCGACGGCGCGAGCGCGTCACCTCGATCGGCCGGGGCTTCGTCCTGAGGTGGCGGCGACCGCCTCGAGCGTCGGCGTTAGCCTGTACGGCCATGTTCGCACCCACTTGGCGGCTGCTCCTGCGACCGGCGTTCGACGTCGAGACCGAGGCGCCGTGCGGTACATCGGTCGCCGAGGCGCGCGAAGCGCTCGCCTTCTGGCGCGGGCGCCTGAAGCGGCTTCCCTGGTATCGCCGCGCCGCTCGCGCCGAGGCGCGCGAGATGGTCGCCCGCTGGCAGCGCCGATCGCTGCAGGCTGATCTCGAGCGCTGGCAGCTGCGCCGACTCGCGCCGCCGTTGCTGGCCCTGATCGACTGGTGGGGGCCAACCCGCGCCGCCGCGGCGCGCCGCATCACCAAGGGCCTGCTGCGCGCCTCGCCGGCGGCCCGTATGGTCGCGCTGGCGGCCACGGCCGTGACGGTGACCGCCGTCGCCATGCTCGCACTCGTGGTCGTCGCCCTGGCCCAGCTCGCCTAAGGCTGAGGCGCGTGGGCGAGCACGTCGTGGATGCTGTGACCGTCGCGCCGCGCCTGACCGCGGTCGTGGCGCAGACCACCACGTGGGAGCGGTTTCCCGCCCTGTGGAGAGAGCTCCTCGACGAGGTCTACGACTTCGTCAGGAAGCGGGAGGAGCTCGCGCCCACGGCGGGTCCGGGCCCCAAGTGGCAGAACGTCATGCTCTACAAGGACGACGCGCCGGCCGTCGAGGTCGGCGTACTCGTCGGCAGGTCGTTCTCACCCGAAGGGCGTGTCATCGCGTCCCGCCTACCGGGCGGCAAGGCCGCGATGACCATCCACCGCGGTGACTACGCCGGGCTCGGCCGCGCGCACGAGGCCGTGCACCAGTTCGCCGAGGAGCGCGAGCGCGAGCTGGCAGGTCCCCGGTGGGAGATCTACGGCCATGTGCACAGCGACGCAAGCGAGATTGAGATCGAGGTCTACTACCTGCTCACATGAGCGCCACAAAGCGGGCGCTTCAGGCGATGCGCACCGTCTCGCCGCCCAGCGCGACGACGTCCCCCCGTCGCAGCTGGCGCCCGCGGCGCGTCTCGACCTCACCGTTGACGCGGACCCTGCCCTCCTCGATCGGTGCCCGCGCCTCCCCACCCGATCCGACGAGCCCCGCCAGCTTCATCGCCTGGCCGAGGCGGATGGTGTCGTCACGGATGCTGACCTCGCGCACGACTCCATCATGACCGCAGCGGCAGAGCTACCCCACGGGTGCGATCTTGACGGTCGTGCGCTTGCCCTTGCGCGAGACGGCGACGTCGTGATGGGTGCCGGTGGCGGGCGCGAGGTCGATCAGCTCGGCATCGGAGCTGACGCCCTTCGGGCGCGTCAGGCGCAGCGTCGCGGTGACGCGGCTGCCCATCACGACGTGGTCGCCAAGGCGCAGCTTGCCGCCGGTCTTGAACTGGCGTAGCGAGCCGCTCGCCTGACGCACGCTGAGCCGCTTGCTGCCTCCGAGCGCCGCGACCTCGCCGACGACCGCCTTTGCGCGCGCTGCGGCGTGGACGGTTGACGCCGGCGCCGCCGCGTGCGCGTAGACCATCAGCGCGCCCACCACCAGAGCCGCGAGGAGCAGCGACCGCCTCAGCACCGCCGGAGCACGTGGCTCGAGCTTCATCCCGTTACCCCTTGATTCCCATCACGCCGCCGTTGGTCTGGATCTCGATCGGCTGCTTCAGCGTGTTCGCGTCGGCCTTGAGCCACAGGCTGCCGTTCTTGAGGATCGCCCGCTTGAGGCTGACGTCCCCGTCCTTCACGGCGCGCTCGTTGACCATCACGATGTTGGTGTCCTTGTTGATCCCGACGCGGCCGCCGATCAGGAACTCGAGCGCGGCGATCGTCTGATCGTCGGTCGTCAGGCTGTCGCCGGTCTGGAGGGTCGAGTTCTCAGATGCTGCGTAGTCCTTGCCGCCGCGCCGGACCTTCACAGGGTGCTTCGTCCCCCTCGGCCCGTCAGAGACGATCGACTGCATGCGGGCGGTGGGGTTGGTCGCAGGCGGTAGCGGCGGCAGCTCGTTGGTCGGACTGGTGGGCGTCGTGGTGGTCGGCGTGGTGGTGGTCGGGGTGGTGGTCGTGGTGGGCGGCTTGCCGGACCCCGATCCGGTTATCGTGAATGACTGGCCCTGGGTGTCGGTCGCGGTGCCCGACAACGACTTGCCGTCGGACGACATCGTGATGTGGAACTGCGCGACGTACCCGCCATAGCCGGTCGCGGAAAACGTCGCGCTCGCCCCGGCGGCGGTGCCCTGGACCGTGTACACGCCGGTCCCGGTCAGCGTCCCGCCGGTCTGGACGAAGTCGGCCTCCCAGTAATAGGTGCTGCCGCTACAGGGACCGCCCGTGCAGTGGTCGACGATCGACCAATGCCCGGTCCAGTCGGCGTCGCCGGCGGCCGAGATCGCCGCCCCAGCCGCCAACGAGACCAGCAGCACAACGACCAACGCAGCGGCGGCCTGCGCCCGGCGCCTCCAGCGCGCCGGAAGAGCGCGTGAGCGATGGCGGGGGAGCGCGGTCCTCATGGTCGCGAGACCGTAGACGGCAACCGCCCGACCCGCACACGACGAAAGTCCTGGTCTACGCAAACAATGCGCAGGCCGTCCCCGGCGCGCCCCACCCGCCGCCGCCCGCCGTCCGGATCTCGATGACGTCTATTCGGTCTCGATGATCTCCCCGGGGGTGTTCATGACGGGGGGTTCTCCATCAACGGGGGGCCCGAGGCGTCCGTGCTGCCCGTGTGACGCGTCAGCGCCGCGCGGCGAGCCGGCGCAAGGCGGACCTCGCGGTGAGGGCCGCGCGGAAGGCGGGACCCATCCGGGTCACGCTCAGGTACGGGGTCTGGCGAGCGCCGAAGGCGCGGAAGAACCGCTCGATCGGCTGCAGCATCGAGCCGTGGAAGTCGAACACGTCCGTGTGCTCGCGCGCGCGCATGATCGACTCCCACGCCAGCAGGCTGCTCGCGCCGCTGTTGCGCAGGCCCGGCTCGGCGCCCGCGAGCAGGTAGTAGGCGGCCTGCCTGTCCCACACCACCCAAACCACGGCGTGCACTCGGTCGGCATCGTCCCGCGCGAAGAGCATGGAGCCGGCCCCGTGGCGCGCGCAGGCCTCGTGCAGGCGCCCGAGCTCGGCCAGCGACCGCGGGGCCGCGAGCCCCTGCCGGGCGTAGGTGCTCGACAGGGCGTCGTGGAAACGATCGACGCCGAGGTCCTCGACCACCTCCACGCGCTTGCGCGCCTTGCGGATCTCGCGTCGGATGTTGCCGCGCAGGCCCGCCCACACGGTGTCGGTCGAGCGCAGCCCGTGCAGCCGGTAGGTGTAGCGAACCTCGATCCGATACCCGGCCCAGTAGAAGGGCAGCACGTTGAGCATCGCCGGCGCGAACTGCTGCGAGAAGGCCTGCGCCGGCGGAAGCCCCGCCTCGAGCTCGGCGAGCAGCTCGTGCTCGCGGGCGAGCTTTGGCTCCTCGGTCGAGCGCTCCACCCAGGGGCCGAGCGTCTGCGTCATGGTCGACTGGGTGAGCATCCGCAGCTGCGGCCGGCCTCGGATCACGTACGGCAGCCGCGCGACGGTCCGTCCGTCGCGCTCGCAGGTCACCTCCGCCCAGTGCCCGGGCGCCACGGCGTCGAGCCACCACGGCTGCTGGAAGATCGAGTCAGCGCACTCCGTCTCGCCCGGAGCCAGCTGCAGCACGGTCATCGGCGGTCCGCTCCCGTCCTTGAGTCGACCCCCCCGCCGGTTCAACGCGGGGAAGCGCACAGGGTTGGATCCATCGATCAAAGGCATCATGTCTTGGCGCGTTCCTACCCACCGGGGCGGGGATCATCCCACCCCGGGTGCGTTCATCGTCGAGGCGCCCCGGGGAGCGACGGGATCAGGCCAGGGAGCTCGTCGAGGCGCGGGGCGAAGAGGTTGTGCAGCGGGGTGACGGTGATGCGGGTCTCGCGGTCCATCCCGACCGCCTTGGTCGCCGGCGCCAGGCGGGCCTCGAGGAATCGATCGAAGCCGGCCTTCTCGTCCCAGATCTCGACGACGCGGAAGCCGAAGTCGGTCGGCGTGGTGAGGTGCAGGTAGATCCCGCCCTCGGGCCGGGTCTCGACGCCGAGCTCGTCGAGGACCGTGCGGTACTCGGTCGGGGTCATGTCGGTGATGTCCAGCGTGGTGACGACGGTCATGGGTCGCAGCTTCTCGTTCGCCGGTGCGCAAGCCCAACACCGATCGTGTCTCGCGCTAGACCGATGCGGTCTGGATCGGGCCTCTAGCCTTCGCCTCTCGGTGCCCGAGCTGCGTCATCTGCGCTATTTCATCGCCGTCGCCGAGGAGCTCAACTTCAGCCGAGCGGCCCGGCGGCTGCACATGGCCCAGCCTCCGCTGAGCCTCGCGATCCGTCAGCTCGAGCAGGAGCTCGGCACCGAGCTGTTCCAGCGCAGCACGCGAGAGGTCACGCTGACGGAGGCCGGTCGCGCGCTGGTCGACGGAGCCCGGCGGACCCTCGCAGAGGCCGAACGAGCCGTGGTCTCCACGAAGCGGGCGGCCGCGGGCGATGTCGGGCAGCTGCGCGTCGCCTTCAGCTGGAGCGTGCGCTACGAGACGCTGCCGGCGCTCGGCCGGGAGTTCCGAGCGCGTCACCCGGATGTCGAGCTGCTCGCGCAGGAGATGTGGAACGCGCAGATGCTCCCCGCGCTGCGGTCCGGCGCGGTGGACGTCGCGCTCGCGCTCTGTCCCGAGTCCTCGCCGGACACGGTCGAGGAGGTCGTCCGCAACGAGCCCGTCGTCGCGGTGCTCGGCGCCGGCCATCCCCTCGCGGGCGAGGAGGCGATCGCGCTGAGCGCGCTGGCGGAGGAGCCGTTCGTGTTCTTCCCGCGCGAGCTCGCTCCCCGCCTGCATGACGTACTGATCGGGCTCTGCCGGCAGGCGGGCTTCGAGCCGCAGCGCCGGACCGGCTCGTTCCACACGGGCTGGGACCTCGGCATCCTGGGCGACTCACGCGCCGTCGCGCTCGCGCCGAGATCGGTCGCCAGCCGGCAGTCCGACGGCATCGTGACCGTGCCGTTGAGCGACCCCGTCGACCGGCTCGAGACGAGCCTCGTGTGGCGGGAGGGCGACTCCTCGCCGGCGCGCGTGGCGTTCTGCACGCTCGCGCGCAGCGTCTTCGTTCAGGACTCGAAGCGGGAGTCGCGGATGTAGTCGCAGAAGTTGGGCCGCACGTACCCGGGGACCGTCGCCTCGAGGATGTCGGTGTTCATCGTGCCGAACGCGGTCTCGGGCTTCGCGCGCATGCCCGCGGAGAACGCCTCGACGATCCCCGTCTTGAATCCCGTCCGCGGATGCGCGGCCAGGACCGCCTCGCGCTGTTCGGCACTGAGGTCATCGAAGTGCAGGCCGAGCACGTCGTACTCGACGCCCAGCGTCACCAGCCGCACCTCCGGCTGCTTGTAGCGCGGGATCTCCGGCGTGGTGTGCAGAGCGATCGACTCCCAGACGGTCATCACGCGCTCCTCCGGCAGGCCGTGGCGCTCCAGGAAGGCGCGGGCGGCGTTGGCCCCGTCGAGCTCAAAGCGCTCGTGCTCGGAGCGGTGACCCTCGACGAGGCCGACGTCGTGGAACATCGCGCCGACATAGAGCAGCTCGGGGTCGTAGTCCAGGCCGAGCTTCTCGCCCTGCAGCGAGGCCCAGAGGAACACGCGCCGCGAGTGGTCGAACAGCAGCTGCGTCGAGACGTCCTGGACGAACTCGGTCGCCTCGCTGGCGACCGTC
>Ga0307278_10001902_pt1 | contig 10325 bp, 6 predicted proteins | sample ER_DNA_117_FD_194482 | JGI IMG/M metagenome (GOLD analysis project Ga0307278, IMG submission 194482) | Bulk soil microbial communities from the East River watershed near Crested Butte, Colorado, United States - ER_DNA_117 | ecosystem: Environmental > Terrestrial > Soil > Floodplain | place: USA...
GGAGGTCCCCGACCGCATGGTCGAGGAGCGCATCCTCGGCCGCCGTCTCTGCTCCGGCTGCGGGCTGGATTACAACCTCATCTCCCACCGCCCGGCCGTGCTCGACGTGTGTGACATGTGCGGCGGCCGGCTGGTCCCGCGACCTGACGACACCCCGGAGACCGTCCGTGCCCGCCTGCGCGACTACCACGCCAAGACCAGGCCGGTCCTCGACCTGTTCCGTACCAAGGGGTTCGTGGTTGCTGTGGGGCACGACCGGCCCACCGCTGGAGGTCCACGCGGACATCCGCAAGCACCTGGGTGCGAAGGCGGCGGCGCCCGCCTGAAGCGGGTCAGCCTTTGGAAACGGTCAGTTGCGCTCGTGGACCAGTGCACCGAGGACCTCGCGACGAAGGGCCGGCGCACTCGCTGCGTCACCACTCACCGGCGGAATGGGCGTGCCCAGGCCGAGGCTGCGGTGCGGGCGGTCCTGGTTGGCCCTGGTTGTAGTGCTCGACGTTGCTGCGCAGGACGCGATCAAGGTGCTGGCGGCCGACGATCAGTAGGCGGTCGATGCACCAGCGAGACGAACCGTCCTTCGCCGACACGCTCGGCGGCTTTGCTATGGCCAAGCAAGATCGACCAGGACCACCAGCCGCCGTTCCTCGAAGACGTGGTAGCCGAGAAAGCCGCGCTGGTCGGGGAAGACGATCGTGTTGGACTCGGGGTCGCGAATGACGCGGAACGCGGCGGTGCCGACGCTCGGGTCGGTGCGCAGCAGGGCCACGACGCCGGCGACGTAGCCGCGCAGCTCCGGCGAGGCCTCGCTGAGCTGCTCGCCGACCCTACGAGCGAGGACGACCTGGTAGGCCAAGCTCGGCGGCAACCTCTTCCCAGGTGATGGTCCCGGACAGATCACCGCGGGCGACCTGGGCCAGCAGCTCGTGGATCTCGGCCTCCCGCTCGGGCGACTTGGGCGGCGGAGCCTGTGGGTGCCAGAAAGTCGGTCACAGCCTCCGAGCTGCGACTTCGCCGAAGGAGGCTCCGACGCGGATGATCGGTGGATGGCGCTACGATTCCTCTACCTGGTCTTCTGCCAGCTGCTGGGATGGCTAAGGCTGCTGGCGCGGCGTTCGGCGACCACGAACGCGGAGCTACTGGCACTGCGGCACGAGGTCGCGGTACTCCGCCGACAGGTGACCCGACCCCGGATGGATTGGGCCGACCGTGCGGTGCTGGCCGGGCTGGCGCGGATGCTGCCACGATCGGTCTGGCGGGGGCTGTTCGTGCAGCCGAGCACGCTGCTGCGATGGCATCGCGACCTGGTCCGGCGCCGGTGGACCTACCCACGCCGCCGTGGCCGGCCCGCCGTGACGACCGAACTACGCGCGTTGGTGCTGCGGCTGGCCAGGGAGAATCCCACCTGGGGCTACCGCCGCATCCACGGAGAGCTGTGCCGACTCGGCTACGGGATCGGGGCTAGCACCGTATGGACCATCCTCCAACGAGCCGGTGTTGACCCAGCGCCGCAGCGGACGGCCGTCTCATGGCGGCAGTTCCTGCGGGCACAGGCCAAGGGTGTGCTGGCGTGGACTTCTTCGCCGTCGACACCGTGTTCCTCAAGCGGCTGTACGTGCTGTTCGTGATTGAGGTCGGCACCCTGTGGGGCGCGGAAACTCAGATTCGCGTCCTGACCAGGGACTCCGTACCATCCGCCGATGCTGTTCCTACTCTCGTTGGTCGTCCGCATGCTTGCCCGGCTGCTCGTCAACTCGGCCACTGACGAGGCGACCAAGGATCTGGAGATCTTGGCCCTCCAGCAACAGCTACGCGCGTACTCCGCCGCCAGGCTGGCCGACCCAGGTTCACCTCGCTCGACCGCGTCCTGCTCGCCGCGGCAAGCCGCGCGCTTCCCAGGCAGCGGTGGACGTCGCTGTTCCTGGTCACGCCCCAGACGCTGCTGCGGTGGCACCGCGAACTCGTGCGACGCAAGTGGACCTGCCGCAACCGGCGCCAAGCTGGCCGGCCACCGCTCGACGCCGATGTCGTCGCACTGGTGCTGCGGATGGCCAGGGAGAACCCGCGCTGGGACTGCGTGCGGGTCTGCGGGGAGCTGCACAAGCTCGGCATCCGGGTGGGCGCCACGACCATCAGGACGCTGCTGCGGCGCCACGGGCTGGGCCCGGCGCCGCGACGCTGCGGGCCCACCTGGGCGCAGTTCCTCAAAGCCCAGGCCGAGGGGATCGTGGCATGCGACTTCCTCACGGTAGAGACCGGCCCGCTGCTGGTGAAGCGCCTCGACGTCGTCCGGCGCTTCTTCCTGTTCAGGTTCGGCATCGTGCACCGTGACCGGCTGACCCCTGAGATCAAGCGGGCGTACCTCGCGCCGAACCCGACCGCGGCGAGCCGTACCGGGGTGCTGATCTTCCTGCGGGAGATCCCCATCGATCCGAGCGATCCCGTGTCGCACTTCTGGGGCGAGCTGGAGGACGGCCTCGAACGCCATTTCCGGGACAAGCCCGTCGGCATCGCCTGGGGCATGAAGGACGCTGCCTTCACGCCCGCGGTCCTGGACGAGCTGTGGCTGGGCACGTTCCCCCATGCCGTGGTGACGCGGGTGCCGGATGCCGGCCACTTCGTCCAGGAGGATGCCTACGAGCGGGTCGTTCCGGCGCTGCTCGAGCTGCTCGGCGGGGATGACCCGCGCAGCGGTGCGCCTGCTACCGGATCGGCAAGGTTGCCGGGACACGACCCGAACGTGGAGGTCAGAGGGCTGGGAAGATGAGACCGCTCGAGATCCTGCTGCTGGTTGCCGACCTGGTGGCCTTCCTCCTGTCGGCGGTCCCGTTGCCCGGCAGGGCACGCTGGCTGCGCCATGCGGCGCCGACCGCGCTGCCGGTGATGGCCGCGCAGCTGCTGGTCGAGGGTCCGCGCTGGCAGATGGTCCCGGCGTACGCGCTGGCCGGGCTGTTCGTCCTCGTCTGGCTGCTGCGGACCATCAAGCCGGCGGGCAGGCCCACCGCACGAGGACGGACCAGGCGGCTTGCCGCCGCCCTGGGCGTCGGGCTGGGCGTCTTCGGCCTGACGGTCGCCGCCGCGCTGCCGATGATCCTCCCCGTGTTCGGCTTCCCGCATCCGACCGGGCCATATGCGATTGGCACGTCGACCTACCACTGGGTGGATGCTGCCCGTCCGGAGGTCTTCACCGCCGACCCGCATGACCGTCGCGAGCTGATGGTGCAGCTCTGGTACCCGGCCAAGCCAGACCCGTCAGCGGCGCGCGCGCCCTGGGTGCAGGATGCCGACGCTCTGGCGCCGGCGCTGACGCGGGCGTTCCATCTGCCCTGGTTCGCCTTCGGGCACTTCAAGTACGTCACCACCAACGCGATCCCGTCCGCGCCCGTGGCAGCTGACCAGCCCAGCTACCCGGTGCTGATCTTCATGCACGGGTTTTCCGGCTTTCGCCAGCACAACACCTTCCAAGTCGAGGAGCTGGTCTGGCACGGCTACGTCGTCGCGGCCATCGATCAGCCGTACGCCGCCGCGTCGGTGGTCTTCCCGGATGGACGCCAGGCGGTTGGGCTGTCGCGGGAGCAGATGAAGCCCCTGGTCCGGGCGAGCTACACCCCGGTCGGAACAGCGCCGACACTCAACGGCCGGGCGTTCAAGGACGGCATCGTGCCGTACCTCGCGCAAGACGCCCGCTTCACGCTGGATCAGCTCGCCGCCCTGAACCATGCCGACCCGAACGGCATCCTGACCGGGCGGATGGACCTGCAGCGTGCCGGCATCTTCGGCGTCTCGCTGGGCGGCATCGTGGGCGCTGAGAGCTGCCGGCTGGAGCCACGCCTGCGGGCCTGCCTGGTGATGGATGCTCCCATGCCCACCGACGTGGTCCAGGCCGGCCTGCGGCAGCCAACCATGTGGATCACCCGGGACGCCGAAACCATGCAGCTCGAAGGTTGGCCATGGACAGAGATCGACGAACACCAGACCACCATGCGGGCGGTATTCCAGAGCCTGCCGGGGGAGGGTTACTTCGTGCGGGTGCGCGGCATGTTCCACCTCAACCTGACCGACTACCCGTTGGTTTCGCCGCTCATGCCCTCGACGGGCGTCACCGGGCCGATCGACGCGCAACGGGCGCACCGCATCGTCAATGCCTACTCGCTGGCGTTCTTCGACCGCCGCCTGAAGGGCCGGCCGGCGGCACTGCTCGGTGGCCCGGCGCCACCATATCCCGAAGTGCGCTTCGAAACCCGGCGACCGCTTTCCGCGCACTGAGGTGGTCTCACCCGCCAAGAGAATGGTGGCCGTGAGGTCCTGCAGGGAGCCCGGGCTGCGAGGTTAGTCATGGCCGCTCCCTCTGGAGCCGCTGCAACCCGTCATAGGCCGCGTACTTGTACGTCTCGCTGAAGGTGGGCAGGTTGAAGGTCCGGTGGATGAAGGTGTCGATGGGCTCGCCGCAGGCGATGGCGCCCTGGCCGTGGTGGATCAGCTCCGCGGCGATCTCGCCGACGATGTGGACCCCGAGCAGGCGACGGTCGTCTCGCCGGAAGACCAGCTTGATCAGCCCCTCCATCGACCCTGCGATCTGGGCACGGGGACTGTGCTCGAACCATCCCCGCCCCACCTCGCAGTCGATGCCCGCCCCTTTGGCCGCTTCCTCGGTCATCCCCACCATCGCGGCCTCGGGGATGGAGTAGACGCCGTAGGGGGGCAGGGGGTCCAGGGTCTGCTTGAAGGGGATCCCGAAGGCGTGGGTGGCCGCCACGCGCCCCTGCTCCATGGAGACCGAGGCCAGCGCCGGCGGGCCGATCACGTCGCCGGCCGCGTAGATCCCCTCGGCCGTGGTTCGGTAGGTGTCGTCCACGACGATCCGTCCCCGGGCATCGGTCTTGACCCCGGCCTCGAGGAGCCCGAGGCCGTCGGTGACACCCGCCCGCCCCGCCGCGAACAACACCTTCTCCGGGTGCAGGCGCTCCCCGCCGGCCAGCGTGACCCGCAGCTGGCCGCCGACCCGCGCGACCGCCCCCGCCCCCGACCCGAGCGCCAGCCGCATCCCCATGCCGGCGAAGGCCCTGGCCAGCACGCCGGAGATCTCCGCGTCCATGAACGGCAGCAGGCGATCGGCCAGGTCCAGCAGGGTCACCTCGACACCCAGCGCGGTGAACACCGAGGCGTACTCGCACCCCACGGGGCCGCCGCCGACGACCACCATCGTCCGAGGGATCCGGTCCAGGCCGATGATGCTCTCCGAATCGTGGACATCCGGGTCCTCGAAGGGGATCTCGGGCGGACGCAGCGGTCTCGAGCCGGTGGCGATCAGGACCACCCCGGCCTGGAACGTGTGCTCGGGTCCGCCGTCGGGCCGCAGGATCACCGAGGGACCCGGCCCCAGCCTGGCCTGGCCGCGGAGCAGCTGGACCCCGTGCCGGTCCAGGTTCGCCCGGACCGACTCCGTCCTGGTCGCGATCACCTCGGCAGTCCGGGCCAGGAGCCGCTCCAGGGCCAGCGAGGGAAGCAGCTGCAGGCTCAGCCCGTAGGTGTCACGCCTGCGGAACCCGGTGAGGTAGCTGGCCGTCTCCCGCAGGGCCATGGTGGGGACCCCGGCGCTGCGAACCGCCGACCCCCCAGGGCTTGCGGCCCTTTCCACCACGGCCACGCGCTTGCCGTAGAAGGCGGCCTGGACCGCCGCCTTCTCTCCCGCGGGCCCTGCCCCGATCACGATCATGTCGAACGAGTCGTCCATCTCCCTGCTCTCCTGCCTCATGGCGGCAGGCCCCGTCCAAGCGAGCGGGGCCTGCGCGGGTTCGACCGGGTTGGTCAGGAGCCGGGTGCCCGGAAGGCGGCGGCGTGGTCGGCGACCCACTCGGCGTAGGTGCGCGCGGGGCGACCCAGGGCCTTGTCCACCTCGTCGCTGACCAGCGCCGGCTGCCCGACGGCCTCGGCCAGCAGGGACAGGTAGGCGTCGACGAAGCCCTCCGAGAGGCCGAGCCCGATCATGCCCTGCTTGGCCGCCTCCGGCGGGATCTCCTGGTAGCGCAGCGGCCGGCCGATCACCTCGCCGATGACGGCGACCATCTCCTCTTGGGTGAGGGACTGCGGGCCGGTCAGCACGGGCCGCTGGCCCACCAGCGCGTCGCTGAGCAGCGCGCGGGCGCCGACCGCGGCCACGTCCCGCGGGTCGATCGGTGCGCCGCCCGTGGCCGGCCCTGTGGACGCCGCATACGAGCCGCGGACGACGTCGCCGGCGCGGATCTGGCCGGCCCACATGAGGGTGTTGGTGGCGAAATAGCCGACCCGCAGGCTCACCCACTCCAGGCCAGAGCGGGTGACCGCGTCCTCGACCTCCTTGTTCCTGTCCCCTTGGTAGCGGGACGGCTGCCTGGCGGGGTCGTCGTCGACGTTCCTCGCCGACAGGGCCACCGCCCGCTGCACCCCCCGGTCCTGGGCGAGTGCCAGCAGGTCGCCGGCGGCGATGCCGACGGAGCGCGGGTTGACGAACAGGCCGGTGACGCCGTCCAGGAAGGGGGCGATCGTGTCGGGCCGGGCCGGGTCGCCCTCGACGACTTCGACCCCGGCCGGTAGGCCGGCGGCCTGCGGGTTGCGGGTGACGGCGCGGACCTTGGCGCCCTCGCCGACGAGCAGGTCGACCAGGGGGCGTCCGATGTTGCCGGTCGCTCCGGTTACCAGGATCATGGCAAGCCCTTCTGTGAGGTCGACCCGGTGCCAGGTGACCGGGTCGGCGTTCGGACCGCTGGGCGGCGGTCGTGCGTCCTGACCGCCGCGCTGTTCTGTGAGGACACGGTGGCATCGGCAGGGCCCGCCCACATCGGCCGGATGGATCATTCGGCCGGGCCGCTGGGGGAATGGTTCAGGTGGACCATGCCGCCAGACCGCCGTCGGCGGTCAGCTACCCGCGCCGTTGCGCTGCTGGACCACCCATGCGGCGATCTGTGCGCGTGAGGCGAAGCCGAGCTTGGTCAGGATGTGTGCCACGTGGTGGGCGATGGTCGCTCGGCTCAGGTACAGCCGCCGGGCGATCGCGGGGTTGGAGAGGCCTTCGGCCACCAGTCCGGCCACTTCCAGCTCGCGAGGCGACAGGGGAGTGGCCGCGCCAGCGTCGCTGGCCGGCCACGCGCCCAGGCGTCGCAGGACCCGCTCTGTCCGCTGGACGCCAAGGTCGGCGCCGATCCGCCCGAACAGTTCGCGTGCGGCCTCCGCCGCCTGCTGGTCCGCGAGCAGCTCGCCGCGCCAGCACCCGACCAGGGCGTCAAGCCACGGCCAGGGCGCCGCGGCCGACAGCGACTGGGCCTGGGCGGCCCGTTCGGGCGTCGGCTCGAGCCGGAACCGGGCCGCGGCCAGCGCCGCGGCGAAGAACCGCGGCGGCTGGCGCTGGCTGGACGCCGGAGTCTCGACGATGGCCGTGGCATCGGCGGGCCGGCCCAGCCGCAGGAGCGCGTCGACGTGCAACGGCAGGAACATGGGCCCCCCGACCATGAGGTGCCAGCCGCCGACCCAGGACTCGACCGAGTGGGCAAGCTGCTCGGCGGCCTGCTCCCAGCGGCCCTCCTCCCACGCCAGCCATCCCAGCGCCGCGGCGCGATCGGCACCCCGAGTGGTCCGGCGGGCGGCCTGACCGGCGCCGGGCCGGTGCAGGATCCGTCGGGCTCCCTCCAGGTCGCCCCTGTGCAGGTGCAGGAACGCCTCGACGGCGTCGACCCAGGGGACGGGTGAGGCCGGCCGTGAGAACCGGATCTCCGGGCCCACGCGCACGAACATGGCCTCGGCCTCGTCGGCCTGTCCCTGCAGCAGCAGGATGGCACCCCGCAGCAGCTGTGCCAGGTTCACGTAGTCCCACGCTCCGGCGCGCTCCGCGGCCTCCCGGGCCGCCTCGGCGTCCTCGATCGCCGCCGTGAACTGGGCCACGGAGAACCTGGCGGCCGCCTCGCTGGTGGTCAGACCGTGACCGCGGGCGAAGGCGACGGTCTCGCGGGATCGGGCGAGGGCGGCCTGCCGGTCGTGATCCAGCTGGTAGCCGACGTAGATGTTGGCGTATCGCGCGCGGCACTCGGCCTCCACGTCGCCGGTGCGCCGGGCGATCTCCAGGGCCTGCTCGGCATGCCGCAGGGCCTGCTGGTCCTCGCCGAGGAACCCGGCCACGAAGGCGGCCTGGGCGAGCAGCATGGCTCCCTGCTCGAGCGCGTCGTGCTGTTCCAGGTGCGCCAGCTCCTGCTCGATCAGGGTTCGCGCCTCGCCGACCTCGCCTCTCCAGAACAGGTGCAGGGCCAGCACGTTCGCCAGCCGTGCCCGCTGCTGCAGGGGCAGACGGTCGCGCCGGGACCAGGCGTCCCGGACCAGCGGGTCGAGCTCTGTCCAGCGCCCGGCCAGGAACAGCTCGCGGATCGCCACCTCCTGCAGCCCGGCCCGGCGAGGAGCCAGCGGTGCGTGCCTGCCAGCAAGCTGCAACGCCGCAAGGTGCAGCGTGGCGCTGCGGCCCACGTTGCCGGCCTTCGCAGCCTCCTCGGCGTCCTCCTCCAGGACCGAGAGCGCGGTCTCGGGCTGCCCGGCGCGCTCCAGGTGGCCGGCGATGCGCTCGACCGGATACGCGTCGCTCCAGGACAGTGCCTCGGCGAGCTCCTGGTGGATGGCGCGGCGCCGCTCCGGCGGGACGTCCTGGTAGGCCGCCTCCTGCAGCAGGGGATGCTGGAAGCGCAAGCGCGCACCCTCCCGCTCCAGCAGTCCCGCCGAAACCAGGTCATCCACTGGCGGCTCGGGCCGTAGGGACGCGAGCAGGTCCTGGTCCACCTCCAGGCCGGCTACCGCCGCCACCTCCAGCAGGTCGCGTGCGGCAGGGCCCAGAGGCGCCGTTCGCTGCTGGACGGTGGCCCGCACGATGTCCGGCAGGTCCGGAAGCGCACCCGAACGTGAGGCCAGGGCCGCCAGCTCCTGCACCAGCAGGGGCGTGCCGGCGCTGCGCTGGATGATCGTCGCCACCAGCCCCCGCGGCAGCGACGGCGCCAGGGCGCGGACCAGCCGCTCCCCGTCGGCGGCCGACAGCCGCTCGAGCGAGACACGCAGGACGCTGGGATCCCGCTGCAGCCGGACCAGGGCCGCCCACCAGGGGTGGGCCGTACCGATCTCCTCCTCACGGTAGGTGACGCCCAGGATCAGGCCCATCTCCGCGACCCGCCGCGCCGCATACCGCACGAACTCCCAGGTCGCCTCGTCCGCCCAGTGAATGTCCTCCAAGACCCACAGCGTCACGCGGTCGCCGGCGGCCTCGTCCACGGCGTCCAGCAGCGCCTCGAACAGCACCGGATGGTCGAAGGACCGGCGCTCACCATCCCGCTCCGCGGCGAGTTCGGGGGCGATCGGCCACAACACCGACGCCCGCGCCAACGCCGCCTGCCACAGCGTCGGCTCGCTCCGCCTGGCCGTCCTGAGCGCGTCCGCGATGGCGCCAAAGGAGATCGCCGCCTCCTCGGGGAAGGCGCGGCCGAGCAGGACCTGGCCGCCTCGGCTCCGGTGGGAGCGGCTGAGCTCCTGGCACAGGCGCGTCTTGCCGATCCCCGCCTCGCCGGAGATCAGCACGACGCTGCCGGTGCCGGCCGCGGCGCGGCCCAGGACGAGCTCGAGCAGCCGCAGGTCCGCGTCCCGGCCAACCAGTGGAAGCTGCTGCTGAAACACCGCATATCCCCCTGGCCCGAGTCTACCGGCATGGTCACCGGGCGCCCCGGAGACGCCTTGCCGAGGTACTAGGATGACGGCGGCATGGAGACGGGGACGGGTGCGCTGTCGGCATCGGAGCTGGGCGATCTGGCGGGCGTGACGGAGGCCGAGGTCGACCGGATGGTCGGCCTGGGCATCCTGGTGGCCCGGGACGGCGCGGGCCCGTTCCGGGCGGCCGACGCCCAGAAGGTCCGCCTGGCCACGGCGTGCGAGCAGGCCGGCCTGCCGATGGACGGCATCGCGTCGGCGATCCGGGCCGGCCGGCTGTCGTTCACCTTCCTGGAGGCCGCGCCGTTCCGGCGCTGGTCGGTGCGCTCGGCGCGGACCTACCGCCAGGTGAGCGAGGAGACGGGCATACCGCTGGACACGCTCGGCAGCGCGCTGGAGTCCATGGGGTTTGCGCGGATGGCGCCCGACGAGCCGATCAGGGAGGATGAGCTGGAGATCGTGCCGCTACTGCAGCTCGGCTTCGCCAGTGGGCTCTTCGACCTGGCCTGGCTGACCCGGCTCGGCCGGGCCCACGCGGAGGGCCTGCGGCTGGTCGCGGCGGCCTGGGCCGACCTCTACCACGCGCGGTTCGAGGGGCCGGTGCTGGCGTCCGGTGGCGACCA
>Ga0307278_10001903_pt1 | contig 10325 bp, 9 predicted proteins | sample ER_DNA_117_FD_194482 | JGI IMG/M metagenome (GOLD analysis project Ga0307278, IMG submission 194482) | Bulk soil microbial communities from the East River watershed near Crested Butte, Colorado, United States - ER_DNA_117 | ecosystem: Environmental > Terrestrial > Soil > Floodplain | place: USA...
AGCGGGCCCGATCGGCCGACGTCAGGCCTTCACGGGAACCGTCAGGCTGACGGTCATGCCGTCCGTGACCGAGCCCGTCACGGCGCCGAGCTCGTGGACGCCGCCGTCGTCGCCGAAGACATTGTCTCCCTGGAGCGACACCTGGCTCATGTTCGTGACGCTCTGGGCGTAGCCATCGGTCGCGTAGACGAGGTCGCAGGCGTCCTTTGGCAGCGCGATCTGCGACGTCGCGATCTTGTTCGCCTCGTCGGTGGCCGCCTCGAGGTTCGAGTAGACCTCGAAATGGATGTGCGGCCAGCGGCCCGAGTAACACGCCGGGAAGATGCTCTGGAAGGTGACGACGCCGCTGCCGTCGGTCGCCTGCACGCCACGCAGGTAGTTCTCGTTTGCCGCGGCCTGGGAGTACAGCGAGTAGTTGCCGGCCTGGTCGCAGTGCCAGAGGTACACGGCCGCGCCCGTCATCGGCGCGCAGTTGTTCGCCGCGTCCTGGATCGTGAGCTTGATCGTCAGGGGGACGCCCTTCGCGGTCGTCGTCGACGAGCCGAAGCTCGAGCGAATGTCCTCGCGGACGATCCCACTCTGGGCGAGGACGTTCGGGCCATTCGAGCCGTCACCGGGAAACGGACCGGCGGTCTCCTCGGGGATCACCGCGCAGTCTGCGGCTGCCGCGCTGCCCGCCGCGGTCGATGCGGACGCGGCGGCAGACGCCGCGGTCGACGAGGTCGCGCTGCTCGACGTGCCGGGCGCACAGCCCACGATCGACATCAGGCCGGCGCTGATCGTCGTGAAGCCGGCGAGCTTGAGGATCTGGCGGCGGTCAAGGAGGGTCGAGAGGTCGTAGACGAGGCCGCGGTCCGTCTCCTCGAGTTGCTCGTGGAGGGCGACGGGTCGCCTCGGATCAGGCGGCGTGACCATCGGGCGAGGCTCCATTCCGTTCATTCCTCCGGGATCATTCTGAGAAGGTGACGGTCGGAGTCTCCAGCACTGGACCTTGCGGAACGATGACAGGAGCGCGCGCGGCTTCGCATTTCGGGCGTGCCCGCCTCAGACCGCCGATGCCGTGGCGGGCGGGCGGGATCGGACCCGCAGCGCGACGACGACCGCTCCGCCGAGGAAGACGACGGCGCCCGCCCAGAACGGCCCGCTCGGGCCGGTGACGCCGGCGATCGTTCCGCCGAGGGCCGGACCGATGATCCCGGCTGCGTAGAGCGGCAGGTAGACGAGGTTGAGGGTCTGGGACCGTCGCTCCGGCGGAACCTCCGTGGCAAGGAGGCTGAAGACCATCGCTCCGACGATGCTGTTGCTCGCGGTGAAGACGAGGACGGCGAGGGCAAGGACGGGGATCGCGGCCGCGAGCGGTACGGTCAGCGAGGCGATGCCGCCGACGAACATCGCCCCGATGAGCACCGGTCGGAACCCGATCCGGTCCCCGACGACTCCGCCGAGGGGCGCGGTCACCGCCCCGACGAGCGCGGCGGTCCCGGCTACGAAGCCGATCGACGAGGCGAGCCCCGGCCCCGCGCCGACGATGCCCTCCACGATCAGCGGCTGGTACGGGCGGCTCATCTGGTTCGCCAGGAACGCCACGCCGTAGATGGCGAAGATCCGCCGCACGGCCGGGTCGGCGAGGACGCCGCGCAGCGCGCCGAAGGCGAGGGGCAGGACGCGTCCCTCGGGGATCACCTCCGGACGGACTTCGCGGGAGCCGAACCAGACCATCGCCGCAGTCGCGAGCGAGAGGCCGGCCGACGACCAGAACATCGCCGGATAGCTCCAACCGAGGCCGTCGACGAGCCAGCCGCCGAGCACCGGCCCGACGGCGAAGCCGATGGGACCGGCCGCGCCGAACAGGCCGATCATCGTGCCGATCCGGGCCCGCGGGACGACATCGCGAATGCCGGCCAGCATGACCCCGGTGTTGCCGAGCTGGAACCCGATGAGGAGCAGGCTCAGCGCCAGCTGCCAGGGCTCTCGCGACAGGGCGACGCAGCCGAACACGAGGGCCTCGACGATCGCGCTCCGGGCGATGACGGCCTTCCGGCTGTACTTGTCGGCCCAGACGCCCCAGAGCGGGACGAGCGGCATGCCGACGACGAAGATCAGCGCCGAGAAGAGACCGACGAACGGGACGCGCTCCGCATCGGGAACGCCCATCTCATGGAGATACGGGGCGAGGAACGAGAAGACCTGGCTGACGCCGAGGCCCTCGACCATCGAGGTGATCCAGAAGACGACGACGATCCGCCGCCAGTCGGAGCGACCGGCGCGATCGTCGGACGCGGCGGCATCGAGACGCTGGGCGGGCATGGCGGCGAAGCGTAACGGGTTCGAGAGATCTGGCGCGCGTCCTGCGTCGTAGACTCGGCCGAAGGAGGACGCGACGATGCTGGGTCGATACCTGAGCCGCGCGGTCGATGCCCAGGCCCGCTGGTCGAAGCCGTTCGGCGAGTTCAACCACCGTTGGCTCGGTGCCCTGTTCCATCCGATCCGCCCGATCCAGAGCTTCCTGAACGGGACCTGGTTGGGCCATCCCGTCCACTCCGTCCTGACGGACGTGCCGGTCGGCGCTCTGACCGTCTCGATCGTGGCCGACCTGATCGGCCAGCAGCTCGTCGCCGACGTGGCGATGTTGCTCGGCGTCCTCGCGATGGTCGCGGCCGCCGTGACGGGGCTGGCCGACTACGCCGAGGTCGACGGGACGCCGCGGAACCGGGCGACGGTCCACGGGACCCTGATGGTCGTCACCCTCGCGCTGTACACCGTGTCGCTCGTCATCCGGAGCGGCAATCCGGTGGATCGTCTCGCTCCGGTCGTCATCGCCCTCGTGGCATACCTGCTCCTGGCACTCGCCGCGGCGATCGGCGGCGACCTCGTCTACCTCGCGGGAACCCACGTCAACCGCAACGCCTGGCGGGGAGCGGGTACGAAGTGGGTATCGGTCGACCTCGGCGGCTTGCCCGACATCCCGCAGGGCGGTCCAACGAAGCTGAAGGCCGGGAACAACGAGCTCGCCGTGATCCGAGAGGACGACCGGATCCTGGCCGTCCACGCCGTGTGCGCACATGCCGGCGGGCCGCTCGCGGAGGGCACGATCGTCGGCGGCGACCGGCTCGAATGCCCGTGGCACGGCTCCCGATACCTGATCGCGAATGGCCACGTCGTGCGCGGGCCGTCGATGTACGACCAGCCGGCGTACGAGGTCCGCCGCGCCGATAGCGGCGGCTGGGAGGTCAGGCGCCAGCCTGCCTGACAAGCCGATCGCACGAGACGAGATCGTCATCCCCGTCCGAGCGCCTGCGCTCGTCGTGCTGATCGGCGCGGCCGGCTCGGGCAAGACGACCATGGCACGGCGGCTGTTCGATCCGGGCGACGTGATCTCGTCGGACGAGCTCCGCGGAATGGTGAGCGGCGACCCGAGCGATCAGCGGGCGACCCGGCCCGCCTTCGCGATCCTCCATCGCGAAGTCGCCCGCCGGCTCGCCGCCGGGCGGCTGGCTGTCGTGGACGCGACGAGCGTCGAACGCGCAGCCCGCCGGGCCCTCCTGCGGGTTGCGGCTGCAGCCGGTGCCGACGCGGTTGCCATCGTCCTGGCGCTGCCACGCGACCTGGTCCAGGCTCGCAACGCGTCGCGAACCGGCCGCCCCGTCCCACCCGAGATCGTGGATCGGCACGTCGCGCGCCTCGCGTCTCTCGCGGGACTCGGTCCCACCGGCGCACGAGCGACGCTGATCGCCGACGGCTTCCGGGAGGCTTACGTCGTCAGCTCGGACGACGAGATCGATCGGCTCCGCATCGACCGGGTCTGATTCGGCCGTCAGGCGACGGGTGCGGACGATCCGCCGGCGATCAGGGCGATCGCAAGCCCCGCCATGATGATGCCCGCCAAGTGAGTTCGGCTCACGCGTTCCTGCAGCAGGAGGATCGCCAGGACGACCGTCGTGACCGGGTAGAGCGAGGACAGGGTGGCGGCGACGTCGAGCCGGCCCGCCTGGGTCGCGAGGACATACAGGCCGTTGCCCGCCAGATCGAGCAGGGCGACCGCAACGAGCGCCGGGAGGACCGGTCGCGGGATGCGCCAGGGACGACGCCCAACGACGACGATCGCGACCAGCGCGATCAGCGCGGCCCCCTTGATCACCACGAGCGGCCACGCCACGCGGTGCTCCGGAAACGCCCCGACCGCCACGTTGAACAGGCCGAGACCGATGCCCCCCACGAGGGCATATTCGATGCCGGAGCGACCTGCGTCGGGATCGTGCGATCGCGAGACAAGGACGACGGCGATGAGCGCGCAGCCGATGCCGGCAACGACCTCGGTTCCGGGCATGCCCTGGCGAGCGAACCCGACGACCACGGGCAGTGACGCGGCGATCAGGCCCGTGACCGGGGCGACGACGCCCATCCGCCCGACCGCCAGGCCGGTGTACAGCCCAACGATCCCGGCCACCGCGAAGACTCCGGCGAGAGCGGCGAGGAGCAGGGTCTCGGGGCCCGGCATCGGCTCGCTGCTCGCCGCGGCGACGACGAGCATGACGACGAGGCCGATCCCGTCGACGCCGAGTCCGATACCCAGGACGGGCGCCCGTCGCCCCGTCCAGCCACCGCCGAAGTCGCCGGCGCCCCATGCGATCGCGGCGGCGAGCCCGAGGAGGACGACCGCGAGCCCCGGCCCGGCCGGGTCAGCCGTGGGCCGCTCCGGCCGCGACCGGCTCCGGCGCACCGTCATCGAGCTCGGTCGGTCCGGCGAGCTCGACCACCGCGTCGGCCGCGGCGTGGTAGCGATCCGACGTCGTCAGGTAGATCACCTGGAAGTCGGCGGCGATCTCGCGCAGCAGGTCGAGGGCGCGGGTTGCCCGGCCGTCGTCGAGGGTCACGAAGGGATCGTCGAAGATCAGCGGCGGCCGCCGATCGCCCGTCACGAGCCGGACCAACCCGAGACGGGCGGCGAGGTAGACGAGGTCCAGCGTTCCCTGGCTGAGCGAGGTGACGTCGACCCAATCGCCCTTCTCGGGAGCAAAGAGTCGGAGATCGAGGGTCCGGTCGTCGACGGCGACGCGTCGGTACCGGCCGCCGGTCACGCGATCGATGTCACCGACCATGTGCTGCTCGAGGTAGCGGGTCGCGGTCTTCATCGTCGCCTGCTCGGCGGTCTCGATCTCCCTGAGAGTCCGGTCGTAGACGCGGGCACGTCGCTGGAGGGTGGCGAGCTGCTCGCGCCAGGCCTCGAGACGCTCGGCGTGACCGGCGACCTGCTCCGCGTCGACGGTATTCGCGTCGACCCGTGCCCGGGCATTTGCCTCGTCGTCGCGGGCCCGCTCGAAGCCCGCCTCGAGGTCGCGGACCTCGACCTCGAGGCGCTCCCGTGCGCGCGGCTCCTTCGCGATGGGCCCGAGCGCCTCGAGCGCGTGGGTCTTCTGCTCGACCTCCAGGGCGGCCCCGTCGCGCCGGCCGGGTAGCGTGCCCGGCGGCTCCTTTCCGACGAGGCCGTCGAGCTGCGCCGACAGCCGCTCGATCCGGCCGACGTGCTCCTTCTCCGCGGCGAGCAGCTCCTCGGCGGCGGTCAGATCCGGCAGGCTGAGGCCGACCAGCTGCTGGGCGGTGTCCGCCTCCGCCAGGTGGAGCTCCGCCTCCATGTCCGACCGGCCCCGGAGCCGGCGGTCGATCTCCACGTCGCGCATCTGCTGCTGCATCCGATCGCTCCGTCGCAGCCACAGCGCGACGAAGGCGAGGATGAAGCCGATACCGGCGGCAATCCCGCCGAGCAACACCGGAGCCTCGCCGAGGTCGATGACCCTCAGGGTCCGGGCGGCGAACGTGCCGCCCGCCACGAGGAGTCCCAGGATCACGAGACCGACGGCGATCCGCGACAGCGGGCGCCACATGGGCTCGGGCGGAACCTCGAACTGGACCTCGATCTCGCCCGAGAGGATGGCGTTGAGCTCGCGGATCTTGGCGTCGAGGACGCGGAGGCGCGTCACGATCTGCTCGAGGACGGGCAGCGGATTGGCCGACGGATGCGTGTCGCGCAGCCCGGTGAGCTCCTCGGAGACCGTCACCGCATGGCGATAGCGCTCGAACCGCTCCTGGGCACTCACGCGCTCGGCCATCAGCCGCTCGGCCTGGCGTGCCTTCTCGAGGAGGGAGCGCCGCTCGAGGAGGATGGCCTCGGTCTCCGCCCGGCGCTCGCGCGCGCCGGAGAGCGTGTCGCGGTCCCGCTCCAGCTGGGCGAGCGCGAGCTCGCCCTGCTCGACGGACGCCTTCGCCTGGTCGACGGTCTCCTCGGCCACCTTCAGCCGCCCGGGGTTCTTGGCACCCTTCGTGTTCAGGTCGAAGAGGGCTCGCTCGAGCTTGTGGCGAGCCCGGGAGGTGCCGCGGTCGGCGCCGCTGATCGACGCCTGCAACCGATCGCGCAGCGCCGCCTCGTCCCGGTCGAGATCGGCAAGCTCGTGGTGGCGAACCGAGGCTGTGGAGCGGAAGAAGGCCTCGCTCGGGATCCCGGTCAGCTCCGCCAGCGCCTGGTCGGCGAGCGTCGGATCGGTGATCGTCTCGCCGTCGACCTCGAGGCGAACCGTGCCTTTCGCTCCGCGGAAGGCCTTCTCCAGCGTGCCTTTCCGGACACCACGGTCCTCATCCTCGATCTCGAACTCGATCGAGATCACCGGTCGGGCATCGTCCGCGGCATCCCAGGACCGAAGGCCGTCGATGTCGTTGCCGCCGCTCGTGGCCTTGCGGGTCAGGACGAGCTCGACGGCGCGCTGGATCGTCGTCTTTCCGGCCTCGTTGGGGCCGTGCACGATCGTCAGGCCGGGCGAGAGCGGGATCTCGAGCTCGCGGTAGCGGCGGAAGTCACGCATCGTCAGCCGCGTGATCCTCACAGCGTGACCTCGTGGCCCGCGAGCAGCAGCCGACCAAGGCGGAGGACGTCGCGCAGCTCGGAGGCCTCGACCGCCGCCTCTGCGCCGCCGCTGGCCTCGAGCTCGGCGATCCGGGCCTCGACGTCGCGGATGAACGCCCCGGGGATCGTGTCCGGGGACGGCAGGTTGCCCTCGGTCAGGGCCGGCGATGAGGCGTCGCGAACACGGAGCCGGAGGAAGGCGCTCCTCAGCTGTTCCTCGACCTCGTCGGTCGAGACGTCCAGCTCGTCAGGCCGGATGCCGGTCAGCCGGACATCGAGGATGAGGTCGGGGTCGGCCTTCGCCGACAGCTGCTTGACAAGCCTGGGCTGGTCGACGAGAGCTGCGGCGTCGATGTCGAGCTTCTCGAACCGGGTTCGGCCGACCGTCCGCTCGTCGATCGTCACCGCGCGCTTGCCCGCGACCGTCTCGAGCTGGACGAGGAGGACCTTGCCCGCCCCGTCCTGGGTGACCGCGACGGGCTCGGGCGCGCCCGAATACGCATACACCGTCGCGCCGGCCCTGGCCTGCTGGGACGAGTGCCAATGGCCGAGGGCGAGGTAGTCGAGCCCGGTCGCCTCGATCTCTTCGCGGGTCACGACGACCTCATCGGCGTCTGTTCGATCCGGGATCGCAAGGGACCCGTGGACCATGCCGACGTGCCACGTGGCGCGCTGATCGTCGGCGACCCGCAGGTCGCGGAGGGGGCTGTGGGGCGCCCGTTTGGTGGCGAAGACCGTTCCGTGGACGACCACGTCGCAGGAGGCGAGGTGAACGCTCGGCCGGTCCGGCGTCAGGACGGTGACGAGATCGTCGGCTGCGGTCGACCCGGCCATCGCCGCGAGATCGTGGACGCGATACAGCGACGCCCGGTCGTAGACGTCGTGGGTTCCCGGGATGATCACCGTCCGGATCGTCGCCTGCGCGAGGCGCTTCAGCTCACCGGCGACCCGGTCCACGGATCGCTTCGGCTGGGTGTTCGAGTCGAACAGATCCCCGGCGATGAGGACCACGTCGACCTTCTCCGCGATGGCGAGATCGATGGCGGCCTTGAATGCGGCGAACTGGCGTTCGCGCTGAGCCGCGGCCTGTTCGCCGAGGTCGGCGTGCCGGGCGCCGAGGTGGACGTCGGCCGTATGCAGCAATCGGAGCATCCGGTGGCGTTGGCCTCCTGTCCCGTCGCACGAGTGAGGCGGGCTTGCCCGCCAGCCGCCCGCCCGTCCCCGGCAGGCGGGTCTGGAGCGAGCGAGGCGCCCCCTGGCCCTCGCCCGCCACCTCGACTCTCGCGGGCCATTGTGACAGGTCGAATGTCACGGTCGCCAGCGGTTCGTCGCCTCGTCTCCCGCTCGGGAATGTGCGCCGTTTCGCGTCGCGGTCGACGCTCGCGACGGGTGCCCGTGAACTGTCGCGCGCCTGCAAGGCCCGTTTCGGAAGGCCGGTGTATGGTGCCGCCATCGAACAACCGGTGCGCCCGAAACAGGGACTCCATAACGGCACCTGGGTAGCAGCGCCGGACCTTCCCGACGCACCAGCGACATCCCGTCTGCCGAAGTGGCCGCCCGGGCGTGCCGCGCCACGATCGCGCCAGAGGAGAGGAAGGTTTCGTGACCTACGTCGACCGAACGTTGAACTGTGTCGACTGCGGGGTGGAGTTCATCCATTCGGCGGCCGATCAGGAGTACTACACGCAGAAGGGCTTCGCCTCGGACCCGAAGCGTTGCGCGAGCTGCCGTGCCAGCCGGCGGGCCAGCCGCGAAGCCGGCTATGACGTCCGCGACATCGGTGGGCCCCGGGGCTACGAGCGAGGCGACGACCATGTCGCCCGCGAATATTTCGCGGTGATCTGTTCATCGTGTGGCAACCAGGCGCAGGTTCCGTTCAAGCCGCGCATGGATCGGCCCGTCTATTGCTCCGATTGCTTCCGGCAGGTCAAGCCCGACTGACGCGTGCCCTGACCGAACCGCGGTCGAGCGTGGTGACCCAGACCCGCGCTCCCGCCCAGTTCAGATCGAACGCCCCGGCCGATGTGCCGGGGCGTTCGTGATTCCTGGGCAGCCCACGTGCCGCGCGGCTCGCCCGGGCGGCCCGGCGGGCGCCTCCGCCCGATTTCTGTCACCTGATCAGGTGGTGGACCTTCGTCACCTAGAACCTGTCATTTGTTCGTCTGGCCGCCCATCTGACGAGGCGGGTGCCGCCGCCCGAGCGTGACGCGGTGCCACGGGACGACATCGCCGCTGACGAGCGCTCACCCGGCGATCAAATGACAGATACCTGGGCCGACGACGCCCTGCCGGCAGCCCTACAGCCGGAACACGTCCCCGCCGCGGAAGCGTTCGCGATTGCGGCCATGCCAGACCGTGACGCGACCGCGCCCCTGGACCTGCCAGGCGCCGTCCCGGCCGATCGCCGCGGTCTCCTCGTCGATGCCAAGGACCGGCACTCCACGTGGGCCCTGGAGCACGAACAACGCCGACATCGCCTCCGGCCACGCGTCGTAGTGGGGAATGACGGTCAGGTTGGAGGCGATCCCGAGCCCGTCGCGCCAGCGCAGCGGCCAGAGGAGACGCCGCCCGCGAAGATCCCAGTGGCGGCCGGCGAGCGTCATCGCGCCGGCCGAGCAGCCGGCGAGGACCGCTCCCCGCTCGTGAGCCGCGACGAGGGCGGCACCGACCGCCGACGTGGCGAGCGTATCGGTCAGGTGGCCGGGCTTGCCGCCGGACAGATAGACAACATCGGCCTCGCCGATCGCCTGTACGTGCGACGGATCGTCGGCGTCGAGCCGGTCCCGGACGAGGAGTGGCTCGACCTCCGCCCCGAGGCCGCGGAAATGCTCCACGCCCATCGCCGCCCAGCGTTTGAAGACCTCGTCTCCGTCGGGCCAGGAGGCGGTCGGGAGCAGCACCACCCGAGGCCGGCGACGGCCCGTTGCCGCGAGCAGACCGGCATCGACATCGGCCATGGCGGGCAGGAACTCACCTGAGCCCACGAGGGCGACGGGTCCCGGCATGCGCGAGAGCATAAACGTGGCTGTGCGACACTGCCCGGCATATGACCCGAGCCCAGCGTTGGACCCTTCTCGCCGCGATCGTGGCCTCGGGAATCGTCTTCCTCGACAGCACCGTGGTGAACCTCGCCCTGAAGAGAATCGGCGAGGAGCTGCCGCGGATCACGTCCATCGGCGTGCTCGAGGGCGAGGCCTACGTCGGCAGCGGGTACCTGGCCGTCCTGGCGGCGCTGCTGATCATCGCCGGGGCGCTGGCGGACCGGTACGGCCGACGGCTGATCTTCATCATCGGGCTGACCGCGTTCGGGATCATCTCGGTCCTCTGTGGGATCGCCCCGTCGATCGAGTTCCTCATCGTCGCCCGGCTGCTCCAGGGAGCCGCCGGCGCGCTGCTCGTCCCGGGTTCTCTGGCGATCATCACGGCCGCG
>Ga0307278_10001904_pt1 | contig 10318 bp, 8 predicted proteins | sample ER_DNA_117_FD_194482 | JGI IMG/M metagenome (GOLD analysis project Ga0307278, IMG submission 194482) | Bulk soil microbial communities from the East River watershed near Crested Butte, Colorado, United States - ER_DNA_117 | ecosystem: Environmental > Terrestrial > Soil > Floodplain | place: USA...
ACCTCGTCCTCATCGGCTCGACCGCGGGGCTCTTCGGGGAGGCCGGGCATGCGGACTATGCGGCGGCCAAGTCGGCTCTCGCCCACGGCTTCCTGCTCAGCTTGAAGAACGAGATCGTCCGAATTGCGCCGCTGGGGCGCGTCAATGCCGTCTGTCCCGGCTGGACCGAGTCCCCGATGACACGCTCGACCCTTACCGATCCCGGTCTCGTGCGTCGCGTCACGCAGACGATGGCCCTGCGCAAGGTCGCCCGGCCGGAGGACGTCGCGCGCCAGGTTGTCGTCCTCGCCTCGGACGAGCTCTCCGGCCATCTCACCGGGCAGGTCCTGACCGTTGCGGGCGGGATGGAGGGACGTGTCGTGCACCGGGACACGGGGTAAAGGCAACCCCACGGACCCACTCAGCCTCCTCTGGATCTTCTTCATCCTCGCGTCGCTGCAGCCGGTGGTTCAACGCCAGTTGCTCGCTACACAGCGCCGCCACTCTCTCGCCCGGATCTCGGCCGCGCGCGGCGCGACGGTGATCACGCTCATCCATCGGCAGGAGACGTTTTCCTTTCTCGGCCTGCCGCTCGTGCGCCACATCGACATCGACGACGCCGAGAGCGTGCTGCGGGCGATCCGCGAGACGCCGCCCGGCCGGCCGATCGAGATCATCCTCCACACGCCCGGCGGCCTGGTGCTCGCCGCGAGCCAGATCGCGGTCGCACTCGCCGACCACGATGGGGCCGTGACCGCGGTCGTTCCCCATTACGCCATGAGCGGGGGCACGATGATCGCGATGGCGGCCGACGAGATCGTGATCGACGCACACGCGGCGCTCAGCCCCGTCGATCCTCAGCTCGGCCAGTACCCGGCGGCCTCGATCCTCGCCGCGCTCGACTATCCGGGTGACCACAAGGACGAGACGCTCATTCTTGGAGACATGTCGCGAAAGGCGATGCGCAAGGTGGAGGGCCTTCTGGGTCGGCTCCTGGAGGGTCGAATGAGCGCCGAGCGCGCCAAGGGCGTCTCTTCCCTGCTTTCGAGGGGGGCCTGGACGCACGACCATCCGCTGCTGGCGCGAGATCTCGAAGCGCTCGGGCTTCCGATCAAGATCGGGGTCGGCGCCGAGGAGCGTGCGCTGCTTGAGCTCTATCCGCAGCCTCGGGGCCGGCAATCCCCCGTCGAATACTTCCCCGGCTCGCCTGGAGCGCCGCCCGGGCTCCCACCGGGACGAGAGCGGCCGCGCCGCGCGGGCGCTCCGCAGCGTTCTGACCAGAAGCATTGACGGCTAAAAGGGGGGAGCGACGGGCAGAACCCGTCGCTCCGACTCCAAGGTGCCGTAGGAAAGCTTGCCGTCAGTCCCGTGGCGACGAAAGGAGTACTTCGGATGTCGGCACCGCGCACCACGGACTTGAGCTCCGGAACGCCAGAGCGGGCCGCCGCCCGGCCCGCTCTGACATCTCCGAAGAGAACCGCAGTGGTATCGAGTGGCCCCAGCCGCATCGGGGCCTGCCTCGTTTTTCCTCCGAGTGGCCCCCGCCGCATCGGGGCCCGCTCGTCTCCCGCAGTGTGTGCCAGAGGGCTCTGCTTGATCTATCCCCTTTTCGCGGTTGACTGCGGTTGTTCACTGAGCGACCTCCCCCACTCGTGGGGATGCCGGTCGCGTTTTTTGGAGCACTTTTGCCCCTGATCCATGCGGATTGGTGGGTTAGAGTCGCCGCGGGTGGTGGGTGGATCGCTACCCCACCCGGGTGGGGATGTAGGGGATCGCCGCGAGGCTTGCTAGGCTCGATTCGCCCATCAAGAGCGGCTGAGGGACTCGGCCCTGAGACGCCGCAGCAACCGGCCCGCGGGTGTGGTGCTACCGCCGAGAGCGATGGAGGTGACCTCGATTTCCCAACAGCGTGAGACCCGTTTCCCCGCCGGGCCCCGGAAGTAGGCTCCGCCGGTGGCCAACCGCTTCGTCGAACGGCTCACGACGGGCCCGGCGCTCGTCGCCGACGGGGGCATGGGCGTCCTCGTCTCGAGCGCCGTCCCCCGCGTCCGCACACCTGAAGAAGCGAACCTTCGCGCGCCCGAAGCCGTCGTCAAGCTCCACGTCGGCTTCATCCAGGCCGGCGCAGACCTGATCGAGACGAACACGTTCGGCGCCAACCGGCGCAAGCTCGCCGCGAATTTCCTCGAAGACGAGCTCCACGAGATCAACAGCACCGCGGTCAAGCTCGCCCGCGAGGCCAGAGAGATCGCCGGGCGCGACATCTTCATCGCCGGCTCGATCGGCCCGCTCGGCGAGCCCGGCGGCGTGCCCGCCGGCGAGAGGACGCAGATCTTCGCCGAGCAGGCGGCAGCGCTCGAGGGACGTGGAGTCGACCTCTTCGCCGTCGAGACCTTCTTCGAGCTGGAGGAGCTCGAGGCTGCGATCGGAGCGGTGCGCAGCGTCTCCTCGTTGCCGATCGTGGCCATGCTGACCTTCGACGCCGGTGGGGAGACGCTGTCCGGCCTCACCGCGCGCGCGGCGGCCAAGCGCCTGCGCGAGCTCGACGTCGCCGCAGCGGGCGCGAACCACGGCGCCGGGATCCAGGCCGCCCTCGCGGCGCTGGGCGACATGGGTGGGAACGGCCTGCCGCTCGCGGCGATGCCCAACATCGGGCTGGCCAGCATCGCCGGCAACCGCATCATCTACCCGCACGCCACGCCCGACTACTTCGCCGAGTTCGCAGCGCACGCACGTAACCTGGGCGCCCGCGTGATCGGCGGTTGCTGCGGAACGACTCCCACCGAAATCGCGGCCATCGCCTCAGCGATCAAGGAGGAGCGCGAGCCGACCGCGCCGCTCGTCTTCGCCGAGCGCGAGGTCGTCGTCGCCGTGCCCGAGCACCGGGAAGAGACCGAGCTCGCGCGAGCGTTCCGCGAGCAGGAGTGGGTGCTCTCCGTACAGGTCGACCCGCCGCTCGGCGGCAGCTACGGCGGCATGCTCGAAGTCTCCCGGACGCTCAGGGAGTCAGGGAAGGCGGGGTTCATCGACATCAACGACAACGCGACGGCTAGGGCCGCCGCCAGCGCGCTAATGCTCGCGGTCGAGATCGAGCGCACGGTGGAGATCGAGACCATCCCCCACCTGACGACGCGTGACGCGACGATCATGGGCCTCGAGTCACAGCTTCTCGGCGCTCACGCGTGCGGAATCCGGAACGTGCTCGCCGTGACGGGCGACCCACCCGAGGTCGGCGACTACCCCGGCTCTCGGGGCGTCTACGAGATCGACTCGATCGGGCTCACCCAGCTGATGGCGCGCCTCAACCGCGGCGAGGACTACAACGGCCGCTCGATCGACGCCGCCACCTCGTTCTTCATCGGAGTCGCAGTCAATCCCTCCGCGGACGACCTCGAGATCGAGCTCGACCGCTTCCACCAGAAGGTCGAGGCGGGTGCGCAGTTCGCGATGACGCAGATCGTCTTCGACCTCGAGTACATGGACCGCTTCGTCGAGCGCCTCGGAGGCGAGTGGCCGATCCCCGTGCTCGTCGGCATCTTCCCCGTGTGGAGCCATCAGCTCGCGCTGCGGCTGCACAACGAAGTGCCCGGCATCGTCGTCCCCGAGCACATCCTTGAGGCGCTCCGCACCGCCGGTCCCGGAGCGGCCGAGGTCGGAATGGAGCTCGGTCGCGAGCTGCTCGCAGGCGCCCGTGAGCGTGCACAGGGCGCGTACGTCGTCGCGCCCTTCAGGCGGCCGCTCGGGATTCTCGACCTCCTCGACGGCTAGGGCGTGCAGGGCCCGGTCGAGACCGGGCCGCTCGCCGAGGCGAGCGCGCGCCGCACGAGCGAGGACGGAACACCGAAACCGCCGCGCCCCTCGGTTCGCGCCGCGAAGACGGTCGCCTGTACGGCGCCCGTCGCATCAACGGCGGGCCCGCCCGAGTCACCGTGCCGGACGACCCCGCTGAAGCTCGTCACCGTGCGCAGGACAGGCCCTCGTCCATACGCGTCCTGGCTCAGTGCGGTCGCGGTGGTGCCGATCCGGCCGGGAACTGCGTCGAGCGGGCCGTTCTCCGGATAGCCGAGGATGGCGACGGTCGCTCCCGGTCGTGGATCGACCAGCCGGAGGGCACGCTCCCTCAGCCCCGGCGTGCGCAGCACGGCAAGGTCGTTGCGCACGTCGAAGGCGATCGCGCGGGCCGGCAGGCGTCCGCCCGAGAGTGGGAGCACGGTCGTGTCCTGCTCGCCGGCGACGACGTGCGCGGCGGTGACGACGAGTCCGCGTCCGGCCACCCACCCGCTCCCCTCGACGCCGAGACCGCATGCCGTGCCCAGTATGCGGACGACGCTCGGAGCTGCTCTTCGGGGGCCGTCCGCCCGGAGCACGCGCGGATTGGGCGGCTGCGCGGGCAGGCGCGGCCCCGTGAGCACCGGGAGCGGGTCGATGCGGGCGAGCGCGTGCAGGAACCTCCTCGGCGGGACGATCGAGTTCAACTTGCGGAGCACGACTGAGCGTTGGATCTCGCGCCGGAGTTTCGTTTGGCCTGGAAGCTGGAGTCCAACCGCCCCGAGCACCCAGACGAACGCGAAACCGGTCAGCGCCCCGGCGATGAGCCCGCCCGCCGAATCGAGCAGACGCAGGCTGGAGAAGCGCAGTCGCGAGCGGAAGCTCGCACCGGCCGCGCTCCCGACGGCTTCCAGGAGCATCGCGAGTCCGGCGGCCCCGGCGAGCGCGATCAGCGGCGAATACGGCGATCCCGCCCCGCGGTCGAGCAGGTGCGAAGCGAGGCGGCCGCCGAGAATCGCCCCGCCGACGAGCCCCGCGAGCGAGAGCCCGCTCCAGACGAAGCCCCGTGCTGCTCCGGCAAGCGCGGCGAACCCAGCGAGCCCGAGTGCAACCCAGTCGAGGCCGGTCACCGCCGTTTAGGCTAACTGCGTGAACGGCCCCGAGCTCCAGGAGTTCATCGACCGCTACAACGCGGCCTGGAACGACCACGACGTCGAGGCGATCGTCTCCATGCACGCCGACGACTCGGTCTTCGAGAACCACACGACCGGCGACGTGAACATCGGGAAGGAGGCGATCGGCCGCGCGGTCACCAGCATCTTCTCGGTCTTCCCCGACCTCTCGTTCGAGGCGCGCAGCCAGTACATCCGCGACGACCTCGTCGTACAGGAGTGGACGGCGCGCGGAACGCACGAGGGGCCGATGACACGCTCCGGGATCAAGGTGGAGCCGACCGGCCGCAAGGTCGAATATCGCGGCATGGACGTGATCCCGATCAAAGACGGCCTTGTTGCCCGCAAGGACGTCTACTCCGACGGTGTAACCCTCCTCAGGCAGCTCGGCTTGACGGAAATCTCCTAGCTAGACTAGGTCGACCCGGGGGCGTAGTTCAGTTGGTTAGAACGCCGGCCTGTCACGCCGGAGGTCGCGGGTTCGAGTCCCGTCGCTCCCGTAAAGTGCCTGCAAATCGGTATCTTTTGTTGCCGAGGTGGGCGTGAGCGACCGCCGACTTCTTCGCATCCCGCGCAGATCCCGCACGAGAATCGACCTGCAATTCCCGTAGAAAGCCGGTCAGCGCCGGTAATCCCCGCAACGCGGAGGGCTAGCCAGTTGTCGCGGACCTCGTGCCCCCGCTCGCACAGAGCGCGGGCGACGTGCCCGCCGACGAAGGCGCTTGCCCCGTCACGTACACGCGCATCGAGCGCATCATTGCCCCGTGCGGGAGCTTCCGGCGGGGACGGTGACGCTGCTCTTCACGGACATCGAGGGCTCGACACGCCTGCTGCGCGAGCTCGGCAGCGGCTATGCCGACGCGCTGGCCGAGCACAGGCGAATCCTGCGCGAGGCGTTCCGTCGCCACGGCGGCGTCGAGCTCGTCTGACGGGTTCGAAGAAGTCAGTTGGAACGTCAGGAAGTGGCGGATCAAGACGATGATCGGCGGCGGCGACACAGGTCGCCAGCGCGGGATCGACGTCGTCCGCCGGAACGGGCCGCTCTACCTGCCTGCGAAGTAGCGACACCCCCTTGGATCCCGGTCGGCGGCGTGAGAGGATGATCCTGGAGCTGTCTACTCGTTTCGTCCCGATGAGGAGCATCCTGAGAGCCCAGGCCGCTCGATCACGCCGCCCACGCTGTCGAGGACGTCACGGTGCCGAGCCGTGGGAGCCGGCTCACCGGCGTGCTCGATCTCAGGTCTCCCGCAACCTCAACAGCAGAGGAGGGCCCCCGGTGTATAGCCACAACGGTGACAACTTTTTCGTAGTCGACGGTCATCTCCACTTCTGGGACGCGAGCCCGGCGAACTGGGTGAGCGGCCAGGAGCAGTACGCGAAGGGCTGGATCGAATGCTTCCACGCGTACATGGGCCTTGGTCCCGAGGAGACTCACTGGCCGATCGAGAAGTTCCAGAAGTACTCGGAGGACGACTTCGTCAAGGATGTCTTCGAGGACGGCCACGTCGACGTCGGCATCTTTCAGTCGACGTACTTGAAAGAGTGGTACACCGACGGCTTCAACACGCTGGAGAAGAACGCGGAGCTGGTCGAGAAGTACCCGGACCGCCTGATCGCCAACGGCCGCTGGGACCCGCGCGAGGGCGAAGCGGGCCTGAAGCAGCTCGAGGACGACGCCAAGCGCTACAACCTCCAGGGCGTCAAGCTCTACACGGCCGAGTGGTATCAGGGCTCGCGCGGTTGGTCGCTCAAGGATCCCGAGTCGCAGCGTTTCCTGGAGAAGTGCCAGGAGCTCGGGATCAAGAACATCCACGTGCACAAGGGCCCGACGATCTGGCCGCTCGACAAGGACGCATTCGACGTCTCGGATGTCGACTACGTCGCCACGAACTTCCCGGAGCTGAACTTCATCGTCGAGCACGTCGGCCTGCCGCGGATCGAGGACTTCTGCTTCATGGCGACGCAGGAGCCGAATGTCTACGCGGGGCTCGCGGTCGTCATCGGGGGCCTGATGCACGCCCGCCCGCGCTTCTTCGCCAAGGTGATGGGCGAGCTGCTGTTCTGGGTCGGCGAGGACAAGATGCTCTGGGCCAGCGACTACGCGATCTGGGAGCCGAGGTGGCAGGTCGAGGGCTTCGTCGACTGGACGTCCCCGGAAGACGTGGAGTACTCGGACTACCCGCGGCTCACGACCGAAGGCAAGAGGAAGATCCTCGGCCTCAACGCCGCCAAGCTGTACGGAATCGACGTTCCGGAAGAGTTTCAGGTCCCGGACGAAGCGGGGACGTCGGCGGCGAGGGAGGACGCACAGCTCGTCGATTCGGCATGAACACCCGGGCGCGCGTCCTCGAGGCGCTAAGCGAGGTCCACGATCCCGAACTCGATGAGCCGATCACCTCGCTTGGGTTCGTGACCTCCTGTGAGGTGTCGTCGGGTGGCGACGTGGAGATCCTGCTCCGGTTGCCGACGCCGCAATGCGCTCCCAACTTTGCGTACCTGATGGCAGCCGACGCGCGCAATGCCGTGCGCCGGCTGCCGGACGTCGGCCGGATCGAAGTCAGGCTGGAGGACCACTACACCGGCGAGGAGATCAACGCCGCAGTCGCTCGCGGCGAAGGCTTCACGCGGGCGTTTCCGGGCGAGACGGACGACGATCACCTGGGCGCCCTGCGCGAGCTGTTCCAGCGCAAGGCACTCGTCGCCCGCCAGGCGAGGCTGTGCGAGGCGCTGCTTGCGGATGGCGTAACGCCCGAGCTGGTCACCGCGCGCCGCGTCGCCGACCTCCCCGACGACGCAGACGCACGACGGTGCCTGGAGTTGCGGAGTCAGTTGGGAATCGGCTGCGACCCCGACTCGCCGGCGTTCGTTGCTCCCAACGGCGAGCCCGTTGCGGCCCATGAGCTGACGCTGTGGCTGCGAAAGGCGCGACTCGTGCGAACGAGCCTCGACGTGAACGGCAGCATCTGCCGGTCCCTTCTGCAAATCCGCTCGCGGCGGGGGGCCGAGCTCGAGGAGGTTGGAACATGAGGGCCGCACGGCTGCACGCCTACCACGACCCCCTGGCCTTGGACGAGGTCGAAGAACCGCGTGCTGTGGGGCCGCTCGACGTCGTCGTGCGCATCGGCGCGGCCGGCCTATGCCGCACCGATCTCCACATCCAGGAGGGGCAGTGGGCCGAGAAGTCCGGCGTGACGCTGCCCTACACGCTCGGCCACGAGAACGCCGGCTGGATCCACGAGGTCGGTTCGGGCGTGACGAATGTCGAGGTCGGCGACACGGTGATCGTGCACCCCTACATCACCTGTGGGCTCTGCGGGCCCTGCCGTCGCGGCGACGACATGCACTGCATCAACGGCCGTTTCCCCGGAATCAGCGAAGACGGCGGGTTCGCCGACTTCCTGCTCACGAGCGCCCGGTCGGTGATCAAGCTCGACCCGTCGCTGGAACCGAAGGACATCGCCGCGCTCGCCGACGCGGGGTTGACAGCGATCCACGCCGTCAAGAAGGCGCTGCCCGTGCTTTCCTCCGGCACGCGCGCGGTGGTGATCGGGGCGGGCGGCCTCGGCCACATCGGGATCCAGTGCCTGGCGGCGATGACGCCGGCGGAGATCATCGTGATCGATCCCTCCGAGCCCGCGCTCGCGCTCGCCGGCGAGATAGGGGCCGACCATACGGTCCGGGTCGACGGCTCGCATGTCGACACGGTTCGAGAGCTCACCGACGGGATGGGCGCAGAGGTGATTCTGGACTTCGTCGGCGAGAAGGGCGCAGTCGAGGATGGGATCGCGATGATCCAGGACGGAGGCTTCTACTACGTGATCGGCTACGGGCAGAACCTCGTCGTCCCTACGATCGACATCATCTCGCGCGAGATCTCGTTCATCGGGAATCTTGTCGGCACCTACGCCGACCTCGAGGAGCTGATGACGCTCACTTCGCAGGGCAAGGTTCGCCTGCACACGAGCACGTATCCGCTCGACGCGGTCAACGACGCGATGGCCGATCTCGACGGAGGCCGGCTGCAGGGGCGAGGCATCCTCGTGCCGGCGGCGACCGGCTAGCCCGCCCTTCCTGGCGACATGCTCAGCGCCTCAGTAGGCTGTTGTCTACTTAGACAGGCCTCCGTGGCCCAATCGTGGCCCAAACGTCGATCAGACACTCCTCTCCCGAAAGGCCTGCAAATCGGCACTTTGTGTTGTCTGATGCGGCGCGAATTTCACTTCGTGGCCCAAACCGTGGCCCGCTGTCGTGGCACAAACAGCCTGTAAATGGCGATTTCGCGAGCAGCCTTGTAACGCCTCGAACTCGCGGGTCGCGTTGCGTGCCTGCCCGTTCGTCGCGCGAGCTCGCCGACCGTCCTCGAGTTCTGGCTCGTCGTTGCGCGACCGGTCATGCGCGCGGGCCAGATCGTGCATCTGCGCGGACTAGCAGCCGCGATCCCAGCCCCTGGGGCACAAGGTGGCGAGGTTCGACTTCGCCACCTGTGCGCCAGGTCGCAGGCAGAGCACGAAGAGGTTGTCGCCCGTGACGTCCTTGTTGAAGTTGACCCCGCGGGCGCTCGCCTTTCTGTCAGCCGTCCTAGGCTACCCCTCCTCTGCGTCTGAAACGCAGAGACCCGCCAAAGCGGGCCTCGCACCCAGCCACCGAAGCGACTGGGGGGATACACGGATTCTAACGACTCGGCGGATGGACTGCGAGTTCGTGGATACAGCTAACCCGTCCCTCGCTCCGAGCCAACCCGTCCCTCGCTCCGCCGGTAAACGAGTCGCGCTCGGGCAGCAGAAGGGCAGCAAACGCCCGAAATCAAGCCTACGCAATCGTGCACAAACCTGATGTCAGAGAGCCGCAGAGCCACATCAATAGAGCGATTGCGCGTCAATCGTCGCCCATCGTCGTTTTCGTGGAACAAGCCTGTCACGCCGGAGGTCGCGGGTTCGAGTCCCGTCGCTCCCGTAAAAAGCCCTGCAAACCGGCATATTGTGTTGCCGGGCTAGACGGCAGGTCGAGGCCGACCACACAGACGTATGTGCCGAACCGACGCGAAGCGACCCAAAACATGCGGCGCTACCCCGATTTCAAGCCGATTTAGGCCGAGTTCAGGCCTGCCACGAAGGTGGCGTGCGACTACACGAAACGACCGGAGGTCACGGTCCCGGCACCCCTCGCCGCCCAAGCAGGAAAGCGCCGTCCCGGCCGCTCAGCAACGGCCTTCACGTCGAACACGTCGGTCGGGCTGGGAGCCGATGAGCGTCGGCGAAGCGATCGGCGAACGAGCCCTCAGCCACTCGCTGCGGCGGACGGCTCGATTGGGACCACCTCGACGACGTGGTCGCCCTCGAGGCCGGCTCGCCGGTTCAGTTGGACGACATGGTCGAGATCGGACGCCGCGACGAAGCAGA
>Ga0307278_10001905_pt1 | contig 10316 bp, 8 predicted proteins | sample ER_DNA_117_FD_194482 | JGI IMG/M metagenome (GOLD analysis project Ga0307278, IMG submission 194482) | Bulk soil microbial communities from the East River watershed near Crested Butte, Colorado, United States - ER_DNA_117 | ecosystem: Environmental > Terrestrial > Soil > Floodplain | place: USA...
GTCGCCGACCGAGGTGCCACGCAGCCGCACGGCCTCCTGCATGACCTCCTGGATCGCCCGGTGCAGCCGGCGGACCTCCTGGGCCGCGAGGCTCCCCGAAGGACGGTCCCAGCGCAGCTCGCTCCCCCACAGGACCTCGTCGGCGTACACCGGTCCGATGCCGGCCGCGAACGACGGGTCGGTGAGCAGCGCCCGCAGGCCCTCCTGCCTGGACTCGAGCTTGGCATTGAACGCCTGCCAGGTGAGGGCGTCGGCGAGCGGGTCGACCGCCCCGCGCCGCTCCTCGGCCAGCTCGTCCAGCTCGGGCTCGCCGGCCACGAACAGCTCGCCGGCCTCGCCCAGGTCGAGGGCGCGAAGGTCGCCGCCGACGGTGAAGGTCAGCACCGCGTCGGTGTGCCTGTCGACCGGCGCGGCGCTGCGCTCCTTCAGCAGCCGGCCACCCGCCCCCAGGTCCACGACCAGGGCGGCGCGATCCTCCGCGTCGAGGCCCAGCACAAGCAGCGTGCCGAGGCGGCTGGCGGGGCCGAGCTTGCGGCCGACGAGCCGCACCGAGAAGTCCTTGCGGTTGCGGTGGCGGCGCACGACCCGCGCCGCCCGTACCTCGACGACCTTGACCCTCCTGCCTCCGACCTCCTTGTCCAGGTCGTGGCGGAGAGTCTCGACCTCCGGCAGCTCGGGCACGGGCTCCTCCGGCGGACGCCGACGCCCGAGTGCTCCCCCGGGCACGAACGCCGAGTGTATCCATCCCCCCACCTCGTGCGCACGTGAACTAGTGGCTTCCCGCCAAACCGGCCGCGAAGCGGGTCAGGGCTTGCGTCCCACGCCGCCGAACATGTCCACCTCCGCGGGAAGGCCACCAGCGGCCTCGGCCAGGTCGGGCCGCCACCGTGGGCACGACACCACACCGGGCTCCAGCAGCTCCAGCCCGTCGAAAAAACCGGCGATCTGCTCGGGGCTACGGGGGTGGTACGGGATCGCGCCGCTCTGGTTGTAGAGTCGCTGGGCCTCCTCCACCGCCGCCTTATTGACCACGGCGGTGCCGTCGTTGAGCGCCAGGTAGCTGCCCGGCGGCAGGGCGTCCAGCAGCCGCTTCACGATCGATCGCGCTTCGTCGTCGTCGCCGATGTGGCCCACGATCCCCAGCAGCATCAGCGCGACGGGTTGGGCGAAGTCCAGGGTCCGGGCGGCGGCCTCCAGGATCTTGTCGGGCTCGCGCAGGTCGGCGTCGATGTAGTTGGTGACACCTTGCGGGCTGCTGGTGAGCAGGGCGCGGGCGTGCGTCAGCACCAGGGGGTCGTTGTCGACGTAGACGATCCTGGCGTCCGGTGCCACCCGCTGGGCGACCTCGTGGGTGTTGTCGGCGGTCGGCAGGCCGGTGCCGACGTCGAGGAACTGGCGGACGCCCGCCTCACCGGCCAGGTAGCGGACAGCGCGGGTGAGGAACCCCCGGGCGCCGCGGGCGGCGTCGATGATCTCGGGGAAGGCCTCGCGGAACTGGTCACCGGCGGCGCGGTCCACGGGATAGTTGTCCTTGCCGCCCAGCCAGTAGTTCCAGACTCGGGCCGAGTGCGGCACGGTGGTGTCGATCTCGGGTGGGGAGGAGCTGTCCGTCACGGGCCAACCTTCGCTCGGTGAGGCGGGAACGGTCCCGACGACTCTAGGTCGGACCGTTCGTGTCGACAACTCCCGATCTGCGGGTTTGGGAGGGATGCATCAGCGGAGGAACCGCGACCGCCGGCGGTCGGCGAGGACCCGCCCGCCCGTCTGGCAGGTCGGGCAGTAGGAGGTCTCGCGCTCCCCCATCCACACCGAGCGGATGGTGTCGCCGCAGACGAAGCAGGCGGCGCCGGCGCGGCCGTGGACGGCGAAGCGGCGCTCGGCCGCCCGAGGCACCTCCACCTCGCCGCCGACCTGCTCGGCGAGGCTGCCGCGGGCCTCGGTCAGCACGCCGACCAGGGCCGCGTGGAGGCTGCTGACCTGGTCGGCGTCGAGCCGCTCCGGGCGGGCGAACGGCGACAACCTGGCCCGGTGGAGCACGTCGTCGCTCCAGGCGTTGCCGACCCCGGCCATCGCCCGCTGGTCGGTCAGCATGCGCTTCAGGGTGTGGCCGCCCTCGGCCAGGATCGCGGCCAGGCGCTCGACCGTGAACCCGGGGTCGAGCGGCTCCGGGCCGAGCCCGGCCAGCCCTGGCACCTTCTCGACGTCGTCGACCAGCCACACCGCGGCGCGGCGCTGCGTGCCGCCCTCGGTGATCGACAGCACCCGGCCGTCGTCCAGCTCGACGGTGAGCGCCGCGACCTTGCGGCTCGCCGGCTTCGCGCCGAGGACCAGCCGGCCACCGAGGGACAGGTGCATGACGAGCAGGAGCTCGCCCAGCTCCAGCCAGACGTACTTGGCCCGCCGGCCGGCCCCGGTGACGGCCCGGCCGACCAGCGCGTCGATCGGCGGGTCGAAGGTCTTGAGCGCGGCCACCGACACGACCCGCACCGACGCCACCCTGGCCCCGCCGAGCCGGGCCGCCAGGTTCTCGGCGAGCACGTCGAGCTCGGGCAGCTCCGGCATCGGCTACTCGGCCGGGACGGCGCCGGGCTGACCGCTGTCGCCGGTGCCGGTGACCATGCGGGAGGCCGCCAGCGCCTCGAACGCCTGCCTCGCCGCCTGCTGCTCGGCCTCCTTCTTGGAGCGTCCCTTGCCCGACCCGTAGGCGGTCCCGGCCACCGATACGGTGGCGGTGAAGCGCTTGGCGTGGTCGGGCCCCTCCTCCTCGATGGAGTAGGAGGGCATGCCGCCGAGGTTGGAGGCGGCGAGCTCCTGCAGGGAGGTCTTGTAGTCGAGGGCGGCGCCCCGGCCGGCCGCCTCCATGACGCGCTGCTCGAACAGCCGGCGCACCAGGGCGGCCGCCCGTGGCAGGCCCTTGTCCAGGTAGACCGCGCCGAGCACCGCCTCGAGGGTGTCGGCGAGGATCGACGACTTGTCGCGCCCGCCGGACAGCTCCTCGCCCCGGCCGAGCTGCACCGCCTCGCCGACGCCCAGCTCGCGGGCCACCTCGGCGAGCACGTTCATGTTCACGGTGGCGGCCCGCAGCTTGGCGAGCTGGCCTTCCGGCAGGCCGGGGAAGGCACGGTAGATGATGTCGGTGACCACCAGCCCGAGCACGGCGTCGCCGAGGAACTCGAGCCGCTCGTTGGTGGGCAGGCCGCCGTTCTCGTAGGCGAAGGAGCGGTGCGTGAACGCCCAGACGTAGAGCTGCTCCCCCCCGAAGCGGATGCCGAGCGCCTTCTCGATCGGCAGCCGCTTACTCAACCTCGATGACCTGACGCCCACCGTAGTATCCGCAGTTCTGGCAGACGGTGTGCGGCAGCTTGGCCTGCCGGCACTGGGGACATGCCGCGTAGGTCGGCGCGGCCGACTTCCAGTGCGCGCGCCGGTGCCTGGTCTTGGACCGGGGGGTCTTACGCTTCGGGACGGGCAACGTCTTCCTCCTTGTTCATCGGGGCACCCCGTTGGGGTTCCCCGAACCCCTCCGGCTCGGTTGCTTGGCGCAGGCCGGCAAGTGCGGCCCAGCGTGGATCGGTGGAGCCGGGCTCGCCGTGCCCGCAGTCCACGGCGTTGCGGTCGGCGCCGCACTCCGGGCACAGCCCGGCGCAGTCGGGCCGGCACAGCGGGAACGGCGGGAACGCGAGCACGAGCGCATCCCTGACCATGGTGTCGAGCGACAGGCGGTCGCCGGGCAGCACGGCGTAGCCCTCGTCCTCCTCGTCGCCCGAGCCGCCGAACAGCTCGCGCACGTCCACCTCGAGCTCGTGCTCCGCGTCGCGGAGGCAGCGCACGCAACGCAGCGCCACGGTGGCGCCGACCTTGGCGGTGACCAGCAGGCCCTCCACGACGCTCTCGAGCTCGGCGTCGACGGTGACCGGCGAGCCGGCCGGGACCGAGGCGACCGGCGTGGCCAGGTCGGGCAGCGCGGCGCGCAGGACCACGTGCTTGTGCGCTCCTGGCTGGTGGAGCAGCTCGCGGACGTCGACCGCGAGTGCCGGTGCTGTGACGTGCTTGCTCATCTTGGGTGGTGGTCTCGGGGTGTGCGATCTGCGCGGTGGGCACGCGAAAGCGGCCGGTGGGAAAGCGACCGCAGCTTATCAGGGTAGCAGAACCGCGCCGCTACCCAGCGCGTCCCTGGGCCCGCTCGCGCAGCCTGGCCGCGACGAAGTCCGGCACCAGGCCGCCGACGTCGCCACCGTGCCTGGCGACGTCCTTGACCAGGCTGGAGCTCAGGTAGGACCAGGTCGGGTTGGTGGTCATGAACATCGTCTCGACGCTGGCCAGGCGGTAGTTCATCTGCGCCATCTGCAGCTCGTAGTCGAAGTCGGAGACCGCCCGCAGGCCCTTGACGATGGCGGTCACGTCGTGCGCCTTGGCGTAGTCGACCAGCAGGCCGGAGAAGGCGTCGATCTCCACCGCCGGCATGCCGACGGTGGCCTCCTTCAGCATGGCGACGCGCTCCTCGAGGCTGAACATCGGCTGCTTCTCAGGGTTGATGAGCACGGCCACCACGACCCGGTCGAAGCAGGTGGCGGCGCGGGCGACGATGTCGAGGTGGCCGTTGGTGACCGGGTCGTAGGTACCTGGGCAGCAAGCGGTCCGCACGGATCGGGCCTCCTACTCTTGGGTGGGCTCAAGCGTACCCCGCGTCGAGGTGGGCGACGTGGAGGGCGGTGTCGCCGTAGCGGCGCGGGGGGTCGGGGGTGAGGCCCGGCGGCCAGGGCGGCGCCTCGGCCCGGGCGGTCGCCTCGACCACCACCACCGCGTCAGGCGCGAGCGCGGTCCGTGCCAGGCGGCCGAGCAGGCCGGCGACGAGGCCGACCGGCGCGGCGTAGGGCGGGTCGAGCAGGACCAGGTCGAACGGACCGTCCCGCTGGGTGCGCACGTAGGTCTCGGCGCGGGTGCGGCGGACCCGGCAGCACCCGCCCAGCTCGAGGGCGTCGAGGTTGGCCCTGATGACCTCGACCGCGGGGGCGGCCTGCTCCACCAGCACCGCGGAGCTGGCCCCGCGGGACAGCGCCTCGATCGCCAGGGCCCCGGTGCCGGCGAACAGGTCGAGCACCCGCGCGCCCTCGACCCGGCCGCCGAGGACCGCGAACAACGCCTCCCGCACCCGGTCACTGGTCGGGCGGGTGTCCCTCCCCGGCACCGGCCGCAGCCGCCGCCCCCCGAGCCGACCGCCCACCACCCGCAATGCCGCTCCCCTCTGGTCCCGCCGCACGGCAAGGCAGTCTAGAGCGCCGCTCTAGAGAACCTGATCACGAGGTGGTTGGCGGCGGGGGTCGAGCCCGGGGGGGCCAAGGCCGTTCCCCCGCCGTCCAACCGGTCGGGCCGGCTCAGTCGTCCTCGGCCGAGCGGCCGTTGCGGCCACGCGACCGGAGCTCGCCGGTTCCGCGCGGCTTGATGGTGACGCCGTCCGGCGCGGGACCGCCGTCGCCTTCGAGGGCTCGCCCGAAGGGGACGCCGCGCCGCCACAGGCGCTCGAACGCGTCGTGGAAGGTCTGCCCGAGCCCGGCATGGCGGACCCGCAGGGACTCGACGCGGCTGCCGGGCACGTCGATCTCGGGGATGACCAGGTTCAGGAAGGTGATGCGCCGGTCAACGAGCGTGAACATGAGGTCGAGGCGGTCGACGACCCTGGCCTCGAAGCCAGGGGCGTCCTCGTAGGCGGCGACCCACTCCCGGTGCGGGTCGTTTTCGAGGCAGGGCCGGTCGAGGACGGCGCGGATGCGGACCCCGGCGTCGAGCTGCTGCTGCATAGTCTCGCACGGGGTCGGCACCCAGAAGATGTTCATGATGGTGAGGACCTCGTGGTCGGCGCCGGCGATCGCCTCGGCGATCTCGGTGATGATCTGGTCGCGGCGGTGCAGCATCTCGACCGGTTCCCGGTCGGCGGCGCGCGGGTCCCCCCGCCCCTTGAGGGCCTGCAGGATGCCGTTGAGGGCCAGGTCGCGCCGGCGGGCCTGCTCGGCCAGGGACGTCTCAAGCCGGAGGATGGCCTCGTTGGGTGGGACGGCACGGAAGCGCGACACCCCGCCGCCGGCGACCTCGGTACAGAGCCCGAACCGCACCAGCGACCGGATCAGCTCGTAGGTGCGGGAGCGCGGCAGGCCGGCCTCGATGGCGACCTCGCTGACGCGGAACGCTCGCGGCGCGAGCATACCGATGTAGCAGCGCGCCTCCCCTTGGCCGAGGCCGTGGCGGACCAGCCGATCGATGAGGTCTGACTCACCGGTCTGGGTCAGCATCTGTCCTTCCCCCCGGGGACAACACAAGCGAGCCGAAACAGTAGGGAGTGATGATCGCGTAAGTCAAGCGCGCTTGCGCAAGATGGGTAGACTCGTCGGGATTTACCCCTGGGCGGGCTCCGCGACCTCCCAGGCGACCTCGAAGGCGTCGGTGAGCATGCTCGCCAGCGCCGGGTGCTCGAGCACGAGCCAGCTCCCGTGCCCGCTCACCACCCCGGTCTGGTTCAGGCTCAGCAGGCACTTGCGCCGGTCGACCGCGCACATCGACACCGCCACCTCGGGCACGAAGCGGATCTCCTCGCCGCGACGCTCGCGCTCGGCGACCCTGACCCGGAACTGCGGGTGGGCCAGGAAGTCGCGCTCGTACAGGGCCCGGTACCGCACGCCCTCCCGCACGCCGACCTCCTCGCCGGCTCGCGGCCGGACCCCGGGCTGGGGGAGCTTGCGGGCCTGCACGACCTCCTTCTCGGCCCCGGAGGTGAGGGCGTCCCGGCGGGACCAGGCCGCCTCCGAGTTGCGGATCAGCTCGACGTAGTCGAACGGGTCGTCGCCTGGCGGGGCGTCGTAGTAGCGGGCGAACAGGTCGGCGACCAGGCGACTGGTGTCCTCGACCCGGTCGACCTGCTCCAGGACGCTCTGCTGGCGCAGGCGCTGCACCACCAGCATCGGGTCGGCGGCCTTGAACCGGGCGACGCGGCCGGGCTCCTCGCTGACCAGGCCCTTGTCGACGAGCTGGCGCAGCACGTCGTAGGCCTTGGGCCGGGAGATGTCGGCCAGCTCCGCCAGCTCGGCGACCCGCAGCGCCGGGCGGCCGAACGCGGCCAGGTAGAGCCGGGCCTCGTTACGGCCGAGCCCGAACTCGGAGAGGTGCTGGACGAGCTGCTCTTCGTCCTCCCACCCGCTCTCCTGGATGGCCATGCGCTGGAGCGTAGTGCCTGGAGCGGGAGATGAACAGCCTACCCGCGGGCCAGCCACTCGGCCCGGCCGTCGCCCAGCCGCACCACCACCTCCTGGCGGAGCCGGCGATGCGCCGGGTCGGCCAGCTCCGGGTCGGCCTCGACCAGCGCGAACGCGTCGGCGCGGGCGCGCCGGACCCAGTCGAGGTCATCGATCAGGCGGGCCAGCTTGAGGTCCGAGAGGCCCGACTGGCGGGCGTCGAACACCGTGCCCTCGCCACGGATGCGCAGGTCCTCGTTGGCGAGCTCGAAGCCGTCGGTGGTGCGGGTGATCGCCTCCATCCGCGACCGGCCCTCGTCGGTCTGGGGGTCGGCGAACAGGATGCAGAGGCCGGGCGCCGTGCCCCGTCCGACCCGGCCGCGGAGCTGGTGGAGCTGGGAGAGCCCGAAGCGGTCGGCGTCCTCGATCAGCATGACGGTGGCGTTGGGCACGTCGACGCCCACCTCGATGACGGTGGTGGAGACGAGCACGTCGACCTCGCCGGCCCGGAAGCGGTCCATGGTCGCCTCCTTCTCACGCGCCGCCATGTCGCCGTAGACCAGCCCGACCCTTAGGTCCGGGAAGACCTCGGCCCGCAGCCGCTCGGCCTCCGCCTTGGCGGAGCGGATCTCGATCTTGTCGGACTCGTCCTTGAGGGCGCAGACCACGTACGCCTGGTGGCCGGCGGCCACCTCCTCGCGGACCCGCTGGTAGGCGCGGTCGCGCAGGCGCAGGTCGGCGACCAGGTGGGTGGCGACCGGGGTGCGGCCGGGAGGCAGCTCGTCGAGGGTGGAGACGTCCAGGTCGCCGTAGAGCGTGAGGGCCAGCGTCCGCGGGATCGGGGTCGCCGTCATGATCAGCACGTGGGGGCTGTCGCCCTTCTCGCGCAGGCGCACCCGCTGGTGGACGCCGAAGCGGTGCTGCTCGTCGACGACCACCGCGCCCAGCCGCCGGAACTCGACCCCCTCGGAGAGCAGCGCATGGGTGCCGACCACCAGGTCGACCTCGCCGCCGGCGACCCCGCCGAGCACCCGCTCCCTGGCGGCGCCGGTGGTCGCCGCCGTCAGCACCTCGACCCGCGGGCCGCCGAACAGCCCGCCACCCTCCCCGAGCGGCTGGAGCAGCGCGCGCAGGTTGATGCCGTGCTGGTCGGCGAGGACCTCGGTGGGCGCCATGATCGCCCCCTGCATCCCCGACTGGACCGCGCACAGCAGCGACCAGAGGGCGACCATCGTGTTATGCGTGGCGACGAAGTAGTCGGTGATGTAGAGCTGGTTTGGATGCGCAACCGAGATGCACTGAACCGGCTTCCGTCCTACGTACTCCACCCGCCGAATCGCCCGTCGGAAAGAGTGGTACTTGGTCAGAGGTTTGCAGAGCCGAGCCTTTCGCTCCAGTCGGAACGGCGGGTACTCGTTCGGAAGTCGGATGCTCACAAGGAAGTACGTACCGCCAGCCTTGGTGAACGGTCGTGCACGGGCATGACCACCGAGGGACTGGACGAGCCATTGCACGTCGGTCGCGAGCTGGCGTGAAGCAGAGCAGAACGAGACGTTGCTTCCCTTGGTTCGAAGGACCGTTCCATCGGTATCGAGTAGCCCCTGCAGGACCGCGTGGCGGACCTTGATAGGAGCAATGAGGTATGCGCGAGGGACATGCTTATCCCTGGACAAGGCTCCCCGCAGGCCGAGTCGCTCGATGGCGCGGACAACAGGATGCGGCTGGAACTGGTTGGGTCGCGGTTTGCAGCGGATATAGTAGTCATACCTCCGGAATGCTGGCTTGAGGAAACACCCCGGCGGCAACGCCGTGGATGCCGCCTCCACGATCTCCTCATCGCTGGTTGACAGCGTGAGGTTCGCGCGAAAGCAGCCGTCTCCGATCAGGAGGCCCAGCAGATAAGGATCGAGCGGCCGCTCTTCGCTACACTCCAGGTCCGCAGCGATCGTCCCAGGGACGTACCACTTGGACGCCCCGTTCTTTTTCAGGAGATCGTTGCGAATTTCTCTTGTCGTCCTCACTTTGACGGGCTGGTTTCGATGCCAGCCGGCTGATGTGTTCACTGCCCACAAGTGCTCGTCATCGCACTCGACACCTGTGCCGTCTGAGAACACCACCCGCCACACGTCGCGATGGCCCTGCGGGAACACACCCGTGACGACGGTTATCTCGCCGGTCGGGTTCACCACCTCGTCGCCGACCTCGATCTCCTCCATGCGCCTAAAGCCCCTGGGCGTGAGCACCAGCGCCTCGATGGGCTGCGCCTTGCCGCTCCCGACCTCCCCTTGCAGGAGGCGGTGCATCGGCTTGGGGCGGGCCAGGTCGGCGCCGATCTCGGCGATGGCGCGGGACTGGGCGCCAGTGGGCAGGAAGGGGAGGCTGGCGAGCAGACGCTTGGTGAGGTCGCCGTCGGTCTGCAGGGACTGGCCGTGCTGGCCGGCCTCCAGCGCCCGCCGGCGCAGGGCCAGCCCGACCTGGAGCACGAACAGCTCGTCGTAGACCAGCCGGTCGCGCGCGCTGGTGGCCTCGGCCCGGTCGGCGGGCCGGTGGATGGCCTCCAGGGCGGCGGCCCGCCGCGGCAGCCCGTGGGCGCGGCGCAGCGGCTCTGGCACGAAGTCCGGCACGGCGCCGAACTGGTCGAGCAGCGCGCCGACGCTGCGGCGCAGCCGGCCCGAGGAGACGTCCTTGGTCGCCGGGTAGACAGGGATGACCTCGTTGGCGAACTCCTCGGGGTCGTCGCCCTCCCGCAGCACCTCGTACCCGGGGTTGCCCATCTGCAGCCGGCCGGCCTTCCAGGCGAGCTTTCCGGAGAACGCGGCCACCGTGCCGACCGTCAGCTTCTGGGCGTGCCAGGGCTGGTTGAACCAGGTGCACACCCACGCGCCGCTGGGGTCGGAGACGCGCACCTCGAGGATCCGGAGGTTGCGCCGGGGCTGCTTCTTGGCGAGGTTGCGGACGGTGCCGACCAGGGTGACCTCGCCGCCGGTCTTGGCGTGGGCCAGGTCGGTCAGCTCGCCCCTGGTCAGATAACGGCGCGGATAGTGCTCCAGCAGGTCGCGCACCGTCCGGTAGCCGAAGGCCTCCTCGAGCGTC
>Ga0307278_10001906_pt1 | contig 10314 bp, 12 predicted proteins | sample ER_DNA_117_FD_194482 | JGI IMG/M metagenome (GOLD analysis project Ga0307278, IMG submission 194482) | Bulk soil microbial communities from the East River watershed near Crested Butte, Colorado, United States - ER_DNA_117 | ecosystem: Environmental > Terrestrial > Soil > Floodplain | place...
CAGTTGGCTAGGGCCCTTGTACAGCACGCGTGGATCGTCGGATGTGGAGCTGAGTGTCGACGAGGTAGGTCCGCTGTGGCAGCCGCGGGTTGTCGAGACGTTCCAGCAGAAACTTGGCGGCTTGCACTCCGACGGCGAAGTTGCCGTTGTCGACCGAGGTGAGGGAGAGGTGACGGATCCGGGAAAGGTAGGTGTTGTCGTACCCAACGACTGAGAGGTCAGTCGGGACATCGAGGTCGAGGTCGTCTGCCGCTGACAGGGTGGCAATCGCCGTGATGTCGTTGAACGCGAAGACCGCGGTAGGGCGGTCAGGGCGAGCGAGGAGTCGCCGCGCGGCAGAATAGCCGCTGTCTTCGGGTTCTCGTCGACGCTCGATTCGGCCGCTGAGTTTAGTGACGCCCGGCCCCCAGCAGGCCACCCAGGATGTCGAGGATCGACCCGCCAGGCGATTGACTCGAAGCGCCACCGGCAGGGCCACCTCCGAGCATCGAGGTGAGGAGATCATTAAGCGGGTTGCTCGATCCCGTCCCGCCGCCACCCAAGATCGAGCCGAGCGGGTCGTCCTGGCCGGAACCTTGGCGCTGACCCATAAGGCGCTTGGAGAGGTAGGCCAGGACGATCGGTGCCAAGATCGGCAGCAGGCGCCGCACAAGCTCGCCGGCTTGGCCGCCAAGATTGCCGCCCAGGGTCTGCGCAACTTGATCTTGATTGGGCCCGAAGATGTTGCCGACGATTTTCTGGCCGTCGTGGGCGTCAACCTGGTCAAGATCGACCCCGCCTTCGATCAGATTGCTGGGATGGTCGCCGAGCGCTCCAGCCAACGACCTGGCGCCGGCGGGATCTTCAGCGTTGGCCCGCATTCCGCCAAGAAGAGCAGGAATTGTCTGGCGCGCTGCCTCCTCGGCGGTGGCCTCGTCAACTCCCAGCTGTGCGGCGAGCCGGTCCATTGGAATCTCGGACAAAATGTCGTCTACAGCACCCACGGTTGCGCCCTTTCTGCCAGCTGCCAAAACGCAGCGCCCGATCTAGGTCCGAGTAGTGCAAGCGACACTAGTACCGATCGGTTCCGGAGGCACTATTGCGGTCGTCCAGACATTCGCCAGGCACTCGGGCCGGGTTGGATGGGGCTGCGAACCGATCGCCAGTACGCCGACCAGCCTGACTGGGCTGGCGTCGCTTCGCTCTGCCGCGGTCGGCTGAATTGCTCAGTGAGCACGGTTACCACTGCTGCGAGCTCGTCCTCCGTCGGTGAGCCTTTGACCACGGAGAACTCCAGGTTCTGATCATCAGCGTTGTTCATAGCGGGATGTTGCCATGCTTCTTCGGAGGTAAGGTCTGGCGTTTTGTGCGCAGCAGTCGCAGTACCCGGGTGATCTCCACACGCGTCTTGTGCGGGCTGATCACAGCGTCGACATAGCCGCGCTCGGCGGCAAGGTATGGATTGGCCAGTTCGTCCTCATACGCCGTGACCAGATTCGCGCGCATCGTCTCAGGATCCTCACTGGCCGCGAGTTCCTTGCGATACAAGATGTTCACCGCTCCCTGTGCTCCCATCACCGCGATCTGGGCGGTGGGCCACGCTAGGTTGAAGTCTGCCCCTAGGTGCTTGGATCCCATCACGTCATATGCGCCACCGTAAGCCTTGCGTGTGATCACAGTGACCAACGGTACCGTCGCCTCAGCGTAGGCGTAGATCAACTTCGCGCCCCGCCGGATGATGCCATTCCATTCTTGATCAGTACCCGGAAGGAAGCCCGGTACGTCGACGAAAGTGATCACCGGAATGTTGAACGCATCGCAGGTGCGGACGAATCGCGCCGCCTTCTCAGAAGCGTCGATGTCCAGACATCCCGCGAAGTGCAGTGGCTGATTAGCCACTACACCAACGCTGCGCCCATCAATCCGGCCAAAGCCGACCACCAGGTTCGGAGCGAAGAGCGTCTGCACCTCGAGGAAATCGGCGTCGTCAAGCACTCGCGAAATGACCTCGTGCATGTCGTACGGCTGATTGGGTGAGTCGGGGATCAGCGTGTCGAGATCCCGATCCATATCGTTCGGCTCTAGCGCATTCTGGACGTCGAAGACCGGTGGGTCCTCGAGGTTGTTCTGCGGCAGAAAGCCGATCAGGGCCCGGACGTAGGAAATCGCGTCTTCCTCATCGGCAGCGAGGTAGTGCGCGTTGCCTGACTTGGTGTTGTGAGTGCGCCCACCACCCAGCTCCTCCATGGAGACGTCTTCACCAGTCACTGTCTTGATCACGTCCGGACCGGTGATGAACATCTGCGAGGTCTGGTCCACCATGACGACAAAGTCGGTCAGAGCCGGGGAGTAGACATGGCCACCGGCAGCTGCGCCCATGATCAACGAGATCTGCGGGATGACACCGGAAGCGTGAGTGTTGCGCCGGAAGATCTCCCCGTAGAGGCCTAGTGAGACAACGCCTTCTTGAATGCGGGCGCCGCCACCCTCGTTGAGACCGATGATCGGACAACCTGTCTTCAGCGCGAAGTCGATGATCTTGACGATCTTCTCCCCGTAAACCTGGCCCAAGCTGCCGCCGAAAACAGTCACGTCCTGGCTGAAGACGCAGACCGGCCGTCCTTCGATGGTGCCGAAGCCGGTGATGACACCGTCGCCATAGGGTCGCCGCTTCTCCATGCCGAACGAGGTCGCGCGATGCCGGGCAAATTCGTCCAGCTCGGTGAATGAGTCGGTGTCCAGCAATGTCAGGACCCGCTCCCGGGCTGTCTTCTTACCCCTGGCGTGCTGCTTTTCGACGGCGGCATCAGAGCCTGCATGGACCGCTTCCCACATCTTGCGGTCCAAATCAGCCAGCTTTCCGGCGGTTGTGTGAATGTCCGGCGCTGGAATCGTACGATCCATGACTCGGAATTTAACCAGTGCTCTGATTGCGCTGCTCGCGCATCGCGCTTTGAGACTGCTCGCTCGCCCGTCCAGGACAGCGGCGCGTCAGCCTGGCTCAGCGCGGCGGCGCGCGATCGCCGACGCATGCAGGCGCTAATGTCCGGGTATGCCGCCCGATCTGATCGACCTCGCGGAGCTCAGGCAGGAGCTCATCCGGCCGGGCGGTTTCTGGCAGAAGGTCGATTTGGTGGCTGAGACAGGCTCTACCAACGCGGATCTAGCGGTGAGGGCGCGGCAGGGTGAAGTGCCGGGCACGGTGCTGATTACCGACTATCAGTCAGCGGGTCGCGGCAGACAGGGTCGTACCTGGACGGCTCCACCGGGATCCGGCATTGCGATGTCGATCCTGGTACGTCCAGACGGTATCGATCCGACTCGCTGGACCTGGTTGTCATTGTTGGCAGGTCTCGCTGTGTCTGACGGTGTGCGTCGCGCGGCCGGCCTGCCTGCGGTGCTGAAGTGGCCCAACGACGTTCTGGTTGCCAGCCGAAAGTTTTGCGGCATTCTCTCCGAGCGCGTCGACACCTCACAAGGGCCGTCCTGCGTGGTGGGTATTGGCATCAATGTCGGCCTCGCAGCGGAGGAGCTTCCAGTGCCCAGTGCCACCTCACTGGCGATCGCCGCTCGCGAGTTGGGGAAGTCGCCACCATCGCGTACGGCGGTGATCGCCACTGTGCTGGCGGCATTCGAACTCCTCTATGGACGGTGGGAAGCCCAGACCGGCAATGACAGCTCTCTGGTCGCCGCCTACCTGGAGCGTTGCGACACGATCGGTCGCCAGGTGCGCGTCGTGTTGAGCGAGCAACGGAGTGTGGAGGGAATCGCGGACCGCATTGATGAGGAAGGCCGACTTGTCGTGCGGACTACCGCGGGATCAGACGTATACGGTGCCGGGGACGTCGTTCATCTGCAGTCCTAGGTTTCGCGTGTCAGCATTGAGGGCGTGGTTCTTCCGGCGAAATACCTGGGTGCCGATGAGCATGTGGTCATCCATACCAGGACCCATGTCAAGGCGATGATTCTGCCTGCGCTGGCTTTTGTCCTGATCGCTGCCGCTGTGGGTGCCGGAGCCGCCTTGATCCCGCGCGAGGCCCGTCCCATTGGACAGCTGGCAATCGCCGTGCTTGGCGTTGTGCTGGCGATCTGGCTGGTGCTGTTGCCGTTTCTACGCTGGCGGACCACTACGTACACGATCACCAACCGGCGGTTGATCACTCGCAGCGGCATCCTCAACAAGGTCGGCAAGGACCTCCCACTGAACCGAATCAATGAGGTTTCCTACGAACGGAGCCTGATGGACCGAATACTCGGTTGTGGCTCCCTGATCGTCCAGACGGCTGCTGAGGATGGCATGGTCGTACTGCGGGATGTGCCTGATGTTGAGCATGTAAGCCGGGAGATCACTCACCTGCTGTTCGGTCCTCAGGGCACTCAGAACCCGCCTGTTTCGCGGTCATGACTGTCGAGATCGGGCGACCCTCGGCCCATGTTGCCGAGGTGATCATGAACCGCCCTGAGGCCATGAACGCATTGTCTACTGACCAGCTCCGGCAGCTGGGTAAGGCCGCGACTGAGCTTGCTAGCGATGATCAGGTCAGTGTTGTGATCATCTCGAGCGCACTGGATCGGGCCTTCTGCGTGGGGGCCGACCTCAAGGAACGCCGGGGCTTTGACAATGATGATCTTCGCCGGCAGCGGATAGTGGTCCGGGAGACCTTTGCGGCGCTACTCGAGTTGCCCGTCCCCATGATTGCTGCCGTGGACGGATTCGCGCTGGGAGGTGGCTGTGAAGTCGCGCTCTGCTGTGACTTGATCATCGCATCCGCCGCTGCTGTCTTCGGACTGCCCGAGGTCGGGCTCGGCCTCGTGCCAGGCGGCGGCGGTACCCAGCTATTGCCTCGCCGGATCGGACTGAACCGTGCCGCTGATCTGATCTTCACCGGGCGAAGAGTCGCTGCCGAGGAGGCGTTGCGCATTGGGCTTGCCGACCGACTCGTGCCGGAAGGCGCAGCTCGCGACAGTGCGCATGAGCTCGCCACCCTCATCGCCGCCAAGTCCCCGATCAGCTTGCGCGCGGCCAAGCGCGCGCTCCGGGAAGGCGGCCATGTCGACCTGGCCGGCGGCTTGGAGATCGAGAGCCGGGCGTGGGAAATGGCCGCATACTCAACCGACCGAGTGGAGGGCATCGCGGCCTTCAACGAGCGCCGTGCACCACGCTGGCCAAGCTGGCAGGAGGACGGCCAATGACCGAACATCCCCACCAGTTTCCGCAGCCGGTCGAGCTGCCGGTCGACGAGCGGGAGAGTGCGCTCCCACTGCCCGCCCAGCTCACTCGATTCATCATCACCGGCGGCTTCTCGGCAATCGTCGACTTCGGACTGCTGGTGATCTTGATGGCCCTTGGCCTTGGCCACACGCCGGCCAAGGCGGTCTCCTTCATAGCCGGCACCACAACCGCGTATCTGATTAACCGGCGCTGGACTTTCCGGGCTTCACCCTCGACGCGCCGATTCATCGCGGTCGTGGTCTTGTACGCGGTGACGTTCGCGTTGCAGGTCGGCCTGTTCAGCCTGCTATTCACCTTTCTCACCGCTCAGGGCCTCAGCCGGCTCACGGTTCAGATCATTGCCTTCGTCATCGCCCAAGGCGTCGCGACCACGGTCAACTTCATCGTGCAGCGCTCGGTGATCTTCAGGCTGCAGTGACCGGTACGCTTCGGCGAGTGACCAGTGGGCGAACCTTCACCGTGGGCATCATCGGCGGTGGCCAGCTAGCGCGCATGATGCATGCCGCGTCCATCGGTTTGGGGATCAATGTCCGGTTGCTCGCGGAGGGTCCCGACACCTCGGCGGCATCGGTGGTGCACGATGTCACGGTCGGCGACTACACGGATCCGACGACGGTGCGGAGCTTTGCCGCCCAGTGCGACGTGGTGACCTTTGACCACGAGCACGTCCCGACCGGCCTGCTCCGAGACTTGGAGTCCGCCGGGGTAGTACTTCGACCAGGACCGGCCGCACTCATCCACGCCCAGGACAAGGCGATCATGCGTGATCGACTGACCGCGCTAGGCGCTCCGTGTCCTATCAGCCGTGTAGCGGCCGATGAAGCGGCACTGGCCGCATTCGGCGACGAGCGGGGCTGGCCGATCATGGCGAAGACGTCCCGCGGTGGGTACGACGGAAAGGGCGTATGGCGCCTGGACTCCGCTGCTGAGGCAGGCAAGCCGTTCGCCGGACTAACCGATGGCGTACAGATCATTGGCGAGGAGTTCGTCGACTTCACGCGTGAGCTGAGCGCCCTCGTCGTCCGCTCGCCCTCTGGGCAGGCGGCGGCGTACCCGATCTCAGAATCGGTGCAACGGGACGGCATCTGCGTGCAGACGATCACACCTGCACCGCGGCTGGGTGACGAGCAGGCGACCTTGGCACAGGAGTTGGCGCTCATGATCGCTCATGAGCTCGGGGTGGTGGGCATGCTCGCGGTCGAGTTGATGCAGCGCGTTGACGGGTCGGTGGTGGTCAACGAGCTCGCGATGCGGCCGCACAACACCGGCCACTGGACGATCGACGGGGCCCATACTTCGCAGTTCGAGAACCATCTGCGGGCCGTCCTCGACCTACCGCTCGGCGACCCGAGCAGCAAGGAGACCTGGACCGTTATGGCCAATGTCTTCGGCGGGAGCATCGAGGATCTGCCGTCGGCATTGCTGCACTGTTTTGCTCGTGACCGGCGGCTGCGGGTGCAGCTGTACGGCAAGCAAGTGCGCCCCGGTCGCAAGGTGGGTCATGTCACCACCTTCGGAGATGATCTTGGCGAGACACGGAAACGGGCGCTGCACGCCGCGGCCTATCTGATGGGAGATCCCAATGCCTGATGACACCCGTCGACCACGAGTCGGGATTGTGATGGGTTCGGATTCGGACTGGCCGGTGATGAGCGCCGCCGGGTTGGCGCTGCAGGAGTTCGGCGTGGCCTTTGAGGCCGATGTCGTCTCAGCACATCGGATGGCAGATGCCATGATCAACTACGGGCGTACGGCTCACAGTCGCGGATTGGAAGTGATCATCGCCGGGGCGGGTGGTGCGGCGCACCTGCCGGGCATGCTGGCAGCCGTGACGCCGCTGCCGGTGATCGGGGTGCCGGTACCGCTGAAGTATCTCGACGGTATGGATTCGCTGCTGTCGATCGTGCAGATGCCGGCTGGGGTGCCCGTGGCAACTGTCGCCATCGGCAACGCCCGCAACGCCGGGCTCCTGGCGGTACGCATCCTCGGGGCCCGCGACCCTCAGCTGCGTCAGCAGATGCTTGATTTCCAAGATCAACTTCGGCAGGCGGCGGAGGCCAAGGGCGCCACCGTCCGGGCCGACGCGCAGTTCCAGGTCAGCGAGCACTAGTCTCAACGCGATGGTGCGGTCTGCGGTAACAGAGTTGGTGACCGGTGCCGGGTTGCTGACGAGGGGTTTGAGGCTGATAACACGTCGGCCTCGGATGTTTCTGCTGGGGGCGATCCCGCCTGCGATCACTTCGGTGATCTTCACCGGGTTGCTGATTGCGTTGATCACCCAGCTTGAGCCACTTGTCGAGTGGCTCACTCCGTTTGCCGACGGCTGGACTCGAGGCCTGGCCACCACCGTTAGGGTGCTCATCGGCACTGCGGTGGGCGCAGGTGCCGTGCTGATCATGGTGATCTCCTTCACCACTCTGACTCTGGCCCTCGGGTCGCCCCTCTACGACAAGCTGTCCGAGTCTGTCGAGCGCGAGTTCGGTGACGTACCCGAGCTCAACGAAAACGTGGCACGCGGCCTGGCACGGGCGCTGCGGCAGGCGCTGGGGCTTATCGCAGTCGCCATACTCGGGGCGCTCATGCTGTTCGCAACCGGATTCGTGCCGGTCGTCGGACAGACTGTCGTGCCGGTACTCTCGGCGATCTTTGGCGGCTGGATGCTCGGTATCGAACTCGTCGGGGCGCCTTTCGAACGCCGCGGGCTGCTGCGGCTCTCGGATCGGCGTGCTGCGATGCGGGTACGACGACTTCGCGTCATCGGCTTCGCAGTGCCGACCTTCCTGCTCCTCGCCATTCCCTTCGCGGGGGTCGTGGTATTTCCGGTTGCCACAGCCGGCGGCACCATACTCGCCCGTCAACTCCTCGGCGAACCCACGTAGAGTGACCACTCGTCAGAAAGGATGTGATCAATGTCTGAGCCGTCTGTCCAGCTGTACACGGTACGGGAGGCCCTGGCGCAGGACTTCGACGGCACATTGGGGAAGCTCGCAGGATTCGGGTTCACCCAGGTCGAGCCGTTCGCGCTCCCCACGTTCGCGGACGAACTCCGCGACGGACTCGCCCGAAACGGTTTGAGCGCACCCACAACCCACGTCCACCTGCTGGGTGAAGACCAGGATGCAATCTGTGCACTGGCAGCCGAGCTCGGGATTCAGACCATCATTGAGCCATACGTCGACCCGGCCCGCTGGCAAACCGAGACAGACGTCCGCGAGATTGCAGCCGAGCTCAACGCGGTGGCCAGCAAGGCGGCCGGTTACGGTCTCCGCGTCGGCTACCACAACCATCACTTCGAGCTGGAGTCCATGATCAACGGCGTTCATGCGCTTGAGGCGATGGCCGCGCAACTGGCCCCTGAAGTCGTGCTGGAGGTGGATACCTACTGGGCGTACGCGGGCGGCGCCGACGTGCCCGCCCTGCTCACCCGTCTGGGCGATCGGGTTGTCGCCTTGCACCTCAAGGACGGCGACGGGAGCCTCGATACGAGCAAACAAGTCCCTCTCGGATCGGGCGTGTTGCCCGTGTGGGACATCGTTGCAGCGGCGCCCGAGGCGCTCCGCGTCGTGGAGTTGGACGACTCTGAAACCGACCTCCTCGAGGCCGTGCGGGCAGGCCGCGAGTTCCTGCTGAGCGAACGAGCTTGATCATGACGATGCCTGTGGGAATCGGAGTGGTCGGCGCCGGCACGATCAGCGACACCTATCTGGAGAACCTCACCAGCTTTGCTGACACCGACGTGCTTGCGATCGGCGACATCGTTCCCGAGGCTGCCCAGGAAAAGGCCGCCAAGTACGACGTTGCCACCGCGGGAGACGTTGCCACCGTGCTCAACCACCCAGGTGTGGAAATCGTGGTCAACCTCACCATCCCAGCGGCTCACGCCGAGGTAGCGAGTCAAGCGATCGCGGCTGGCAAACACGTCTGGAACGAGAAGCCGCTGACGCTCGATCGCGTCAGTGGCCGAAGCTTGCTCCAGGACGCGGAGGCGGCAGGGCTGCTGATCGGCTGCGCTCCGGACACCTTCCTCGGTCCAGGGCTCCAGACGGCGTGCCGGCTGATCGAGCAAGGCACGATCGGGACTCCACTGACGGCGCTGGCGCTACTTCAGCTGCCTGGACCGGAGTCGTGGCATCCGAACCCGGCATTCCTGTACGCGGCGGGTGCCGGCCCACTCTTCGATCTTGGGCCTTACTACCTCACCGCGATTGTTCAGGTGTACGGCTCAGTTTCCTCGGTCGCCGCTCTTGGTTCGAAGGCCCGGGAGCGGCGGGTGATCGGCTCCGGGCCGAAGGCGGGGGAGGAGTTTGATGTCATGGTGCCAAGCCATGTGAGTGCGCTGGTCCAGTTCGAATCCGGCCAGTCGGCCCAGGCCATCTTCTCGTTCGACTCGGCGCTTCCTCGTACCCTGCTGGAGGTCAACGGCACTGACGCAACGATGCTGCTTCCCGATCCCAACTACTTCGACGGTGACATCGCTGTCAGACGGCGTGATGGCGAGGACTGGGAGACGGTAGCCAGCACGACGGCGGTGTCCTTCCGTGGCACAGGGGTGCTGGATATGGCTCGTGCAATCCGCGAAGGCAGACCGCATCGGGCGCAAGGGAAATTGGCCTATCACGTCCTTGACACCATGATCGCGATCGCCGATTCGGTCGAATCGCGCGCCTTCGTCGAAGTCGCGAGCTCGGTCGACAAGCCACCGCTATTGCCGGAGGACTGGAATCCGCTGGCTCCCACGGTGTAGCACAGCGGAGCGTTTGAGCGGCGCGCACGCGAATAGGCTCCGCTGCCTGCGAGTGTCGGTAAATCGCGCGCAGCCGTACGGAGGAGGAGCGCGCAACAGGCGTTTTTTCCTCTGCGAGCGACGACGACGGCGGCGGATCCAAAGCGCGATGCGCGAGCAGGCACAATAAATGGCCTGCGAGTGTCGGTAAATCGCGCGCAGCCGTACGGAGGATGAGCGAGCAAGAGGCGTTTTTTCCTCTGCGAGCGACGACGACGGCGGCGGATCCAAAGCGCGATGCGCGAGCAGGCACAATAAATGGGGTGAGCGACTTCGGCGACATGTACCGGCCGAGCGAGGAGCACGAGGCGTTCCGGGC
>Ga0307278_10001907_pt1 | contig 10306 bp, 9 predicted proteins | sample ER_DNA_117_FD_194482 | JGI IMG/M metagenome (GOLD analysis project Ga0307278, IMG submission 194482) | Bulk soil microbial communities from the East River watershed near Crested Butte, Colorado, United States - ER_DNA_117 | ecosystem: Environmental > Terrestrial > Soil > Floodplain | place: USA...
GTGCTCGTGGGCGACCACGAGCGGCAGCGTGCCGCCCGCGTTCTCGCCCGACGTGTAGAGCACGTGGCCCACGCCGGCAGCGGCGGCAGCGTCGATGGCGGCGGTGTGCTGGGCCACCCGGTTGCCGAGCACGTCGGTGCTGATCAGCAGCACGCGCTCGCACCCGTTGAAGGCGCCGGCGAGCGAGGACGGATCGTCGAAGTCACCGTGGCGGACCGTGGCGCCTGCGTCGGCGAGGTCCGCGATCGCGTCGGGACGGCGGGTGACGAGCACGACCTCGTCGGCCGGGACCCGTTCGAGGACCAGCTGGGCGGTGAGCCGGCCGAGATGCCCGGCGGCGCCGGTGATGGCGATCGTCATGTCGTCCTATCTGTTGGGTCGGGTTCGCGCCCACGCGTCGATCGCGACGGCGGCCAGGAGGATGACGCCCAGCGTGATCTGCTCGTAGAGCGGGTCGAGGCCGAGCAGGTCGTACCCGTTGCCGATGAGCGCGATGAAGAGGACGCCGAGGAACGTGCGCCACACCGCGCCCTCGCCGCCGAGGATGCTGGTGCCGCCCACGCCGATACCTGCCAGCACGGTGAAGGCGAGGGTGTCGCCCGAGGCCGCCTGGGCGCTGAGCACGCGCGAGGCGTCGATGACGCCGGCCAGGCCGGCGGCGCCGCCACTCACGACGAAGGTCAGCACGCGGATGGCGTCGACGCGCACCCCGGCCAGCCGCGCCGCCTCGGCGTTGCCGCCCGACGCGTACATGTAGCGCCCGGCCGTGGTGCGGGCGAGCAGCACGCCGATGACGACCACCGCGATCAGGGCGATCCAGATCGACGTCTTGACCGTGAAGATCTGCGTGCGCGCGAGGTCGCCGAACTCGGGGTGCTCGAAGAGGACGACGAGGTTGCCGTGCGTCACCAGCGTCGCGAGGCCGCCGACCACGAACGACATCGCCAGCGTGGCGATCAGGGCGTTGATGCGCAGGCGGGTGACGACGAGGCCGTTGACCAGCCCGACCGCGAGCCCGACGCCCACTCCCAGCACGATCGCAACGACCGGCGACGTGCGCGACGCGAGCTCCGCGCCGGTGACGCCGGCCAGCGAGTACACGGCGCCCACGGAGAGGTCGATGCCGCCGGCCACGAGGACGAGCGTCCCGGCCGCCGCGATGATCAGCGTCGCGGCCTGCTGGTCGAGGATGTTCAGCAGGTTGACCTTGGTCAGGAACGACGAGCTCGCGATCGAGAGGGTGACGAAGAGCGCCGCGAACGGGAGCGCGATGCCGGTCGCGCGCAGGCGCTCGGCCGCCCGGCCGGGATCGAGAGCCCGGCGCCCGGGCACGCCGCCCGCGCCGGTCACGCCGTCCGCCCCCGTCACGCCGCGCTCCGGGGCGCGGAGGCCTCGAACGCGGCGGCCAACACGGCGGACTCCGTCATCTGCTCTCCGCGCAGCTCGCTGACGATCCGGCCGGCGCGCATCACGAGCACGCGGTGGGCGAGTCCGAGGACCTCCTCGAGCTCGGAGGAGATCAGCAGCACCCCGAGGCCCTCGTCGGCCAGCGACACGACCAGGTCGTAGATCGCGCGCTTGGCGCCGACGTCGACCCCGCGCGTCGGCTCGTCGGCGACGAGCACCTGCGGCCCGCACAGCAGCACGCGCGCGAAGAGCAGCTTCTGCTGGTTGCCGCCCGACAGCGAGCTCACGGGCGAGGCGGGGCTCTCCGCGCGCACGGTCCAGCGGTCGAGCGCCTCGCGGGTGCGCCGGCGCTCGGCGCCCCGGCGGACGAACCCGTAGCGGCTCACGCCGCCCAAGCTGGCCAGGGAGACGTTCTCGGTGACCGAGCGGCCGAGCAGCAGCCCGTCGTCCGTGCGCGACTCGGGGATCATCGCCAGCCCCGCGCGCAACCGCGCCCGCGGCCCGCCCGACAGCTCGTCGCCCGCAGCCAGCTCGACCGAGCCCGCGGTCGCGCGCTCCGCGCCGTAGACGGCGCGCGCGAGCTCGGTGCGCCCGGCGCCGACGAGGCCGGCCAACGCGACGATCTCGCCCGCGCGCACGGAGAAGCTCACGCCCTGCACGCGCGGGGCGTGCAGGTCGCGCACCGTGAGGACCGCGGGCGCGTCCGCGGGCGCCGCGCGCTTGGGCGGGAAGGCGGCGGTCAGCGGGCGGCCGAGCATCGCGTGGATGAGCGAGTCCTCGGTCTGCTCGGCTGCCGGCGCCGTGCGGACGACGCGCCCGTCGCGCAGCACGGTGACCTCGTCGGCGAGCGCGAGCACCTCGCGCAGGAAGTGCGACACGAGCAGGACCGTGCGCCCGGCGCGCGCGAGCGAGCGGACGATCTCGTGCAGCTGCGCGGTCTCCTCGCCGCCCAGCGCCGCCGTCGGCTCGTCCATGACGATGAGCGCGGCGTCGCGCGACAGCGCGCGCAGGATCTCGACCTTCTGCTGCTCGGCCGGCGGCAACCGCCCGGCGGGCGCGGTGGCCGCAAGCCGCAGGCCGGCCGTCTCGGCCAGCTGCTCGTAGCGGCTGCGCAGGGCGCGGCGTGAGACGAAGCCGGCCCCGCGCGGCTCGGCGCCGAGGAAGACGTTCTCCTCGACCGTGAGCTGCGGCACGACGTTGACCTCCTGCGCGATGGCGGCCACGCCGCGCACGAGCGCCTCGCGCGGCGAGCGCAGCGCGACCTCCTCGCCGTCGAGCAGCAGCCGTCCCTCGTCGGGGGAGAGGACGCCGGCCACGATCTTGCCCAGCGTCGACTTGCCGGCGCCGTTCTCGCCGACGAGCGCATGGATCGACCCGCGCGCGATGCTCAGCGAGACCCCGTCGAGCGCGCGGACGGCCCCGAAGTGCTTGGAGACGTCCGCGAGCTCGACGTGGGCTCGTGGCTGGTCGCCTAGCCCGGCCACTCCCCGGTGAACTGGTCGGCGTTGTCCTTGGTGACCACGCCCTCGGCGGGCAGCTGGGCGACGGGGTTCTGGCCGCCGCTCTTGGCGCCGGTGCGCACGGCCTTGATCGCGGCCAGCGCCGCGAGCCGGCCCTCGGACGCGGGCAGCTGCGCGACGTCGCCGTACCACTTGCCGGCCGCCACGCCCTGGATCCCGGTGGCGCTGCCGCCGTAGCCGACGAGGATGACCTTCTTCTTGCCGATCGCCTGCACCGCGCCCTCGATGCCCTGATCGGAGCCGACGATGAGGTTCAGATCGGAGTGGGCCTGGAGCATGTTCTGGGCGGCCTTCAGGCCAAGGGCCGGCGTGAAGAAGCTCTCGCCCTGGGCCACGATCTTGACGGGGCTGCCGGCGACGGCCTCGTCGAAGGACTTCTTGATCGCGACGTCGAGCGCCGAGGCCTTGATGTCGTACAGGTAGCCGATGTTGCAGGGGTCGAGGCTCTGCTCCGCGCAGGCCTGCGTGACGAGCTTGCCGAGCTTGGTCCCGATCTCGGTGGGCACGAAGACGACGTTGCCGGAGAGGCCTTCGACCTGCGGCTGGTCGGTCGACATGTCCTTGCCGAGGATCTGGTCCATGTTGACGACCTTCTTGCCGGCCGCGATCGCGTCCTGGACACCGGTGATGAGGCCGGTGCCGAAGATCGGCTGGACGATGATGGCGTCGTAGTCGCCCGAGCTCGTCGCCGTCTGCAGCTGGGCGAACTGCTTCTTGGGGTCGTTGTTGGCGTCGAAGACCTTGATCGTGGAGTTGTTGTCCTTGGCCACCGTCTGCGCCGCCGCCAGCATGGGGGCGTCGTAGCTGTTGGCCACGGCGAACGACAGGTACGCGATGCGCACCGGCTTGTTCGCGTTGGCCGCGGCCTTGCTGGTCGTCGAGGTCGACGACGAGTCGGAGTCACCGCTGGATCCGCAGGCGGCGACCGTCAGCGCGGCGGCGAGCACCGCGAGAATCGCGCCGGCGCTTCGGTGGCGCCGCACGCATCGAGAGATGTCCACGTCCCTCCTCCTGGGTTTGGGAACTGGCCCAGGAGATAATTTGCACAATCGACATTGTCCGTGTCAAGTGCTCTGCGCGGAGGCGGCGGCGATCTCGTCGCGGACCAGGCGCGCACCTGCGACGAGCGCCTGCAGCTTCGCGAAGGCGGCGTCGCGCGGCAGGTACTTCATGCCGCAGTCCGGCGCGGCGACGAGCTCGGCGGCGGACTTGTAAGGCAGCGCTCGGCGGATCCGCTCGGCCACGGTCTCGGGCGTCTCGACGTCGGCCGTGTCGAGCGCGAGCACGCCGAGGATGATCGTCTTGTCGGCGAGCTCGCAGAGCACGGAGACGTCGAGGTTGGCCTGCGCCGTCTCGATCGAGATCTGGTCGACCGGGGCGGCGGCGAGCTCGGCCAGGAACTCGTAGGACGGACGGTGGTCGGGGACGAACGACGGATAGCCGAAGCAGATGTGCAGGGCCGTCGTCCCCTCGACGCCGTCGAGCGCGCGCTGCACGGTCTGCACCCCGTAGCGGCGCGCCTGCTCGGGACGCGCCTCCATCCACGGCTCGTCGAGCTGCACGATGTCGGCGCCGGCGGCGAAGAGGTCGAGGATCTCCTCGCGGATCGCGTCGGCGTAGGCGAACGCGACCTCCTCCTCGTGCCCGTAGAAGTCGTTCTGCGCCTGCTGGGCCATCGTGAACGGGCCCGGCACCGTCATCTTCACCAGGCGGTCGGTGTTGGCACGCAGGAAGCGCAGGTCGTCGATCTGCACCGGCTCGCGGCGGCGTATCGGCCCGACGACGCGCGGCACCGGCGTCGGGTTGCCCTTGCGGTCGAGCGTCGTGCCCGGGTTGTCGACGTCGACGCCCTCGAGCGCCGTGGCGAAGCGGTTGGAGTAGCTCTCGCGGCGCATCTCGCCGTCGGTGAGGATGTCCAGCCCCGCGCGCTCCTGGTCGCGGATCGCGACCAGCACCGCGTCGTCCTGCGCCTCCTGGAGGTGACCTGGGTCCACGCGCCACAGGTCGCGCGCCCGCACGCGCGGCGGGAGGCGGTGATGCAGCGCCTCGCGGTCGATGAGCCAGTCGGGCTGCGGGTAGGAGCCGACGAGGCTCGTCGGGATCGCATTCACGTGGAGTCCTCCAGGCGGCTGGCGACGTGCTCGACGGTGTTCTGCAGGTGTTCGCGGGTCGCCGCGGCGGCCTCCTCGGCGTCACGCGCGACGCAGGCGGCGAGGATGCGGCGGTGCTCGGCGTCCAGGCGCTCCACGGGGAAGTCCTTTGCGGCCCGGTAGATGTGCAGGTAGGCGCTCGAGGCGTCGCGCAGGCCCGCGATCATCTCGACGAGGCGCTGGCGCTCGCAGTGCTCGTAGAGCTGGGTGTGGAAGTGCTGGTTGAGCTCGATGTACCGCGCAGCCGGGGGGCCCGTGCTCATCTCGTCGAGCAGCGCCTCCAGCGGTGCGACCCAGGACTCCTCGAAGCGCTCGGCCGTGCGCGCGGCGGCCACGGCCTCGAGCGCGGCGCGGATCTCGTAGTGCTCGCGCAGGTCCTCGACGGTGGGTACGAAGACCACCGCGCCGCGCTGCGGGTGCAGGCGCACGAGCCCTTCGCGCTGCAGTGCGGCGAGCGCCTCGCGGACCGGCGTCGTGCTGACGCCGAAGCGCCGCGCGATCTCGACTTGGCGCAGCTTGGAGCCCGACGCGAGGTCGCCGGCGACGATCTGCGCCCGCAGGCGCTCGGCGACCAGACCGGCCACGGTGCGTGGGGAGGCGATGATGTCGGGGCTCGCGGACATGACGGCGAAGTATGGAAGCTTGACAAGCGGACCATAGAATGTGCAAATTCTCTTCTGGTCACGCTACGAGGAGGAGCAGATCGATGAAGCCGCTCGGTGGGCCCCACCACTTCACGGGCGTCACGCGCGACGTCAAGACGAACGTCGACTTCTGGTGCCGCGTCATGGGTCTGCGGTTCGTCAAGAACACGCTCAACTACGAGACGACCTTCCGCTACCACACCTACTTCGGCGACGAGGACGGCAACCCCGGCAGCGTGGTGACCTTCCTCGAGTTCGAGGAGGCGCCGACCGGCGTGCCCGGCGACGGCGACATCCATCGGCTCATCCTGCGCGTCGCGTCCTACGACTCGCTCGAGTTCTGGATGGACCGCTTCATCGCCAACGACGTCTTCAGCGAGCTGCTGCGCCTCGACCCGACCCAGCCGCAGAGCATCGTCTTCCACGACCCCGAGGGCCACGAGGTCGAGCTCATGGTCTCCGACACCAAGGACGCCCCGCTGGTGGCCGACGCGGACGACATCCCCGCCGAGCACCGCATCCGCGGCATCGAGGGCGCGCGCTCGTACACGACGATCGAGGCGATGCTCCCGTACGCCGAGTTCATGGGCTTCCGCCAGGACGGCGACCGCCTCGTCTACGACGGCCAGGAGCGCAGCGGGCGCTGGTACTTCAGCGCGCCGACCGGCCGTCCGAGCAACGACGGCCGCGTCGGCGTCTGGCACCACATCGCCTACGACGCGGGCGACCAGACGCAGCTGCAGGCCGCGCGCGACGAGGCGGCCACCGGCCCGCTGCCGTGGACGGCCGTCTTCGACCACTACTTCTTCGACTCGTGCTACACGATGACGCCCGGCGGCCGGATGGAGATGTGCACTACCGGCCCGGGGTTTCTGATCGACGAGGCCTATGAGGACCTCGGCAACCGCCTGTGCCTCTCGCCGCGGGTCGAGCCGCTGCGCGCCAAGCTCGAGCGCGAGCGCCCGCTGATCGTCAACCCGCGCCCGCGCGGGAAGGCCGCCAAGAAGAAGGGCGCCAAGCGCGGGACGGCCGCGGCGGCGCAGAGCAACGGCGCTCCCGCCGAGCGGGCGAAGCTGGCGTAGGGGGCGGTCATGGACGTTGTCGGTCTCGTCGGTCGGGTGCTCCTCGTGCTGGTCTTCCTCGACAACGGCTGGGCGCACGTGAGCAAGCGCGACCAGATGGTCCCCTTCGGCAAGATGATCGGCGCTCCCATGGCCGAGATCAGCGTTCCCCTGACGGGGGTGATGATGCTCGTCGGCGGCGCGCTGATCGGCCTGGGCGTGTGGGCCGACCTCGGCGCCCTGCTGCTCGTCGCGTTCCTGCCCGTGGCGGGCTACCTCGGCCATGCGTACTGGAAGGAGACCGATCCGATGGCGCGCGCGGGCCAGAAGGCCCACTTCTGGAAGAACATCGCGCTCGCCGGCGCCGCGCTGTTCGTCTTCTACTGCTTCGAGCAGTTCGGCGATCAGATCGGCCTGACGCTCGGCAACAGCCCCTCGCTCTTCGGATGAGCGCGACCGCCGAGTCCCTGCGCCTGGCGACCTACGAGCGCGCCGGGCGCTGGGCCGCGGCGGTGGGCGTGCCCGGCGGCCTGCTCGTCGACGCCGCGGCGGCCGCGCGGCGCGCCGGCTTGGACGACGGGGTCGCCTGGTCGAGCGTACGCGCCATCGTCGCGCAGGAGGCCGACCGCCTCGCCGCACTGCACGAGGCGGCGGGCGCCCTCGCCGGCGGCTCCGACAGCGACGCCGTCGTGGCCGCGGCCGCCGCCCGGCTGGGCCCGCCGGTGCCCGATCCCCAGAAGATCCTCTGCGTCGGCCTCAACTACCGCGCCCACGCGGACGAGGCCGCCCTCGACGAGCCGACCGTCCCGATGGTCTTCGCGAAGTTCCCCAACGTCCTCATCGGCTCGGGCGCGCCCATCGAGCTGCCCGACGGCCACGGCGAGAAGGTCGACTACGAGGGCGAGATCGCCGTCGTCATCGGCCGGCGCGCGTATCGTCGCACCGAGGACGACGCCCTCGACGTCGTGGCCGGGTGGATGCCGTTCAACGACGTCAGCGCGCGCGACCTGCAGACCCAGACCTCGCAGTGGACGGTCGGCAAGTCGCCGGACACCTTCGGCCCGTGCGGCCCCTACCTGGTGCTCGACGACGCGATGCGCGACGGCGGCCTGGAGATCGAGACGCAGGTCAACGGCGAGCGCGTCCAGCACGCCCGCTCGGATCGCATGATCTTCTCGGTCGCGCGCCTGATCGCCTTCCTGACGACGTTCATCACCCTCGAGCCGGGCGACATCATCGTCACCGGCACGCCCGAGGGCGTCGGCGCGCATCGCGACCCGCCGCGCTTCCTGCGCGACGGCGACGTCGTGGAGGTGCGCGTCAACGAGGAGCGGCTCTCGAATCCCGTCCGCCGGAGGGCATGACGACCGAGGACGTACCCGTCCTCATCGTTGGCGGAAGCCTCGTCGGCCTCTCGACGGCGGCGTTCCTGGGCTGGCACGGAGTCCCGTCGCTGGTGGTGGAACGCCACCGCGGCACCGCGATCCACCCGCGCGCGGCCGTCTTCAACCAACGCGCGATCGAGCACTACCGCGTCATCGGGCTCGAGCCTGCGATCGTCGACGTGGCCCGAGATCAGTTCCTGCAGGACGGGGCGATCATGGCCGTCGAGACGCTCGCCGGCCGCGAGATCGACTGGTACGAGCGCAACATCAACGCGGGCTACGAGGAGCTCAGCGCGACGCGGCGTGTCTTCATCACCCAGAACGTGCTCGAGCCGCTGCTGCGCACCCGCGCCGAGGAGCTCGGCGCCACGACCCGCTACGGCGCCGAGGTCGTCTCGCTCGACGAGGACGACGACGGCGTCACGGCCGTGGTCCGCGAGCGCGACGGCGGCCAGGAGAGCACCGTGCGCGCCGCCTACGTCGTGGGGGCCGACGGCAGCCGCAGCCCGACGCGCGAGCGCCTCGGCCTCGCCATGCGCGGCCGCGGTACGTTCTCCAACAGCCTGACGATCTACTTCCGCGCCGACGTCGCCCCGCTGCTGCGCGACCGGGCCCTCAGCGTCATCTACGTCTTCAACGAGCGCCAGCAGGGCTTCATCCGCCTGGAGCGCGCGGCGGACGCCGGGTTCCTGGCCGTCATGACCGCTCGCGATGAGAGCGGGCAGCGCGTCGCCGACGTCGCAGGCGACGCCGGCGAGGAGCGCTGCCGGGCCTTCGTCCGCGACGCACTCGGCGACGACGACCTGGCGGTGGAGATCGAGAACATCCAGGCGTGGGAGGCGTCGGCCGATGTCGCCCAGCGCCTGTCGCGCGGGCGCACGTTCCTCGTCGGCGACGCCGCCCACACGATGCCGCCCACGGGCGGCTTCGGCGGGAACACCGGCATCCACGACGCATGCAACCTCGCCTGGAAGCTCGGCGCCGTTCTGCGGGGTGTCGCCGGCGAGCGCCTGTTGGACACCTACGACGGTGAGCGCCGGCCCGTGGCGACCTTCACCGCCGAGCAGGCCTACACGCGCTACGTGGCGCGCCTGGCCCCCGACCTGGGGACCGATGACCTGCTGGCGTTCGTCGACGACGCCACCGTCGACCTCGGCTACCGCTACCGCTCGCCGGCGATCCTCGACGACGGCGAGGACGACGGCGCGCCGACCGTCGACCCACGCGCCCAGTCCGCGCTGCCGGGGACGCGCGCACCGCATCTGCGGCTGGAGCGCGACGGCACCGAGATCTCGCCGGTTGACCTCATCGGCCGCGGGTTCCTGCTGCTCGCCGGCGCCGACGGCGCTCGGTGGTGCGCGGCGGCGCGCGCCGCAGGCGCCCGGCTCGACGTCGAGATGACCGCGGCCGCCGTCGGCCGAGAGATCACCGATCCCGACGGCCGCTTCGCCGAGATCTACGCCACAGGCGCCGACGGCGCCGTGCTCGTGCGCCCCGACGGCATCGTCGCGTGGCGCGCGGGCGCGTACCCGGACGACGGCGAGGATCGCGTCGCCGCGGCGCTGGCGCGCTGCACCTGCTCGTAGCCCGTCCTCGGGCTCGAGACCGCCGGCCTCCTCGAGCGCAGACCCAAGAACCAGAGGGTCGTCCTCGTTCGTCCGACTACACGCGGCCGCAAGACCCTGGAGGCGGCGACGGAGCGCGTCCGCGCGATCGAGCGGACCGCGCTCGCCGGTCTCAGCCCGAACGACGAGCGTGCGGTACGGACCTGGCTCGCCGACATCGCCGCGATGCCAGCGAGGGCCCGACAGACCAATGTCGAGCGACAGGAGAAGCTGTGAACCATCGGCCGAGCCCGACCACGACCCTCGAGCACCGCATCCACAGCGCCGAGGCTGAGCTGTTCGCCACCGTTGGTGCAGAGGTCGACCAGTCGTTTCTCGAACTCGCCACCACCGGCTTGCGCGTGCGACTCCTCTCATGCGGGAGCGGCCCGCCCCTGGTCCTGCTCCACGGCGTGTCGCTCAGCGCCGCCGCGTGGGCGCCCTTGTTCAACGCGCTCTCGGGCTGCCAACTGCTCGCGGTGGACCTTCCCGGTCACGGGCTGTCGGATCCCGTCGGTTATCGACCCGGTCACGT
>Ga0307278_10001909_pt1 | contig 10305 bp, 12 predicted proteins | sample ER_DNA_117_FD_194482 | JGI IMG/M metagenome (GOLD analysis project Ga0307278, IMG submission 194482) | Bulk soil microbial communities from the East River watershed near Crested Butte, Colorado, United States - ER_DNA_117 | ecosystem: Environmental > Terrestrial > Soil > Floodplain | place...
GGTCGAGCCAGGTGCGCCGGCCAGTGTTCGAGACCAACCGGGCAAAACGCTGACCGTGCGACAATCCGCGCAGATTGGCGAACTACGAGCCTTCGCCCGAGCAGACTCACCGCGAGTACTCGTGGACGGACGGCGCATACCTGCAACTTCGCACTGTTTCCGGCGGCGCCTGAAAGCGAGACCCGATATGTCCGAGCTCGCGTTCTACGTCGACGACATCGACACCGCCCATGCCCGTGCGGTTGCGGCGGGCGCAGACGTAGCGTCGATGCCCCGAGACGAACCCTGGGGTCGCACGGCTGGCTACCGCGATCCCGACGGCAACGTCGTCGGGCTCACTCAGCGTCCCGCGCGGCCGGGAGTTCCTGAGGAACTCTAGATCGACAAGACCGGCGCGCTCATCTCGAGTCGCCCCGGAGGTTGGTTCGCCTAATACTCGGTTCGGCCCACCTCTTGATCAAGCGGTGATCGGCGCTTCGGCAGGTCGCTCGAGGCGCCGCGTGGTCAGCGACGTGGCCAGTGAAACTCGCGGCCGCAGCTCTTCCCGGGCTCGACCTCAGGGCGCCGTGTCGCCTTCTGGCTCTTGTGCGACAACGTGCGCCGGCTCTGCCCCGGCGCGATGACGAACGCGTGCCTGTCGGAGGGCGACAGAGCGACACGACGAGCGCTCGACGCGACATCCGAGCGTGAGACGGTGCTTGCGTTACGGAATGTGAGCACGACGGCCGCCCCCTATCGCATGCGAACCGCCTCGCAGAGCCAAAAACCCGCCGACCTGCTGAATACGCATCGACCCGATGTAACGCGGACTGCTGAGCCGACCTTGTCGCCCGGGGCACTGGTGAGCGTCGACGCCGAGAGGCGGCTTGCAAAGACGTCGACGGGCGGTTCCCTTCCGTACGACGTTCTGCTTGTTGCCTGCGGGGCCGCTCCGTCCCCGGCCGTCCCCGGCGCTCTGACCTTCCGCGGCCCGGCGGACAGCGAGAGAGTCCGCGACCTGCTCGCGCTCAGAGCACCTGCCGCACCTGTTCGAGCGCTTCTACAAGGCCGATCCCTCGCGCACCGGCCGCGGGTCGGGCCTCGGCCTCGCGATCGCGCAGGAGAACGCACTGCTCGACGGCGAGATCGACGTCCGGAGCGACCCGGGCAAGGGCAGCAGCTTCACGCTCAGGCTGTTGCGGAACGGTTACGAGCCCGTGACCGGGCCGTTGCAGGCGGGGAGCAACATAAGCGGCGATGGACGCCACAGATCGCAGGCAAGCTCGAGAGTTGGCCAGCCGGGAGAGCGACGGGCTGGCCGTCAGCCTGCTGTGGCATCCGCGCGACGACAGCGTGACGCTTTCCGTCGCCGATTCGCGCACCGGCGATCGCTTCCAGCTTGCGGTCGACCGCGAGCGCGCGCTTGACGCCTTCTACCACCCGTTCGCCTACGCAGCCTGAGGAGGATCTGATGTCCCCTAGCACCGAATCCATCGTCAAGAGGCTCGTCGTCCTCGCCACGATCGTCGGCCTCGGAAGCGGGCTCGCCTTCCTGCTCGTCGCCTGCGGTGGCGCGGACAAGACCTCGGCGGCGCGACCTCCGGCCGCCTGGCAGAAGCTGCCCGCCGCGCCGATCCGGGTCGACGCAAGCCTCGACAGCGTCTGGACCGGCAAGGAGCTGATCGTCTCGGGCGTCCGCTTCGGGCCGACCGGCAACTTCATCGGCTCCAGGAACGTCACCGCCGCCTACAACCCCGCCACGCGCACCTGGCGCCGGCTGGCGCCGGCGCCGAAGATGGACGACTACTGTAAGCGCGACGTCGCCTGGACCGGCATGGAGATGGTGCTCTGGGGCTGCGGACAAGCGGCGCTCGACCTGCAGGCGAACAGCTGGAAGACGCTGCCGAAGGCGCCCACCGGGCAGGGCATCGTCGTCTGGACCGGCCGCGAGATGATCGGCTGGGGCGGAGGCTGCTGCGGCGACGCCTGGGACGGCGGCTCCGCCTACGACCCGGGCACGAACGCCTGGCGGACGATCGCGCGCACACCGCTCGCTCCGTCGCAGGGGGCGCTCCGTGCCTGGACGGGACGCGAGGCCCTGCTCCTCGTCAGCGGAATCGACCCGGCGAGCGGCAAGCCGTATCCGGCGAGCTTCGCGCGGGCGGCTGCCTACAACCCGCGCACTGACACGTGGAGGAGGCTTGCAGCGCCGCCCACATCCGGCTTCCAGCTCGGCAGCGCGGCGGCCTGGGACAGCCACGAGCTGGTCGTCGTCGGCGCCGGCGCGGATGCCCAGTCCACCTTTACCTACGACCCGGCCACGAACCGCTGGCACCGCCGCGCGGCGGCACCGCTCGGGCTCCGGAGCGCGAGCGCGTTCTGGACCGGCAGCCGCCTGCTTGTCTGGGGCGGCGGCGAGTCGACCCGGGCCTTCGCCTACGACCCACGGGCCGACCGCTGGTCGGTGCTGCCCACCCCGCCGCTGCAGGGCTCCGGCCAGACCGCCGCCTGGGCCGGCGGCCGGCTGATCGTCTGGAGCAGCGCCGGCGGGGCCGCGTTCACGCCATCTTCCGAAAGGAGCGCACGATGAAGAAGCTCTTCGCACTCGCAACCCCGGTTCTCGCGCTTACGCTCGCCGCAGGAGCCGTCTCGGCGCCGACGGCCGCGACGCTCAAGGTCCGCGGCGGCCTCGGGAACCTCGTCGTCCCGGGCGACCGCGCCGTCGTCCGCTACACCGTCTACTCCGGCAGCAAGTCCGTGCGCGGGACGCTCTACATCCGCAACGACCTCGAGCGCAGGTTCGCGCGGCTGCCGAACCGATGGTGGCGAACATGCGAGAGCGCGGAATAGAGGCAGTTCAGGCGGGCTTCCTCACCTACGAACACCAGGGCGAGCCTCCCGACGCGGTCATGACGCGGAACGCACTGCACCATCTCCCGGACTTTTGGAAAGCGCTTGCTCTGTCACGGATCGCTCAGATGCTCCGGCTAGGAGGAGTTCTGCTCTTGCGGGATCTCGTCTTCTCGTTCGCCCCTCGCGAAGCGAGGTCTTCCATCCAGGTTTGGCTCGATTCCGCTCCGACCGATCCTGCGCGTGGTTGGACATCGGCTCAGCTCGCCGAGCATGTCCGGACGGAACACTCAACGTTCACCTGGTTGCTTGAGCCGATGCTCGAGCGCGCAGGGTTTGAGGTCAGGACGCGCTTTCTGAGCGACGACGGCATCTATGCCGCTTACACCTGCGTTCGCGTTTGAAGGCAACCAGCTCCGAGTCTCAGTAGTCATGTCTGCGCCAGCGTTCGGGAAATGCCCCCGAGCTTCCATTACGGTCAGTTCCTGTGTCTGATGACGAGCCAAACAGCTGCTCGATCTTCCTCGTCACGGGGCCGATGGCTTCAGGAAAGTCGACGGTCGCCGCGGCGCTAGCGGCGACCTTCGAACGCGGCGTTCACATAGAGGGCGATGTGTTTCGGCGATTCATCGTTGCCGGGCGAGAGGCAGTGACACCTGGAGCAGGGCTAGAGGCGACCGCTCAATTGCAGCTTCGATACCAGCTTGTCGCGGAGGCGGCTCGCCAGTATGTCCGTCTCAACTTTGCGGTCGTCGTCGAGGATGTCTTCGCCGGTCCGATGCTTGGCGAATTCCTCCGGCTTCTGGACTATCGGCCGCTCCACGTCGTGGTTCTGCTGCCAACTGAAGAAGCGATCGCGCGTCGCGAAAAGGCGCGAGCGTCAGACGGGTACAGCGCGTGGACGGTCGCTGAGCTGTACAGGATCTTCGCCCAAGAGACGGAACGCCTCGGGCTTTGGCTTGACACGAGCGATCAGACCCCCGAACAGACCGTCCGCGAAATACTCGCCCGCGCTGGCGAAGCTTTGTTTTCCTAAAACCGCCCTCGCTTGGGCCAGTGTTCGCCACTGACGCCCGACCGAAGCTACCTCTTGGCAAGAGAGATGATCCCCAGGATCGCGAGCAGAGCGAGGACGGCCACCACTCCGGGCGGAGCTGTCCAGGGTCTGGGCGTTCTGGGCTCACGGAGCCAGAAGCGCGAGCCGGGAACTACTCCGGCTGCCGGCCAGGGGCGATGTGCTGCGTATGTTCGCGAGCTTCCGCCTCGGCCGCGGCTTGCGTCTCGTGAAGTGAGCCGTCGCACGTGCACGACCACGACCACGACCACGACCAGAACATACGCAGCTCGCGACCGGGCTCGGTCCGAGGAGACCAGTGGGCCGCTCCGCGCTGGTGTCGGCGGGACCGGTGCTCATGGTCGAACCCGGCTAGCGCGTGTCGCGATTTACGCAGATCGTGACCACGAGCCCGAGAGGCTCGTCGTAGACTCGTTCTGTAGACATGAAGGCGGTCGTCACGCGCGTCGAACCCACCGACTGGCAATTGATCCGCGCTCTGCGGCTTCGGGCGCTCCAGCTTGACCGCTCGTCGTTTCAAGGCACCTACGAAGGCGAGGCGGCCTATTCGGAAGAGCAATGGAGAGATTGGACAGCTGAGGACGCAGCTGGAGACGAGTATGCGACGTTCATCGCGAGGCAGGGCGAGCATGCGGTCGGCACGGTCGGTGCCTACCGCGACGAAACACACCACCCGCATCTTTTTCACATCTTTGCGATGTGGGTGGCTCCCGAAGTGCGGCGAGCGGGGATTGGGCGTCTACTTCTTGGTGAGATCGAGGACTGGATTCGCTCGCGCGGCGGCAGTTCAGCACAGCTGTCGGTGACCACCGCCGCTTCCGCTGCACGACGACTCTACGAGGGCGCCGGGTATGAGCCTGATGGCGGAGAGGTCGAGTCGGGACATACTCCTGGCCTGGTCGAGGTGAGTCTCGTCAAGAACCTCTCCGACCCCTCTACCCCTCACTGAGATGTCGAGTTCAGCCGGGCGGTGAGCCGAACACCTTCGGTCGTAAGGGTGTCGCGTTCCATACGGAAGGCGACAAACGTGAAGCAACCACCTGAGTCGCGCAGACCGACAGAGCAGAACAGTGCTTAGGAAGAACGCGCTGGGGGGACCTTCGAGCTGTGGAGCGGCGTATAAGAGGGTGTCGTGAGAACGCTGCTCCTAAGCCTCCTTGCAGCATCGGCGCTTCTCGTCCTGCCGTCGGCGAGCGCGAAGGACTTCCGGCCCGGTGAGCTGCGCGTATGCAACATGACGCGCTGCGTCCCGATCGTGCACCGCAACGTGCTGCCGAAGCTCGGCTCCTTCTACTACGGCGGCCCCTGCCCCGCGCGCGTTCGAAGGCCGAAGCTCGGAGCGCGCTATTACGAGTTGCGTTTGCGGAATGGCTACGTGACCGGCATCGTCGCGACCCGGCGGCTCGATCGGTTCCTCACCTACGGCGTCAACGACCAGCGATTCGCCCGCGACACGTGGTACGCGGTTCCACGCAAGCTGTCAGGGGAGTTTCGTCGGCTGACGGTCGACCTGCACCCGCTTCCCCTCACCCGCGCCGCGCTCGCAAAGTCGGTCGGATTTCGTCGAACTGATTGCACTTCGTGACGTCGCCTTTGAGTCAGAAAGCGACAGACAACCGCTCGGCCTAGACGTCGGTGACCCAGTTGTCCCCCTGCCGGAGGACTCGCATTCCTACGCGCTCATAGAGGCGTAGTGCCCCGGTTTGGTTTTCGGCATCGACGCCAAGCTGAACCTTGCGCAACCCGCGTGCATGCAGTTCACGAAATGCCTCCCGGAGGAGCGCCTCGCCCAGACCTCGTTTCCGCCAAGCTGGTCGTACGCCAAGTGATGTGATGTGCCCAACAGTCGAATCTCCGGTGCGCTCCGGAAATGCGAGGACGAATCCGGCGAGCGCATCCCTATCCCAAGCGAGTAGCCACAACGTCGGGTCGAATCCACGCCGGCCGACGTGGAAGGCTCTAAACCGTTCCGGGGTGACTCTTTCGTAGAATGGGTCGTCTGCGAACGCCTCGTTGAGTGCGGCGCGTAGCGTTTCAGCGTCGCCGTCGTAGGGGTGCAGCCCGATTCCATGTGGCGGGTTCCCGCCGTCGGGTGGTGCTTCGCCAAATGCAACTTCCATTGTGTAGGCGGATCGCCAGTAGCGGTATCCGCGCGAAGCCAAAAGATCAGCAAGCTCGTGCCCGTGTGGAATGAACACCCGGACTAGCGGGACGTCTTCGGAGCGCGCCGTCTCCTCAGCCCAGTTGAGAAACGTCGCCCAGTGACCGGGAGCAGCAACGTCCAAGATCACGACATCTTTGGTCACCTCGATGTCTCCGTAGGCAGCGACGAGGCCTTCGCCGACTTCGAGGACACGCAGCCAATCGGGATTGAACTCCGGGTTGCGCAACCACGACACTATTTCCCCGGCGTCGAGCGGCCGCTCGTCACCGAAGGCATCGCGGTAGAGCTTGGCGACCGCCTCCGAGTCCTCTTCTCGGAGGGGTCGTAAGACCGCCTTCGCTGGGTTGCTGCTCACGGCCGAAAGTTAAACCCGCGCGGACGGAGATTGTCGCCTTTGATAGGGAAGGCGACAAGCGGCCAGTCACGCGAAACGGGCGCCTCTCGGCGCCCGCCACTCTCCCATTGGCTACGCGTGGCTCGCCGGTGGTTTGCGCTACCGTGCCTCCCTTGTAGGTCCTGTGCGAGGCACGGTTGGAGGTCGGATGCCGTCGACCTATTACGTCGCGTGGTGGAACCTCGAGAACCTCTTCGACGAGGAGAACTCCCCTCGCCGGACCGAGAAGCTCCAGCGCACGATCGGCGCCGACCTTGCAGGCTGGACCCCGGCTCGACGCGACCGAAAGGTTGCCCAGCTCGCGTCGGTCATCGCCCAGATGAACGCTGGAGCCGGCCCTGACCTGATCGGGGTGTGCGAGGTCGAGAACCGCTTCGTTCTCGATCTTCTGGTCGCCGCACTCGCTGCGCCACTCCCCGGGCGCAACTACGACGTCATCCATGCCGATACCGATGACGCCCGCGGCATCGATGTGGCGTTCATCTACGACACTGATCTCCTCGAGGTGCCGGCCGATGCGGTGTTCTTCCACGTCGTGATGCGCCGCAACGCCACCCGAGAGCTCGTCCAGGTGAACTTCAAGACGAAGAAGAACCGGACGTGGTCGGTGTTCGGGAACCATTGGCCCTCCCGCAGCGGGGGCCAGTTCGAGTCGGCCGGCTACAGGCACATCGCTGGCGAGACCCTCGGTTATTTCCACCAGCGCGCCCTTGAGGTCCACGGCGCCGGCACGCCGGCGTTGGCGATGGGTGACTTCAACGACGAACCGTTCGATACGTCACTGGTCATCCACGCTCTCAGCACCCGCCAGCGCCAACGTGTCGTGGAAGCAGACACACCGAGGTTCTGGAACCTGACGTGGTTGGTGATCGGCGACCCGCCCGATGGGACCTTCTACTTCAACAACGAACCGAATCTGCTCGACCAGTTCCTGGTCAACAAGAACATGGCCACACAGAACGCGCCGATCCGGGCCAAGGCCGAAACGGTGGAGATCCTGCGCTTCCCGGGCACGTTCAGTGCCGGCAAGTACCCACGGCCGAAGCCGTTCGGTGGGATGGGCAAGCCTGTTGACGAGGACGGATTCTCCGACCACTTCCCGATCGGCATGCAGATCACCGAGGCCGACTAGCCCCGAACACCGGCCCGGCCAGGCGGGCCCAAGCGGCGGGAAGCGCCGGGGCCGAGTTCTCTGTCGCATTTCCAACAAACAGCGACACGGCAAGGCTTCGGGCCTTGACGCCTCTGGTGCGCAGCGAGTCGGGCGCGGACGTTCGCTGTGACGCAGCGATCGGGACAACCCCTGGGTTGGTTAGGGTCATCTGAATGTTTCGCGTGCTGACCGTCGAGTTCGGCCCGTCGCGCTCGAAGCGGTTCGGGAAAGCGGTGGCCGAGGCCCAGAGTGGGCCCGGCGAGTGCCGGGAGCTCGAGCCGGACCGCTACCGGGTGAGCTTCGTCCTCGGCACGGACGGCAGCGTCTACGTCGGCCTTGCCCGCTTGCTCCAGCGGGTTCGCGACTGGGGCGCGACCGCGGTCTACCACGAGCAGGAGCCGGTCTCCACCTTCCACGCCCGGGAGATGGCCTGGTGTGCCTCCTCGCAGCTGAAGCTGTTCGGGGAGTGTCGCTTCCGCTTCACCTACGGCGTTTTTCCCCGCTGTGCGCTCTGTCCCCTGCTCGAGATCGAGCGGGCGGTGCGGGACATGCTGGGAGAAAACCCGATTCCGCTGGTCGTGCTCGAGATCACCTACGGTTCGCGGCTTCGCGCCCTCCGAGGCGGGCTGGACACGCTGGATCAGGAATTCGCAGAGGACTGGCAGGTGCCCGACTTCCTGCCGGAAGAGTGGGGAGAGCCTTCCGGCGGGGAGCCTGCAGGCTGACGCCTGCGGCGTGCGCCCGGGAGGGCGGAACGGACGCGCCGCACTTCGTCCGCTCTTCTTTCTTGTTCACGCGCGCGCGAGGACGTTATAACGCGGAGCGGCTCGAGCTGCCGCGTCGCTCAGGCGATGGGGTTCAGGAGCTAGCTGGAATGCGCTGGCCGCGGTCAATGGTGCGGGCTTGCTCCTCCACCGTCTCAGCGTGGAGAACGACCCGCCGAAGCGGGCCGTCCAAAGGCTCCTGTCGAGGCTCCGGGCTACGCCAGGAGCCGGACGCGATCCTCGACCGGCACCGTCTTCACGCCGCCGACCGGCTCAACCGTCACCTGCCCGAGCGTCTCGTGCAGGAATTTCCGGCAGGCCCCAACGTCGAGCAGGTTGTCGAGCCAGTAGCCCTCCGCCTCGGAGTCAGGAACCCACCGGTAACCACCGTCCGGCGTCTGCTCCTTGCGCAGCCCGAACTCGCCCTTCAACTGGAAGAGAAGGCCGAGGTACTCTGGGCCGACCTCGCGTGTGGTCGTCTGCCCGGCTCCTGCGAGTTCGTCCAGGAGCGCGTCCCGCTCAACGTCCAGCGCAGTCAGCGCCTCGGCCTTGCGCGCGAGGGATGCGTCCGATGCCTCGACCTCCGCGACCTCGACTTCGATCCGCGCGAGCGTCGCCTCGATCCCGGCGATGTCTAGGCGGCCAGAGTCGGCGGTCGTGTAGTCGTAGGGCTCGAACCGATCCCACGCCTGCGCTACGAGGTACTCCTCGATCTTCCGCGCGGATATGGTCGCCCGGTTCGTGCAGCCCGCGAACTTGCAGCGGTAGAACCAGTGGCCGGACCTCATGCTCGACTTGTACATGCCGTGCCCGCACGAGCCGCAGCGGAGGAGCCCGCCGCCGAGAAGCGGCCCGCCCTTGCGCGCGCCGTTTCCGTACAGGGTGCCCTTGCGGTTCGCCCGCCGGTAGGTCAACTCATCCACGAGCGCCGGGTGAGCGTCGGCCTTGACGACTGCTCCGGCCTTCGCCTCCCCGAGGTAAACGCGGTTCTCAATGATCGCGCGGACGGACGTGTCTGACCACTTCGAGCCCCGCTCCTCGCGGCCCTCGCGCGCCGCCGCCGCCCGCTCGTATAGCCCGGGCGCGCCCTGCTCGGTCAGGTACAGCGCGAGGTTGCGCCATGAGCCGCCTGCCGTCTCGCGGCCAGGCAGTGCGCGCCGCCGGAAGACCTCGCGCACGACCGGAGCCCACTGCGCGTCTTCCAGAAGCGGCCCGGCAACCTCGTGCCCGCGCTCGTTCACGATGTAGCCGCGCCGGTAGCCGAGCGGAACGCCCCAGTGCGCACCCTGCTCCACGATCTTCCGGTGAATCGTCCGCTCCTGCTCCTCGCGGAGCCGGTCGAGGTACCACTCGGAGATGACGCCGAGGATCTGCGCGACCATCTTGCCGTTCGAGGTTCGCAGGTCGAGCCCGAGGTCGAGCCCGACGAGGTTCCACTTGCCCGCCTTCGCCTCCGTGATGAGCGCGTTCAAGTCCGCGACCGAGCGTGTGAGCCGATCCAACTTCGAGACGACGATGCCCTCGACCTCCCCCGCGCGAACGCGCCGGAGCGCCTCCTGCATCGAGGGTCGGTCGAGCGATTTGCCCGACCAGTCGAGGTCGGGCGGGAGGAAGACGACCTCGCGCTCGTGGCCGGGCCGTATTGCCCAGTGCTCAATATCCGCCCGCTGAGTCTCGGGCGAGAGTCCACCTTCCTTCTCCTTGCTTCTGGCGGATGTAGCCGATATAGGCCACTGGTAGCCTCCGTGTCACGCCTCGGCGCCCACTGCGCCGGGGCTCTACTCTCATTGTCGACATCCGGGCGGTACTGTCAATACCTCAGAGGGAGCCGATTCGCCGCTATCCGGACCTCGTCGTGCATCGCGCGCTGCTGCGGGAGCTCGGGCAGGGCGACGACCCGGCTCCCGAGGATCTCGGCGAGCTCGC
>Ga0307278_10001910_pt1 | contig 10304 bp, 9 predicted proteins | sample ER_DNA_117_FD_194482 | JGI IMG/M metagenome (GOLD analysis project Ga0307278, IMG submission 194482) | Bulk soil microbial communities from the East River watershed near Crested Butte, Colorado, United States - ER_DNA_117 | ecosystem: Environmental > Terrestrial > Soil > Floodplain | place: USA...
ATCGGGCTCGACTGCGGCACGCCCCAACTCCTGTTCCGCGATCTCGCCGATGAGGTCCCGAACATCCGAAAGCTGATGGAGGGTGGGATGCACGGGGACCTCGCCAGCATCACGCCGCCCATCACCATTCCGGCGTGGGCCTGCGCCATGACCGGCAAGACCCCCGGTCAGCTTGGGATCTACGGGTTCCGCAACCGGACGGACAACTCCTACGAGAGACTGTCCATCGCGACCTCCGACGCAGTGAAGGAGCCCGCTGTGTGGGATCTTCTGGGGCAGAAGGGTTTGCGGTCGCTGCTGATCGGCGTGCCACCCTCGTACCCGCCGAAGCCCATCGAGGGCTGGCGCGTCGGGTGTTTCCTCACGCCGCCCTCCAACAAGGGTTACACCCACCCCGCTGAGCTCCAGTCCGAAATCGAGGAGGAGCTGGGTGGGCCCGGTCAGTACATCTTCGACATCCCGAACTTCCGGGAGCAGGGCATGGAGCTCGTGCTCGATCAGGTGTTCAAGATGACGGAGCGGAGGTTCCGGGTTGCCCGCCGGCTGGTGACCACCAAGCCCTGGGACTACTTCATGATCGTGGAGATGGGGCCCGACCGTCTGCATCACGTGTTCTGGGAGTACTTCGATCCCCGACACCCTCGCTACGAGGCGGGCAATCGGTTCGAGACGGCCTTTCAGGACTATTACAGGTTCCTGGACAAGGAGGTCGGCTCACTTCTGGAGGTCCTCCCTGAGGACGCCGTAACGATCGTGATGTCCGACCACGGCGCTCGGCCGATGATGGGGGGCGTCTGTATCAACGACTGGCTGATGAGCCAGGGCTACCTTTCGCTCTCGGAACCGCTCACCTCCGTCACGCCGATCGCCGAGGCGCCCATCGACTGGGCCCGGACCGTGGCCTGGGGCGACGGGGGCTACTACGGGCGGCTGTTCCTCAACGTCGAGGGACGAGAGCCGACCGGGGTGGTCGAGCCTGGCCGGTACGAACAGGTTCGAGACGAGCTCATCGCCGCGCTGGAGGCGATGCCCGGACCCGACGGCGAGCCCCTCGGGACCAAGGTGTTCAGGCCGCAGGACGTGTACCCGGACGTCCGCGGCGTGGCTCCCGACCTGATCGTGTACTTCGGCGACCTCGACTGGCGGTCGGTCGGCACCGTCGGCAATCCGAGCGTCTATACGTACGAGAACGACACCGGCCCCGACGGAGCCAACCACGACCGGACCGGGGTATTCGCGCTGTCGAACCTCCCCGGCCAGCCGGTGGGAAGCGTCGAGGGGCTGAACCTCGTCGACGTCGGCCCCAGCATCCTCTCCATCTACGACATCGAGGTGCCCGAGGGCGCCGTTGGAAGGAGCTTCCTGTGATAGAGGACCGAGGGTTCTGCGTCTGGTTCACCGGGCTGTCCGGCGCCGGCAAGTCCACCATCGCCGAGCTGCTCGTCCCGGCGCTCCGCCGGCGAGGCCACAAGGTCGAATTGCTGGACGGCGACGTGGTGCGAACGCACCTGTCCAAGGGCCTGGGATTCTCCAAGGAGGATCGCGACACCAACATCCTGCGGATCGGGTTCGTCGCTAACCTGCTGGTGCGGAACGGCGTGGTGGCCGTGTGCTCCGCGATCTCGCCCTATCGGGAGATCCGCGATCGCAACCGCGAGCTCATCGGTGACTTCGTCGAGGTGTACGTCAGGGCCTCGCTCGAGGAGGTCACTCGGCGAGACGTGAAGGGTCTGTACGAGAAGGCGATCGCCGGAGAGATCTCGAACTTCACCGGGGTGTCCGATCCGTACGAGGAGCCCCAGCGACCCGAGTTGGTGATCGACACCGAGCAGTGCTCTCCCGCCGAGGCAGCGGAGATGGTCCTAGCCAAGCTGGAGGAGCTCGGTCACCTGACGTCGACACACCCCGCGAACGCCTGAGCTCGGTTGGGAGCGCCGCCTCGCTCAGCCGGCGTCGCGAGCGAGGGCCGGATCGAGGTCTCGCGTTCGGACGAACATCCACCCCGCGTGTCTCGCATCGCGCAGGATCACTTCATGCTCGACGGTGCCCTTGTTCACCCACTCGAGCACCTGCTGCTCGGAGACACGGGCCAGGAAGGCGGCCTCTCGCACGGTCACCCACGTTGGGACGGGAAGCGAATCGAGGTCGATCCTGCGGGAGTCGGTGGTCGGCGAGACTGCGGGGACCTCCGTGAATCCCGCGGACCGCTCGGTGACCTTCGGGGACTCCATCGACCGCTCCTCGGCCACCCGCTTCGGCTGGGGCACCGGCTTGGCCACGGCGACCGGCCCGGGGCCCGAGGCCCATCCCCGATTGCCGCCCTCGCCCACTGACCATCCCTCGCGCTCGTCGAAGATGCCGGAGAGGCGGCCGCACCGCGGACAGATCGTGGTCTCCCAGCTCGCATCGCCCGGACGGGTTCGCCGGAGCTTGTCCTCCAGCCGTTCGAGCAGCTCCTCGGCCTGCGGTGTCAGCAGGCACTCCGGGCAGCGCTCTGCCGCCATGTCCCCTCCTCACGGTCCGGACCTCTTAGGTGTCGGCCGCGAGCAGGCGGTCCTTTATCTGGTGGGGAGATCGATCACCGGGGCGAGCGCCTGCGTCAGGAAGTTTCGCCGTTGCGTTCCCGGCTTCTGGCGAACGACCGTGAGGTCGCCGTCCTCCGCGCGAGCTGGGCATCGGCCACCCGGGCGAGCTCCCGGGCGTCCTCGAGCTCCTTGCGTGCGGTCTCCACGTCGGTCGTGAGCTGCGCGACGGTGGCGGCGGCCCTGTCGAGCTCCACCCGCGTGGCAGCCCGGTCGGTGCGACGGTCGGCCGCCTCCGACTCGGCGGGAATCCCCCCTTGCCGATCTTCGACTTGGGCCTTGAGCGCCTCCACCTCCGAGCGAAGTTCGAGCACCAAGGCCTCGGCCGCCCGGGCCACCTCGGCCGCCCGGATGAACATCTTGTCGCGGTCGGCGAGGAGCAAGCGCACGCTCTCCGGCGTGTAGCCGAACAATCCTCGCTTGAGCCGAAGTACCTGCATCGGGAGAGTCCCCCTCACGATTGGGGAGCCGCCGAGCGATTGTCCGACCCCCGGTTGGCGAGTTCAATCATCCGAATCGACATCGGCCCGAAGCCGGGAAGGCTTGAGACGGCCACGCGCTCGTCGCCTCCGGCCGGGTCGGCTGGTACCGTTTGCGCATGTAGGACTCGGCGCCCACCCGGGATCGGGTGGGCATCCGCCTATCTGGGGGAGGCGCATGGACATCGAGATCGGCATGGGAAGGACGGCACGCCGCGCCTACGGCCTCGACGAGGTGGCCATCGTTCCGTCCCGGCGGACCCGCGACCCCGACGACGTGGACATCTCGTGGGAGATCGACGCGTTCACCTTTCCCCTGCCGATCATGGCCGCGGCCATGGACGCCGCGGTGTCTCCCACCACCGCCGTCGAGATCGGGAAGCTCGGCGGGCTGGCCGTGCTGAACCTGGAGGGCCTGCAGACCCGATACGAGGACCCCGAGCCGGTCTTCGACGAGATCGCCGCCCTTCCCGATGACAAGGCCACCCGGCGGATGCAGGAGCTGTACCGGGAGCCGGTCAGGGAGGAGTTGATCCTCCGACGGATCCGGGAGATCAAGGAGGGTGGGGTAGTGGCGGCGGCCTCGCTCACGCCGCAGCGGGTCAGACAGTACTCACCTCTCGTGCTGGAAGCCGAGCTGGACGTCCTGGTCGTGCAGGGCACGGTGGTCTCGGCGGAGCACGTCTCCACGCGGTCAGAGCCGCTCAACCTGAAGGAGTTCATCGCGGGGTTCGACCTCCCCGTGATCGTTGGCGGCTGCGCGTCGTACCAGACCGCGCTCCATCTCATGCGGACCGGCGCGGCGGGGGTGCTGGTGGGAGTGGGTCCGGGCAACGCCTGCACCACCAGGGGCGTCATCGGCGTCGGCGTCCCCCAGGCAACGGCCGTCGCCGACGCGGCGGCGGCCCGCTCGGAACACCAACGAGAGACCGGCCGGTACTGCCACGTGGTCGGGGACGGTGGGATGCGGACCGGTGGAGACATCGCCAAGGCCATCGCCTGCGGGGCCGACGCGGTGATGATCGGCTCCCCTCTCGCGCGCGCCTACGAGGCTCCGGGTCGGGGCCACCACTGGGGGATGGCCACGTTCCACCCGACGCTTCCGCGCGGCGCCCGGGTCAAGACCCAGCAAGTCGCCTCGCTCGCCGAGATCCTCGTCGGTCCGGCGCACGAGAACGACGGCACGCTGAACCTGTTCGGCGCGCTCGCCACATCGATGGCGACCACTGGGTACGCCACGATCAAGGAGTTCCAGAAGGCCGAGCTGGTCATGGCCCCATCCATCAAGAGCGAAGGCAAGGCCTACCAGCAGGCTCAGCACGTGGGGATGGGGCATTGAACGGATGACGGCGGAGCAGGACCCGCGTCCCGTCCTGGTGGTCGACCTGGGGGCGCAGTACGCTCAGCTCATCGCGCGGCGGGTTCGGGAATGTCGCGTGTACTCCGAGATCGTCCCCCACGACCTGCCGGTGGCCGAGCTCATGGCCAAGCGGCCGGCGGGCCTGATCCTCTCGGGGGGGCCTGCGTCGGTGTACGAGCCCGACGCGCCGTCTCTCGATCCGAATGTCCTGGGGGTCGGTCTGCCGGTGCTCGGCATCTGTTACGGCCAACAGTTCATGACCCAGGCGCTGGCCGGCGAGGTCCGGGCCACGGGCCTTCGCGAGTACGGCCGCACCGAGCTCTTCGTGGACGAGCCGGGTGTGCTCCTGGCCGATCTGCCCGCGATCGACACAGTCTGGATGAGCCACGGCGACACGGTGGTCCGGGCGCCCGATGGGTTCCGGGTCACCGCCCACACGGAGTCGACGCCCGTCGCGGCCATGGAGGACAGGGAGCGCGGCTTGTTCGGCGTGCAGTTCCATCCCGAGGTTGCCCACACGCCCCGGGGGCTCGACGTCATGAAACGGTTTCTCTACGAGGGCTGCGGCCTGCTCCCGGACTGGACTCCGGCCAACGTGATCGAACGATCCGTGGCCCACATCAGGGATCAGGTGGGCCAGGCCAAGGTGATCTGCGCCTTGTCGGGTGGCGTCGACTCCTCCGTCTCGGCGCTACTGGTGCACCGGGCGATCGGCGACCAGCTCACCTGCGTCTTCGTCGACACCGGGCTCCTGCGCGACGGCGAGCCAGAGCAGGTGGAGGACACGTTCGCTCGTCACTTCCGGGTTCCGCTCGTCCATGTCAAGGCGGCCGACCGGTTCCTGGCCAAGCTGGCCGGCGTGACCGACCCGGAGCTGAAGCGGAAGGTGATCGGGGAGGAATTCATCCGGGTCTTCGAGGAGGCGGCAGCGCCCTTCGACGCGAGGTTCCTGGTGCAGGGCACCCTCTACCCCGACGTCATCGAATCGGGATCGCGGACTGCGGCCAGGATCAAGAGCCACCACAACGTCGGCGGGCTGCCCGAGGACATGGAGTTCGAGCTGGTCGAACCGCTCCGCGACCTGTTCAAGGACGAGGTTCGCGAGGTGGGAGAGGAGCTCGGGCTGCCACACGAGGTCGTGCGACGCCAGCCGTTCCCCGGACCCGGCCTCGCCGTACGGATCGTCGGGGAGGTCAGGCCCGACCGAATCGCGGTCGTGCGGGCCGCGGACGCCATCGTGAACGAGGAGATCCGGCGGGCCGGGCTGCACCACGAGCTGTGGCAGTGCTTCGCGGTCCTCCTGGGCGATATCCGAAGCGTGGGCGTGATGGGCGACGGCAGGACCTACGAGCACCCGGTCGTGATCCGGGCGGTGACGAGCGAGGACGCCATGACCGCGGATTGGGCCCGGCTCCCAGACGAGGTGCTGGACCGGATCTCGAGCCGGGTCATCGCCGAGGTGCCGGGGGTGAACCGGGTGGCCTACGACGTGTCATCGAAGCCCCCCGCGACGATCGAGTGGGAGTAGGCCTCAATCCAGGCGACTGGCGACGACGATGAGGCGCTCGGCCGCCGAGTAGCGCGGGTTGCATGTGGTGAGCACCAACGTTGGCCTCTTCGTCTGGTCGAGGACGGACGAGTCGTCGGGCGTGATCACGAACACGCCCGTCACCATGTACCGGAAGGTCCCGTATTCCGTTTCCATGATGATGGGATCGCCTTCCTTCATCTCGTTCAGGTCGTAGAAGGGGTGCAGGTAGGTTGTGCGATGCCCTGCGATCGCCACCCGGCCGTGGTCCTGCCACGGGTACGCCGTGTTGGCGTAGTGGCCGGGACCCTTCTTGAGCGACTCCGTGTCGGTCCCCTCCACCACGACCATGTCGAAGTGGATCCGGGGGATCTTCAGGATGGCCACCGCGTTTCCGGGCACTCGGACCGCATCCGCGCCCGGATCGGTCGCGACCCTCGTCCCCAGCTTCTGCTCGAAGTTGGGACGCATCTCGGCCTGGAGGCGCTGTGTGGTGAATCCGGTCCCCCAGAGCTTCCATGCAAGGTCACCGCCGATGACCAGGCCTCCGGCGATGAACACGATGGCCATGGCTCTAAGGGCCAGGGCAACGCGCCTCCGGGGCGGCGAGGAGGCTGAGCGCGGAGGCCGCGTTTGGGTGGATACCGGCATGGCGTCCTGCACGTTTTCAGTGTGCCAGGTTTCCAAACGAACTTGAGCGTCGCGGTCGACCCCTACAATCGTAGGCGTGGCGACGCGCTCGATCCCCCTGCTTCAGGACCTGAATCCCGTCCAGGCCGAGGCCGTTCGGCAGACCGACGGTCCCGTCCTCGTCGTCGCCGGAGCCGGCTCGGGAAAGACCCGGGCCCTGACCCACCGGATCGCCTATCTCATCCGGGAACGGGAGGTCTCGCCCTACGCCATCCTGGCCATCACGTTCACGAACAAGGCCGCCCGGGAGATGGCCGCCCGGGTGGAGGGCATCCTGGGGGAGCGGATCGCCCGCGGCATGTGGATCCTCACGTTCCACTCGGCCTGCGCTCGGATCCTCCGCAGGGAGCACGAGCGCCTCGGGCTGCCGTCGTCGTTCACGATCTACGACGAGGCCGACACCGAACGGCTCCTGACCCAGGTCCTGAAGGACCTCAACATCGACAACAAGCGATTCCCCCCCCGGGCCATGGCGGCCGCCATTGGGAAGGCGAAGGATCACGTGCTGTCGGCGGACGAGTTCGTTCAGCTTGCCGGGAACTTCTACGAGCAGACCGTGGCCAAGGTGTATCAGGGGTACGAGCGGCGAAAGCTCGCGGCCGGGGCCCTCGACTTCGATGACCTCATCGCCGAGACGGTGCGGCTGTTCCGCAACCACCCTGCGGTGCTCGAGCACTATCAGGAGTGGTTCCGCTACATCCTGATCGACGAGTACCAGGACACGAACCGGGCCCAGTACCAGCTGGTGAACCTGCTGGCGGCGAAGTATCGGAACGTCTGCGTGGTGGGCGACGCCGACCAGGGCGTGTATTCGTGGCGGGGCGCCACTATCCAGAACCTTCTGGACTTCGAGCGCGACTACCCGGACGCCGCCGTGTTCCTGATGGAGCAGAACTACCGGTCCACGAAGGCCATCCTGGAGGTGGCGAACGCCCTCATCTTCCACAACCTGCAACGGAAACCGAAGTCGCTGTGGACCGACGGAGCGCAGGGCGAGCTGCCGGTGCGGTTCCGGGCCGAGAACGAGCACGAGGAAGCGCTGTTCGTAGCGGAGGAGGCGGACCGCCTGGTCGAGGAGGAGGGCTACCGGTACGCCGACGTGGCCATCTTCTACCGGACGAACGCGCAGAGCCGGGTGCTCGAGGACATCTTCATGAAGGGTGGCGTGCCGTACAAGGTCGTGGGGGGCCTGCGCTTCTACCAGCGGAAGGAGATCAAGGACGTCCTGGCGTACCTGCGCCTCCTGGTGAACCCGCAGGACGTGATCTCGGCACGGCGGGTCATCAACACGCCGAAGCGGGGGATCGGTGACCAGACCGTAGCGGTGCTCCAGTCGTTCGCCGCCAGTGAGGAGGTGCCGTTCCTCGAGGCGTGCCGTCGCGTTGAGGACATCGGGTCACTCGGGCCGCGGGCGCGAGGAGCAGTGCTCGGGTTCGTCCGGGTCGTGGACAAGCTGCGTGAGGCGTTGGAGTCGGGCGCGGGGCCCGCAAGGATGGTCGAAGCCGCCGCGACGGAATCCAGCTACCTCATGGAGCTGGAGTCCGAGCGCACGATCGAGGCCGAGGGCCGGATCGAGAACATCAAGGAGCTGACCGGCGTCGCCGCCGAGTACGAGCAGCGCCATCCCGAGGAGGGGATGGCCGGGTTCCTCGAGCAGGTCGCGCTGGTCTCCGAGCAGGATGAGTACGACGAGCAGGCCTCCGCGGTCACCCTGATGACGCTCCACAACGCGAAGGGGCTGGAGTTCCCGGTGGTCTTCATCGTGGGGCTCGAGGACGGGGTGTTCCCGCATTACCGTTCGATGGGCGACTCGGCCGAGCTGGAGGAGGAGCGGCGTCTGGCCTACGTCGGCATCACCAGGGCGATGCAGCGTCTGTACCTGTGTCACGCGTGGAGCCGGTCGCTGTTTGGAACGACGTCCTACAACCCACCCTCGCGGTTCCTGTCGGAGATCCCGGCCGAGCTCCTGCGCTCGGTCGAAGGAGAAGAGGAGCCCGAGGGAGCCGTGATCGGTGGCCGAGGCTCGTCGATCCGGGAGGCCGTGATGACCGGCGGGCGGGAGCCGGTGGAGGTTTCGCCGGGCGACACGGTGCTCCACGACCGGTGGGGCGAGGGCGTCGTGCTCACGGTCTCCGGCGCTGGATCAGATGCGGAGGCCACCGTGATCTTCGAGGACGAGGGGGAGAAGCGGCTGCTCCTGGCCTACGCTCCGCTTAGGCGCGTCGGTTAGGTCGTTTCCGCGAGGGGAAGGCGCCGCAGCCCGCTCGAAGGATCCCAGGTCAGTGCGTGGCTGTCGTCGCCGAACACGATATAGCCGGCGGATTCGATGTCGAGGGCGAACAGGTGATACTCGGGCTCGTCGGGCGCCCACCCGATGCGGGCCCTGATCGCATCGCGATAGGCCTGCCGAACCTCGGGAGAGGAGATGTCGATCGCCCGGCCGAAGAGCTTGACGTCTCCTTTTGTTCCCTCCCGATCGCTGGTCACGCTGTGAACGACGATGCGCGGGTCCCGGAGCAGGTCCAACGCCTTCCTCGACCGCCACATCATGCCGAGGAGAAGCTCACCCGCCGCGAAGTCGAGCTCGCACGGGCTGATGCGAGGCGAGCCGTCCTTCCGTAGCGTGCCCACCAGGCAGAGCCCGTCGTTCCGGAAGCGGGCTTCGGCCGGGCTCGCGAGTTCCGGCACGTCAGCCATGAACCGCTCCCAGTTCATCGAGCGCTCACGACCGAAACGCCAACGGGGATCCTCATGCTCATCTGGCTCGAGCTCAGCGGAACAACGCGAGGGAGCCAGCGACGACGATGACGATCGCCACGACCAGCGGCGCGATCACCCACGCCAGGCCCAGCCGGCCTCGGTACGGGCCGAGCGCACCGACCTTCGTCGTGGGCTTCAGGCCGGGCGGTCGGAACCGGAATCGCTTCCTGGCCACACGTCGAGTATCGCAGGTGGGCTGTACGGCCTTCCGACCGGAACGAAGCAGGGCGTTCGCTATGATGGCCGCCGATGCCCGAGAAGTACCGGATCGTCGTGGCCAAGCCCGGCCTCGATGGGCACGACCGCGGCGCGAAGGTCGTCGCGCGTGCCCTCCGTGATGCCGGGTTCGAGGTTATCTACACGGGCCTACACCAGACCCCGGAGCAGATCGCCGAGACGGCGATCCAGGAAGACGCCGACGGCGTGGGTCTGTCGTGCCATTCGGGGGCGCACATGACGCTCTTCCCCAAGGTGGTGAAGCTCCTGCGGGAACGGGGCGCGGGTGATGTGGTCGTGTTCGGCGGCGGCATCATCCCCAAGGACGACATCCCCAAGCTCCAAGCCGAGGGGATCGAGCGAATCTTCACCCCCGGGGCGGCGACGGGGGAGATCGTGGCCTGGCTCCGAGAGCGCCTGCCGGCCAGCCAGGCCAGCTGATGGACCTGTACGAGCACCAGGGAAAGGAGCTGTTCGCCCGGCACGGCATCCCTCTGGTCGAAGGCTCCGTGGCCGAGTCGGCGGAACAGTCCCGACAGCTCGCCGAGCGCCTGGGAGGGAAGGTGGCGGTGAAGGTCCAGGTCCAGATCGGAGGGCGAGGAAAGGGTGGGGGCATCGCCCTGGTCGGGTCTCCCGAGGAGGCCGAGGCCGCCGCCGCCAGGATGCTCTCGGAGGGATTCCGGGGAACG
>Ga0307278_10001911_pt1 | contig 10300 bp, 9 predicted proteins | sample ER_DNA_117_FD_194482 | JGI IMG/M metagenome (GOLD analysis project Ga0307278, IMG submission 194482) | Bulk soil microbial communities from the East River watershed near Crested Butte, Colorado, United States - ER_DNA_117 | ecosystem: Environmental > Terrestrial > Soil > Floodplain | place: USA...
GACCCGGTTCATTCCGCGGATGAAGGGAGTCGGTGTGTCCTGGAATCTCAAGGGCAGCTACTTCGAGACGTGCTCCTGCGAGCTCATGTGCCCGTGCAATCTGTCGTTCGATCACGGTGCGACGTACACTACTGCCGCGTCACTCTCGTCTTCGGGCGAAGAGGGAGCGCGCGCCCTGCCCGCGGCAAGAATCCGCACAGCGCACTCGGCAATGGTAAGCGACAGCTTACCGATGCCTGCAGGAACTTTGCACGGCGCAGAAGTGTGCGCGGGCGGTGAGCCTGCGCAACACCTGTGGCAGCTGCCACGCACGCGTCCGAGGGGACACTCGGGCGTAACCTGGCCTACATCCTTCCGCCGCCCCCGGATCAGGCGCCTGCCAGGTGTCGGTGCGGTTACGGCTGTCCAAGATAAGAGGGCCGGGGGATCTGGGGCCCGAACAAGGGGCTCAGAGATCACACGGCAATGGTGAGCGATGGATGACCGGCGGTCGCAGGAAGTTTGCGCTGCGTCACACTGTGATCCGGCCGGGATGGGATCACACCGCCAGAGCGGGCATCGCCCGACTTCTCAGCGAGCGGTGCCACAGATTCCAGCATCGGTACGATTACTGTATCCGCCCGGCATTTCGAGACCGGCAACGATCCCGGCGCGGTCGTTCTTTATCTCGCGACCACAGCAAGATTGCTGACCTAGCCTTCGCACAGACGTAGCCACATCGACCGCCAAAAGATGCGCTGAGGCTCAGGGCGAGCGCAGAGACACACTCGACTAAACCGCACGACCGGGCCGCACGACCGCATGTCCTAGTTCTACGAAACACGCCGGGCTCTGAGGCAAGCGCCTCGCCCTAGTGAGCCCGGTCGCCGACGTGGACGGGCTGAAGCTCTGATGGCTGCTCGGATGGGACGCTCGCAGCGGGCTCATAGAGCGGCACATCGCGGGGTCAGTGTGCGCCTCATTGAGCCCTGAGCCCGTCCCGGTGGCGTCGCGTTCTGTTGAAAAGGCGACACCGTCGTTGCCGAGTGACCCACGACCGTTGACGCCTCGCCGACGACACGAGACTCAGCGATTTGTATCGCTCACCTAAGGGTGCTATTTTCGCCGCGCTCGGCGACATCTCAGATGGGGGGAGTTCCAGTGTTCAAGCGCCTATTCCTCGTTCTCGGTGTTCTCGCGTGCGCTGGCGGTTTCGCAGGGAGGGCGCAAGCGACCGTCATCAGCGATCAGTACATCGTCGTCCTCAAGGCAGGGGCGGATCGCTCCGCCGCCGTCCAATACGCCCGCTCCCTCGGCGGGACGGTGCTCATGCAGTACAAGAGCGCGCTGAACGGTTATGCGGTGCAACTTCCCTCTACTGTGCTTGCGGCGATAAAGGCTGACAGCCGTGTTCGCTTCGTGTCGGCGAATCGAACCGCAACGCTGAACGCCCAGATCCTTCCGACCGGTGTCGACCGGATCGATGGCGATCTCAGCAGCACGCGCTCGGGCAACGGGAGCGGCTCTGTTCCGATCAACGTCGCTGTCGTCGATACAGGGATCGACCTCGATCACCCGGACCTGAACGTCGTGGGTGGGAAGAACTGTGGCGCGGACGCCGATCCGAGCTTCGACGACCACTATGGCCACGGAACGCACGTGGCGGGGATCATCGGGGCGAAGGACAACGGCGAGGGTGTGGTCGGCGTCGCACCTGGCGCCCGCCTGTGGGCGGTGCGCGTGGCGAGCGGGATCGGCCAGGGTTCGACGGCAACGGCGCTTTGCGGAGTCGACTTTGTTACGAGCACCCGAACGGACTCAGACGCCACGAACAACATCGCTGTGGGGAACATGAGCCTGGGCTTCTTCGGTCCCAAGCGCGGCGATGACGGCAACTGCGGGCTCACCAACCACGATGTCCTTCATCTCGCGATCTGCAGATCGGTCGCGGCCGGGGTGAACTGGGTCGTCGCCGCGGGCAACGCAGCAAGCGACTTCCAAAACGACATCCCCGCGACTTACAGCGAGGTACTGACCGTGACCGCGATGGCCGACTTCAACGGCCAGCCTGGCGGTGGAGCACCTTTCACTTGCCGACGCGACACCGACGATGCCTTCGCTAGCTTCAGCAGCTTCGCGACCCTCGCTTCCGACCAGCACACGATCGCCGCGCCCGGACGCTGCATCCTCTCGACCGCTGCCCCGAATTCGCTGATCTGGGGCGGGTCGAAGGCCCCGCTCTATGGCGTCCTTTCTGGCACGAGCATGGCGTCGCCGCACGTCGCCGGTACGGTCGCTCTCTGCATCTTCTCCGGAGGCTGCGCGGGTCTCTCGCCGCCGCAGATCATTCAGAAGATCCGGAGCGATGCGGCGGCCTACAACCTCGCCCATCCCGACTACGGCTTTCTTGGCGACCCGCTGAGGCCGGTGACGGGAAAGTACTACGGCTACCTAATTCGGGCCGCGCTGTATTAGGGGAACCGACTCGCAGGCGGCCCGAAAACGTCGGGCCGCCTGCTTGAATCTCCTCAACTCAGCCACGAGAAGCATCGGCGTGTGGAATGCATCTCGCTCTCGCGATCTCCGAGGGCTGTCAAAGATCATGATCGTGCGCGAACCGGCGGCAGCCCACCTTTCCGTCGTCGTGGATGTCGCCTTCTATCGAAACTGCGACACCAACACCGCCACCGCCATGGAGTGAGCCCCGGAATCACCCCTTCGGGTGATCCGCTCCTACCCCGAAAGGCGAAAGACTTCAGTGGGGACGGGTGGACGCGACGGCTGCGGCCAACCGTCTTTACGTCCACCAGAGAGGCCCCGCCCGTCCTGTAACCATCCTGCCAGACGCGCTCGACTTCGGCCATGACGTGCGCCGGTGTTTCTCGCTCCTGAGCGCATTTGGGCTCGTTGACAGCTTGTTCGCCTTAGCACTATCTGCTCAGTCTGTGTCGCGTTTGCCAGGAAAGCGGCAAAGGTCGCCACAATCTGCCGCAGGCCAGTTAACCGCAGGCCACGAGGCGGACCTCTCTCGGTGGCCGCGTCCCCGCGACGCGCACATCAGCTGTGTACAGTAATCATGTAGATCTTGGAATCTATGGTGCCGCCGCTGAGGAGGCGGACGAAAGCCCCCTTCTGAGGGTGTGATCTCAATCGGGCTGGATCACAGTCTTCCGCAGCGCAAAGTTCCTGCACCCGCACGTAATCCATCGCTCAGCAGTGCCGTGTGATCTGTGCGGACCTGTGACACGCCCGAACCGACCGCGTTCGGGGCGAGCACAGAGCGCGAGGGAGAGGACGCACCCACCCGGGAACGGGCGGAGGAAGCATCAGCCGTGATCGACGAGGCCGCACGCCTGTGGGCGGCAAGTGGGCTGCTCCCGGCCGACGTCGATGAACGAACCGTGCTCCGAGGACTCTTCGGCATCATCGCTCCCGGTCGCAATTGGCAAGCAAAAGCGGAGGAGGGGCCCCCAGTCACCGACGAGACCGAGACACCGCCGCCTTCTCCCGCCGACGTTGAGGCCATGCTCGAGGACGCCCGTCAGCAAGCCGAGCGCGAGCGCATCGCCCGCGAGCTCGGCCTGCCGCCAGAGTCGTGACCCAGGTCGAGGCAATCGTCGAGACGCTCGTCCGCGACTTCCAACCATTCCTCGTCGTCCTCTCCGGACCGGGGCGCTCATCGTCGTCCCCGACGATCGCGAGCACCCGACGGTCCCGCTGGATCTGTCCATCGAGGGCGAGAGGGTGCATGTTGTCGTGCGTCTCGCTGGCGGCGCTGATGGCGCGAGCCGGTCACTCGGACTTCAAGACGACGCAGGGCTACATCGACCTCGCGGGCGAGACGTTCCGCGGGGAAGCCGAGCTCCTAGAAGCTCGGATCTTCGCCGACGTAGGGCGTCGCGAAGTTGTCCAAGTAGTCAGCCTGGCCCTCGCGGCGGCTATTTCGTGCCCTGACGCGGGCCGTGAACGTTCGCCCGTGGAAGTCGGGCGGACCAGCCCCGGAGACGAGCTCGGCCTGCTCGGGGCGCCTGAGCGTGATCTCCTGTCTGTAGTTGCGGAACGCGGTGTGCGGAGCCACATCCACTGGGTCCGTCTGGCCCACACACTCATCGCCGAGGTACGCCATCACGATGACGTCCTCCGCCACCTTCGGGCCGCTGTCTCCGAGAAGGAGAGGGAAGTGAATCTTGCCGACGTCGCCGCCGTAGCCCTTGAAGCGGACGCGGGGCTGCGGCTGGCTCGTCCACCAGCGAGCGACGAGACCGGCGATCGCGGCAATCGGGGCGACCACGGAAAGCGATATGGCGAGCCAGGCGGGCAAAAGTCCGGGCCAACGTCCGGTCGGCCGTCGCCTCGAGTGACAACGAGAACGGCGGTTTTGCAGAGCTTTCCCGAACAGGGCCGGCAGGACTCGAACCTGCAACCGATCGAGGCGTTTCAGGTCCGGGCTGCGCCTCGACGAACGTTCTCGCACCCACCGCATGGACGTGTCGAGCTGCCTCTTTCTACAGTCGGGCTCCGACGCATCGCTCGCCCCGGCGAGATAGCCGGTCTCGATCGCCTGTCCGTCTACGCGGTGACGGGCTCTGTCACTTCGGGTTGGGCATCCGTCTCGAGATCGAGCCGGATCAGCTCGGCCCGCGATGAGATGCCGAGCTTGGCGAAGATCTTGCGTAGGTGGTAATCGATCGTGCGCGGGCTGAGGAAGAGCTGCGCCGCAACTTCCTTGTTCGTCTGCCCGGTCGCGACGAACTGCGCGACCTGCAGCTCCTGTGCAGTGAGCTGGTCGAGCGTGCTTGGATTGCGCTCGCGCGCACGCTCGCCGCTTGCGCGAAGTTCGCGTCGCGCGCGCTCTTCCCACGGCGCCGCACGCAGCCGCTCGAATGCCTCGAAAGCCGCACGCAGGTGGCGACGCGCGTCCTTCCGGCGGCCGGCGCGGCGGAGGAACTCCCCGTAGAGGAGCTCCGTGCGCGCCTGATCGAAGGGGCGGTCGCTCTCACCGTGGTGTTGCAGCGCTTCGTCGAAGTGCCGTTGGGCGTTCACTCCGGCCGAGAGCAGGCCGCGGCAGCGCGCCACTAGTGCGAGCGCCCACACGGGGGCCGCTGCATGCGTGAACTGCTCCAGCCGGCCGAGAGCGTCCTCGGCTCCCTCAGTGCGTCCGGCGCGGACGGCGGCTTCGATGAGGTCGGGAGCTGCGAGCACCTTCACGAACGGGTGACTTGCGCCGGGCCCTGCGTCGGCGAGCGCCTCGAGGCGACCGAGGGCCTCGTCCGGCCGCCCCATCCCGAGGTCGAGCCGAGCCAGCGCCCACTCGGCCAGCGCTCTCTGGAAGCCGAGGCCGCGTGCAGAGCTTCGCTCGAGCGCCTCGCCTGCATACGATCGGCACTCCCCCTCGGCGCCCTGAACAGCCGTGGCGATCGCGAGCAGGGCGAGCAGGTGGCAGACCGAGTTGCCCTGGCCGGTCTCCCTCGCGAGGCGCAGCCCTTCGGACGCATGAGTAGTTGCCGCCGCAAACCTTCCTTCGACGACCTCAGCTTGGGCAAGGAATTCGAGCGCGTAGGGAAGGCTGCTTACGGCACCGATCGTTCGCGCTTGCTCGACGGCACGGGCGTAGAACTCGTACTCCATGCGCTCGAGACCGAGATACCCGGCCGACGCGCCTGCATGTACGAGCCGACGCGGATCCTCGAATCGCTCCGCCAACGAGATCGCCTCGTTCAAGAGCCGTCCCCCACGATCGGTCTGGCCACTGAACATCAATCCGATGCCGACGAGAACATCAAAGGTGAACGGCTCGTCCAGATCGCCGCGCTTCACCAGGCTCTCCGCCCGCCTCCCCATCTCGACGATCTGAGGGACATCTCCCGCGTACGATGCTGACTGGCCCGCCTCGACGAGCATCTCGATCGCCTTGCCCGGATCGGCGAAGGCGATCTCGTCCGCGCCTGCAGCGAGGATCGTGAGCGCCATGGCAGGCACCCCGCAGCGAAGCTCGATCGTGCCTCGCAGGTGAAGCATGTCGGCGCGCAGGCGCGCAGATGTCACACCCACCGCCGTGACGTCCAGGAGTGCGAGTGCTCGATCGGGGTGGCCGGCAAGCCAGGCGTCGTCGGCGGCGCGCGCTAACCGGAGAGCCCGGGACTCGTCGTCGGCGGTCAACTCAGCCGAGCGCTCGAGCGCCCGCGAGGCGGTCGCGTAGCCACTCCGCAGCCGGGCACGGTCGGCCAGGCGCTCCAACTCGTCGGCAATGTCAGAGTTCGGCCCCTGGACGGCCGCTGCCAGATGCCACGCACGTCGGTCGGGCTCGCGTTCTGCGTGCAGCACGTCGGCAAGGGCGCGGTGGACCCGCTGTCGCTGGGTGAAGCTCGACGCGTCGTAGACCGCGGACCGAACGAGCGGATGGCGAAACATGATTCGCGGCCCGACGACTCGCACGAAGCTCGCTGCCTCCGCCGCGTCGACGGCCGACGCGTCGATGGCGAGCAACGATGCTGCCCGCATGACCGTCGCCAGGTCGTCTGCGGTATCGGCTGCCGCGAGCAACAACAGCGTCTGAGTCGCTCTGGGCAGCCGTCGCACGCGCTCGAGGAACGCGTGTCGAAGCTCCGTGGTGAGGGGAAGAGGATCGGGAAGCGGCCTTTCTCCGGCGAGCTGTTCGTCAGTGAGGAGGGAGGGAAGCTCCAGAAGAACGAGCGGAACTCCGCGTGCTGCTACGACGAGCTTGTCTCGCACCTCGGGAGCGAGTGTCTCGCCGAGTCGCTTCTCGAGGAGGCCGCGAGCTGCCTTGTCGTCCAGGGCGCCGAGGTGGAGGTCGTGCAGCCCGTGACTGTGAAAGAAGCGGAGCTCCCCCTCGCGGGCAGCGAAGAGCATTGCGACGCCCTCCGCCTCGAGCCGCCTGGCGGCGAAGACGAGCGCGTCGGCCGACGGCTGATCGAGCCAGTGGGCGTCGTCCACCAGGCAGAGAACGGGACGCTGCTCCGCAAGCTCGGAGAGCACGCTGAGAACCGCGACCGAGATGAGGAAGCGATCCGCCCCTGAGCCCGGAGCAAGGCCAAAGGCGCCGGCCAGCGCCTCCGCCTGAGGCGCTGGAAGCGCCGCGATGTGGTCGAATCCGGGCCGCACGAGCTGATGAAGCGCCGCGAAGGCGAGCTCGGCTTCCGAATCGATACCGATGCCCCGCAGCACGCGCATGCCATCTGCGTGCTCGGCGGCGTACTCGAGCAAGGCGGACTTGCCAACGCCAGCCTCCCCGCGGATGACAAGAGCATCACTTCGTCCGGCGCGAGCGCCATCGAGCAGCGCTTGCACGACAGCACACTCGACCCCCCGGCCGTAGAGCATGCAGCGATCGTATCGCGGCAACCGAGACTGGCGAGATTGCCGAGGCGCCCAGGCGGCGACATCTAGGGTCGCGGCCGTGCCCGGCTGCGGTGGCTGGCGCCGATCGTCGGCTACGACATCGAAGCGTGACCCGATGACGTCGACTCGGCGGTTGGTGCTGGCGCTCACGACCGGCGATTTCGCCGATGCGACCTGGAGCGCCGAGGACTAGGTTGGCCTGGGTTCGAGAGGAGGAAAGGGTCGTGCCTGCGTGAGCGTTCCCAGGCAGACGGAGCGTCTGCGCGTTCTGATCGCCAACGAGCGGCTCGACCGCCTGGCACTCGTCGCGCGGAGCGTCAGCGCGCTTGGCCACGAGGTGATTGCGCGCGAAGTCGACCCCGGTGACGTCGGCGCCGTCGCGGCGAGAGAGCGCCCCGATGTCGCGCTGGTCGGGCTCGGTGAGAGCTCCGAGCATGCTCTCAGTCTCATCGAGGGAATCGTCCGGGATGCGGCGTGCCCCGCCGTCGCGCTGATCCACGCGCCGGATCCCGTCTTCCTACGCGAAGCGTCGAAGCGCGGCGTCTATGCCTACATCACCGACGGCGAAAACGAGGACTGGCAGAGCTCGCTCGACATCGTCTTGCGACGGTTTGCTGACTATCACGACCTGGAGCGAGCCTTCGGACGGCGCGCCGTCACGGAACGCGCCAAGGGAGTCCTGATGGAGCGCCATTCGGTCGACGAGGCAGCCGCGTTCGAGATGCTGCGCGATCGAGCCCGCAGCGCCAATCGCAAACTTGTCGATGTAGCGACGGCCGTGGTCGAGAGCTATCTCCTCTTGCCCCGCGTGCCGCACGGGGAAGAAGCCTCACCAACGGGATGATCTCGACTTCGCGCGTGCGCGTCGTTTCCGCGCGCTCTCGCCGCCTTCGGCGCGGACGCTACGTCGTTCGTGTCTGCGGTGCTGGTAGCGGCTACCGCTACTGCCGGACGGTCAAGAAGTTCCGCCGCGCATAGTGGGCCCAGCGGCTCGCGCTGAGTCGTGCCCTGCATTAGGGGCCACCTCTTGAGGAGAGGGTCATACTTGTGGGGGGAGGGGCCCACCAGTCGCGTTCACGATGTCGTCCGTCGAGAGGACGGCCGCGTAGCCGTCTCCGAGCGCCGCGAGGAAGGCCGCGTGCACCGCGGCCGCGGGCACGACCTGCCCTCCGAACTCCAGGTCACACGTTGCGCAGGCGTCGTGGACAACGGCCGTCTCGAAGCCGAGGTCGACCGCCGCCCGCACGGTCGCGTCCACGCACATGCTCGTCATCATCCCGCACACGACGAGCTCGTCCACCCCGGCCGCGCGAAGCTCAGATTCGAGTGCGGTATCGCGGAAGCTGTTCGGATGCTCCTTCGAGATGACCGATTCGCCTTCGAGCGGCGCGACCCTCTCGTTGATTTCGACGCCCTCCGTTCCCGGGCGCATGAAAGTGGCGTCCTCCTCGTTCCAGACGTGCCGAACGTGGAAGACGGGGTCGCCGGCGGCGCGGAAGCCGGCCAGAAGGCGCCTGGCCGACGCCGCGGCCGCCTCTGGCCCCTCGAGGGGGTGGGCACCCCCCACAAAGTAGTCGTTCTGGATGTCGACGATTACGAGGGCGCGCGTCACGGGGCAACTAATCCTAGTTCGCGTACCAGTTCCTCGAATCGAGCGTGTACCTAGGGACCATGCCGCGAAGAGGCTCATCAGCGAGGGGGGTGGGTGACCCTCCCGCAGGTTCGATCTCTGCCCATCCGCCGACTCCTTGGGGAGGGCTTTCGTCGGGTCGACACCGCCCGAGCGCGTTGCCTCAGCCCGCCTTCGTCTCAAGCGATCGAGTCCTGCCCCCTCTCGGCTAAGCCGGGGGTCAGGTCATATCGCCAGTGGCATGCGCCCTCGACCGCCCGGGTCAGGCGTGGGTCAGGCGCCGGATCTAACGCTCACGCCCCACCTGTGCCGCAAGGTCGTTAGGCCTTCAGCCAACCTCAGGTTCCGGCGCCTCTTCAAGCTGCGCCAGCCTCACGATCTCCCGGTCGCTGACGGCTCTTGCCGCCGCACGCTGCGCGGGGGTCATCTCCTCCCACGCTACGCCCTCCACCTCCTCTGCCTCGTCCTCGTTGCCGGCACTGGCCAGCTCGAAAATCAGCTTGGCCGCCCCGTTGGCGACATGGCCGGAAGCGTGCAGCGCCCTATCAATGAGCTGCCGGAATATCTCCGTGAGTGTTGGCACGGTCAGCTCGCGCGCGGTAACCGCGGCGAGGCGGGCTCGGACGGTCAGCTTGTCCAGTTCGGCGTCTCGTTCTTGCTGAGCCCTTTTTCCTGCGACGCGATTGACGGCGGCGAAGGCGATCGGCCGTTAAGTTCGTCGCGGCGGTGGTTGGGTAATAACTTCAGAGATGGAGATCGAGCGCAAGTTCCTGGTCGCTGAGCTGCCGGATCTAAAAGACAGCAAGGCGGTGGAGATCGAGCAGGGATATCTGGCGCTCGCCGACGGCGAGGGCGGCGCGGAGGTGCGCCTGCGACGCAAGCAGGCCGACTTATTGCTGACCGTAAAGGCGGGTTCGGGACGGACGCGCGCCGAGGAGGAGATCGAGCTCGATCGCGAGCGCTTCGAGTCGCTGTGGCCGCTGACCGCGGGCCGCCGGCTGGCAAAGACGCGACACCTGATCTCCCACGGGGAGCTCGAGATCGAGCTCGATCGCTATCGTGAAGACCTCGACGGCCTGCTGGTCGCCGAGGTCGAGTTTCCCGACGAGGAGGCGGCCGACGCGTTCGAGCCGCCCGAGTGGTTCGACGAAGAGGTGACCGGGAACAAGACGTACCTCAACGAGACGCTGGCCACGAAAGGGCTTCCGCGATGAGTGGTTTCAGGCTCAAGAAGGAGGAGTCCGAGGACGAGGGCATCCGGCGCGTGGCCCATGGCCGCGTCGAGGATGCCGTGAGGCTGTTGCGCGACGAGGACGCCGACCCGGTCGAGGC
>Ga0307278_10001912_pt1 | contig 10299 bp, 9 predicted proteins | sample ER_DNA_117_FD_194482 | JGI IMG/M metagenome (GOLD analysis project Ga0307278, IMG submission 194482) | Bulk soil microbial communities from the East River watershed near Crested Butte, Colorado, United States - ER_DNA_117 | ecosystem: Environmental > Terrestrial > Soil > Floodplain | place: USA...
CCGGCTCGGCTGCACGGCCAGGCGGCTGGCGGCCTCGGTCCGGGTCACGCCGAGCTGGCGGGCGAGGTCGGCCACCTGGGCGGGCTGCCAGGCGCTGCCGGCCGAACGGGCCGTCGCGGCGCCGGCGGCCGGCGCGGCGAGCAGGCCGGCGGCGACCAGCAGCAGCGCCACGAGGACGAGGCGGAGGACTCCGCCGGGACGGGATGGGGATGGCGACATGGCCCCAACCTCCTGGGGTGCCGTCGGGATGGGGGAACGCGGTCGCGGTCACGGACCGCCGGGGGGATGGGGTCGAAGGGGCCGACCGTCGAGCGTCGCCGCCCCGGTCGCCGGCGGGAGGACGGGAGGGCCGGCGAAGGTACGACTTGGCAGAAACGGTTGGTCTTGGCAGAAAAATCTATAAAGAAGCCGAGTTGTCCTGTCAAGACATAGTTGCCGAAGCGGTCCTGGCTTGCTCTCCCGGATCTCGCTCAGGTGCCGGCGAAGAAGCGCACCTCCGAGATGGACGTGAGCCGCCGGGTCGCGCCGCCGCTGGTGGCCTCGTAGACCTCGAGGATGGAGATGCGCACCTGGTCGACGGCGCGCGGCTCGACGTCGACGTTCTGGTAGCCGGGCCGGTCGGCCAGGGTGACGGACCTGCTGGCGCCGTCGGAGAAGTCCAGCCGCACCACCTTGGGCCGGTGGCGCAGGCCGAACTGGTCGCCCGAGGCGCCGGCCGCGATGCTGATGCGGGCCAGCCGCTGCGGCTGGCCGAACGTGAAGGTGAGCTTGGCGATGCGGTCGTTGACCGTGCGGGACCAGAACGTCCCCAGGTCGCCGTCGACCAGGTTGGCCGCGACGTGCTCGCCGGACTGGCTGCTCGCCGCGGCCCGGACGGCGCCGGCGGGGACGGCGGCGAGGTCGCCGCCCCCGGCACGGGTCACGCCGGTGCCACCGCCTCCCGTGCCTCCCCCACCGCCGTTGCCGCTGCCCGCGCCGCCGCGGAACAGGCTGAGCCCGAGCAGGACGGCCGCGCCGAGGACCGCCACCGCGCCGAGCGCGGCCAGGACCATCCGCAGGGTGCGGTCCCCGTCCGCCGGCCGGGGGGCGACACGCTCGACCACGTGCGTCTTGGGCGCGGCGACGTCCAGGGAGGCGCCGCAGTGGCGGCAGAAGTGGCGGCCCGGGTCGTTGCCCCAGCCGCAGTTCTGGCACGGGGCCTGGCCGGGCTCGACGGTGGGCCCACGGGCGGGCGCCTGGCCGTAGTCGACCGGACGCTGCACCTCCTGGGGTGGCTGCGCCTCCGGCTGGCCCTCCGGGCGGCGCGGCTCGCGGACGCCCTCGCCCGGGCCCATCAGCATGCGCGCGGCCTGGTCGGCCCGGCGGGCGTCCGGCCTGGTCGGCCCGGCGGGCGTCCGGCCTGGTCGGCGGCCGCGCGCCGTCGGGCCGCTTGGCCTCGGCGGCCGCGTCGAACCCCTGAGTGCTCTCGCCCGGGCCGCCGTCCGTGCCGCCCGCGGCGGGCGGCACGGCCGGCGGCCCGCCGGCCGGGCCGGACGAGGGGCCGGGCGGCGGCTCGCCACGGGCACCGGTCGGCGGCGTGGCCGGGCGCCGCGGCGGCCCTCCGGGCTCCTGGCTCCCCGGGGGACCGCTCCGCTGCCCGGCTCCGCCCGGCGGCGGGCCCGTGCCCGCCGGGGCGGTGCCACCGGAGGCCTTTGGCAGCATCCCGGTCGGCGCGGGCCTGCCCTCCCACTCGAGGAACGCGCCGCAGGAGGGATTCTGACAGAAGGCGTCGTCGTTGCTGTTCTTGTGACCGCACTTGGTGCACACGATCATGGGCCGACCACCTCCACATGGTGGGCGACGTGGGCGGGCTTGGCGGCGGCGACCAGCCGCTCGAGGCGGCGCGCGTCGACCTTGGCGGGGTCGTCCACCCGGACCCGCACCCGGACCGCCACGTCGCCCGAGCCGGGCAGGGGCGTGCCGGGCGTGCCCGACCAGGTCACCGCGCCGGAGTCGCGCACCTCGACCTCGCCGCCGGTGGCGAGGGCGACCTGGTCGGCGAGGCCGCGCAGGGTGCCGCGGCGCCGGTACAGCGTCACCGCGCGTGCCACCAGCTCGCGCCGGCGCGCGGCCGGCCAGCTCTCGTCCGGCACCACCCCGAGCCAGCCGGCCAGCCAGTCCACGAAGTCGATCGGCGCCAGCATCGGGTCGAGGTAGTGCTGGAAGTTGTCCAGCGTGGACAGCACCGGGGCGAGCACCTCGTCGAAGGCGGAGACGAACTCCCTGGTGAACTCGTCCTCCTGGTACAGGGCGGGCAGCGCCGCCGCGAGCGGGTGCGGCGACGGCAGGCCCGGGATCGCGCCGCGCACGCTCAGCCCTCCTCCACCACGACGCGGTGCTCGAAGGAGAAGACCAGGGCGTGCCGGTCCAGCTCGAGCCGCTGGGTCGCCTTGCCGCGCCGGCCGGTGACCGGGTCGGCCGGCAGCAGGCGCGCGTCCTCGATCAGCTCGGTGCCGGCGAGCCGCTGCAGCACGGCGTAGACCTCGCCGACGTGGACCGGCCGGCCGAACGGCCAGCCGTCGCCGTCCGGGCCGCCGCGGATCGGGTGGAAGTAGCGGTAGAGGGCGCGCATGGCCTCGTCGTGCAGGCGCTCGTGGTCGGCCCGAGGCCGCGCCCGCAGCCTGGCTGCGACGGTGACGCCCTGGTACAGCGGCGGCTCGACCGCCACCCGGGCGCCGATCACGCGGCGCTCGTCGAGCAGCTCGGCGATCCGTGCCAGCGTGGCGTCGGCGGGGATGAGCTGCTCGAAGGAGAGACGGGCCAGCTCGTCGTCCGCGGCGGCCGGCACCACCAGCACGCGCACCCCACCCGCGTCGGCGCCGTCGCCGGCGGCCACGCAGCGCACCCGGGCGACCTCGGGGGCGGCCTCGCGGGCGAGCTGCTCGTAGTCGCCGGCGGTCACCGCCCGGTCGGCGGTGCGCAGCACCAGCGGCCCGCGGACCTTGGCGTTCTCGACGTCCTCGCCGTCGACGCCGCCGGCCGCCGGGCGGCGGTTCTCCACCCGGGAGACGTACGGGATCGACGACTTCAGCACGTTCAGCTTGCCCCTGGCGACGTTGCCGCGCGGGCCGCCGCCGGTGCGGTAGGCGCGCAGCCGCAGCAGCGCGCCCTTGGGCGGGACCGCGCCGTAGCCGCGCAGGCTGCCGTCGGGCTCGCGCACGGCCGGGCCGAAGGCGAGCTCCCCGGCGGTCTGGTCGAGCACGAAGACGCGGTCGCCGGGACCGTGGCCGGCGAAGCCGGCGACCCTGGTCCACTCCTGGAAGCCGTCGGGCGTCGCCACCTCCAGCACCAACGGCGTCCCCGACGGCACCACCGGCCGGTGCGCCAGTGCGACCCGCTGGCCGGGCACGCCCTCCGCCACGCCCAGGTCCTCGCCATCGACGACCTCGGCGTGGACGGCGGTGGCGGTGCCGCCGATGGTGAAGGCGGTCAGCGACTTGATCCGCGGCGAGGCGCTGTAGACCGGCTGGCCCTCCTCGGCCGGCACCACCCGGCAGCGCACCCAGGCGGCTCCGCGCCCGGCGACCAGCGAGCTGGTGTGCCCGCGGGGCACGTGCAGCACCACGTCGCCGGCCCGGTTGAGGCCGCCGGTGGCGTCCGAGTCGACCTCGCAGCGCGCCCAGCGGCGCCCGGTCCAGGCCTCCCAGACCAGCGGCGGCCGCCGCGGGTCGACCCCGACGCCCTCGATGTCACAGTCGAAACGCAGCGCCAGGATGCACGAGGGCACCGGGTTGGAGAGCCCGATCATGAAGGTGTCGTCGACCCCTGGCTGGCGCTCGAAGCAGTAGAAGTGCCGGTGCTCGTTGTCCAGCGTCTCACTCTGGTCGCGCTCGTCGCCGCCGGCGGCGGCGGTCGCCAGGGCCGTGGCCGAGCAGGCGACCACGTCCAGGTCCTCGACGGTGGTGAACACCACCGCCTCCTCCGCCTCGGTGCGCCTGGTGGCGACCTGGGCGCCCGGCGCCACCCGCACCGTCTCCGGCTGCGGCGCCGACAGCCAGAAGCTGACGTCCGCCCTGGCGGCGGTCGGCGGGAACAGCCGCACCCCGATCAGCTCCAGGAACTTCACGTAGTGCCGCTCCGGCACCCGGTTGAGCCGGTACAGGAGCTGGTCGGTCATCCAGGCGAACAGCTCGATCAGGGTGACGCCAGGGTCGGACACGTTGTGGTCGGTCCACGAGGGGCAGCGCTGCTGCACCAGCCGCTTGGCGTCGTCCACCAGGTCCTGGAAGCGGCGGTCGTCGAGGTTCGGGGAGGGCAGGGCCATCTGGGCGCTCCTCACTGCCCTTCGGGCGCGGTCGTGGCGGGGAGGACCTCGGGAGCTCCGGGGCCGGTCGCTTCCTCGCCGATGAGGTAGAACGGGAAGACCAGGTTGCGTGGGTCGTTGGTGCCGGAGATCAGGTAGCGCACGTCGATCCAGATGGTGGCCTCCGCGGGCGCCAGGGTGACCACGACGTCCTCGAGGTCGATGCGCGGCTCCCAGCGCTCGAGGGCACGCCGCACCTCGTAGGCGATGTGGCCGGCGGTGGTCGCGTCCATCGGGGCGAACACCTGGTCGTGGATGCCGCAGCCGAACTCCGGCCGCATCGGCCGCTCCCCCGGCGCCGTGCCGAGGATCAGCCGGATTGCCTCCTCGATCTCGCGGATGCGCTCGACCATGGCGATGCCGCCGGTCGCGTCGGTGCGCACGGGGAAGGCCCAGCCGCGCCCGATGAACTCCTCGGCCATCGCCCTACCCTCCGATCAGCACGGTCGCCGCCGAGCCGGTGAGCTGGCCGGGCACGCCGGCGTTGATGGTGGAGGGCGAGCCGGTCTTGGCGGCGGGGCGGCCCTCGATCAGCACGCTGGCCGAGCCCTTGACCACCCGGCCGATCTGGGCCGTCGGGAGCATGAACGGGTCGCTGGGATGCAGGCCGACGTGCGGCGGGGTGTTGAAGCCGGAGGAGCCCTCCATGGTCGCCGGCTTGCCGGTGATCAGGGTCCTGGTGGCCAGCGCGACCGTGAGCGGCGACGAGAACGGCATCGGCGGCGCCGGGGTCGGCGCTCCGGCCGCGCCGGGGACCAGGTGGACGGTGCAGATGCCGTTGATGCGGTCGCCCATCACCGCTGCCGGCGTGCCCATGTCGTGCCTCCCTCCGCTCGTCGCCCGTCCCGTGTACGGATGCGCAGGCCCTGCTAGTTCAGCTTGATCGGCTGGCCCTTGACCTCGACCGGGCCGTCGGCGGTGATCCGCACGGCCTTGGCCTTGAGGTCCATGGTCGCGCCGGCCTCGATCGTCAGATTCTTGCCAGCTCGGACACTGATGTCCTGGGTGGCGTCGATCTCCACGCGCCCGTCGCTGGCGACGTGGATGACGGTCTTGCCGCGGTCCAGCGCCAGCCGCAGCTTGGAGTCGCCGGTGAGCACGGCGATCCCGTCGTCGGCTTCGTCGTCGAAGAAGATGAGGGCGTGGCCGCGCTTGGAGATGAAGCCGCGCCGCCGCACCGCGCCGCTCGAGCCGTCGATCAGCCGCTCGCCCAGCTTCGGCTTGTCGACCCCGTTGTAGAGCCCGCCGACCACGTAGGGGCGGCGCAGGTCGCCGTGCTCGAAGGCGACCAGCACCTCGTCGTTGACCTCCGGCAGGACCACCGCGCCGCGCTCGGGGCCGGCGCCGGGCTGCAGCACCCGCGCCCAGTCGCTCACGTAGGTGTCGGACATCCAGGGGTACGTGAGCTTGACCCTGCCGAGGTCGTCGGGGTCGCGCACGTCGGTGACCTGGGCGACGGCGACCCCGGGAAGGGGCGGCGGGCCGTTCGCGTTGCCGCCGGGGGTGGAGAGGCTCAGCAGGGAGCGCTCCTGGCGGCCGCTGACCGTGAACCAGGTGGTGTAGCCGGTCTCGGCGTCCAGGACGTGCCTGGTGGCGGAGATGGTGTACTTGCCGTCGAACGGCTCCCCGGCCAGGGAGAGGCTGACCGGGGTGCCCGCCTTGAGCTTCGGGTTGCCGCGCGCTGTGCCTTCCAGCTCGGCGAAGGCGCCGGCGAGCCGGTCGGCGAGCGCCTTGGCGGCCGCGTCGACCTCCGCCTGGGTGCGGAAGGGCACGTCGGTGGCGACGAAGTCGACCGCGTCGAAGGTGCCGGCGAGGCCCGCGGGCGTGACCGGCAGGGAGACGCTCTCGGTGGCCGCGGCGGCGCTGCCGACCAGGGCGCGCTTCTGGCCGACGTCCCAGCCACGGACCTGCACCTCTTTCACCTGCTCGGCCGCGGTCACCACGGCCCGCAGGCGCAGCAGGTTGGCGCCGAGGCTGAGCTGCAGCGGGTTCTGGGTGTCGAGCCTGCCGCCGTCCGGCGCGTTGCCGGACTTCGCCGGGTTGCGCAGGTCCAGCTTGTTGTCGAGCACCGCGACCTCGAAGCCGATCTCGGCCGCGAGCGAGCGCAGGAACTGCCAGTCCGACAGGTTGCCCTGGGAGACGTGCTGGTAGACGCCTGGCGTCGGGTCGATCTTGCCGATCTGGAGACCCGCCCGCGTGGCTACGGTGCGCGCCACGTCGGCGTAGGTGACGTTGGTGTAGGTCTCGGTCCGCCGCCCGCGGAAGAGCCGGTGGGAGTGGTCGAAGCCGCGCGCGACCACCAGCGTGCCGCCGGGGGTGTGCTCGGCCTCCAGGGCGGTGACCTCGCCGGAGATGAGCGGCTCGCCGCCCGGGTGCTGCTCGGAGATGAGGCTGACGCGCACCTTGGCGCCGATCCTGAGCCCGGCGGCGGCCAATGCCGTGTGCTCCGGGTCGCGGAAGGTGAGCGCGAACAGGTCGGGCAGGTTGAGGTTATCGTCGACCACGGCGCTGACCAGCATGCGCTCGGCCTCGGGGGCGAGCGCCTGGCCTTCGACCTGGACCTGGAACTTGCCGGTGTGCTGCTGTTGCTGGACAGGCATGGTCGGCTCGCTGGGCTAGCTCGTGCGGACGGCTTCGTCGGGGCGCGGGATCAGCAGGCGGGTACCGGGCCGCACCCGCAGCGGGTCGTCGATCCCGTTGGCGTCGGCAAGCGCGCGCCACATCGTCGGGACCCCGTACTCGCGGTAGGCGACCGACGCCAGGGTGTCACCCTCCACCATGGTGTGGCTGCGCAGCGCGGTCAGGCTGCCCGAGGTGGGGTTCTGCCTGCCCGCCTCGGCGGGGATCTCCTCCAGGCTGATGGTGCAGGTCGCCCGGATGGGGGCGCCGGTCGGGCGGAACAGGGTGTACTTGGCGCTGACCGACTTGAGGTAGGCGGTGAACAGCACGGTCGTGCCCCAGCCGAACTGGACGAACGGCGGCGAGGGCTTCTGCGCGGAGAGCGTCGTCTGCAGCGGCACCAGGCAGGCGAACAGCGTGTCGACGTCCTTGGAGACGTCGCCGCCCTTGTCGGTCTCGTCGAGGAAGATCTCCAGGTTGAGGGAGCGTGGCTCCGAGCCGGTGAACTCGGGCATGGAGGTCTGCTTGGCGCCCTTGGTGTTGTCCCGCCGCCACGCCGCGCTCTTCTGGACGGTGTACTCCCTCGGGTTGAACTTGCAGGTGATGCGGGAGCGGCCGTTGACCGAGGCCGCGCCGCCCGGCCCCGACTCGGTCGGCTGGAAGAACGCGATGTAGGCCTTCTGCAGGTTGTCGGTCATGCCGCGGTTCCTTTGCAGAGACGCTCGCTCAGCTCGCGGCCAGGAAGCCGTGGTGGGCGAGCTCGAGCGTCTCGGTGGCGACCTTCGGGGACTCGGCCGAGAGCGACGGCCCCTGCCAGCGCACCGGGATCACGTCGCTGAGGGTCCACTCCCAGATCTCCTCCTCGTCGGCGGTCATCGCGACGATGTGGGCGGTGGTCCGCTCGATGCCGTGCTTGGCCATCTTGGCGAACCACTGCGCCACCAGCCGCGTCCCGTCGCTCGTCACGGCCCGGGTGAGCTTGACGTTGGAGTACTTGATGCGCCCGGGGAGCTGGTAGACGAAGCCGTTGTTGCCGCCCTCCTCGCGCTGCTCGAGGGTCACCTCGCAGCCGAGCCCCTCGCAGCTGGTGAAGGCGCCGAGGTCGTGGGCGTCGATCTTGACCTTGAAGCAGACGCTGACGGCTGGGTCGGCGGTCGGGTCGGCCATGCTCGCTCCTTGGGATGTCAGTGGCGCAGGTCGGTGACGAACCCGGCCCGCTCCCGGTCGAGCCGCAGCTCGGCCATCAGCCGGGAGCGGAGGCGGTCGTAGAGGCGCCGGGCCAGGTCGTCCAGGTCCGCCGTTCCGGCCCCGTTGGACGCCGCGGCAGCCGGCCCGGGCGCGGCGGCGGCGAGCCGGCTCGGCTGCCCGTTCGCGGCGGCGAGCTGGCTCGCCGGACCGGTCGCGGCGGCGGCGAGCCGGCTCGGCTGCCCGTTGACGGCGGTGGCGAGCCGGTTGACGGGCACCGTCGCGGCACCGCCGAGCCGCTCCGCCGGGTCGGCCATGGCGCCGCCGTGCTGCTCCGTCGTGCCGGAGGGTCGGTCGCCCGCCACACCGGTGAGCCGGTCCGCCGGCGCCGCAAACCGCAGGCCGCCGGCGCCGTCCGGTGCGGCGAGCCCGGACCCGAGCGCCAGCGCCGCCGGCCAGCGCTGCGCGACCGGGCCGGTCGCATGGACGACGGCTCCGGTCGGCGGCGGGGAGTGCAGCCCGCCCGGCGGGCGCACCCCTGTGGGGCGGGGATTGCCGCCGGGCGGGCCGTCTCGGGGCGGGCCCGCCCGTTGCGCCGGCGTCCCGGCCACGGACGAGCCCGGCCGTCGGCCACGGAGACCGCCCGGCCCGGGCACGGCGGTCAGGGCGGGCGCGCCGGACGGCTCGGGCGCCTGGCGCTGCACCACGCCACCCCCTGGGGGTGGCGGCGCGTCGAGCGCGAGCAGGCTGGCCAGGACGACCGGCCGCTCCCCCAGCAGCGGTGCGAACGGCGCCATCTCCGCCGGCCGCTGCCAGCCCGGCACGGCCCCGGCGGACGCCGCGCCGGCGGTGTCGGCCGGGTCGGCGTCGGCATGCGCCGGCGAGGCGGTCTCGGTCGGCGCCGCCTGGGCGCTCCCGGTGAGCGTTCCACCCGGGTCGGCCGTGCTCGGCCGGGCGGGCGGGTCCACCCCGGCTCCATCGCGCGGGCCAGCCGCGGATGCGGCCGGCCCGGTGCCGGCCGCCGTCGGGTCACCCGCGCCGCGGCCGGCCCCGCCTCCCAGGCCGGCGGGCAGGCGACCGGCACCCGCCCCGCTGGCCTGCACGATCCCGCCCGTGCCGTGCGGCGCCGGGCCTGTTCCCTGGACGCCGGAAGGGCCGGCCGCGCGCTGCACCACCGGCGGTTGGCCGGCGCGCTCGCCGAGCAAGGGCACGACCCCCCCGGGCCGCTCGGGGCCGCGCCCGTGCCTGGCACTTCCCGCCTCGGGAGGCGGCGGGGCCGTCCCGGCGGGCACATCGGTGGCGCCGCGCTGCAGCGTCGGGCCGAGCCCGCTCCGCTCTCCAAGCAGCGGCACGATCTCGACGGTGTCCGCCTCGCCGGCGGGCGCCTGCCCGAGGGGCACGGTCCCGGCGGCGCCGGGAGGAGGGCCGGCCGCCACGGCCGGCTCTGCGGCGGGCGACGCGTCCGCGGCCGTGGCACCAGAGGGACCGGCGCCACTGTCAGCCCGACCGCCACTGCCAGCCGGACCGCCACTGCCGGCGGGCGGTCCGCCGGCAGGTGACGACCACGCACCCTGCACGGGCGTCCCGGCCTTACCCGTCGGTGGCGTGCGACCCCCTGCGGACGACGGCACATGGCCAGTGGACGACGCGGCCGGGCCGGCGGGCGGCAGGGCCGGGCCAGTGGGCGGTGCGACCTGGGCCGGTGGTGTGCCACCGCGCTCGGACGGAACTTGGCCAGCGGACGACGCGGCCTGGCTGGTGAGCGGGGCCTGGCCGAGGAGCGGTGCGGTGCGGCCGGCGGGTGACGCGGCCGGGCCACCGGTGGGTGCGGCGTCGCTCTCCGATCGTGCCGCATGGCTGCCGGAGGGCGCGGCCTCGCCGTCGGGCGGTGCCGCCCGGCCGGTGGAGGGCGTTCGGCCCCCGGGCGGCGCGGCCTGGTCGGTGGCGGGCCGGCTCTGCACGGTGGGACGCGAGGTCTGCCGCGCGGCGGGCGGAGCGCCCTGGCCAGCGGGCGGCGAGCCCGGCGCGCGCTGGGCCGTGCCACCCGTGACGGGCGCGCCGAGGCCGGCCCGGCGGGCTGGCCGCGCACCCTCACCACTGCCCGTGGGCGCCGTGCCCGGCTCCGGCGTGGTGGCCGGCGCACCCGCCGCGCC
>Ga0307278_10001913_pt1 | contig 10292 bp, 6 predicted proteins | sample ER_DNA_117_FD_194482 | JGI IMG/M metagenome (GOLD analysis project Ga0307278, IMG submission 194482) | Bulk soil microbial communities from the East River watershed near Crested Butte, Colorado, United States - ER_DNA_117 | ecosystem: Environmental > Terrestrial > Soil > Floodplain | place: USA...
GGGGTGTTCCTCGTCCCCGGCTTCGCGAAGTTCGTCGTGGTCAAGAAGCCCGCGACCAAGGCTCGGAAGGGCACCAACCCCTTCACGGGCGAAGAAATGATGTTCAAGGCCAAGCCGGCCCGTAAGATCGTCCGGGCCCGCCCGGTCAAGGCCGCCAAGGACGCGGTTTAAGAAAAGCGAAAAGGCCCTCGGCAACGGGGGCCTTTTTGTTTCGCGGAGGGCACCATGCCCGCTCATGGTTCTCCGGCGATGCGAAGCATCTGCCGACGACGCGTGGCTTTGCCGCGCTCCTCACCATGAGGCCCTTAGCTAGACCTCATCCCCGCGCAACGGCTTCGCCGTTGTCGCTGGAGGAGCCGCGACAGCGGCGTCTCGGAGGATGAAGCCACGGTGCTGCAAGGCCATTACACCACCGGTGAACGCCCGCCATCGACATTGATGGCGGTGCCGGTGATGAACGATCCCTGCTCGGAGGCGAGGAAACACGCCATGTTGGCGAATTCCTCCGCCGTGCCGATGCGCCCCAGCGGGGTGCCCTTGGCGAGGTTTTTGGCAAACACCTCGAAATCCATGTCCGGCGCCTGCGCCGCGTGCCGCTTCACCCATTGATCGCTCATGATCAGGCCGACCAGCATCGCGTTCACCAGGATGTTGTGCTCGCCGCCTTCGCTCGCCATCACCTTGGTCAGCGCCATACCGGCCGCCCGCGAAACCGAGGTGGGCGCCGAGGATGCCGCCGGCGCCTTGGCGTAGGTATTGAGCACGTTGATGATGCGGCCCCATTTGCGCGCCTTCATGCCCGGCCACACCAGCCTGGAGAAACGGATCGAGGCAAACAGTTTGAGGTCGAGGTCTTCCTGCCAGGCCTCATCGCTGATGTTCTCGAACGCCATCGTCCGCGCGGTGCCCGCATTGTTGACGAGGATGTCGACCGGGCCGAGATCGGCGACAATCTTCTCGTGGGCGTTTGCAATGTCTGATGCCTTCGAGACGTCGCAGACATAGTCGCGAACCTCGAGGCCATCCTTGGCCAGCAGTTCTCGCGCCGCTTTCAGGTCAGCCGCGCCGCGCGCGAGGATCGCGACCTTGGCGCCGGAGGCGGCGAACTGCCGTGCAACCGCAAGCCCAATCCCCTTGCTGCCGCCGGTGACGACGGCGACGCGATCTTTCATCGTGACTTGCATGTTGTTCTCCCGATTGCGGTCTTTTGATGTCGCTGGCCAGGCCGACACGGATGATCAGCCGATCATGCCATCATGGTTCCGCGCGCCAGCATGATCAAGCAGCCGGCGGGTGAGGGCAGATTCGCGCCCCACGCATCGTGCCGATCGGCGACGGCGTCGCCTGCGGATGGGATCGGCAGGGGCAGGATTGTAATGCGCCGCTCGCGGCCGATGACGACCCCGTGATTGGGCGAAATACCATCCGGTTCGGAAGGCGTCTTCGAAAAGGATTTTTCCCGTTTGCCGCCACCGGGAATGGCATCGTTGCTATTTTCACCGCGGGCTTGTGGTGACTGGCAGGCAGACCAAGATCAAACAGAACAAACAATGGAGTCCAGCACATGGGCCTGCAGCAAGCAAAACTCGAATCGCTTCCCTTTGTCACGGCCGAACTGAACTATCTGGCGCCGACCCCGGGAAAGCCCCGCACCTACGCCTTCGATCCGCCGCCGGGCGAACCCAAATCCACCGCGCTGCCCGAACCGCACAACGCCCCGATCTTCGACGCGCGCCTGATCGCCGGAAATCTCTCGCTGGACCGCGAAGGTTTTGCGCTAGTCCGCCATCCCACCATCGTCAGAGATTTCTACGACGATAAGGAAGTGAAGAGCGTCTATTATCCCGCCGTGGAAGCCTTTCTGAAAGCGACGCTGAAAGCCGACCGCGTCGTCATCTTCGACCATACCGTGCGCAAGCGCGTCGAGGGCGCCGCAGATATCAGGGGCGCCGGGCCGCGCCAGCCGGCTACGCGGGTCCATGTCGACCAGACAGATAAATCAGGCGCCAACCGCGTTCGCGAACATCTGCCCGATGAAGCCGAGGAGCTTCTGAAGGGACGCGTGCAGGTCGTTAATGTGTGGCGGCCGATCCGGGGTCCGCTTCGCGATGCGCCGCTTGCGATGTGCGACGGCCAGACCGTCGAGGCGGGCGATCTCGTCGCCTCCGACCTGATCTATCCGAACCGCAGCGGTGAAACCTATTCCGTAAAATACAATCCGAACCATCGCTGGTACTACATCCCGGAAATGAGGACCGACGAGGCGTTGCTGCTGAAGTGCTACGATTCCGCAACCGACGGCCGCACGCGGTTCGCGCCGCATACCGCGTTCACCGATCCGACCACGCCGGCTGATGCCGCCCCGCGCGAAAGCATCGAACTGCGGACGCTGGTGTTCCACCGGAACTGAACGGCGCGACGGGCGGATTCGCGTTCCCACCCTATTGGTGATACCTCGCCTCAAACAGTTTTGGGGCGAGACGGCTCATGGACGGCAAGGCCGATGGCGCGGATACCAACATCCGCGCCCTGATTTTTGCGCTTCTGGCGCTGGCCTGCGGCCACATGCTGTCGACGCTGCTGCGGACCATTCCGGCGATCAGCCTCGACGTGATGGCCGCTGATTTCGCGACGGCACCGCAGACGCTGGCGAGCCTCACCTCGATCTATCATTTTGCGTTTGCCGCCTCGCAGATTCCGGTCGGCGCCGCGATGGATCGCTTCGGCGTGCGCCCGGTTTCCCTTAGCCTGCTGGCGGGCACCATCGTCGGCGCGCTGGCATCCGGGCTCGCCACCGGACCGGAGGGCTTTCTGTTCGGGCAGTTCCTGCTCGGCGTTGCCACCTCGGGCATGCTGATGTGCCCGATGACGCTGGCCGCCAAGCAGATGTCGGCGGCGCGGTTCGGCCTGTGGTCCGGCATCATCCTGTCGATCGGCAATGTCGGGATGCTGCTGTCGGCAAGCCCGCTGGCCTTCGTCGTCGAACTCTGGGGGTGGCGCGCGGGATTCTGGATCTCCGCCGGTTTTGGCGCTGTGGTGGCGATTGCGGTGTTCCTGCTGGTCCCGCGGCAGCCGGCGGCGCATGCCGACCAGTCCTCGCCGCTGTCGCAGATGGCCGAGGTGCTGCGGATCGGCCTGTCGCGACCGCTGCGCGGCCTGATCGCGCTCTCGCTGGTGTCGCTCGCGGCCTCGCTGGTGCTGCGGGGATTGTGGGGCGGGCCATGGCTGATGGAGATCAAGGCGCTCGGCCGTATTGAGGCGGGCAATATGCTCGGCCTGTTCACGCTCGCCTTGATCGCAGGGCCCGTGCTGACGGGGATTCTCGATCGCAGCATCGGCCATCGCCGCGAAGTGCTCGCCGCCACGCATTCGTTTGCCGCCCTGCTGCTCGCTTTGATGGCGGCCGGCGCGCCGCATTATCCGCTGTCCGAACTGCTCGGCGTGAAGGCCGTGCCGGCCCAGATCGACGGCGCGCTGTTCATCCTGATCGGCATCGCCCTTTCGACGCAGCCATTGCTCTACGGCATGACGAGGCAACTCGTGGACGCACAGAATGCCGGTAAGGCGCTGTCCGCGATCAACCTCGCGTTCTTCCTCGGTGCCGCGCTGATGCAGTCGACGACGGGCGTGGTGGCGACGATCTTCGGCCTGCCTGCAGTGCTGCTATTCATGGCCGCGACCTTGATCGTCGGGACGATCGTGTTTTTGATGTATACGTAGGATGAGTGGAGCGCAGCGATACCCATCATTTGCGGCGCGTGATAGTGATGGGTATCGCTGCGCTCCACCCATCCTACGAACAAACGAATAACAACGGTCACGAATGTCCGCCAAGATCGATCCCATCACGCGTTCCGTCGTCCAGCACCGGCTCAGTTCGATCGTGAAGGAGATGGGCGAAGCGATGCTTCGTACCTCCTATTCGCAGATCCTCAATTCCAGCCGCGATTTTTCGCTGGCGATCTGCGACACGGACGGCCGCCTGATCGCGCAGGCCGATCATTTGCCGGTTCACGTCGGCGCGCTGCCCTGGGCGACGCTCGCGGTCGAGGCGCGGTTCAAGGACGTGCAACGCGGCGACGTCATCCTGCTCAACGATCCCTATCACGGCGGCAGCCATCTGCCAGATTTGACCGCCTTCGTGCCGGTGTTCGCCGGCGACAAGCGTCTGCTCTGGACCATCGTGCGCGCGCATCAGAGCGATATCGGCGGCGCCACCCATGGCGCCTATAATCCCGCCGCCACCGAGATCTATCAGGAAGGCCTGCGCGTTCCGCCAATAAAACTCTATGAAGCCGGCAAGCTGCGTGACGATCTGCTCGATCTCTTGGCGCTGAACATTCGTAACCCCCGCGAATTTCGCGGCGACCTTGCCGCCATGCTCGGCGCGGCGCATCTCGGCGAGCGGCGGCTGTCGCGGCTGTTTGCCGAATTCGGCGCGCCAGTGGTGGAAGCCGCCATGGAAGCGATCCTCGACGCCACGGAGCAGCAGACGAGGGCGGTCGTTTCGACCTGGAAGGACGGCGTGTTCCACGGCGAGGCGTTCCTCGACGATGATGGCCATGGCCGCACCGATATTCGCATTGCTGCCAAAGTGACCAAGAAGGGCAGCGACGTCGAGGTCGATCTGTCCGACTCCGATCCGCAATCTACCAGTTTTGTAAATTCCTCGCATGCCAATATGCAGGCGGCGGTCGCGATGGCGTTCGCCTATCTGATCGACGCCGAAATTCCCAAAAACACCGGCGCGCTGCGGCCGCTGAAGGTCATTGCAAAACAGGGCACGGTGGTGTGGGCCGATCCGGGCCGGCCGGTGACGCTGTGCACCAGCCATCCCTCGAACGAAATCGTCGAAGCGATCGTGAAGGCGTTGTCGGCGTCGTGTCCGGAACGCGCGATGGCTGGCTGGAGCCGCCGATTCCGGATCGCGATCCAGGGCGAAGACCCGCGCACCGGAAAAAATTTCATCTGGCATCTGTTCCAGGCGCGTCCCGGCGGCGGCGCGTCGTCGGGCGGCGACGGCTGGTCGTCGATCGGCGAATGGCATTCGGTCGGCGGGCTGAAGTTCGGCAGCCTCGAGGTGGCTGAAGTGCGCTTTCCCCTGCATTTCCGCACGCATGAATTCCGCCCGGGCTCCGGCGGCGACGGCCAGCATCGCGGCGGCCTCGGCGTTTCTCTCGATCTGGTGCTGGAGACGGAAAAAGTCGCAAAGGGCAACACCGCCGGCGATGGCGCGCGGCACGGTCCCTGCGGCATGCTCGGCGGTGAGGACGGCAAGCCGCATCACTATCGTCTGCTGTCCGAAGGCCGCGAGCCGCGCATGCTGCGCACCAAGGAAGTCGGCATCGAGCTGCGCCCCGGTGATTGCCTCGAGATACGCTCCTCCGGTGGCGGCGGGTGGGGACCGCCTGCAAAACGATCGGCGGAGGCGCGCCAACGCGACCGCGAGCAGGGCCTGACGGAAGTCGCGGCGGAGCAGGCGTCCTCATGATGTTCAGGATAGGCGTTGACGTCGGCGGGACCTACACCGATCTCGTGGCCACGGACGAGAGCGGGCGCACTGTATTCGCAAAATCGCCATCGACGCCGGCGGATCAATCCATCGGCGTGATGGCGGGCCTCGACGAACTGGCGCGTCGTCTCAACGTCTCGCGCGCGGAAATGCTCGCCGCGACCGATCGCCTGGTTCACGGCACGACGGTTGCGACCAATGCGCTGCTGGAGCGCAAGGGCGCAAAGATTGCGCTCATCACCACCGAAGGCCATCGCGACGTCATCGAGATGCGCGAGGGCCTCAAGCCGGATCGTTACGACCTGCGTTCGCCGCCGCCGGAGCCGCTGGTGCCGCGCGAACGGCGCTTCGGCGTCAAGGAGCGGCTCAAGGCAAACGGTGAGGTGCTGATTCCGCTCGATGCGAAATCGCTCGACGACGCGATTGCCGCCATCAAACAATCAGGCGCGACCTCGGTCGCCGTGTGTTTCCTGCATTCCTATCTCAATCCCGTGCATGAACTTGCAGCCGTCGAGCGGCTGAAGCAGGCGCTGCCAGGCGTCAGCATCTCGCGCTCGAGCGACGTGCTGCCGCAGATCAAGGAATATGAGCGCGTCTCGACCACGATCGTGAACGCCTATGTTGAGCCGATCGTGCGGCGTTATCTGACCAACCTCGAAGCGCGGCTCACTGAGGCTGGCTTCAAGGGCAGTCTCTTTGTCGTGCTGTCGCATGGCGGCATGGCGCCCGTTGAGGAAGCTGCAAGGCTAGCCGCCGGCACCGTGCTGTCGGGACCTGCAGGCGGCATGTCCGGCGGCCGGCGCTGTTCTGATTTGGTCGGCATTCCCGATCTCGTGCCGTTCGACATGGGCGGCACCTCCACCGACATTTCGCTGATCTCGGGTGGGCACGCGTCATTGTCCGCCGACGGCATGCTGGCCGGCCAGCGCATCGCGCTGCGCAGCCTCGATATCGCGAGCATCGCCGCAGGCGGCGGTTCAATCGCCAGCGTCGATGCCAGCCGCACGCTGCGGGTCGGGCCGGAAAGCGCGGGCTCGGTGCCGGGCCCGGCCTGCTACGGCAATGGCGGCCTGGCCGCGACCGTCACCGACGCCAACGTCGTGCTGGGCTATCTCGATACCGCAGCCTTCATGGGCGGCAAACGCCCGCTCGATCGCGCGGCCTCGGAAGCTGCGGTCGACCGCGTCGCCAAGTCGATGGATCTGTCGCGCGTCGAGGCCGCCGCCGGCATCTACCGCATGATCAATCTCAACATGGCCGACGGCATTCGCCTGATGACGCTGCGCCGCGGCGTCGATCCCCGAAAATTCGCGCTGCTGAGTTTCGGTGGCGCCGCAGGCCTGCACGCGGCGGAAGTGGCGCGCGAACTCGAAATCAAGCGCGTCATCGTGCCGACGGTGGCCTCGGTGCTGTCCGCGTGGGGCATGCTGACCAGCGACCTCCGCTACGAAGTCAGCCGCACGCATTACGGCGCGGCCGCGCGCATCACCGCCGACGAAGTGCGTGAACTCTTTGCCGGACTGGAGCAGCAGGCCGCCGGCCGGCTTCGCTCATGGTTCAACGGCCCCGTTTCAATCGAGCGCTCCGCGGAGATGCGCTACGGCGAGCAGATCTTTGAGATCGACGTCTCGCTCGATGGCCTCGACTGGAGCGCTACCGATCTCGTCGACCGGATCGAGGACCGTTTTCACGTCAGGCATGAGGAACTCTATACTTACGCCTCGCGCGGCCAGGAAGTCGTCTTCGTCAACGCCCGCGTCGCTGCCGTCGGCGAAGTCGCGCGGCTTGATGAGGGTGCGCGGGAGACCGCGGCATCCAGCGCCTGTTCGCCGCGCAGCAAGCGGCAGGCCTTCTTCGGCGGCTGGCGCGAAGTTCCGGTCTATGCCCTCGACGATTTGCGACCGGGCCACACGCTGACCGGCCCTGCGATCATCGAAGCGGAAACGACCACGGTGCTGGTCGATACAGGCGACCGCGTCATGGTCAATGCGTTGGGATGGCTGGATATCGAGCTGCGGTGACACACGCTACCTGACTTTGTAGGGTGGGCAAAGCGCAGCGTGCCCACCCTTCAGCGCGGAAATTCCAATGGTGGGCACGGCGCAAGCGCGCCTTTGCCCACCCTACGGCTGCCACAACATTTGATTTCAACAACCCCGTTTTCGGCGCTATCATCGTGATCGCTGGGTAGGCGTCACAGGCTCCCGTGAGCTTGGCGTTTGAGGCCGCGTTGATGAAAACAAGAATAAAAAGGCTGCTACCGGCCTTCTTCGCCGCATTGTTGTTGGCGTCGTTTCCGGCCGCCGTGCAACCGGCCCAGGCTGCCGGCGTGACCGACACCGAAATCCGCATCGGCAACATCATGCCGTACACCGGGCCGCTGGCCGCGTTCGCTTCGATCGGCAGGGCGGAGGCCGCCTATTTCGACATGGTCAACGAGCGCGGCGGCATCAACGGACGCAAGATCAGGTTCATCTCCCGCGACGACAGCTCAAATCCAAGAACGGCGGTCGAGCACACCAGTGAACTGGTCGAGCAGGAGCGCGTGCACCTGATGTTCGGATCGTTCGGCACGCCGAGCAATCTGGCGACGCGAAGCTATCTCAATGAAAGGAGTATCCCGCAGCTCTTTATCGCCTCCGGCGACGAGGAGTGGGCGCATCCGAAGCGGTTTCCGTGGACGATGGGCTGGCAGCCGACATTTCGCGCCGAGGGCCGGATTTATGCCAACTACATCCAGGCCGCCTATCCCAGCCGGAAGATCGCTGTGCTGTGGCAGAACGACCAGTTCGGCCGCGATCTGTTCCGGGGATTGCAGGAGGGGCTCGGGCTCACCGCCAACATGATCGTGGCCGACATCGCCATCGATGCGGACATGTCGATCGATACCCAGGTTGACATCCTCAAGAACTCCGGCGCTGAAGTGCTCGTGCTCAATTGCGCGCCGCCGATCTCGGCGCGCGCCATTCGAAGAGCGGCTGAACTGGATTGGCATCCACAGTTGTTGCTGGTCAATGCGGCGGCTTCGATCGCCAACGCGCTGAGACCGGCGGGGCTTCAGAACGCCGTCGGCGTGATCTCCACCTCGTTCCTGAAGGACGCCAGCGATACCGCCTGGAAGGATGATGCCGCCATCAAGGGGTGGCTTGCATTCATGGATAAATATTATCCCGACGGCGACAAGGAGGATAGCTACGCCATTTTCGGCTATGCCGCAGCCGAAACCCTGGTGCAGGTGTTGACCCAGTGCGGCGACGACCTGTCGCGCGAGAACATCATGCGGCAGGCCGCGTCCTTACGGAATTACCAGAGCGGAATCGCGCTTCCGGGCATTGCGATCAACACCGGGCCGGCCGACTTCCACCCGATCGAGCAGATGCGGCTGGTGCAGTTCGACGGCAATTCCTGGCAGCCGATCGGCGACGTGATCGAGAGCGCGTTCGCGAGCCGTCCGAATGATAATTGAGCGGAGCACCATCCTTCCCGTCACCCTGAGGAGGCCGCAAAGCGGCCGTCTGGAAGGGCGACGGCCACCGGCGGGGCCGCTCTTGCTTCGAGAGGCGCACTCGCGGCTCTCGGTGGAAGGGGGATGGAGTTGAGCTTGAGGACGCTGTGACTACAGTCTATTGACCGAGCAGCGTTTCCGTCATCCTAATGTGCGAGCACTCCGTCACCTCGGTCGATGGTTACGATGGGTATCTTCGTCTACATGCTCCGCTGCTCTGACGGCTCTTTCTATGTCGGGAGCGCAACCGGTGACGATCTTTCACCTCGGATCGATCAGCACAACGCTGGTTATTACCTGGGTTACACATTCACGCGGCGGCCGGTTGTTCTTGTCTGGTCCGAACATTTTGATCGGATCACAGATGGCATTGCGGCTGAACGACAAATCAAAGGTTGGAGCCGCGCCAAGAAGGAAGCATTAATACGGTCGGATTGGGCCGCCATTAGTCGGTTGGCTCAACGCCGGGGCGGCTTGGCGAAAAATCATCCTTCGCAGAAGGCTAAACATGATCGACCGATCTATCACCGTCATCCCCGCGCAACGGCTTCGCCGTTGTCGCTGGAGGCGCGAGCGTAGCGAGCCTCGAAGGATGAGCGGCACGGCCGGTGGCCGTTCATCCTTCGAGACGCGCGTTCCGCGCTCCTCAGGATGACGGACTGGCAGAGTACGCCGGTTTAACTAGAACGAGATGGTGCTCGGCTCGATCAAGCTCTTTTCACCGTCATCCCCGCGCAACGGCTTCGCCGTTGTCGCAGGAGGCGCGAGCGCGGCGAGCCTCGAAGGATGAGCGGCGCGGCCGGTGGCCGTTCATCCTTCGAGACGCGCGTTCCGCGCTCCTCAGGATGACGGATCGGCGGGGTATGCCGTTTCAATTAGAACCAGTTCTGCCTAGCTTTTCCCCGCCTGCCCGTAATTCAGCAGCCCGCCCTTGCTCTTCGGCGGGTGGGCGCGCAGGCCTTCCTCGTTGGGCTCGGTGCCCCAGCCGGGGCGATCCGGCATGATGAGATGGCCGTCGACGATCTCGGGCACATGCGTGAACAATTCATGGTCCCACGCCAGACGGTCGATGTCGGTTTCCATGATGCGCAGGTTCGGCACGGCGGCGGAGAAGTGCGCGTTCTGCATGGTGCAGAGGTGGCCGTAGAAATTGTGCGGGGCGACGTTGACCTCGAAATGTTCGGCGGCGGCGGCGATCTTCATCGATTGCCAGACCCCGTTCCAGGGCGTGTCGATGATCGCAACATCCATCGCCTGTTCGCTGAAGTAGGGCAG
>Ga0307278_10001914_pt1 | contig 10290 bp, 12 predicted proteins | sample ER_DNA_117_FD_194482 | JGI IMG/M metagenome (GOLD analysis project Ga0307278, IMG submission 194482) | Bulk soil microbial communities from the East River watershed near Crested Butte, Colorado, United States - ER_DNA_117 | ecosystem: Environmental > Terrestrial > Soil > Floodplain | place...
TGCCGCCCCGGGGGTTCTTCTCCTCGCCCCAGGGGGTCCGCTCCTGGTCGGCAGGGTGGAAGAAGAGCTCGGCGAAGGCGAGCTCGACCAGCGCGCCGCCGTCCGCGAGCCTGTGCTGGGCGTCGAGCGCCTCGGCCCAGAAGCGCGCCGCGGCGGGCGGCTCCTCGACGAAGACCACGATCTGGGCGATGCCGCGGACGCCGACCGTCATCGGGCGAGCGTCCGCAGCCGGAACCCGCCGTGGTACTCGTGCGATGCGACGACGACGCGCAGCGCTTCGCGCGCGGCGCGCTCGCTGAGCACGGCGTCGCCTGCGTCCGCCAGCGGCCGTCGCAGCAGGCCCTCGATCCCCCGCAATGCGGCCGGCGACAGGTGAATCGCGTCGTCGCGCGCGCACGCGCGGCAGACCGCGCCCCCCGCGTGCGGCGAGTACGCGACGAACGGGCCCTCGCCGCCGCACTCCGCGCAGCTCTGCAGGTGCGGGAGATAGCCCGCGAGCCAGAGCAGCTTGAGCTGGAACGAGAGCGCGAGCGGGTCGAGCCGCGGTTCGGCGGCGCGACGAGGGACGTCGTCGGCGAGGTCGAGGAAGCGCGTGAGCGCGCGAAACGCTCGCTCGTTCGCCTCCTGCTCGACAAAGAGTTTCAGCATCCCCTCGGCGCCCACGAGGGCGACGCCGAGGCGGTACGGATCGTCCCGTGCGGCCTGGTGCGGACGAATCAGGTCGACGCCGGTGACCGTCCCCAGCTCGCTGCGGCCATGGTGGAGCACGAGCTGGACGTGGCTCAGCGGCTCCAGCCGGGCCCCGAAGCGCGAGCGCGTCTTCCGGATGCCCTTGGCGACTGCGCCGGCGCGCCCGAGGCCGAGCGTGTACAGGTGGAGCACGCGGTCGGCCTCGCCAAGCCGGAGCGAGCGCAGCACGACGGCTTCGGTCGTCGTCGAGCGTCCCGCCACAACCGACAAGTCTAGATCGGAGCCATGTCGCGGCACCTCCTGGCGTTCGCCCACATCCGCCTGGGCTGCTCCGAACCGGCCCCTCTGGCCGCTTGGCGCTGCGCTGCGCGAGGGCTGCCGGAGCATGCGCGGCAAGCGCGCTTACGATCCATCGGTGCGGCGAGTGGCCGTCATCGGGCCTGGTGGGGCCGGGAAGACGATGCTGGCCCGCGAGCTCGGCCGCCGCCTCGGCCTCCCAGTCGTGCACCTCGATCGTGTGTTCTGGCGTCCCGGCTGGGTCGAGCCACCGCGAGATGAGTGGGAGCGGTTGCATCGGGAGGCCCTTGCCGGCGACGCGTGGATCGCGGATGGAAACTACGGCTCGACCATGCGCGACCGGTTGCGCTGGGCCGACACGATCGTGCTAATCGACCCAAGTCCGGCGGTCTGCCTGTGGCGTGTCTTCCGTCGGCAGCTCAGATGGCTGGGGCGAGTACGAGACGATCTTCCGCCGGGCTGTCCTGAGCGACTCGACGCGCGGGCCACGATGGCGTTCTGGCGCTACATATGGGCTTACCGTCGAACACGGCTGCCGCGCGTGCTCGCGCTGATCGAGGAGGTGCAGGCTGGAAGACGCGTCGAAATCCTGCGTTCGAACGGGGAGGTCCAGGGGTTTCTCGAGTCGATCGGTCGCGAAAGCCGCCGCTGAGGCAGCGGAAGCTCGGCTCGACGGAGCTGCGCGGGGTCAGCGCTGGCAGCCCGGGCAGAACGAGGTGCCACGGCCGGCGGTGCGGGTCTTCGCGATCGGGGTGCCACATCGCAGGCACAGCTCGCCCTCGCGGCCGTAGACGCGGAACTCGAGCTGCATTCCGCCGGCGTCGCCGGATGGCGTTCGGTAATCGCGGAGCGTCGCGCCTTGGCGCTCCACGCCCGCAGCGAGAGCATCGCGGACGGCGTGGTACAGGCTCCCGATTTCGTCGGTCGTCAGCGCGCCGGCCGGGCGGTGCGGGTCGATCCGGGCGCGCCACAGGGCCTCATCGGCGTAGATGTTCCCCATGCCGGCGACCGTGCGCTGGTCGAGCAGCGCAGCCTTGATCGGTGCCCGGCGAGAGTCGAGTCGCCGGGCGAGAGCCTCCGGGGTGAATGAGTGACCAAGCGGCTCCTCTCCGAGCCGGACGTCGAGGTAGGGCCCGAGCTCGTCCGACTCGAGGAGCAACCAGGTGCCGAAGCGTCGGACGTCCCGATACGCCACATCCGATCCGTTGTCTAACCTGATAACGGCACGGCGATGGGAGTCGTCGGGCAGGCTGCCGTTCCGACCGTGCAGGAACGCCCCCGTCATCCGGAGGTGGATCAGGAGAGAACGACCGCTCTCGAACCGAAAAACCAGATACTTGCCGCGACGCTCGACGGCGGCGACCAGCTCACCGCGCAGGCGCGTGGCGACCTCGTCCGGCTCGTGCGGGCGCGTAAGCCGCGGATCGTCGATTCGGACGCGCTCGAGCCAGTGGCCCTCCAGCAGCGGGCCGAGCCGTGCGCGGATGGTCTCGACCTCGGGGAGTTCGGGCACCGATCCAGCGTAGCCCTGCGGGTGCCCCGCCCGCGGTGTCGGCTACTCGAGGACCTCGAGCACGACTCTGCGCGGGACCGGCGGCGACTCGGCGAGCTCGTACGCTGCGAGCACCTCGGCGGCTGCGGTGGTGGCTGAAGCCCGGTCGCGTGCGTGCACCTCGGCGAGCGCCTCGCCGGGACGAACGCGGTCGCCGCGCTTCCGTAGGCACACGATCCCGACGGCGTGGTCGACGGTGTCCTCCTTCGTCCGTCGTCCGGCTCCAAGGTCGAGCGCGGACAGCCCGACGCGGATCGCGCTGACCCGCGCGACGAAACCCTCGTGCTCGGACGCCACCTCGTGCACGACCGGTGCCGTCGCTAGCGCACGCTCATGCGGATCGCCGCCCTGTGCCTCGATCCAGCGCTCGTACCGCGCGAGCGCGGAGCCGTCCACGAGCGCCCGCTCGGCCAGTCGCCGGCCCTCGCCCGGATCGACGGCGAGGTCCGAGAGCGCGAGCAGGTGGCCGGACGCTGCGAGCACGAGCTCCGTGAAGTCGGGTGGCCCTTCGCCGCGGAGCGTCGCGACCGCCTCGCGCACCTCGAGCGCGTTCCCGACCGCCTGGCCGAGCGGCTGCTCCATGTCGGTCAACAGGCAGACGACCCGCCGGCCGGCCGCGCGTCCCAGCTCGACCATCGCTTGCGCCAGCTCGGCGGCGTCGTGCAGCGTCTTCATGAACGCGCCGTCGCCGACCTTGACGTCGAGCACGATCGCCCCCGCGCCCGCGGCGATCTTCTTCGACATGATGCTCGCGGCGATCATCGAGACGTTCTCGATCGTGGCGGTCATGTCGCGAAGCGCGTAGAGCCGCTTGTCGGCCGGAACGAGATCGTCGGTCTGGCTCACGATTGCCAGGCCGACTTCCCGAACCTGATTCACGAGCTCGTCCGGGCCGAGCTCGGTCCGGAAGCCGGGAATCGCCTCGAGCTTGTCGAGCGTTCCCCCCGTGTGCCCGAGCCCGCGACCGCTCATCTTTCCGAAGGGGACGCCGCAGGCCGCAACCACTGGCCCGACGGCGATCGACGTCTTGTCGCCGACACCTCCGGTCGAGTGCTTGTCGACGACGGTGCGGCCGACCTCGGTTTGGAGGTCGAGCGTTCGCCCGCTGCGGACCATTGCGTCCGTCAGCGCTGCGGTCTCGGCGGGCGAGAGGCCCTTGAAGTAGACGGCCATGCAGAAGGCAGCCATCTGGTAGTCGGGCACATCGCCGCGCGCGTACCCGAGGACGAGCTGCTCGAGGTCGGCGGCGCCGAGCTCCTCCCCGTTGCGCTTGCGTTCGATGAGCTGAACGGGCCGGATCACGCGCGCTCGGCGACGAAGACGACGGGTGCGCGGCGCACGCGGAGCGGCCCCTCGAACTCCGGGAGCTTCCGCCCGCCGCCCGAGAGGATCACGGTCGCGTCGACGTACTCCTGCGCTTCCAGCCGGCTCGGGAAGGCGATCCAGCCGTACGCTTCGCGGCCTTCGACCCGGGCGAAATGTCGCAGCAGCTGCGGTTCGCCGTTCTCCGCCGAGAACGAGCTCTGCCGAGTTTCGCTTCCGAGCAGCTCTGCGAGCTCGTGGAGATGGTCGCCCGCGTTGGTCACGGCGACGAGCCGACCGGCCGGTGCGAGCACACGGGCCAGTTCCGAGAGCGCCCGGTCGACGTCGGAAACGTGGTGCAGCATCCAGGCAGCGAGAGCGACGTCGAATTCGCCCTCCGAGAACGGCAGCTCTTGGACGTCGCCGACGGCCGCCTTGACACCCCTTGCACGTGTCAGGTGGACCATGTGTTGGGACTGGTCGATCGCTACGACCTCGCAGCCGAGCTCCCGCTGGATTCGCTCGGCCATGACACCCTGGCCGCAGCCGACCTCGACGACACGGCGCGGCTCCGTTTCGGCGATCGCCTCGAACGCACGCTCCCTCGGGTCCGGTCCAACGGCGAAGCGGTATGCGGCGATGCGGCCAGAGAGGCCCGCATCGGTCGCGTACTCGCGGCGAACGACGTCCGAGTCGTCGAGGCGCGCCTGCCAGCTCATCGAGCCCTGTCCGCGGCGAAGACTGCCTGCGAGCTGCGCGCCAGGAGCGGCCCGTCAAACTCCGGCACGCGGTCGACGAGATGCCGGCGCTTGATGCTGGCGGCGACGTACTCCCGCACGGCGTGATGGTCGGGGAACCGGATCCAACCGGGTGCGTCCCGGCGCTCGACGAGGTCGAAGTGGCGCCTGAGCGGCTCCTCGGCCTCTTCCGTCCGAAACGAGTTCGGCGCAGCCCCATCGTCGCCGAGCACGTCTCTGAGTTCCTGGAGGTTGTCCCGACCGAACGTGGCAGCGACGAGCCGACCACCCGGACGCACGACGCGCCGAAGCTCCAGCAGGCCGCGATCGAGATCGGGGACGTGGTAGAGCATCCAGGCAGCGACGGCGACGTCGAATTGCCCGTCCCGGAACGGAAGCTCCTGCACGTCGCCGACCTGCGCCTCGACCCCTCGCGCGCGCGTCAGCTCGACCATCCTCGGCGAGAGGTCGAGCGCCGTCACGGTGCATGCGAGCTCGGTCTTCATCCGCGCGGCGAGCTCGCCCGTGCCGCACCCGACCTCGAGCACATGCACCGGCCGGATCTCGGCGACGGCATCGAGGACGATCTGCTCGGCGTCAACCCCGTCGACGAGACCGCGAAAGACCCTGTTGCGAACGACGAGCGTCCGCTCCGTCTCGTACTCGCGGCGAACGAGCTCCGGGTCGTCGATCCTCACGACTCGAGGATAACCGGCACGGGTTCCCCCTTTGGCCAGGCGGGAATCGGCCCGTTCGGGCATCGCTCGTCTAGGGAAACCCCCGATGCGCGGGTTGACTCCCGCTCTACGGTCATACGACATCAACCCGGAAGGGAGAGTTGTTGAAACGAGTTCTTACGCCGCTGGTGCCGAGCGGCAGCGACCTCGAACCCCCACCTGGAAGAGCGGCGGCGAGCCGTGAAGCCCGCCGCCGACATCTCGCTGAGTCCGGCGGGACGGCTAGGACTCGGAGCCGGTGGGGGGCTCTTCGCCGGTGTGCTTGGGGGGCGAGTCATCGACGCGCGGGCTTCGTTGACTCGAGTCGATGCCCTCCTGCACACGCCGAGCCTCCCTGCTCGTCGTCGCGGCACCGTAACTCTCGTCGTCGGCGTGCCGACGGAGTCCCAGTTTTGCAAGCCAATTTTTCAGCATCCGATGACTATACGAACTCACGGCTCGCGACGTCGGCATCGCGCCCATCTTCGCCGGACGGGTTGGAGCGAGACGGAGACTCGAGGAGGAAGTCGCCTCCAGCGGCTGTCTCACGGTCGAGGAGTTCCGTGCCCTGTCGGGAGCGAGTGCGACGAGGTCTACGGCGCGCACGCGAGGCGGAACGACTTGGTACGCTGCGCAGTGACTTCTGGCTCAGATTCCTCGCCCACCAGGCGAGCGCGGTAGACGTGTTCGGTTGTAGGTCGGCTCGGTCAGGAGCATCCACACGAAGGAGGCCATGAATGGCCACCACCAGCCCTGAGTCCGCGACACCGGTCATGGACGCCCGCAAGACGAGCATCCTTGCCCGCTTCACCGCCGTTCCCGAGGTGACTAGTGAGCAGTACGACGAAACCATCCGCCGTCTCGAGAAGTCGGGCGAGTGGCTGCCGGAGGGACTTGAGTACCACGTCGCCTTCCGGTCGAGCGGTAGCTTCCGAGTCAGCGAGATCTGGGACTCGCGAGAGCAGTTCGACGCCTTCGCTGCGCGCCTGATGCCGCTGCTGAAGGACGAGGGGATCGAGCTTTCGGGCGAGCCCGAGATGCTCGAGATCCACAACATCATCAAGCGCTAAGACGATCGCCCAGCGAGCAAAGGGCCGGAGCAACCGGAGCGAACGGAGGCAACGGAATGCCCCGTTTTCCTTCGGAAGCAGCCCGGCCCTTGAGCGTTCTCGCACGCCCTGCTCGGTCGAGATGAGCGGCCCGGAAGCCGTCTCGCTTGACCTCGAAGGTAGCCCGGGTCGGACGGAAGCCGACCCGGGCGAGCATCGGTAGCCGCCTCCAGGGGGCGGTAGTCGGGCAGCTCGTCGTGGCGCGAATGACCGTTCAGTTCCTTCTCGACCCACGCGCGCAGGGGTTCGTCTCCGAGAAGGGCGGCGGCAACTGGCACTTGTGCAGGACGGTCGACGGGGCTCGCGTGCTTCGGCTGCCGCCTGCTGAATCTCACGATTCGAGGATCGGCGTCCCCGGCAAGCGGCGGCCCGGCGGCTTGCCGCCGAGCCAGGCGTTCACCGTCGCGCCCACGTCCGCGAACTCGCCGTTGTGGGTCTGACCCGCCGCGTTCCGGCCTTCGACGTACAGCACGAGCAGCGCATGCTCGCGCGAGTGGTCGGTGGACGGTGTCGTTGGGTCACAGCCGTGATCGGAGGTGAGCACTAGCAGGTCGCGCGGCCTGAGCGCCTCGAGCAAGTCGGGCAGTCGATGATCGAAATCCTGGAGACACCGATGGAAGTTGACCGGGTCGTTGCGGTGACCCCAGAGCATGTCGGTCTCGACGAGGTTGACGAAGACCAGGCCGTCGTCGACCTCGTTCAGCAGCCGCTCCGTCGCCGTGATGCCCTCGACGTTCGACTTCGTCGAATGGGACTCGTCGATGTCGCAGCCGGCGAAGATGTCGTGGATCTTGCCCACCCCGTGCACCGCCATCCCCGCCTCGCGCACGAGCGTGAGGTAGTTCGGCCGCCGCGGCTCGAGCGAGTAGTCGTGCCGGTTCGGCGTGCGGTAGTAGTTGCCCGGCTCGCCGAGGAACGGTCGCGCGATCACGCGCCCGACGGCGTGTTTCCCGGTGAGGATCTCGCGGGCGGCCTCGCATGCGGCGTATAGGTCCTGGAGCGACACCGTCTCCTCGTGAGCGGCGATCTGGAAAACGGAGTCGGCGGACGTGTAGACGATCCACTTGCCTGTGCGCTGGTGCTCCTCGCCAAGCTCCTGGATGATCTCGGTTCCCGATGCCGGTTTGTTGCCGAGGACCCCGCGGCCCGTCCGGTGCATGAAGGGGTCGATGACGTCATGGGGGAAGCCGTGCTGGTAGGTCGGAAAGGCGGTGGGCGTCACGACTCCCATCAGCTCCCAGTGACCCGTTGTGGTGTCCTTTCCCTTCGAGCGCTCGACCAGGCGCCCGGCGATCGCCGGAGCTCCTGGTTGCGGCGGACACCCTTCGAGCGGCTCGACGTTGCCGAGACCCAGCGCCTCGAGGTTCGGAAGGTCGAGCCCTCCGACGGCGCGTGCGACGTTGCCGAGCGTGTCCGAGCCCTCGTCGCCGTAGTCGGCGGCGTCGGGCAACGCCCCGGCGCCGACGGCGTCGAGCACGATGACGCATGCTCGCGGCATGCGGCTATTCTAGGTTGGCGATGGAGACGGTCTTGGGCCTGTTCGGCCTCGTGGTGTTCGCGGCGTGCGTGATCGCGCTCGCCGCAGGGGTCACCTGGGTGGTCGTGAAGGTCATACCCGCGGACCGTCCCGAACGCAAGGAAACGCCCGCCGCGTAGCGCCCCCGATCGGCCCCTCCAGGCGCCGACGTGACACGAAGGCACTGCTCCACCCCCGGGTGGGGGCTCCAACCCGCCTCTCGGCAACGATCCTACCCGCGACCTACGCGCGCGTTTGGGCCGGATCTGTGTCGATTTCCCCGGCTCAGACCGGGGACAGCGGCAACACGTCCTCCAGCGGAACGTAGTCGAGTCCGTGTGCCTCCGCGACCGCCTCGTAGGTCACCCGCCCGTGGAGCACGTTGACGCCGCGCGCGAGGGCGCGGTCGCGGGCGGCGGCCTCGGCGAGGCCGTGCTCGGCAATCGCCTCGACGTATGGCAGTGTCGCGTTCGTGAGCGCCTTCGTCGACGTGATCGGAACGCCGCCCGGCATGTTCGCGACGCAGTAGTGCGTCACTCCGTCCACGTCGTAGACCGGCTCCGAGTGGGTCGTCGGGCGGGACGTCTCGGCGACCCCGCCCTGGTCGATCGCGACGTCGACAAGCACGGCTCCGTCCTTCATCGTCCCGAGGATCTCCCGGGTCAACAGCTTCGGCGCCAGCGCCCCTGGGATCAGGACTGCGCCGATCACGACATCGGCGTCGGCGACCGAGTCCTCGATCTGCAGGCTCGACGACATCAACGACGTGACGCGCCCGGAGAGGATCTCGTCCAGATAGCGCATACGGTCGATCGACCGCTCCAGGATGGTCACGTTCGCCCCCAGCCCGAGCGCGATCACGGCGGCGTTGTACCCGACGATTCCGCCTCCGATCACGAGGACGTGGCCGGGCGACACTCCGGGGACGCCCCCGAGGAGGAGCCCTCGACCGCCGAGCGGCTTCTCGAGGAAGTAGGCGCCGGCCTGCGCCGCGATCCGGCCTGCGATCTCGCTCATCGGCGCGAGCAGCGGCAGGGCCCGGTTGTCGCTCTCGACCGTCTCGTAGGCGACGCAGGCCGCGCCGCTGGCGATCAGGGCATGCGTCAGGTCGTCGTTCGCTGCCAGATGGAGGTACGTGAACAGCACGAGGTCGTCGCGAATCCGCCCGTACTCTTCGGGGAGCGGCTCCTTGACCTTGAGCACGAGCTCTGCGTCCCGCCACACCTCGTCGGCAGAGGCGGTCCGCGCCCCGACCGCCTCGTACCTGGAGTCCGCGAACGCGCTGCCCTCCCCCGCGCCGACTTCGAGGAGGACGTCGTGGCCTCGCTGGACGAGCTCTCGTGCGCCTGCCGGGGTGAGCGCGATGCGATACTCGTCCGCCTTGATCTCGCGTGGGACTCCGATCCGCACGGCGTCGCAACGATAACTGGTCGCTCGTTGGCGCTCTGTCATCCTCGTCGGCTAGCTCCGACTCGACCAAGCTTCGAGGGGCCGTCTGGCCGCCCCTTCTCATTGGTTCGCGTCGACGAGGCGCTCGACGAGCAGTCTCTCGGCCGGCCCGAACCACGGCGGCGAGCCTGCCTCGGCGTTCTCCCATGCCCGCCCTGGACGGCTGGTCGCAGGGATGACCGCCGCGATCCGCTCGTCGGACAGCGCCCACTTCAGCAGTGCCTGCGCCCACGTCCGAACGCCGAAGTCGGCGAAAGGTGCCAGTTCGCCTGCGGAGGGCACGCGACGGACGAGGCGGCCTGCGCCGAGGGGTCGCATGACAATGATGTCGAGTCCACGCTCGGCCGCGAGCGGGAGCAGCTCGCGCTCGCACTCTCGCTCGACCGGGTTGTATGGAACCTGGAGTGTCTCGAACCGGCCGGTCCGGACCGCACGGGCGAGTTCGTCGAACGATCCCCGGCTGTAGTGGGTGACGCCGAGGCGGTCGATTCGGCCCGCCTCTCGCTCCTCTTCGAGCCACGGCAGATGCTCCTCCCACGCCACGAGGTTATGCACCTGCTCGATCTCGACACGCCCGAACCACGCGAGCTGGGCGCCGAACTGCGTTCGCCCCTCAGGTCCAGATCTTCGTCGCGACGACCGCGCCAGCCCGTCGCCGCTCGAGCGCGGCGCCGAGCGAGCGCTCCGCACCTCGGTACATCGGCGAAGAGTCGAAGACGCGTACGCCCGCGTCGAGCGCCGCGCCGACGACGCCCTCGGCGGCCTCGGCATCTCGGTCGAAGGTATTCCACGTCCCGAGGCCGACCACCGGCCCGAGACGGCGCTCCTCCATCCCGCTCGACGCTAGCCGGAAGTTACCCGGCGCGCTGACGGCTTGATCCGGCTTCTCGTGCGGGATTGGGGCTTCTTCTGGGTTGGATTG
>Ga0307278_10001915_pt1 | contig 10286 bp, 9 predicted proteins | sample ER_DNA_117_FD_194482 | JGI IMG/M metagenome (GOLD analysis project Ga0307278, IMG submission 194482) | Bulk soil microbial communities from the East River watershed near Crested Butte, Colorado, United States - ER_DNA_117 | ecosystem: Environmental > Terrestrial > Soil > Floodplain | place: USA...
ACGTGGCCGCCGTGGCCCTCTCCCGCGCCCTCGAGCTGATGTGGTCGCTTCCCGACGCCCCGGCGGCCTGGCGGCCGCGCGGCGCCGCCGGCCCGCCGCCGCGCAGGCCGGCCGCGGCTGGCGGGGGCCCGTCACGAGGCCCCGGCCCTGGAGTCCCACCGCCACGGGAGCCGTCCGGCGGCCCGCCGTGGGAGCCGCCGGCTGGCGGCCGCCGGCCGAGAGAGCCACTCGGCCCTGGCGGCCCGCCGCCGGGCGGGGCGGGCGGCGCGCCACCGCCAACCGAGCGGGGCCCGGCGGGCGGCGCGCCACCACCCTCCGGGCCGGGCGGCGCGGACGGCACGCTGCCGCCCCGCTGGCGCCGGCGGCTGCCGCTGGTCGCCGGACTGGTCGGAGCATGGCTGGCGGTCGTGGCGGTCGTTGCCGTCGGGCTGCCTCGTGGCGGGCCGGAGCGTCCGGCCGCCAGCCACAACCCCGCCTCGCCCCCGGCCACGTTCGTGGCGCCGGCGACCGGCCTGCCGTACACCAGCATGGTGCCGGCCCCGACCCCGACGACGGCGCCACCGACGACCGCGGCGCGGGCCGGGGCACCGCCGAGCGCCCCTCCCGCCACCCCGCCCGACGGCGGTGGAACCGTCGCGCCCCAGCGGCGCGTGGTCCCGCGCGTGCTCGGGCTGCATCCCAGGCAGGCGGTGGAGGCGCTGGGCGGGGCCGAGCTACGGGTCCGCCTCGTCGACGTCCCGACCCGGGGCGCGGGGCAGGTGCAGCGTGTGATCGCCCAGGACCCGTCGGCCGGCGACGTCGTGCCGGTCGGGTCCGTCGTGACCGTGGCGGTCGGCACCAGGGGGTCGAACGGCTGACCCGGTGACCAGCGGCGGTGCCGGCCCCCCGGCCGGACCGCCGCCGGACCCTGGCGTCCCCCCGGTGGCGCCGGGCGTGCGGATCGGTGTGACTGGCGCGCCTCAGCCGACGTGCCTGCGGTCGATCCTGGCGAGGAACGGGATCAGGTTGTCGAGGAACTCGTTGTCGGGGCTCGCGGCGGCCGGGTCGTTGTGCGCGTAGGTGGCCGCGCGGTTCACCAGCGTGAGCCTGCTGTCCGGGATGCCGGACTGGCGGGCGAGGATCGTCGCGGCGTCCAGGACGCGCTGGCCGCCCAGCGCGGCGCCGAAGGCGTAGATGGGCAGGCGCCGGCTCAGGTCGTCGCCGTGGATCGACTTCACGCCCAGGACGCTCTGCGCCGGGTTGGCGTTGCCGTTGCCCACCGCGCCCGCGTCGATGGTCAAGCGCATCGGGTGGTACCAGGCGCTGCCGTCCAGGCCGGTGAGCCCCTTACCGGAGAGCATGCCCGCGTACCGCTGGATCGGGGTGATCTCGCCGGCCCGGTCCCAGCCGCGCGGGTCGCCGCCGGCGGCGAGGCGGCCGGCGTGGACCTGCGCGGCGATCAGCGACGGCGGCGAGGTCTCGGTGTCCACGCCGAAGCCGAACACCGCCTCGTTGGTCGCCGGCACCGGCGGCTTCAGGTTGGCCGGCAGCAGCGGGAAGTCCTGCGCGAGGGAGCGGCTGTCGGGGTCGGTCACCGTGGCGGTCGACCCGGTCGCGGAGAACAGGCCGAGGAACGGGGCCGGGACGCCGCCGAACGCCAGCCACGGCGTGCTGCTCTGGAGGTTCTGCAGCGCCTGGGTCGCCTGCTCCGGGGAGATCGCCACCGGGTTGCTGCCGCCGTCGATGTAGACCAGGCCGGAGAGGTCCTTCGCCCCGGGCCTGCCGTGGAAGTCCCAGGTGGCGTACGCGGTGGTGATCGAGCCGCCGAGCGAGTGGCCGCCGAGCACGACCCTGCGGCCGTGCGCGCCCGCGGCCTTCACCACCCGGTGCAGGTCCTCGATCTCGACGTTCATGCCCCACCCGCGCGCGAACGGGACCGCCGAGTCCGGCACCGGCTGGAAGTGGCTGGTGATGCCAGGGTTGACCAGCCAGCCGAGGTAGTAGTCGAAGAGCTGCTGCGACGTCGCCCTGCCCTGCTTCGCCTGGTCGATCACCGACTGGTCCTCGAGCAGGTTCTCCCTGCGCTCCACCGACCAGACCTGCCAGCGGCCGTGGGTCCGCCTGACGATGTCCTCCGCGAGCGGCTTGAAGTACCCGGAGCCCGCCGAGGTCCCCGGGCTCAGCACGAGCACGTTCCTGGCCCACGCTGGCCCGATCTCGAGCACGCCGACCCTGTCGAGGTTGTCGGGCGTGGCCGGGTCGTCGAACCCCTTCAGCTGCACGAACCTGACGTCCGAGCGGTGCGGGCCGGCGGCGGCGTGCTGCGGAGCGAACACCGCCACCACCAGGCCGAGCACGATGGTCGAGGCGAGCCGGCGAAACCTTCCGCTCCTGCGCATGCGCTCCTCCGTTCCACGGCGTGAAACCGGCGAGCCGACGGACGGCCTGGCACGCGACGCTATTGCCCGCGCCTGTGCCGTTCAATGACGGTTCGACGAATTTGGCGCGAGTTGTCTGTGCGCCTGCACAAGGGCTCAGGACTCGGCCGTGCCTCCGCCGCCGGCGCCGATGGCGAGGTACACGCACGCCAGGTCCCTGGCGCTGGTGAGGTCGAGCCCGGTGAGCTCCTCGATGCGCCGCAGGCGGTAGGCGAGCGTGTTGCGGTGCACGTGGAGCGCCTCGCTGGTGGCCCCGCGGTCGTAGTCGTGGGCGACGAAGGCGCGGAGGGTGCGCAGCAGCTCCTCGTGGTCGGGATCGGCCAGAGGTCCGAGGACCCGCGCGCGCAGCCGCGCCGCCGGCCAGGGCAGGCGGCCCATGAGGATCTCCATCAGGTGGTCCTCGGCCCGGATCCGGCCGCGAAGGCCGGCCTGGCAGCCGTGCTCCGCCAGCAGCACGACGTCCTCGCGGGCGCCGCCCAGCTCGCCGCGCGGCGTCAGCTCCGCCACCACCAGCAGGACGTCCGGGCCCTCGCCGAGGTCGGCCACGTCGAGCGGCCCGCGCGCCAGGCCGACCACGCGGGACCCGTCGGTCACGGTCAGCTTCCAGCCCCGCCGGCGCAGGCGCGCGGCCAGTGCCGCGTGCCCCCGCGGGGGTCGGCCGGGCAGCACCACGGCGAACGGCGCGTAGGCGGGCTCGACCGTCACGCCCAGCCGCTCGGCGAGCTCGAGCTCGCCGGGGGCGAGGGGCGTGCCGCCGCCGAGGCGCTCCAGCAGGTCCCGCGTGCGCCGCTCCTCCTCCGACACCAGCACGTCGCGCTCGGCGAGATAGGTGTCGGCGACCACCGCCGAGACCCGGTCCACGTACCGCATCAGCAGCCCCGCCGCGTCCAGCAGCGCGTCGGTCTCGTCGCTGCGGGCGTGCCGCCGGATCAGGTCCCATCCCACCTGGCCGCCGACCGCGAACGCCCGCAGGAGGTCCTCGAGCCGCACGCCCTCGCCCGCCCGGGTGCGGGCCCACTCGCGCAGCGGGTCGAAGTCCTCGTCGGCGGGCGCCACGCTGGTCGTCAGCCAGCGGGTCCAGCGGCGCAGGCTGCGCTGCACGCCCTCGAGGACGTCGTCCTGCGAGGCGCCGGACAGCCGGTTGAGTGCCCTGATCTCCGACCGGAACGCCCTGGCCATCTCCCGGCTCGCCAGGTCCAGGCCGATCCGGGCCACGATCGCCGCGACCCTCGCGTAGGGATTGCCCACCGGCGGTCCAGCAGCCATCTCGCTACCGCGTGGTGGACAGCCTGTCGACGCGGTGCAGCTCCTCGTCGCTCAGGGAGAAGCCGAACAGGTCGAAGTTCGATCTGATCCGCTGGCGGTTGGCCGACTTCGGGATGACCACCACGCCGTGGTCGACGTGCCAGCGCAGGACCACCTGGGCGGGGGTCACCCCGTGGTCGGCGGCGATCTCTGCCAGCGTGGCGTCACGCAGGTTGCTGGCCTTGAAGGGGCTGTAGCCCTCGAGGACGACGCCGCGCTCGCGGTGCTCGGCAAGCTGCGCGGCGTCGTAGAGCGGCGGCGCCCACCTGATCTGGTTCACCTCCGGCGCCTCGCCGGTCGCGGCGATCAGCTCGTCGAGCTGGCTGGTGCGGTAGTTGCTCACGCCGACCGCGCGGGCCAGTCCCTCGTCGCGGACGGCCAGGAGCTCCTTCCAGGTCGCCACGCGCGCCGCCGCGCGAGGCGGCCAGTGGATCAGCCACAGGTCGACGTACTCCATGCCCAGCGCCCGCAGGCTCGCGGCGATCACGGCCCGCTCCCGCCCGGCGTCGCGGGGCGGCAGCTTGGTGGTCACGAACAGCTCCTCGCGCGCCACCCCGCTGTCGCGGACCGCGCGGCCGACCTCGCGCTCGTTGCCGTAGATGGTGGCGGTGTCGATCAGGCGGTAGCCCACCTCGAGCGCTTGGCGCACGGCGTCGTAGCAGCGCGCCCCCGAGATCTGCCAGGTGCCGAAGCCGACCAGGGGCATCTCGCCGCCCCGCGCCAGCTTCACGGTGGGCTGGGAGTCGTATTCGGTCATGCTCACCTTTCGCGCTCGTGGCCCGGCGGGCTTGTGGGGCGTCCAGCGTATGCTCGCTGTCGCCGCGGCGCCCTTGGAGCCGGGAGGCTCGTGCCCGCGGGCGCCGTCGAGCAGCAGGGCCACGGGCGCACGGCCGGCCATGACGTGCTCGCGGCAGACCCGCCGCCTGGCGAGGTGGTCGTCGGCCACCTGACGTCGTCGTTGTCCCGTTAGGGCACGGGACGATTCCCGAAGGGACACACGTTCTCTCGTTGATGGGCGATGGTCCACCGGTCACCCTGGCCCCGGGTCGGACATGGGCCGGTCCCTGGCTCGGCCTGATCAATGCCGCGAGGAAGCCTTCCTCGCGTCCATCGACGGGGAGAGCCGATGCGTAGCTACGACAGCGAGACGTCAGATAGACCGCACACCGCCCCTCGCGTCGTTGATCAAGACCGGGAGAACGACCGCCAGGTCCAGCGGCTCCTATCTGATCGGGGGTCGGGCGGGGACTCCAGGCGCCGGCCACGCGACGTCCGTGCGGTCATCCACCTGCAGAGGATGGCCGGCAACACCGCCGTGACGCGGTTCGTAGCCCTCCAGCGCGCTCCACAGGCGACGGTGGACGAGAGCGCGCTCGACCAGACCTATCTGCTCCCCGACCTCCAATTCCCCAACTTCGTGTTGCAAGGCCCCGCGGTGCGGTCGGACATGAGGGCGATGCCGCGGCTCGGGAGGATCGCCACGGCGAAGCGGAGGCCGCTCGACGGTCTGGTCGAGATGCTTCGCATGGCGGCCGAGGCCAACGGTCCTCAGGCCGCGAAAACCGTCGCTGGCGTCGGATCGGCGGCCAAGCGCCTGCCCGGAGGTCGGAGACGGTCGCTCAAGGGGGCCATCGACCGGTATCGGGCGACGAAACCGAGGTTGCGGAGCCTGATGAGCGAGATCGAAGGGGCTCGGGCGGGCGTCATCGAGAGCTTGAAGGTCCTCGAGTCGAAGAGCATCGCGCAGGATCGACTGAAGACCGGTCGAGAAAAGGACAAGGCAGTCGAGGACCTCAAGAACTGGGAGGAGAAACGCAAGGACGCCATCCACGTCCTCGAGGGTTTCGTGGACTTCGCCACGACGGTCATCGACCCTGAGAAAGGGGTCACAGCGGCCCTCGACAAGGCGAAGGGGCTCGTCGGTAACTACATCAAGGACCTCGCGTTCGGGGGGACCTACGCCGAGCAGATCAAGAGAGCTCGCGACAAGGTGCAGGAACTTACCGCGAAGATTCAAGGGCTCGAGGACCAGCAGGCCGTCATCGACATCGAGGCCGCCGCCGCTGGACTCCAACGGGCGCAAGGTACCCTCCAATCTCGGTTCGACCTGCTGCCAGCCCTGGTGTACGAGGCCGAAACAGCCCAGTTGGACCTGCAGAAGGAGCTGGGCGGGATGGGGAAGAGCGGCCAAGCCGCGTCGGCAGCCCTCGACGAGGGCACCGCGGTGATGGAGGCCGCCGAAGAGGCCGCGCTGAAAAGCAAGTCGCTGCGAGACTCACTCCTCTCCGTCCGCGCAGGCGCCAAGAAGTTGGTCGACGACTCGAACAGGTACCGAGAGCTGCTCGAGACGGGTCGGGGAACTCTGTCCAACACCGTCGGTGAGGGGACTCCAGCCGAGCAGCGTGCCTGGGCACGAGATGTTCTCGTCCAGAACGTCAGGCGGGCGGGCGAATGGACGACCTGGCTGCAAAGGGAGGAGACCGATCTCGACAAGATCGATGCGTTCATCCGCAAGGGGTCGTACCGCACGGGATACGAGGGAGGGATCGAGACATCCCTGGGGCAGGTACGGAAATCCATTTGACGAGTTCCGTGGGTTCAGCCTGCTCGGGCGCAGCGGAGGATGGCCGCGACGGAGCGGTCGACGTCGGCCTCGTCGGTCGTCCAGTTGGACACCGAGATGCGCATGGCCGCCTGGCCGCGCCAGGTGGTGCCGCTCATCCAGCAGGTGCCGTCGTCCTGCACCCGCTCGACCACGCGGCGGGTGAGGGCGTCGTGGCCGCCGTCGGCGGCGTGGAAGCGCACGAGCACCTGGTTGAGGACCACCTCGTTGAGGACCACGACGCCGTCGGCGGCCGCCAGTCCCTCGGCGAAGCGGCTGGCCAGCGCGCAGCAGCGCTCCACCAGCGCGGCGACGCCGGAGCGGCCCAGCGCGCGGATGGCCGCGTAGACCGGGAGGCTGCGAGCACGCCGGGAGAACTCCGGGGTGTAGTCGACCTCGTCTCGCTCGCCGCCGCTGGCGTGGATCAGGTAGACCGCCCGCACGCCCATGGCGGCCCGGTGCGCCTCCGGGTGGGCGCAGAGGACCACGCCGGAGTCGTAGGGCACGTTGAGCCACTTGTGGGCGTCGGTCGCCCACGAGTCGGCCAGCTCCACCCCGGCCACCAGCGGCCGCAGCCGCGGGCTCGCCGCCGCCCACAGGCCGAAGGCGCCGTCGACGTGGACCCACGCGCCGGCCTCGTGCGCCGCCTCGCAGATCTCGGTGAGCGGGTCGACCGCGCCGGAGTTGACGTTGCCGGCCTGCGCGCAGACGATCGCCGGCCCGCGCCCGCCGGCCAGGGCCTGCCGTAGCGCGTCCGGGTGCATGCGGCCCTGGTCGTCCATCTCCACCGGGACGATCGCGCCGGTGCCGAGCCCGAGGAACCGCAGCGCCCGGTCGATGGTGTCGTGGCGTCCCGCGCCGGCGAGTACCCGCAGCGGCGGCGCGCCCGGCAGCCCGGCCGTCTCCACGTCCCAGCCGGCACGGCGGAGCATCTCGTGCCTGGCGGCGGCGAGCGCGGTGAAGTTGGCCATCTGCCCGCCGGTGACGAACCCGACCGACACGCCGGCGGGGAGCCCGAACAACTCGGCGAGCCAGCGGCCGGCCTGCTCCTCGGCGACGCTCACGGCCGGACCGAGGATGTGCAGCCCGGCGTTCTGGTCCCAGGTGGAGGTCAGCCAGTCGGCCGCCAGCGCCGCCGGCGTCGCCCCGCCGATGACGAAGCCGAAGAAGCGACCGCTCCCGGAGGCCATCAGCCCGGGCTCGGCGGCCGTGGCCAGCGCCGCGACCACCTCGCGCGGGTCCTGCGGCTCCTCGGGCAGCGGCCCGCCCAGCGCGGCGCGCAGCTCCTCGAGGTCCGCGCGGCTGCCCACCGGCCGCTCGGGCAGGCTCTCCAGATACGCCACAGCCTGCTCGAACGCCTCGCCCAGCGGTCCCTTCCAGTCCGGCTCGTGCACGACGTTCCCCCTTCGATCCCGGCGGCGTGCGGTCTCCCAGCGTGCTCCCCCGACGGCCGCCGCGCCACCGCCTTCGTGCCCGGTCGCGAACGAGGAGGGTGTGGCGATGCCACTGGTCAACGTCAAGCTCATCGAGGGCGTGTTCGACGCCGAGCAGAAGGAGCGGACCGTCGCCGCGCCTGACGCACGATCGCCTACGTGGAGCTGCAGCGGCGAAGATGGCTCGGTGGCGATCGCGACGAAGGGAGTGAAGCCGTGACCGCATTCGGCTCGCACCCTGAGGACGTCTTCGCCGAGGCCGCCATCGGCACCGAGCGGCTGCTGCTGACCCCCCTGGTCCCGGGAGACGCTGACGAGATGGTCGAGGTGCTGGCCGATGCGCGGCTGCACCAGTTCATGGGCGGCCGCCCCGCGACCCTCGCCGAGCTGCGCACCCGCTACGCCGCGCTGGCGGCGGGCTCCCCGCGACCGGACGAGCTGTGGCGCAACTGGGTCGTCCGTCGCCGCGCCGACGCGCAGCCGGTCGGCACCGTGCAGGCCACGCTCATCCGCGGCCACGACGGCTGGGCCGCGCAGGTCGCCTGGGTCGTCGGCGCGGCCTGGCAGCGACAGGGATTCGCCGCCGAGGCGGCGCGCGCACTGGTCGACTGGCTCGACCGCGGCGGCGCCCGCGAGATCGTCGCCCACATCCACCCCGACCACGCGGCCTCGGAGCGGGTCGCCGCGCGCGCCGGGCTCCGGCCCACCGACGACCTGGTCGACGGTGAGCGGGTCTGGCGGCGCATCGCGGGCGACGGTTGACCGGCCTACCGGCCGCGACCGGGAGTATCCCGGACGCGCCCGCGAGGCAGCCGCCTACCGGCACGACCTCGAACCCGCAGCCCGGGCACGAGCTGGCCCTGGTAGGTCCGAATCCGGTACGCCATGTCGCCCGGAGCCGAGGTGGTCAGAGGGACGAGGGTGTGCGCCCGATCGCCTCGATGCGCCCCATGCCGCCTCCGATGCTGATCCCGGCGTCGCGCCCGACCGGGCGACGGCCGCCCGCCGGACGCTCCACCCGACAGGCCGGCGGCGACGTGCTCGGGCCTTCTACAGCCGTGACCCAAGCGGAGGGGACCACCAGCCCCGTGGTCGGCCCGCGGCGCGCCATCGTCGAGGACTGCTCCAGCGTGACGGCGACCAGTGCGCCCATGACGCAGAGATAGGCCAGGGCGGGCCAGCCGGCACCGGTCATGGAGGAGTGCGCCACGAGCGTCACGATCATCCCTCGGCCGACGATCGCGATCGCGGAGATCAGCGCTTCGTCGCGCCGCGTCCCACGCTCGACCGACAGGGCCCGTAGCAGCCAGAGCGCGACCGCCAGGTACACGGCCCAGGCGCCCACGAGCGTCAACGTCGGCTCCGTGACGGCAGCCAGGGCGACCGACCCGGCGATCCAGCAGATCGCGCTGAACTCACAGGTCCGGCGGCGCCCGTGACGGATCACGAAGGTGCGCTTGCCGAAGAGCGCATCCCCACGGACGTCCCGGAAGTCCTTGAGCACGATCCGGCCGATGAACCCGACGTACAGCCCGCCGAGCAGCAGCAGGTCGCCCGGTCGCAGCGAGCCGCGCCCACCGAGGATGCCTACGAGGTATGGCACGGCCACGTAGCCCGCCGGCAGCAGCAGGCTGGCGGCCGCGCCCCGGTCAGCGATGCGGACGGGTCGCAGCGAGTAGCCGCCGCTGATGACCGGCCCGGCCGCGACGACCACGGCGGCGCCCCAGTGCAGCGTCGCGCTTGCCGCCAGGGCGATGACGGCGGCACCCGCACCATGACGGCGAGCTCGCGGCGGGTGGCGGTACCGGCCACCAGCGGACGTCGCCGATCGCCAGGCAGGTTGACGCGGTCGATCGCCTCGTCGGCGAGGTCGTTCACGATCACGGAGAACCACAGGAACCCCATCACCGCGACCAGCGCCTCGGCGAGCAGCAGGAGGTTCTCGCCCTGGCCGGCCTGAGCGAGGCCGGTCGCCGTGAACAGCGCCAGGAGCACGATCACGGCCGGCCGGGCCATCACCATCAAGATGCGGATCCGACTGGTCATTTGTTGCTCCCAACCGTGGCCATGGCCACAACGACGAAGATCAAGAGCGCGAAGACGACGAGGCCGAGCGCGGCGACCACGGCAGCGAGCGCGAGCCCGAGTGTCCGGCCCCAGGATCGCCGCCGATCGGGCGATTCCCGTCGCCGCCAGTCGCGCGGTAGGGGAGGCTGTGTGCTCATGGTGCAAGTTCTCCTTGATCGACGGTGCCTTGCGTCAGGTCGCGGCGCAGTGCGGCCGACACCACGTCGACGAGCGCGGAGACGGGACGGTCGTTGACGATCACGCGGTGCGCCACGCGGCGCCCGGCGGCGATCTCGCCATGGTGCTCGTCCAGCCGGGCGGCAACCTCCGCCGCTGTGCACCCGCGCAGCAGGAGCCGTTGCTCTGCGCGCTCGACGGTGTCCTCGATCTGGTAGACGAGCTGGCGGGAGAAGGCCCGCGCGACGCGCTCGACGAATTGGGCGCGAAGGATCACCGCGTCGA
>Ga0307278_10001916_pt1 | contig 10278 bp, 9 predicted proteins | sample ER_DNA_117_FD_194482 | JGI IMG/M metagenome (GOLD analysis project Ga0307278, IMG submission 194482) | Bulk soil microbial communities from the East River watershed near Crested Butte, Colorado, United States - ER_DNA_117 | ecosystem: Environmental > Terrestrial > Soil > Floodplain | place: USA...
TGCTCCGCCATGAGCTGGCTGTGCTTCGCCGCCAGATCTCTCGTCCGCGGCTGGACGAGCGTGACCGCGTCTTCCTTGCTGCCGCCGGGCAGCTACTCGGCCGAGCGAGCCGTTCGTTCTTCGTACATCCGGACACCCTGTTGGGTTGGCATCGCCAGCTCGTGCGGAGACGGTGGACGTACGCGGGACGACGACCAGGTCGACCTGCGGTCGCGGAGGAGATGCGTGAGCTTGTGCTGCGGCTCGCGCGTGAGAACCCGCGCTGGGGCTACGAGCGGATCGTCGGTGAACTCGCCGGTGTCGACGTACGAATCTCGGCAACGACGGTCGCCAAGATCCTGCGGCAAGCGGGCGTGTCCCCGGCCGGCGCTCGCGCTCAGCTCAGCTGGCGCGAGTTCCTGCGTGCCCACGCCGACTCGATTATCGCCTGCGACTTTTTCACGGTCGAGACGCTCTGGCTCGGACGCCTCTATGTGCTCTTCTTCCTCGAGCTCGGCACGAGGCGTGCGCATTTCGCGGCCTGCACCGCGAGCCCCGACGGACGTTGGACAGCCCAGCAAGCCCGGCAGCTTGTCTGGTCATTCTCCGACCGTGCGACACCGGTCCGGTTCCTGATCCACGACCGCGACAGTAAATTCAGCCGCGCCTTCGACGAGGTCTTCCGAAGCGAAGGCGTCGAGATCATCCGCACACCGTTTCGCACACCCAAGGCGAACGCGTTCGCCGAACGCTGGGTCGGCACCGTCCGCCGCGACTGCCTCGATTGGCTCCTGATCACCAGCCACAGGCAGCTTGAGCGCGTCCTGCGCATCTACGTCGATCACTACAACAGCCATAGACCACACCGCGCTCTCGGGTTGGCAGCACCGATACCAGGGCGCCGCCTACGCCTCGTCAGTCCAGACCCGCCAGACCAACTTCGCCGCCGCGACAGACTCGGCGGACTGATCCACGAATACGCCCGAGCAGCGTGACGGATGGTTTTGCGTACCCGACCCGAACAACATGTCATCCTCCGACATGCGGCTCACTCCTTCCCTTCCGACGTGTCTGTCGAAGGCGAGAGTGAGCCGAGAACCGGACGGCGCCCCAAACGTGCGCCGTCCTCGCTCAACAGCTCAAAACGAACAACCCGGTGTCGGGACCACCCGGTGACAGTCCACGTTAGTCAAACCCGGTAGATGCGGGCGGCGTTCTCGCCGAGGATTGCGCGGCGCTCGGCGGCAGATAGGCCTTCGAGCAACTCGCCGACCGCCCGGAACCAGCGCTCGACGCCCCCGGCGAGGTTGACGACCGGCCAGTCGCTGCCGTAGAGGATCCGGTCGCATCCGAAGGCGGCGATTCCGTGTTCCACGTACGGCCGGACGTCCGCGGTCGTCCAGTCGTCGCGGTCGGCCTCGTTCGGCAGCCCGGAGAGCTTGCAGGCGACGTTCGGCCTGCGGGCGAGCTCGCCGATCTCGTCGGCCCATGGCTGACATTCGCGCGCCCTGATCGGCGGCTTTCCGAGGTGGTCGAGGACGAATTGCGTGTCCGGGCACCGATCGACGAGCGCGATCGTGGCGCTGAGCGAGCGCGGGAACAAGACGAGGTCGACGACAAGCCCGCGCGCCCCTGCCGCTTGCGCGCCGGCCGCAACGGCCGAGCGCCGCGGATACTCGGGGTCCTCGAGCTCGAACGAGCGGCGAACGCCGACGATTGGCTTTTCCGACCGCCGCGTGAGCAGCCAGTCGAGATACGCGTCGACGTCGGGCCGGTCGAGGGGCGCCCACGCCACTAGCGCGGCAATGCGAGTGCTTTCCTCGATGTGGCGCAGCAGCCAGTCGGTCTCGCGCTGTCCGTTGGTGCCGGCAGAGGCCGCTTCGACGCAGATCGACCTGCGAATCCCGAGCGGCGAGACGGCTGCTTCGAACGCATCCGCGCGGTACGGGCGTTTGAGCGCCGTCACCTCCTCGAACAAGTTGTAGTGGAGGCGGTTCGTGTCCCAGACGTGGTGGTGGCTGTCGAGCACGCCCTCCGACGTCACGTGGCGTCTGCGGCCGCGGGGGAGCCGAAGGGTGGAGCGACCGTGTAGTAGTCGCGCCCGAAGATGAGGTCGGAGTAGTTGCCGTCGGCCATCGCGTCGCCGTAGCCGGCCGCCAGACGCCCGACGACGGAGTCGTCGAGGTCGATGCCCAAGCCGGGCGCGTCGCCGAGCAGCAGCCGGCCGTTTTGGATCGGCAACGGCTCGGCCAGGAGATCGTCGACGAATGGGTTCCCGGTCTGGTCGACTTCGACGGTGATCCCGTTCGGTAGCGCCGCGACGACGTGCGCGTTGGCGACCAAAGCGACGGCATCGCTCCAGGTATGGGTCGCGACGCCGAGGCCGGCTGCGCCCGCCAGGCGGCCGATGCGCAGGCACTCGGTTATGCCTCCTGCGCGGCAGGCGTCCGGCTGCAGGATGTCGAGCGCGCCCGCGCGGACGAGCTCGCGGAAGCCCTGCACGCCGAAGTCGTTCTCGCCTGCGGCCAGCGGGACTGCGATCCGCGGACGCAACTCGACGTAGGCGTCGAGCTCCTCCGGCGGGAATGGCTCCTCGAACCAGAAGACGTCTCGCGCCGCGAGCTCCCGACCGACGGTTTCGGCAAGCTCGGGCGAGTAGCGGTGCGAGCCGTCGACGATCACGTCGTGCCCATGCCCCGCGCCGCCTCGTGCCGCGTCGACCGCGGCGAGGTCGTAGTCGGGGTCGCGTCCGAGCCGCATCTTGACGCGGAGGAACCCGCGGGCGACGTGCCGGGCGGCTTCCTCCTCGATCTCGGCGAGGTCGTCCACCCAGAAGAGGCCGCTTGCATACGCCGGCGCCCAGTCGCGCTCCGCGCCGAGCAGCTCGTGGACGGGTTTGCCGGCCGCCTTGCCGCGCAGGTCCCACAGGGCGATGTCGACGCCGCCGAGGGCCGAGACGGCGACGCCCTTGCGCCCGTACCAGCGGGTCAACCCGTACATGAGATTCCAGAGTTCCTCGACCTCGGTCGGGTCGCGCCCGACGAGGTGTGGAGCGAGATGCCGCTCGACGATCAGCTTCACGAGGTCGGGGTGGCTGTAGGCAGCGCCGATCCCCGTGTGCCGGTCGTCGGTGTGGACGAGCACCACCGAGGTGACGCGGCTGGTCACCGTGCCTCCGGCGTAGCGGAAGCCGCGACCGCCGGGGTAGTCGAAGTGGAGGTTGAGCACGTCGACGCGCTCGATCTTCACGCCGGCTCCTCGCCGCCGCCCGTGAGCGACCGAGACGTCGAGACGACGAGGCGGGGGTCGGCCAGCCCGCGGTCGAGCGGGAAGACCGGACGCGTGATCCGCTGGAATGGCAGGAGCCTCATATCGGGCGGGGTGGGTCCGGGCAGGTCGAGGACGAAATAGGCCTTCATGACGCCGGCGTATGCGAAACGGAAGTTCATCATGTTCTTGACGCCGACGAACTTCGCGCGTGCTGGCTCGAGGCCGACCGCCCGATACTGGTCGTCGCCCCACTCGTAGGTTGGGACGCTCATGACCAGGAGCCGGATGGCGCCGATTGCGAGCACGGCCGAGGGACCCATCGACACCTCGACGCCGCCGAGGATGCCCCCGCCGTAGCGGAAGCGGCCCTCCGAGAGCCGTTCGACGCGCCCGCGGAGCGTGAGCGGCGTCCCCCAGCTCGGGTCGTGAGCATGGCCGACGACGAGCTCGGCATCGGCACCGACGCCGGCCCGGTGACACGCCCTCGCCGCAGCGGCGTCGACAACCGTCGCGAGAGACGGCTCCATGACCCGTGCCTCGAGCAGTCCGCGGACGAGACCGATTCCGTCGCCCGCCGCGCCGCCTCCGGTCGTGTCGGCCGAATCGAGGAGCAGGACGGGGCCACCCTCGATCGCCCGACCGCGTCGCACTGCCTCCGCGACCGAGACCGTTTCGACCTCGAACTCGCGCCGGCGCCGCCAGAACTCCTGCGCAAGCCACTCTGCCTCGTCCGACGCTCGCCGCTCGTCGCCGTCCGTGATCACGAGGGCGCTGCAGCCCATGTCCGGAGCGTCGATGTAGGAGCCGACGAGGAACACCGAGGCGGACAGAACCTCCGGGTCGTGCTCGAGCGCCTTCGCCGCCCGCATCAGCTGTGCGAAAGGTGTGTCGGCGAGCGTCGTGCTGTTGAAGGCGGTCAGGATCAGGGCGAGCTTCGCGTGCGCCATCACCGGCGTAACCTCGCGTCGCTCGATGCGCAGCAGCAGATCGGCTGCGCGGGTGCCCGTCTGACGCACGTCGTCGTGCGGGTAGTGCTCGTAACCGAGGATCGCGTCGGTGGACTCGACCATCCGCCTCGTGACGTTGGCATGCAGGTCGCAGCTGACCACGATCGGGACGTCCGGACCGACGAGCGAACGGACTGTCTCGTCGAGCTCCCCCTCCGGGTCGTCCTCGCCGACGGCTTCCATCGACCCGTGGTGGAACAAGTAGACGCCGTCGACGGGTAGCGAGTCGCGCAGCGTCCCGAGGAGCGTGTCGCGCAGCCGGGCGTGTGTCGCGCGGGACAGGCGCCCGGACGAGACGCCGCGCGCCGCGAGCAGCGGGACGACGCGGACGTCCGCCTCTTGCCGCAGCCGCGAGAGCGCGCCGCCGAGCTCGGTGTCGCCGGCGGTCAGGCCGAGCACGGCTTCCCGCTCGAGAAGGAAGCCGGCCTGGTGGAAGTCGCGTAAATTGGCGCTGATTGGCACGAAGTCGTTCGACTCCAGCGAGATGCCGCCGACGGCGATCTGCAGCTGACGCGAACGTGCGGGCACCCGAGCGATCGTATAGGTTACGTCTTATGACGGAACGCGGCGACGCCGCGCCCGCCCGCATCGACCCCGCGCCGGCCTCGCCGGCCGCGCTTCGCACCGGCCACGGCTCGGCGGCTGACGATCGCCGACCGGGACGCGCCGCGAGGTTGTCGTCGACCTACCGCCGCATCCAGTACTTCCGCGAGGGCGGCCTGGTGGTTGCCGTGTGCGCGACCGGAGTCATCTTCACGCTCATCAACTCGACGTTCGCGGATTCGTACAACCTCGAGAACATCGGCTCGCAGATCTCGTTCGTCGGCGTCATCGCGGTCGCGATGACGTTCGTGCTCATCACCGGCGAGATCGACCTCTCCGTCGGCTCGATGGTCGCCGTGGCCGCGATCGTGTTCGGGATCCTGCTCAGAGACGGGATGGCGGTCTGGCAGGCGATTCCGCTCACGCTGCTGGCGGGGTGCGGGATGGGAGCGGTCAACGGGGCGCTCAGTCTGATCCTGCGCGTGCCGACGATCATCATCACGCTCGGGATGTTGAGCGTGTACCGCGGCCTCGCCGACCAGCTCGCCGACGGCTATCCGATCGGCCCCTTCTCGCAGAAGTCATTCTTCTGGGACGTCGGGATGGAGAAGCTGTACGGGCACGTTCCGTACGACGCAATCGTTCTGATCGCGTTTGCCCTCGTCAGCGCCTTCGTGCTGCGGCGGACAACGACCGGCTTGCACGTGTACGCGATGGGCAGCGACCGTCGCGCCGCCGAGCTCGCCGGACTCGGCGTGAATCGGATCCGCATGGGCGTACTGATGTTCAGCGGCCTCGCCGCGGCGATCGCGGCGCTTCTCGCCGTCGCGCAGACGCAGGTTGCCGACCCCAACCTCGGCACGGGATACGAGCTGCAGGCGATCGCGGCCGTGATCATCGGCGGCACGAAGCTGACCGGCGGGTCGGGGACAGTTCTCGGCTCGGTGCTCGGGATGCTCCTGATCGGGATGATCCAGAACGGCCTCATCATCGTCGGAGTCTCGATCTACCTGCTGATCGTCGTCAGCGGCCTCGTCGTAATCGCCGCGGTCGCGATCGACCGGTTCGTCACGCGACGCAGGGAGGCGGCCATGAGCGGTTAAGAGCGGCGCGAGGTATCGCACTTCCACAGGAAGGAGAGAAGAAGATGCACAGACCAGAGCTGTCCGAGACAGGTGCCTCACGCGGCCGGCGCGTCGCGCTCCTCGCGTTGGCTTTCCTCGTCCCGCTGGTGCTCGTCGCGGGTGCCTCTTCGGGCACGCACTCGGGCGCCGCAACGTCGACGAAGCAGGCAACCATCTCGATGGCGTTGGTGCTCGACGACTGCGTGAACCCCGTCGAGCGCCCGCTTCGCGCAGGAGCACAGAGGGCTGCGAAGAAGCTGGGCTTCTCGCTGAAGATCGTCTGCCCCTCACCGGTGACGGCACAGGCCCAGATCACGCTGATGCAGACGCTCATCGCGCAGCGACCGAAGGCGATCGTGATCCTTCCGGTCGACTCCGTCGCCCTCGTTCCGATCATCAACCAGGCCGTCGCGGCCGGAATCACGGTCGCCACGACCGAACTCGACGCGCCAGCGTCGAAACGCTCGTTCTTCTACTTCGGCGGCACGCCGACGCTGGGTCAGGGGAAGATGCAGGCGAATCGTGTGTTCGCGTACTTCAAGAAGAAGCGCGCGAAGGGCACGATCAACTACTACGTGACTTCCTGCCTGCCGACGGTGACCGGACAGCAGGAGCGGCGGCGCGGCTTCGAGCAGCAGGTGGCGAAGCTCAACAGGAGCAGCAAGTTCAAGCTCAAGGAGATCGGCTTCGCGAACACGACGACCGAGCCCGCACAGAACCTCGTCAACATCCAGAACATCTACACCGCGCAGCGGAGTCGACTGAAGGTCGCCTACGCGATGTGCGGTCCCGACACCCAAAACTGGGGGACGGTGCTCAAGCGAGCCAAGAACCGCAAGGTTCTCGTCGCCGGCTACGACTGGTTGCCGCAGACGCTGAACCTGATCGGGCAGAGCTGGGTCGCCTGGTCGCTCGGCAGCAGCCTTTACCGAGAGGGCTTGTTCACGTTCACCCATCTCTACAACCACTTCGCGAAGAGCAAGCGGCTGCTGCGGGGTGTCCACCACGGGACGAGCATCTTCGCGACGAAGGCCAACCTCAAGAAGATCCGCAACAGCCCTGACGTCAAGGGCGCCGGGGGTTAAGGAGGCGGTATGGCGCCCGGCAACGCCGTCGAGCCCACGGATCACGTGGTCGAGGTGCGAGCCGTAAGCAAGCGGTACGGTGCCTTGACGGCGTTGCACGGCGTCGATCTTGCCCTCCATCCCGGCGAGGTGGTCGGGCTCGTCGGCGACAACGGCGCGGGCAAGTCCACCCTGGTCAAGATCGTCTCCGGCGCCATCGCCCCGACGAGCGGCGAGCTGTACGTCGACGGCCGGCGGGTGACGTTCCGCTCGCCGGCCGACGCTCGTCGGCAGGGCATCGAGACCGTCTACCAGGATCTCGCGCTGATACCCGACCTCACCGTCGCGGAGAACCTGTTTTTGGGTCGCGAGCTCCGACGCCGCGGATTGCTGTGGCCGACCCGCATGCTCGACCGCCGGCGCATGAACCGGGACGCACGCGGACAACTCGAGCGGCTGGCGATCCGGATCGACGCGGTCAACGCGCTCGCGACGTCGCTCTCGGGCGGCCAACGCCAGGCGATCGCGGTCGCGCGTGCGGTCGCGTGGGGCAGGCGCGTGATCCTCATGGACGAGCCGACCGCGGCGCTCGGCGTGGAGGAGCAGCAACGTGTTGCCGAGCTGATCGCCGAGGTCCAGCGAGGCGGCATCCCCGTCCTCTTCGTTAGCCACAACATTCCGCAGATCCATTCGATCTGCGACCGAGTCGTCGTGCTCTACCACGGCCGCGCGGTCGCGAACCTGAGCAAGGACGAGACGGACGTCGAGGAGATCGTCAGGTGGATCACCGGCGCTGCGCTCGCGTACGAAGGGAGGTTCGGTGAGCTCGGGTCAGCCGAGCGAAGCTAGGCACGACGAGTCCTGGCTCGTCGCCGGTCACGGTTCCGTCGGCGCCTTCCTGGCAGCGCGCCTCGTCGGCGGCGGGGCTCGGGTCTTCATCTTCGATCCGCACCCTCGTCTGCGCGTCAGACACGGGCAGCAGATCAGCCACCCGCGCGACGGGCGGTTCGACTACGTGGTCAGCTGCGTGTCACCCGAAGCAGCCGAGCGCGTGCCGCCGCTGGTCCCCGACGTCCTGCCCCCGACCGGCCTCTTCTTCGACTGGAACACCGTCGCGCCCAACGTCAAGCAACGGATTCGCGCCGCCGTCGAGGCGACGGTGATCGACGTCGCGCTGCTCGATTCCGTCGACGCCGCGGTTGACCGCCCGAACCTCGCGGTCAGCGGCGACGGAGCCGCGGCGGCGGCACGAATACTCGAGGCGTACGGCTTTCACGCCTCCGTCGCCGGCGAGCGCGTCGGGCAGGCGGCGACGCTGAAGTACCTGCGCTCGATCTTCACGAAAGGGCTCGAGGCGCTCGTCCTCGAGTACGCCTCACTCGCGTCGCAGGTCGAGGGTGAGCCGATCGTCCGCGCCTCGCTAAGGAGCAACCTCGGCGAGACGTTCGTGCGTTTCATGGACGTGCTGCTCACGACGAACCGCATCCACGCCGAGCGACGCAGCCGCGAGCTCGCCGGGGCACTCGCGGTCTTCGCCGACGGTGTCGAGCCGGGTGTGGCGTTCGCTGCCGTCGAGGTTCTGCGGCAGGCAGCCGAGGCCTGGGCGGACGACGACGCTCCGCCCGTCGACTCCGACTCCCGGGCGCTCGCCGACCATCTCCACGGGGCACTGTGGCGCCAACCGGCATCGACGTGAACCTCGTCGTCGAGGTCGAGCGCGACGACGCCGTCGAGCTGGCCGAGCGGTCGCTCGCCGAGCTCCACCTGAAGGCGGGCTGGGTGACGGCCGCGGAGGCCCGCGACGACGAGCCCGAGGCCTACGACGAACGGCTCGCGCGCCTTTGCAGCGAGTCACCCTCGCTTCTGCCGGTCCCCGCTCTGCTGCCTCCGGCCGGCCTCCCGGGAGCCTACGACCGCGCCCGACGGATCGCCGCGGCGGCCAGGTGGCGCGTCGTTCGGCTCTGTCCGACGGCGCATCGCTACGCTCTCGTCGACTGGGTCCTCAGCCCATTACCCGAACTGTGCGAGCGCGAAGGGCTCGCGGTTGTCCTCGACTTTGCGCCGGACCCGGTTCCCTGGCGGGACGTGGTGGAGCTCGCGCGCGTCTACCCTACGCTGCCGCTCGTCGTCCTCGGCGTCGAGCTCGGGGCCGACCGGTCGGTCGCCGCCGTTCTCGACACCGCCCCGAACGTGATCTGCGCGGTCGCAGACCTTCGGTCGGCCCGGCATCTCGCCCGCCTGTGCGAGCTCTTCGGCGCCTCCCGGTTCGTTTGCGGCTCCGACGGCCGTGGCGATCGAGCGCGCGTCTTCGACGCGATCGCCGGCTCCGCCGACCTCGCAGACGACACTCGGGGCGCTGTCCTCGAGGCGAACGCCGAGGCGCTCGCACACGGCAGGTATGCCGACACCTTCCTCTCATGACGAAGGTCCTCGTTCTCGACAGCCTGTTCGCCTCGCTCGACGTGGAGGAGCAAGCGGCGCGCGACGCGGGCGCGACGCTCGAGCGCTGGGACGGCGAGCCCGGCAGCCTCGCCGACGCCGACGTCGTGGCACACGTTCGGACGCGCGTCGACGCCGAGCTCATCTCGGCGATGCGCCGGTGCCGTGTGATCAGCCGCTTCGGCTCGGGCGTCGACACCGTCGACCTGCGTGCGGCGGACGAAGCCGGGATCGCCGTCGTCACCGTCCGCGACTACTGCATCCGGGAGCTCGCGACCCATACGCTTGCTCTGGCCTTCTCGCTCGTCCGGCGACTCGCCGAAACGGGTCGCCGCCTCGATACGAGCTGGGACGAGCTCGCCGCCGCCGCGCCGATCCGCGGCTATGCCACGGCGACCGTCGTCGGTCTCGGATCCATCGGCAAGGCGGTCACCGCCGCGCTCGTCGCGCTCGGCTACGAGGTCCGTGCCGTCAGCCGCCGCGCCGGCTCGGACGCGCTCCAGCTCGGCGCCCGGCCGGTCGCCCTCGAAGACGGCTTGGCGGCCGGCGACCTCGTGTTCCTGCACGCGGCGCTCGACGAATCCACCTCACAGCTCATCGACACGCGGCGCCTGCAGCTCATGCCATCGGGCGCGATCCTCGTCGACACCGCTCGGCTCGGTCTTCTCGATCAGGGCGCGGTCGCTGCGGCACTCGAAGACCGTCGCCTAGGCGGTCTCGCGCTCGACGCTGTCCTGCCGCCGACGAGCCCGCTCCGAGGTCTTGCCGGCGACCCGCGCGTCCTGATCACGCCGCACCTGGGTTGGTACAGCCAGGAATCGGCAACGAGGCTGCGTCGCGCCGGCATCGCCG